>Ga0070697_100002402_pt1 | contig 14419 bp, 14 predicted proteins | sample KBSK1501metaG_FD_65475 | JGI IMG/M metagenome (GOLD analysis project Ga0070697, IMG submission 65475) | Corn, switchgrass and miscanthus rhizosphere microbial communities from Kellogg Biological Station, Michigan, USA - KBS K1-50-1 metaG | ecosystem: Host-associated > Plants > Roots >...
TTGTCCATCACTGTGCTTCAGTTCCTGTTCACCACATTCACCGGTCTCTTCCATAAAAAATGCAATCGTCTGAAAGCTCGGGTGGTAATCTACGCCTATAATCATCATGTTCGGCTCCTTGTGCGCCGGGAAAACCGGCGAGGTGAAGTGAATGCAAGGTCACTCGATGAAGGAATAGCGAGCCACATCGACCCCGAGTCATGCGGAGTCTCCCGCGAGGGCGGCGTCGAAGCGTTGACAGGGGAAAATATGGGACGGGTATTCAGCCGCGTAAGAACTAACTCCGGGACGCCGACGCTGTAAGGAGAAGCGGAAGGCAATACCTGGCACACCAATATCGCGAGGTGTGACGGGGACCCGCGCGGTCACAGACCCCGCGCACGTATGGAAGCACCTCGCAAGGGAACCGGGAGATCCCGTGTTCACCCGGAGGTAACAAGACCGGGGCGCGTCGGGAAGTCCAAAGACGTCAGCCGACGATGAACGAATGCGGGAAGTCGGACAGACCTGTAGTACCTGAGAAATCCCCGAACAAGACTGGGAAACCGGATGCGGAGGGGATGGAGGGAAGAGGTTTGACCAAAGGGAACCTGCCACAGCAAAACGCAATCCGGACACCGAGCCGGACCATTGCGCCCAATGCGCTGGAGCGGGTACGTCAGGCAGCAAGAAAAGATAAGAAGCTACGGTTCACTGCGCTCCTGCACCACATCTACAACCTGGAAACACTTCGCATGGCCTACTTCCGTTTGAAGAAGGAAGCTTCGCCAGGTGTGGACGGGGAGACGTGGCGGCACTACGGAGAGCAACTGGAGAATCATCTCCAAAACCTCCGTGAGAGGCTGAAGCGAGGAGCGTACCGAGCAAAGCCGGTGAGAAGGGTGTACATCCCCAAGGCCGACGGGCGGCAAAGACCGCTAGGAGTAACGGCGCTGGAAGATAAGATCGTCCAGCGTGCGACGGTCGAGGTGCTAAACACCATTTACGAATCGGACTTTCTAGGGTTCTCCTACGGGTTCCGGCCAAAGCGAAGCCAGCATCAAGCACTGGACGCGCTCTACGCCGGACTGCTGACAAGAAGAGTGAGCTGGGTGCTTGATTTGGACATTCGCAGCTTTTTCGACAAGATTTCGCACGAATGGCTGATGAAGTTCATCGAGCATCGAATTGCGGACCGACGCGTTGTGCGGCTCATCCAGAAATGGCTGAACGCCGGCGTGTTGGAGGATGGGAAGCGGATACGGGTGGAAGAAGGTACACCCCAGGGCGGCAGTGCATCGCCGTTGCTGGCTAACGTCTACCTCCACTACGTATTTGACCTGTGGGTTCAATCGTGGCGTCGAAAACAAGCACACGGTGATGTCATTGTCGTGCGATTTGCAGACGACATCGTCGTTGGATTCCAGGGAAAATCGGAGGCCAAGCGGTTCTGGGCAGAACTGACGGAGCGAATGCGGAAGTTCGACCTCGAGCTGCACCCCGAGAAAACGCGCCTACTGGAGTTCGGACCATTTGCGATCCGGGACCGCCAGGGGCGTGGAGAGGGGAGACCTGAAACGTTCAACTTCCTTGGCTTTACGCATATCTGCGGAAAGAAACGGAGCTCCGGGCGTTTCACAGTGTTACGGCAGACGGTCCGCAAACGGTTACAAGCGAAGCTGAACGAGGTGAAAGCCGAGCTCCGGAGACGCATGCACCACCCTATCCCAGAAGTAGGTCAGTGGCTACGATCAGTGGTTGATGGACACAATCGCTACTACGGTGTGCCCATGAACGACGCTGCGCTGCATCTCTTTCGACTCCAAGTTGGACGGCTGTGGCATCGCGCTTTATCACGTCGCAGCCAGAACGGCCATGTCCCCTGGGAACGAATGCATCGGCTCATTGCTCACTGGCTGCATCCTGTTCGCGTCTATCATCCTTATCCTCTGCGCCGCATGGGCGTTGTCACCTAAGGTAAGAGCCGGATGCGGGAAACCCGCTCGTCCGGATCCGCGGAGGGGGTCATGGGCAACTGTGATCCCTACTCCGACTCTCCCGAGCCTGCGGTCGTCGATAAACCACAGTCTACTCGGGTCGAGGAGCCGACATTGTTATGCAATCAACTAGCAAAGCCTCAGTTAAACGGAACGTTTTTTGGCGTAACGGAGGGCTCGCTGATCCTTCTTGAAGTCTCGGGCTTTCGCTTTGGAGCGTTCAGCATACGTTAGGGATATCGTTGGGTTAGCCAGCCCAAGCGACAATAATTTCGCTTTCGCGTCCCGCGTTTTCAATCGAACATAGCGCTGCTGTTGCTGGATTCCCCTAACAAGGTCCGAATGCTGGCGTACGTATTCTGTGACACGGCGCATGCGCTTGGGTGCTGTCGTGATCGCCTCTACGAGGCCGCTCGTGACGATCGCGACACAAATAGGTTACAGCGCCTTCTCTTTCGGAGGCTTCCGCGTAATTCGCTCGACAAGGACCAGATCCGAATGCCCGACTCCCGAGAGCCTCCAAATTCGCTTCATATCGGAGAGATATTCCTTCGGCAATTTCCCTTTTAGGTCCAGGCTTTCGATGTTTAGCGGCCGGCTCAGATTCCCTAGCACTGCTGATTTTTCCTTGCGCTTATAGTGCGTCAGACGTTTACCGTGTGCCATGGCTAGGTGGGTCTGCAGTGCCTTCTTGCTTTCTGCTGCCTGCCCGCAGTCCGGGCAAAAAGGTCCGTAAATGTTCGTGAAGTGCGCGCGCCTCTTTATCGTAAGCCCCAGTCTTTGCTGCACTTGCCCGCCCTTAAAACAGAATTCCTAGCTGTCCGTTCACTCCCATTTGAGAAGAGCCGATGACTTCTCTCAAATTTGAGGGAAGGAAGTCAAATGGCTCGCCACAAACTGACGCGATTACAGCAACTGAAAGGACTGCGGAAGGCGGTGCGGTCACCTCGGACGCCTTCTTGGCTCAAACCATCGATTCGCCGTTATCTCCGAAGAATCGAAGAAGAGCTGAGGCAGGGAAAGGGGAAGGGAGGAATCGATGCCATCGCAAACTGACTATTTAGCCGCTGTCGGCGCGAGTCCCGGTTCAAGCGCGGAGAAAATTTATGCATTCGTGAACCGCTGTCCCACGGTCGCTGCTGCCGACACAATGCTCCGCAAGCTCGCTAGCAAGGGCCTGCTCATTGCTGAGAGTACGTCGCCACGCAATTACTCACTAACAGACAAGGGCAAAGCAGAGCTCGACTCTTTTTCTGGGTCATCGGTGGAATCAGATGCCAGAGGCAAAGATGATTCGCCTCTCAGTCGAGGCGTTGACACGCCAGTGTCCAGTCCCCTGCAACGGGTTCGTGCACTCCTTGAGCGACTCACAGCAGATGAAGCGAAGGCCACCAACAGTGATGCACCTTCGGAAAAGAAAACGCGACGGAGATCAAACCCGGAATGCTAGAACTTCTTGCGTTTGAAAGGGCGTTGTCAGACCTACCACGCTGCGATTTGCAGAAACACAGGCAATCACTGCGCGAGCAGGTCGGGAACGAGGAAATGGTTCGAAAAATTGAGCGTTTGGCAAAAGTGGAAGCTGAACTCTGCGAACAAAAGGGCTGGTGGGGTGATGAGAGTGAGGCTGAACGTCTAGAAAGCGAGATTGCCGAATTGAAGGACCGACTCGGCTTATCAGAAGTTGCAGTTCGTCTCGAAGAGTAGCGATGGCCGCGCCAAACTCCAGCTCGCACACAAAAGCCGGGCGAAGTTGGCCGGACTTGGCGTGCGGCGTCACCCATGCTGGTACGTGAGGACAAGATGACCGAAGAGTTACAAAAGCTAGTCGAGAAAAAAAAGCATTGGGGCGTTCTCTCCGGGCGCGATGCGCTGGTTTTCTGGCGGCACGTCGAGGCTTCTATTGACGGCGGCTCGCGGAACTGGACGCGGCGAGACTTCGAGCAACTGACGCGCTGGCAGTTCGGCCTGCGGACTACAACGCCATTTCAGATTGTGGCCGGGCCAGCGGGCGCACAAACCCCGGAGCCCGTCGAGGTCGTTCTCTTTCGTCAGCTGCTGCGCAGAAAGTACACCACATTCGCGGAACGGCAAACGGCGCAGAGGGCCAAAGCTGCCGCACGCAAGGCACGGTCTAGGACTCCAAAAAACGAACTAACAATTCATTTAGTTTCAGGGAGATAGAGGCGTGACATTTAGCGTTTTGGTACGGCGAGTAGGGTGAGCGAAATGGGCTTTAATTCGGTTCTTAAAGTTGCTGCTGATTTCTTACGTGGCGGTTGCTGTCGCGGCGCTGGTTTGCGTGATCGGCGCGGCTTGCCTCGTGGTTTGTTTTTGGGGAGCGGCGGAAAAACTTTTAACGGGATGGTTGGGGAGTCTGTGACGCGCAAAGCGCGGGCAACGCAGGGATGCGACCCGCGACGCATACGGGTACAGACTCCCCGGCCTGAATTAAAAAAACAAGAGGGAAGCATGGGTTTTGTTCTGTCGCTAAATTATCGGCGGTGTGTGGTTGTGGTGTCTTTCGCGTCGGCGTTGTCGGTCGGGGACGTGATGCGCTCGACTCCTAAGCCTTCGCCTCGGCGCAAGCGTGGGGCGCAACTCGCGGCATAGTGGCGCGTCCCTTGCAACCCGGAGCGGAATAAATCCGCACTCCCCGCGCGCGTTTTTGCGCGTGGGGAGTGGGGAGGGGCGTAAGGCAGTGCGGGAAAGTTTTTCAGAAAAAAGCCTTCTTATCTTGACGGGGTTTATAGATTAATTGCAACACATCAAAAAAATGACCAAAAAATTCTTCGCCTGCGGCGGGTACTCGGTAAGCGGTCCACTTAAGGGCCAGCCGGGAAAATTCGGCTTTGCGTGCCTTTTCTGCGGCTCTTATCGCTGCAATCGCTGCCGGAAACCAAAGCTCAAGAAAGTACGCAAGCGCATCTCGGAGATAGCGCAAGAACACAAGTTGCAACGTATGGCGACGTTGACACTCGACCTAAAAAACTTTCCGCTACGGATCGCAAGCGCACGGATCGCTACATCCGCGAACTGTGGCGCTTGATGCGTGTCTATCTCTCGCGGCGGTGGGGTAAGGGAAAATCTCTCCCGTTTGTCGGCGTGCTGGAGTTCCAGAAAAACGGCAACGCGCATTTGCATATCCTGCTCGGGCAATACATTCCGCGAGCGTGGCTCTCTAAGGCTTGGCAATCCATCGGTGGCGGTCGGTTCGTGGATATTCGCTTTGTGGACGTGCATCGAGTCGCGGCCTACCTGTCGAAGTACCTGACGGGCGACAAAGTAGAGCATACGCTGCGGCTCCTTCCCCGTCGTGCGCGAATCTTCACGACGGCGCGCTGCATTGTCCTGTGGCCGAAAAAAGAAAAAAGCGGGTGGCGGCTGCGTCGCGCTGACATTGGCGAACTGTTTGACGCGGTAGAAAACCCGTCGAACGTGAAATTTGTGGCGGTCGAGAATTTGAAAGCCTTCGGGCTCGAACTGCTGAGCTATTTCGAGTCGCCGCCTTGTGCTGCTGCTATGGGCTCGGGTGACGTGATCGCGGCGCTACGCAAGGCGCTCCCGTTCTGGCAGATGCCGAAAAAAAGTTTCGCCTGAGCAATCGGGCGATGTGCGTAAAACCGAAACACAGGGGTTGAGCGGACAGCCTAAGGAGAATGAGCGAAACCGTTCCATCGGCCTCACCTGGACGCTATGAGCTGTTCGTCGGCTCGGCCGAGGGATTCAACGTCCCTGTTATGCGCCGTCTTCAGGAGAGTAATGGAACGCAGGCTTCATTGCCTAAGGAGACCAGTCAAGCTAATATTCGCCAGGGGCAACGAACAACGAGCCAAGGAGGTTCTTTGGCTCGGAAGCGTTACCAGACAGGCAGTGTTTTTTTGCGAGGAATGAATCCGGTGTGGATTGGCATACCGGGAAGATGTAATAGGGCCAGATGGCAAAGTTGTGCGCAGGCGCAGGTCTGTCGTTCTTGGGACAAAAAAAGAGTTTCCAACGAAGCGATTGGCCGAGCGACGCTTTGAACAATATCTTGCACGCGTCAATGCCGTTGGCTACCGTCCCGGCAGAGTAGCGACTCTAGGCGACTTCATCGAGCGATGGAAGATCGAGGTTCTTTCCAAACAAGAGCCTTCATCTATCCGCGCCGTGAAGTCACATCTGAAGTGCTACATCGTTCCGCACCTCAGCCAACTTAGACTTGACCAACTCGGAGTGGAGAATCAGCAAAGTTTCGTGACGCGCGTAGCTGAAGCGGGCGTGTCGCGCAAGACTGTGCTGAACGTCATAGGGACGCTCTCTTCGATGTTGAATACAGCGAAGGATTGGGGCTACACCTGCGAACCGATCGACATCACCAAGTTGGCCCTTCCAAAGCGCGGATTAAAATACGAGGCACCACACTTCACCTTGGAGCAATTGCGGCTAATTCTTGCAACCGCTTGCAACCCTTGGCGAACGCTGTTTTATATCCTCACCTTGGACGGCCTACGTGCTGGCGAAGTTCTCGGTTTGAAGTGGGATGACATTGATCTCAACCTCAGGCTAATCAAGGTCAACCGCTCGGCTTGGTACGGCAAGATCAAAACTGCCAAGAGTGAAGCGAGCGAAACGGTTCTGCCAATTCCAGAAATTCTCGCGGAAGTTCTCCGCATCTACCGTGGCGAGTGGAAACCAAACCCTGATGGTTTTCTATTCGTTACGCGCAACAACCGGCCTCCCTCATCGAACAAAGTAGTGGAGTATCGCCTGTGGCCCATCCTCGGCAAGCTCGGAATTCCGCGATGCGGCCTCCACGCGTTTAGTTAGGCATACCCATACAAGTTTGTTACTCGAGAGTGGAGCAACCCCGGCAGTTGCGCAGCGGCAGTTAAGACACTCTGATGCGCGTACGACGCTCGGCATTTACGGACACGTAGTCGGAAACGCACACAGAGAGGCAGTTGAGAAAGTGGCCTCAATTTTGGACCCAGTTGGACCCAAATTGGAGCCGGTCAGTCAATTAATTCAATAACTTAGCAGCGGTTGGCGATGGTTGCGATTCCCATCGCCCGCTCCAGAAGTGCTGAAAGAGGCCATTGACGAGCCGCCAGATTTTCTCGGACCGCGAGCGATGTTCACGCGTTTTCAATTTGGGAAATTTAGATTGTTCTCTATGGCAATAAAGCGAGGATCGGACCGCAGCGGGTCGAGTTCGGGTTCTACCCTGGCAAACACCAGTCCGTTCGAACGGTCGGCGAATGCTTTATCGAGCCAGTTCATCGCGATGGCGTTTTTTCCCAATCCCAGGTATACGACAGCAATGTAGTAGGGAGAAACGTACTGCGTCCGCGATTGCGTCATGAGTTGCGCCAGCAGTTTCTGTGCTTCGGCCGTGTTTCCCTGCACCGCGTATGCGTGCGCGAGGGCGGAAACCATCAACGGGCTGTTGCGCGAGAGCTCAACCGCTTTTTTCAATTCGGCGAGCGCCAGATTGAATTCGCCTTTTTGTTCATACGCCTGGCCAAGAATCAGGTGCGCCCATTCATAATTTGGATCCATTTCCAGCGTGTCGCGAAGTTGCGCGATGGAACGGTCATACTGCCGCGCCAGATACAAGCGCCAGCCAAAACTGGAATTGATGCTGATGGAAAGGGGATCAAGATCACGAGCCCTTTTGATCTGCTCGAAGCTGACGTCAAAACGGCCCATGGCGATGGAGTAAAGCGAGTAGCGCTGGTAAGCCGTCGCGTATTTCGGATCCATCTGAATGGCCTGCTTGAAGCCTTCCGAGGCGCCGGCCCAGTCCCAGTCATAATTGAATTTCGCGGTAGCGAGAGAGGTCTCCGCTTCCGCCAGCGAAGGATCGATTTCCAGGGCGCGAATGGCTGCGGCCTTGGCCTTGGGAGCCGCTTCTTCCGCGGGAACTGTTCCATAAATTGTCGCGCCGATGATGCCGTAGCAATCGGCCAGGCCAGCGTAGGCCAAAGCATATTGCGGATCCTTGCGCGTTGCGTCCTCAAAATATCCGATCGCTTTTGTGAAGCCGTCACCGGAGCGCTTGTTCCAGTAGTAGCGTCCCTTTAAGTAGTCTTCGTAAGCTTCGGGGCTGACGGACGGATTTTTGGCCAAGCGTTCTTTGTCTTCTGGAGTGAGGTTGATGCGAATTTCATCCACGATTGCGGAGGAAACTCGATTCTGCAATGCGAGCACGTCGCCGATCTGGCTTTCGTAAGTCTCGGCCCACAGGTGGTGATCGGTGGAAACTTGCACCAGTTCGGCGGTGATTCGAACGCGGTTGCCCGCCCGCAACACTGTGCCTTCGACTACTGCGTCCACGCGCAACTCTCGCGCAATTTCAGAAAGGGGTTTGTGCGTGCCCTTGTAGGCCATGGCGGTTGAGCGCGAGATGACTCTGAGCGAGCGAATCTTGGCCAGATTCGCCGTCAGATCGTCGGTCATTCCGTCGGCGAAATAGTCCTGCTCCTTGTCGCCGGTCAAATTCTCAAGAGGAAGCACAACGAGAGACATGTTATGCGCGGGGTTCAGCTTGCCGGATTCCATTCCTCGTACGTAATGGACGGCGACTCCCGAAAGGACCGCAAATGCCAAGATCGCCGCGGACAGCAAGGCAATTCGCGGCAACGTCAGCCGCCGCTTTGCACTTGCACCAGCCGCGAGTTGTTCGCCAGAGGCAGACGCCGTCGCCGCCACTGGAGAGACGATAGCTGCCGTGGACGAATCGTCGCGTGGCTCGGTTGGGTGTGACCCGGCCGCTGAACTCGCAGCGGCGGAATGTATCTCTTCGATCGGTGCAATGAATCGGTAGCCGCGGCGCGGCAGCGTCTCGATGAAACGCGGACGATCCGAAGAATCGCCGAGCACTTCGCGCAGCCGCATCACTGCGTTGTTCAGTCCATGATCGAAATCGACAAAAGTGTCGCCCGGCCAAAGACGCTCGCGCAACTCATCGCGGGTGACGATCTCGCCCGGTTTCTCCAGAAGTATGGCCAAAATTTGAAACGGTTGTTCGGAGAGCTTCAGGCGCAGCCCATGCTTGCGAAGCTCGAACGCCTTGAGGTCAATCTCGAAGACGCCGCAGCGGGTTATTTTCGAAGGATGGGCTGGTCTGTCCATGTTTTAAACTCAGGATGCGACGAAGTATAGCGCTGCAATACCCGCGGGTCAAAAAGTTCTTGTGAGTTCACCGGCTAAACCGCTTATTTTTCATAGATAAAGCCCGAGATGCAGAAATGTTTTCGATTGGACGTATCAAGTATTGTATTGCTTTATAGTCTCGAGCAAAGTGGCGGCACGTTGATCATGCGGAAGTCTCCGCGCTCATTTTAATCTTTGCCCGCGGAGACTCGGCAACAGGGGACCCGGCAATTTTCGCCCATAGGGGAGCCGGGAAGGGGGAAGTGATGAACGTTTCACGCCATTCTAAGTTAGCGCTAAAGCTGCTGGCCATGGTTGCATTGCTGTTGCCGCAAATTGCAACTTTTTCTTCGGCAGCACGCGGCCAGGTCACTGGCGCCACGCTGTCGGGACTCGTTACCGATGAGCAAGGCTCTCCAGTGCCGGATGCCAACGTCAGAATCAAGAATTTAGGCACCGCAGTTATTCGCGAAGTCGAGACTAACTCCGACGGCCTGTACTCGGCGCCGAATTTGATTCCTGGCAGCTACGACGTGACGGTATCTGCCAAAGGATTTCAGACCGCTGTGCAGCGTGCAGTTACGTTGACCGTCGGAGCGCAACAGGCGTTGAACGTGAGTTTGAAGATCGGTTCGATCAATCAGACAATCGAGGTCAATGCCGCACCGCCTGACGTGCAGACTACTACGTCTACGGTCAGCGCCACGGTGGATTCGACCACTATGCGCGAACTGCCCCTGAACGGACGCGACTGGACGTCGCTGGCAACTCTTGAGCCTGGAGTTTCCAGCATTCCCAACCAGGTCGGCACCGGGTTCAGCGCCAACAAGGGCAACCGCGGATTTGGGAATCAGTTGAGCAACGGTGGGCACCGCGCCAACGAAAATACGTACCGTGTAAACGGCATCAGTATCAATGATTATTCGAATGGTTCTCCGGGCGGCGCATCCGGGTTGAATCTGGGAGTTGACGGTATTCAGGAATTTTCTGTGTTGACCAGCAACTACACGGCGGAGTACGGCCGCACATCCGGCGCGGTGATCAATGCCATTACCAAAAGCGGCGTGAATGAGCTCCACGGAACCGCTTTTATCTTTGACCGCGACAAAATTTTTGACGCGAAGAACTATTTTGATCCTGCCGGGCCCATTCCCTCTTTTCGGCGCGTGCAATTCGGCGCGTCCGGTGGCACTGCAATCGTGAAGGACAAGACGTTCGTTTACGGAACTTACGAAGGCGTTCGCCAGAATAAGCCAGGTTCCCAAGCCATTCACGTACCAACCGATGCGGAGCGCGCGCTGGCTGTTCCCTCAGTCGCGCCGTATTTGAAGCTTTGGCCCGAGGCGCCGGCCGGCACGCCGGTTGACGGCAACGGAATCACCCAGACCTTTGACGTGGCGCTGCCCACGATTTCAAACGAAAATTACGCCACCGGCCGCGTAGATCAGAAGTTTTCAGAAAAAGATTCCCTCGCCACCAGCTATTTCTTCGATTCTGGCCCGCAATCGCAGCCTGACCCGCTGAAGAACGCCATCCATCAGGTTTTCTCGCGCCGGCAAATGGCCAGCGTAGAGGAGACTCACATTTTCAGTCCGGCGTTGGCTAATACTCTTCGCGTCGGCCTCAGCCGCGTTCGTGGCGACATCAACGATCCGGTCTCGGGCGATGCCGTCGCAACTGACGCAACTCTTGCAATTGCTCCCGGAGCTATCGGACCGCCGCAAATTGGCGTGCCGGGCGTTCTGACGACGGCAATCGGCTTGGGCGGCCTGAATCGCTTCCTGCATCGCTGGACTTCGGCGCAGGCTTATGACGATGCATTTCTGACGCGCGGTACTCATTCAATCAAATTCGGTTTCGCTTTCGAGCGCATGCTTTACAACATCACGGAGAAACTAAGCCCGAATGGCCGTCTAAACAACTATCCGACCCTTTCGGACTTGCTCAACAACACGCCCATCCGGCTAAACGCGCTTGCTCCCGGCGGATCCAATGAAGTTGCCATCCGCGAAAGTCTGTTTGCCGGATACGTGCAGGACGACTGGCGCTTTCGCCCGAACCTGACATTTAACATCGGCCTACGCTACGAATTCACCACCCTGCCAAAAGATGCCAATAACCGCATTCAGGAAATTACTACGATTCTGAATTGCGCAACACCCGGAGTCGCGCCCAGCCTTACAAGTCCCTGCGGTCCACAGCACGTAGACAGCTTCATTCACAACAATCCCACTGCCAAGAACTTCGAACCACGCATCGGCTTTTCCTGGGATCCTTTTAAGGATGGAAAGACTGCCGTTCGTGGGGGCTTCGGGATTTTCGATGTTCTGCCGTTGCCATATGAGTTCGGCTTGAATACGGCCGCTACCGCGCCTTTCCAGATTATCGGCGCCGACCCGAACGCGGTGCTTGGCGGCGGAATCGATCCCAACATCAGCTTCAATCCGAACAACATTCGAAATCGGTATGTTGATCAAAATCCCAAGCGCGCCGACGTGCTGAACTGGAACGTGAATATTCAACGGCAACTCGGCACCAGTTGGACGTTGATCGCTGGCTATGTCGGCTCTCGTTCCGTTCATCTTTCCGTTGCCGCGGACGACATCAACTTGGTTCCGCCGGTGCAGACGTCTGCAGGACTTCTCATTCCTTCGAATACTTACCAGCTCGATCCAAACTGGGGCGGAGCCAATGGCGGGATCACGCCGGGATCTCCTGGCGGGGCCGGAATTCGTCCGGTGTTGTTTGACGGCGAATCGACGTATAACGGCTTCCAGGCGCAATTGAAGCGCGACATGAGTCACGGTTTACAGGGTCAGTTGTCGTACACGCTCGGGAACTGCAAAGACACCAGCTCCGCTCCGGTGACGGGAGATACCTATGTAAATTCAATCGCAGTGCCGCTGCTGCTGAGCAAGTCGTACAGAATCGGCGCTTGTGATTTTGACGTCCGGCACACTCTCGTCGGCACTGTAATCTGGGATGTACCGGGACCAAAAACGGGATTCGCATCATACGTTGCAGGGGGGTGGCAGGTTGGCACTATCGTTACCGCGACAAGCGGTTCTCCGTTCACCGCGACAGTCGGTGGAGGAGGCGATCCTCTCAACACCGGGTTCAACGGCGACTTCTCCATGGACTACGCGCAGCTGGTTCCCGGCTGCAATGCGACGCCCGGGGTTAAGACCGATCCTGTTTCCGGCAAATTGCTGGCGTTTGATCCGAATTGTTTCACAGTAGCACCCGCAGAAGCGGGTGGAGTTCTAGTCGGCAACTCCGGCCGCAATCGGTTTTACGGACCGGGGTTAACCACCGTCGACTTCTCCACGTTTAAGAATTTCAGCTTCAAGGAACGGTACAAAGTTCAGTTTCGCGCGGAGTTCTTCAACATTATGAATCATGCGAATTTCGCCGCCCCGAATTTTCTAAACGACGCCAACAATTCCATCGGCAGTTCTAACGCCGGCGAAATCGGTTCCACATCCACTTCTTCGCGCCAGATTCAGTTTGGGCTTAAGCTTTCCTGGTAACCAAAGGGTTGCGGCAGAGAGAGGCTGGAGAAACTCAGCCTCTCTTCACCGCGTCATCCGCATCTCCGCATGTTCTGGACCGCGCCGCTCTGAGGTTGTCGCGTTCACGCATCGATAACAAGAAAGAGTTTCGGTACAACAGGCCTAAATGAGTTCCTCGTCTGAGCACAAATCGAAAATCTGGGCGGTGATTCGGGTCTCGAGCGGAAATTTTCTCGAGATGTACGACTTCATGGTCTTTGGCTACTACGCCGCGGCCATCGGTCGCGCGTTTTTCCCCAGCGGAAACGCATTTGCCTCGCTGATGCTTTCGCTGATGACTTTCGGCGCTGGATTCCTGATGCGACCGGTAGGCGCTTTGGTGCTCGGCGCGTACACCGACAAGCATGGCCGCCGCGCTGGATTGCTGCTTACTCTCAGCTTGATGTCGGTTGGAATTTTTTCCATCGCGTGTATGCCCGGGTACGCCACGATTGGTTTGTTGGCTCCATTGCTGGTCCTGTGTGGACGACTGCTACAAGGATTTTCAGCCGGGATGGAACTGGGCGGCGTGTCGGTCTATTTATCTGAAATCGCCACGCACGGCCATAAAGGTTTTTATGTGAGTTGGCAATCCGGCAGCCAGCAAATCGCGGTGATGTTTGCGGCAAGCATTGGCGTAGTTCTGAATTCCGCTCTTCCGCCGGAAAAAATGCAGCAATGGGGATGGCGCGTGCCCCTACTTCTTGGCTGCGCCATCGTTCCTTTTTTATTTAGACTTAGACAATCGCTAACGGAAACGGACGAGTTTGTGGCTCGCAAACGTCATCCGGGCACTTCGGAAATCCTGCGTTCGCTCGGGCATAATTGGCGCATCGTGCTGGTCGGCACTTTTATGGTCACCATGACCACCGTTTCGTTCTATATGATTACCGCGTACACGCCGACGTTTGGAAATTCCGTACTGCACTTGGCGAGCATGGACAGTCTCATCGTCACGCTTTGCGTGGGCGCCTCTAACCTTTTCTGGCTGCCCATCATGGGCGCACTGTCCGACCGCATCGGCCGTCGTCCCCTGTTATTCGCCTGCACGATCATCATGTTGATTACCGCGTATCCCGCGATGCTGTGGCTGGTTCGCGAACCATCTCTTGCCAGGTTGTTGACGGTCGAACTCTGGCTTTCGTTCCTCTATGGCAGCTACAACGGCGCGATGGTGGTTTTTCTGACCGAGATCATGCCCGTTGATGTACGAACATCAGGCTTCGCGCTTGCCTACAGCATGGCCACAGCAATTTTTGGCGGCTTCACGCCTGCGCTGAGTACATATTTGATTCACATCACGGGCAACCGTGCGGTTCCCGGCGTGTGGTTGTCTTTCGCTGCTGCCTGCGGTTTGGCGGCAACGTTCTTCGCCAAGCCCGTCACGGCGGAACTACCTGTCGCACAACCCATAGCAGTTGAGCATCGAAGCCCAGTCTCTTAAACCATCTGGGCTTAGGAAAGAGGTCGCGATGAGAAGGCTTCTGCGAGGTTGGCTAGCACTGTTGACGCTTTTCCTTGCGTCCCTCATTGGAATCGACGCGCAGGACAAAGGATCTCTGCCCCTGGTGCAGACGATTCCTATGCCCAACGTCAAAGGACGCATCGATCTCAAGGATGTTAAATGTCCGGGCAGACCTTATTCGTTTTCGTTCCGGCGTTGAGCAGAGTGCAAGTTGTGAATGCGAAAAAACGCGAGGTGATATTCACCTGGCCAGTCTAGCCAACGGAATGGCGACGGGGCCTTCGACGAAA
>Ga0070697_100002403_pt1 | contig 14418 bp, 14 predicted proteins | sample KBSK1501metaG_FD_65475 | JGI IMG/M metagenome (GOLD analysis project Ga0070697, IMG submission 65475) | Corn, switchgrass and miscanthus rhizosphere microbial communities from Kellogg Biological Station, Michigan, USA - KBS K1-50-1 metaG | ecosystem: Host-associated > Plants > Roots >...
ACCCCGCCGATCATGCGCATGGTCGATGTCTTGCCGGCGCCGTTGGGCCCGAGGAAGCCGAACGCCTCGCCCTTGGCGACCTCGAAATCGATGCCGTCGACCGCGGTCAGATCGCCAAATTTCTTGGTGAGTTGGCGCGCGAGTATCAACGAGTTGGAGTCGCCCACTGGTGCCTATTGTCCCTCTCCCGCCACGCGGGAGACGGTAGGGTGAGGGCCCGTTGGACTACCTGAAGTGGCGCAAGGCGGAGCTGCACTGTCACCTCGACGGTGCCGTGCGCGTGTCGACCGCCACCGAGCTGGGGGACTTCGGCCGCCCGCCGCGGATGGTGGCGCCTGACGACTGCCCATCCCAGGCCGAGTACATCGGCTATTTCGACGACGCGATCGCCGTGATGCAGACGCAAGCCGCGCTCGAGCGCATCGCGTACGAGCTGTGCGTGGATTCCGCGGCCGAGAACATCGACTACCTGGAGGTGCGCTGGGCGCCGCGACTGCACCTGCGGCGTGGGTTGACCGTGGCGCAGGTGATCGAGGCGGTGCTGGCGGGGCTCGCCGCCGGGCCGCTGCGAGCCGTGGCCATCGCGTGCGCCATGCGCCAGCACTCGGTGGAGGACAACGTCGCCCTGGCTCGCGAGGCGGGGCGGTTCGCGGGAGAGGGCGTGGTCGGCTTCGACCTGGCCGGCGACGAGGCTCGCTACCCGGCGGCGCCCCAGCGGCCGGCGTTCGAGGCGGCGCGTGCGGCCGGTCTGCGCCTGACCTGCCACGCCGGCGAGGCGGGCGATCCGAGGAGCGTCGAGGAAGCGCTCGACCTTGGCATCGAGCGCGTCGCCCACGGAGTGATTGGCGCGCGGGAGCCGCGCATCGTCGAACGCATCCGTTCAGAGGGGATCGTTCTCGACCTGTGCCCGACCGCCAACTGGAAATGCAAGGCGGTGCCGTCGCTGGCCGAGCATCCCCTGCCACGCCTGGTGCGCGCAGGGGTGCGGTGCACGATCAGCACCGACTCGCGCACGGTCGCCGACACGACTCTCAGCCGCGAATTCGAACTGGCCGCCGCGATGGGGATGACCGAGGCAGAGCTGCGCGCGTGCAACGAGACCGCTTACGCGGCGAGGTTCGACGCCCCCACCTAGCCTCCCCCCACGGTGGGGAGGGACCGGCGCTAGGCCCCAGTCCCGAACAGGCGGTCGCCGAAGTCGCCGAGGCCCGGGACGATGTACGCCTTGCTGTTCAGCCCCTCGTCGAGGGCTGCCGCGTAGATGTGCACCTCGGGATGTCGCTCCTCGACCACCTTCACGCCCTCCGGCGCCGCCACCACGCAGATGAATCGCGGCTCGACGCCACCGGCCTCCTTGATGAGATCGAGCGCCTGCGCCGCCGAGCCGCCCGTGGCGAGCATCGGATCGAGCAGCAGCGGCACCTTGCCCTCGAGCTTGGGCAGCTTGTTGTAGTAGATGCGCGCGACCGCGGTCTCTTCGTCGCGCTCGAGCCCGATGTAGCCTACGGACACACGCGGCAGCAGCTCGAGCACCGGTGCCAGCAGGCCGAGCCCGGCGCGCAGCACCGGGATCGCGACGACCTCGGTGGCCACCATCGACGCGTCCGCTTCGCGCAGCGGCGTCTCCACCGTGCCGTGGCGGAGCGGCAGGTCCGCAGTGGCCTCGTAAAGCAGCATCGTGATCACGTTGCGCGCCAGCACGCGAAACTCTTCGGGGTCGGTGCGTTTGTCGCGCAGCCCGGCAAGGCTGTCGGCCACCAGCGGGTGATGGCTAACGGTCAGCGGCATTTCTGTCTTTCGCGATCAATCGCCGCAGCGCGTCCACGGCCACCTTCAGCATCCGATCCATGTAGGAGGGATCGAGGTGATGGATCTCGCCCGCCCCGAGCTCGTCGACGCAGAGGTTGATGGTTCCCGCGCGCAGCTTTCGCAGCCGCGCAACGATGAACAGTGTCGACGACTCCATGTCGTTGCTGAGGACGCCGGCGCGCGACCACATGTCCAGCTCCTCGCGCAGGTGGTGCGGGCGCGGCATGCGCTCGGGCACCAGGTCCGAGTACAGCGCGTCGACCGATCGGATCACGCCGACGTGGTACGGAACCTTCGCCGCGCTCGCTGCGTCGACCAGCGCATTGACCACGTCGAGCGATGCGATCGCCGGGTACTCAGGCGGCACGTAGCCGTTCGGAGTGCCTTCGCTGCGCACCGAGCCGATCGCGATGACGAGGTCGCCCATCTTGATCTCGGGCTGCGCCGCGCCGCACGTGCCCACGCGCAGGAACGTGTGCACCCCGAGCTCGGCCAGCTCCTCGACACCGATGGCGACCGATGGGCCGCCCATCCCGGATGAGATCGCCGATACCGGCACGCCGTCGAGGCTGCCCGTGAACGTGCGGTACTCGCGGCTGAACGCGACCTCCTTTGCGCCGTCCAGGTACTTGGCGATCGCGGGCACGCGACCTGGGTCGCCCGGTACGAGCACGTAATCGCCCACATCGCCCCTGGCAACACCTACGTGGTATTTCTTCTCGTCCGTCACTGCCATCGGTCCGACAGTCTAAGTCGTGCCATGTTTGTCGACCCGGGCCAGCACGTGGGGCGGCCGCTGCACCTCATGCGCCACCAGCTTCCACGCCTGGAGCAGGCGAGGCTTCACCTTTTCGACGAGGTCGGCCGAGCGCGCATGCACGACGACCAGCGCATCGCCGGCCGCGACTCGCGCACCGACCGGCGCCTGGATCACCAGGCCCGCCGCGGGGTCGACCCTGTCCTCTTTCTTGTGCCGCCCGGCTCCGAGATCGAGGGAAGCGAGCCCGACCGCAAGCGCGTCGATGGATTCGACGTAGCCGTCGCCGGGCGCAGCCAGAGCAATCTGCACCGGAGCAACGGGCAGTCCTGCGTCGAGGTGGCCGCCCTGCGCCTCCAGCATGCGCACGAACATCGCCCGCCCAGCCCCGGACTTCACCGCGTCGGCGGGATCCTTGTCAACCTCGGCAAGCTTGCACATCTCGCGCGCGACCGTGAGCGACACCTCGATCAGCTCCTCGTCGCCCTTTCCCGCCAGCGCGTCCAGCGCCTCCTGGACCTCGAGGGCGTTGCCGATCGACCGGCCGAGCGGGTTGTCCATCGCGGTCACCAACGCGACGGTGTGGCGGCCGGCTCCCTCGCCGAGCTGCACCATCTCCTTCGACAGCGCCTCGGCCGAAGGCACGTCCGGCATGAACGCGCCGCGGCCGAATTTCACGTCGAGCACGATCGCGTCCGCGCCGGCGGCGATCTTCTTCGACATCACGCTTGACGCGATCAGGGGAATCGAAGGCACGGTCGCGGTCACATCGCGCAGCGCGTAAAGCGCCTTGTCCGCCGGGACCATGTGCGGCGACTGCGCCGCCACCGCGATTCCGACCTCGCTCACCTGCTTGATGAATCGAGCCGGCTCGAGGTCGACTGTCAGGCCGGGCACCGACTCGAGCTTGTCCAGGGTGCCGCCGGTGTGCGCCAGCGCGCGGCCGCTCAGCTTCGGCACCTTCACGCCGCACGCAGCCGCCAGCGGGGCGGCGATCAGAGTCACCTTGTCGCCCACTCCGCCCGTCGAGTGCTTGTCGACCTTGATGCCTTCGATCGCGCCGAGGTCCAGCACCTCGCCGCTACGCACCATCGCCTGCGTGAGCGCAAGCGTCTCGATGCGCGTCATTCCGCGGATGCACACGGCCATCAGCCACGCTGCCATCTGGTAGTCGGGGACGTCGCCGAGCAGGTACGCGCCGAGCAGCCAATCGATCTCTTCGGATGGATGCTCGCCGCCGTCGCGCTTGCGGCTGATTACCTCTAGAGCATTCATGAATCTATCGTCCCCACCCTGCCCTCCCCGCATGCGGGGAGGTGTCCTTTTTTATACCTTTGTCGTGCCACCTAGCATCAATAGCCCTAGGCGTTCTTCTGGTGCGTCCGCGGGCTCGATGCTGACGATCCGGCCCTCGTAGATGACCGCTATGCGGTCCGAAAGCGAGCGCACCTCGTCCAGCTCGGCCGACACGAGCAATACCCCCGCCCCGCCGTCGCGCTCGGACACGATGCGCCGGTGGATGAACTCGATCGCGCCGATGTCGACGCCGCGCGTCGGCTGCGATGCCAGCAGCACGCGCGGCTGGCTCGCCATCTCGCGCGCCACGATGATCTTCTGCTGGTTGCCGCCTGACAGCGCGCGGGCCGGCACTTCGATGCTCGGCGTGCGGATGTCGAACTCTTTCACCAGCCGCTGCGCCCATTTCCGGATCGCGTCCAGGAGCAGCAGGACGTGGTGCCAGGCAAACGAGCCAGAGCGCTGGCGGCCGAGGATCAGGTTCTCGGCGATCGAGTAGTTCAGCACCAGGCCGGCGCCGCGCCGGTCCTCGGGGATGTGGGCGATGCCCGCCTCGCGCTCGTCCCGGGCGTCGTAGGCGGTGACGTCCTTGTCGCCGAGCCAGATCTTGCCGCCAGATGCCTTGCGCGTTCCTGCAAGCACCTCGACCAGCTCGCTCTGGCCGTTGCCCTCGACGCCCGCGATGCCGAGGATCTCGCCCTGACGCAGCTCGAACGACACACCCTTCAGCGCCTGCACGCCACGGTCAGACATCGCGCTGAGGTTCTCGACGCGAAACGTGACCGCTCCCGGCTTGGCCGGCTTCTTGTCCACTCGCAGCAGCACCGCGCGGCCCACCATCGCGGTGGCGATCTCCTCCTGGTTCGTGTCCTTGGTGATCAGGTGGCCGACGACCTTGCCGCGCCTCATCACCGTGATGCGGTCGGAGATCTCCAGCACCTCGCGCAGCTTGTGGCTGATGAAGATGATCGTCTTGCCGGCCTTGACCAGGTCGCGCAGCACGGCGAATAGCTCGTTGGTCTCCTGGGGCGTCAGCACGCCGGTGGGCTCGTCCAGGATGAGGATGCCGGCGCCACGGTACAGCACCTTGACGATCTCGACACGCTGCTGCAGGCCGACGGGAAGGTCACCGGTGCGCGCATCGGGATCGAGCGCCAGGCCGTACTTGCGCGTCATCTCCTGGATGTCGCGTCGCGCCTTCGCGGCGTCGTAGATGCCGCCCGCTACCACGGGCTCGCGGCCCAGCATGATGTTCTCGCCGACGGTGAAGACGGGAATCAGCATGAAGTGCTGGTGCACCATGCCGATGCCGCTGGCGATCGCGTCCCTTGGCCCGCCGATCTTGACGGGCGCCCCGTTGATCAGGATCTCGCCGGAGTCGGGGTGGATGAGCCCGTAGAGGATGTTCATCAACGTCGATTTGCCGGCGCCGTTCTCGCCCACGAGCGCGTGGATCTCGCCCGCGCGCACCTCGAGATCGACGTGGTCGTTGGCGACCACGCCAGGAAAGGCCTTAGTAATGCCGCGCATCTGGACGGCGAGGTCGGTGGCGGTGGCCGTGCTCATTCCGAACCCGGCGCGTAAGGAATTCCGTCAGCGGCCGGAGGCGTGCTCCGGCCCACCACGCCCGCCAGCACGATCAGCGTGAGCAGGTACGGCAGCATGCTCAGCAGGTACTGCGAGACGTGGATCGTGGAGTTGTTGGCGTATATGGCCTCGCCCAGGCCGAAGATCAGGCACGCCACGAACGCGCCGCGCGGCGTCCACTTGCCGAAGATCATGGCGGCCAGCGCGATGTAGCCGCGGCCGTCGGTCATGTTGGGCACGAAGGTGTTCGACACGCCGATCGCGAGCAAAGCGCCTGCCAGCCCTGACAGCAATCCGCTGGTGACGACAGCGCCGTAGCGGATGAGGTAGACGTTCAGGCCCGCCGTGTCCGCGGCTTGTGGATGCTCGCCGACGGCCCTGATCCGCAGGCCAAGCTGGGTCCGGAAAAGCACGATCTCGACAAGCACCAGCAGGATGAGCGCGACGTAGACGATCACGTTCTGCTGAAACAGCACCTTGCCCAGGAACGGGATGGTGGACAGTACGGGCACGTTCCAGTTGGGCAGCAGCTCGCTCTGTCCGACATGCCCGACGTCCTGCAGGCCGTAGATGGTCCTCACCAGGTACACCGTGAGCCCGGCCGCGAAGATGTTGATGGCGATTCCGCTCACGATCTGGTCGGCGCGGAAGCGAATCGACACGACCCCGTGGATGAGGGCCATCAGCCCGCCGGCGATGACCGCGACGAGCGCCGCGAGCCAGGCATTGTGCCAGTTGAGGTCGGCCCAGACCGCGAAGAAGGCGCCGGTCAGCATCATGCCCTCCATGGCGATGTTGACCACGCCGCTGCGCTCCGAGATGACGCCGCCCAGGGCGGGCAGGAGCAGCAGCACGGCCAGGAGCAGCGTCGTCTGCCACAGGCTGGACGTCAGCAGCAGCGGGAAGATGTCGGATAGGCCGCCCACGCTAGGTCCCCCCAGCCTGCTCGGGCGGCGCCGACGCCGCCTCCGTCATCAGAGCCGCGCCAACGCCGGCCGGCGCGGGCGCCGAAGGCGCCTGGCCGAGGCCCGGGATGCGCAGCTTGATCGCGTTCAGGAAGTTGGCGGCGATGCTGAACAGGATCAGGGCCTGCAGCACCAGCACCAGGCTGCTCGAAATCCCGGCGTCCGCCTGCATGACCGAGCCGCCCGAGTGAAGCGCCCCGAAGAGCAGCGCCGCGAGCACGATCCCGACAGCGCTGCCCAGCCCGAGCAGGGCCACCGCGATGGCGTCGAAGCCGGTCGTGTCGCTGAAGTACTTGTCGGTGAGGTTGTGATCGACCCCCGCTATCTGCACGGCGCCCGCGAGGCCTGAAAACGCACCGGCGATGAGCATCGTCACGATGATGGTCCGCCGCACGCTGACGCCCGCGTAGCGCGCCGCCTTCTGGCTCTGGCCTGCGGCGCGAATCTCATAGCCGAGCGACGTGCGCCACAGCAGGATCGCGAACACGGCCGCCGCGATCACCGCGATGACCAGGCCGGTGTGCACGCGGTACACGCTGGCGGGCAGGTCGAAGATGATCAGCGAGTTGTCGTTGGGCAGGATGGTGGCGAGCTCTGCGCCCTTGCCGATGGGCAGCGACTTGGAGGTGCCGGCCGCGAGCTGCAGCGGCCCCCCGATGATCAGGTAGCGCAGCAGCCACTGCGCGACGTAGTTGAGCATGATCGTGGTGACCACCTCATGGGCGCCCACGGTGGCCTTGAGCACGCCCGCGATCCCGGCCCAAAACGCACCGGCGAGCATGCCGCCCACGAGCACGGTGGGAAGCAGGATCACCGCCGGCCAGTCATGGAGCTTGATGCCCAGTGCGGTGCACGCCATCGCGCCGGCGAGCAGCTGACCCTCCGCGCCGATATTGAACAGCCCGGCGCGGAACGGCAGCGCGACCGCGACGCCCGCGGTGATGAGCGGGATCATGAACACGATGGTGTTGGAGATCTGCAGGGCAGGGTTCTCGCCCTGCGTACAAGCGATGCCAAACCCGCCGCAGATCAGACCCGCGTAGGCACTGAGCGGATTGCCGCGGGTGACCGCCACGATGATGGCGCCGACCAGGAAAGCGAAAAGGACGGAGGCGATTGGCATCGCCAGGCCGCGCGTGAACCGCGCGGCGGTTGCCTGGAGACGAGGTCGGGGACGAGCAGCCACGCCGCCCGCCCCCGATACCTTGGCTATGCCGGAATGTCCGCCGGCGGGGTCATGGTGCCCGCCTTGATGGCCGCCTGTACCTTGTCGAGCTCGGCCTGGATGTCGGAAGGCAGCTGAAGGTTGTCGAGCGAGTAACCCGCCCCGTCGTTGGCGATGCTGAAGGTCAGGGCGCCACTCTGGAACTGGTTGTTGACGACGTTCTTGATCGCGGTGTAGGTGGCCACGTCCACCTTCTTGAGGGCGCTGGCGATGACCGACGGGTCGGCGTCCTTCTGGTCAGCGTCGACGCCGATGCTGTAGACCTTGGCCTGGCCTGCCGCCTGCAGCACGCCGAGACCGCAGCCGCCGGCGACCTGGAACAGGATCTCGGACTTCGCGCCGATCTGGCTCTGCGCGACCGACTTGCACTTGGCCGGGTCGGTGAAGTCGTTGGAGTATCCGACCAGGACCTTGATGCCGGGGTCCTCCATCGTCGCGGCCCACTTGTAGCCGGCGATGTAGTGGTTGACGGGCGGGATGCTCACGCCACCCACCGCGCTGATGACGTTGGTGTTGCCAGGGGCCTTCTTGTCCTTCTCGAGCATGCCCGCGATGACGCCCACCATGGCGCCCGCGTCCTGCTCCTTGAAGAACAGCGACTCGACGTTCGCGTGCGCCAGATCCTTGCCGCTGGCGTCAGTTCCGGCGCCGTCGATGATCGCGAAGTGAACGTTCGGGAACTGACCCGAAACCGTGCCAACCGCCTCCTGCATGAGGAAGCCGACACCGATGACCAGGTCGTATCCCTTGGATGCGAAGTTGGTCAGGTTGGGCACGTAGTCGTCGCCGGTCTTCGACTCGGTGACGTCGCCTTTCACGTTGAAGTCGGCGATTGCCCTCTGCAGGCCTACGTACGCGAGGTGGTTGAAGCTCTTGTCGTTCAGCCCACCTACGTCGGTGACGAGGCCGACTTTGACCTGTTTTGCCGTGGAGCCTGAGGACGTGCTGCCGCAAGCAGCCACGATCATCAGGACTGCGCCGACCAAGGCGAGAAATCGAAGCTGCGAACGAACCATATTCCGTGCCCCCTTCATAGAGATAACCCAATGAGAGCGGGCCGGAATCACCTCTTCGTTTTCCGGTCCGGCCGAGATTGTAACTTGTGGCGGACGGACCGGCGAGGCCGCCCGTCCAGGGAGCCCAGCAGGGGGCTCAGCTCCGTGATCTTTTCGAGTCGGAACCACCCTTCGCCGGGCACCGAATCCTCGTCGACCTGCTCGTGCTGCCAGGTCACGTGGTACGGGATGTGGACGGCGCGGGCGCCAAGCTCGACCACCGGCACGACGTCCGACCGCAGCGAGTTGCCGACCATGACGAACTCGCCCGCGTCGATTCCGCGGCGGCTGAGCACCCGCCGGTAGGAGTCGACGTTCTTGTCGCTGAGGATGTCGACGCCGGCAAACCTCTCTGCCAGGCCCGACCTGGCGAGCTTGCTCTCCTGGTCGAAGAGGTCGCCCTTGGTGATGAGCAGCAGCTCGTGGTTGCGGCTCACCTCCACCAGCGTCTCGCGCACGCCTTCGAGCAGCTCGGTCGGCTCACGGAGCATGCGCTTGCCCCAGTCGAGGATGACCTTCAGGTCGGACGCGGGGATCGTGCCGTCCGTGATCTCGATGGCGGTCTCGATCATCGACAACGTGAAGCTCTTGATGCCGTAGCCGTACAGGCTGAGGTTCGCCATCTCGGTTTCGAAAAGACGGACGTCAACGTCTGCGTTCGGCACGTGACCCCGCAGCAGGTCGCGCAGCGCTGCCTGCGTGAAGTGGAAGTGGGTTTCGTTGTGCCACAGCGTGTCGTCCCCGTCGAACGCCACGACCTTGATGGGCATGCCGTTCCTCAGCCTACGAGGTGAGGCGATCGATCTCCGCGAGCTCGCCCTGGCTGAAGTCGAGCCTGTCGAGCGCCGCCAGGTTCTCGTCGAGTTGCTTGACAGAGCTCACGCCAACGATGGCGGAGGTCATGCGCGGGTCGCGCAGCGCCCACGCCAGAGCCATCTGCGCCAACGACTGACCGCGCCGGCGCGCGATGTCGCGCAGCGGCGCCACCTTCTTGAGGTTCTGCTGCACGGTCTCCTCGTCGAGCGAGTAGTGCTGAGTGGCGCGCGAACCCGGGGGCACGCCGTCGGCGTAGCGGTCCGTTAGCTGGCCCTGCGCCAGCGCTGAGAACGCGATGCAGCCCACGCCCTCCTCGTAGAGCGCGTCGAGCAGGGCGGGCTCGATCCAGCGGTTGAGCATTGAGTACACGGGCTGGTGGATCAGCAGGTGGACGCCCATCGCGTTCAAGATCTTGGCCGCCTCGTGCGTTTCCCTCGGTTGGTATTGCGAGATCCCGACGTACAGAGCCTTGCCCTGGTGCACCGCGGTCGCAAGCGCGCCCATCGTCTCCTCGAGCGGGGTCTCGGGGTCGGGCCGGTGGTGATAGAAGATGTCGACGTAATCGAGGCCCATGCGGGCGAGGCTCTGGTCGAGGCTCGCCAGCAGGTACTTGCGCGAGCCCCAGTCTCCATACGGACCCGGCCACATGTCCCAGCCGGCCTTGGTCGAGATGACGAGCTCATCACGGTGGCCCGCGAGGTCGGTGCGCAGCATCCTGCCGAAGTTGATCTCGGCGGATCCGTATGGCGGGCCGTAGTTGTTGGCAAGGTCGAAATGTGTGACGCCCAGCTCGAAGGCGCGCCGGATGATGGCGTGATTCTCCTCGGTCGGTTGGTCGCCGCCGAATCTCTGCCAGAGCCCGACGGAAAGCGCGGGCAGGAGCAGCCCGCTACGCCCTGTTCGCCGGTAGATCACGCCTTCACCCTACCTTCCCGCGAAAGCGCGAGAGGAAACCGGGCGGGGGCCTACGCGGGGTGCTGCGGTTGTTCCAGTAGCTCGGCGATCGAACCTTCGAACTTCGCCAGGCGCTTGTGGACCTCTATGACCTCGTCCGAGCTGACGGGCTGGAGAGGGTCGACGTCGTTCTGACGGACGGTCCACTCGATCCCGCACTCGCACCTGTGGAACAGGTAGCGGTCACCGTGCGAGCGGTAGATGTAGACGGACGCGTCTCTCAGCCTACGGCCACAAACGCACTTGGTTTTCTTCTCTGGTTCTGGCTTCGACGGTTGCAATGACGTATTCCTCGACTCGTATAACGAACCAGAAGTAAATTTCGTTGCATGGTACACCGGCGCACTCAATTTGTAACCCCTTAACTGTATGTAAAAGGGTCGCGTCTATTGTGCGGTGTTTAGTGCAGTGAGCAACCCTGGGAGGTCTCGCAGCCTCTCCGTCCGGGCCGCGTGCTCGAGCGTCTGGTACTGGGACAGGACGTCCACGAAGCCTTCGCCGGTGTCGTAGCCGTGGCGCTTCAGGGCGTCTCGCCCGCGGTCGCCAAGGCCGGCGACGACGTCGCGAATCTTGCTTTCCGCGGTGAAGCTAGGCATGCGCCGGAGCGGGTGCCGGGGGCGGCGGTTCGGCGGCCTTGACGACGATCTTGTGGCCATGCCAGCGCTCGGGCACCCCGGCGGGCGCGTCGCCCTGGTAGGTCAGCTCGAGACACCAGGTGCCGTCCATGAGGACCGGCGCCACGGTCAGCCGGCTCTTCAAGCCTTTCGACTGCAGGTACTGGACCAGCGCCACGCCATAGATGACGAGAGCGCCAGGCAGGTTGTTCGTGTTGATGCGACCGCCCTCGCTGGAGCCGTCAACGCCTGAGCTGCGCGAACCGAGCCACCTGGTCACGGGGAACTAACTTAGCGGGTCCTGCCTTTCAGGGCGGCGACGATCGCGTCCACCGTGGCGTCGTAACCCAGGCGACCGGTGTCGAGGACCAGGTCGTAGTGTCCTGGCAAGTCCCACGTGTGTCCGTACACCTGGCGGATGTAAGCGCGGCGGTTCTCGTCGGTCTGCTTGACGCGCCGGCGTGCGTCGTCCTCGCCGATGTGCTCGCGCTCCATGACCGCCTTCACCCTCGTGCTCTCGTCGGCGCGGAGGAACACGTGCAGCGCACCGGCCAGGTCGTGCAGGACGTAGGCGCCGCCGCGGCCCACGATCACGACGTTGCCTGAACGCGCGGCCTCCCTGATGACCTCCTGCGTGTACTCGAGGACCGCGCGACGCGGGTCGCTCTGGGGGTCGGTGTAGGGCGGCGTCCAGGTCGGCGACTCGGCCGTGACGGCTTGCTCCGGGCTGGCCGCGGCCAGTGCGATCAGCAGCCGCTGAAGGAACGAACCCGGCTGCTCATCCGCAGCCTCGACCTCTTCCTTCGGCATCTCGAGCCGGTGCGCGACCTCGTCGATCAGCTCGGGCCCGAGGAAGTCGGCGTGAATGCGCTCGGCGACCATCCTGCCCACGGTGTCGCCCCCAGCCCCGAAGTGGCGCGCGATCGTGACGACCGGCACGAGCTCAATCTAGTCGAAACCGCCGCAGCCGGCCGCGGCGGGTTTGGAGTGCCACGCCGATTCCGCGAGTGCCGGCAGCAGCGGGATTTCGGTGGCCTACGGAGCCGCGCGCCCGAGCGTGATCCGCACCTGATCGAGGAGTGCGTCCGGGCGCGTATAGATGTCGCCGGCCGTGAAGCGCAGGAGGCGGATGCCTTCCGCCAGGAGACGATTCTGCCGGCGGTTGTCGTCGACGAGGTTTGCTCGGTGAGTGCCTCCGTCGTACTCGAGGCCGAGTTTCCGGTCGGGGTAGTAGAGGTCTGGCCTGCCGAGAAAACGGCCCCACCGGTCGTGAATCGACTTCTGTGCGACCGGGCGAGGCAACCCGGCGAGCACAAGCAACATTCGGAGCCTAGTTTCCATTGGCGATTCCGCCGCGGGCTCTGAGTGCGCGATGACCTGCCTCATAGCGGTCGCGCCAGGGCGGCCGGCGAAATGATCGGCGATCGCGGATAGACGTTTGATCGAGGTGAGCTTGCGATGTAGCGCTGAATCCGCGAGAACGACGACTTCGGTCAGAGCAAGGCTGACGCAGAGATCCGCCAGTGTCCGCTCGATGGTCGTGGCGGGTAGGCCGTGCCTCATCGTGACCTCCCGTTTTGACAACGATCCGCGATGAAGGCAGATTCCGGCCCGCCCGGAGACACCACCATTCGCCGGGACGGTCACATCGATCGGCTGGCATGGCTGCGCGTCCAGGTCGTGGAGCCACGCCGCGGTCAAGCCTGAAAAAACTGCGCCTGCCGGAAGACGAAGGGCCGCCGCCGCCAGGTTGACCGCCGGCGAATCGCCAAGACCGGACCAGGCGTACACCTCCGGGCCCAGGCGGCGCCAGCTGGCGCCCTCGAGATTCCAGCGCTCGAGGCCGGCGCGGCGGGCCTCCTCGAGCGTGAACGGTTTACTCGTCAGCTCGGGCGGCACGACTGGAACGCGACCCACAGCGGCAGTGTCCGGAACGACCGCCGCGCCGACAACGCCGGCTGTTAAGACTGGCTGCTATGCCGCGAGAGCCGGCGGCGGCGGGTTTGGGGACCAGGTGCAAACCCGCCACTGCCGGCAGTGGCGGGTTTTAACGACCTACTCCAGGTAGTCGCGCAGCTTCTTCGAGCGCGACGGGTGACGCAGCTTGCGCAGCGCCTTCGCCTCGATCTGCCGGATGCGCTCGCGCGTGACGCCGAAGCGCTTGCCGACCTCTTCCAGCGTGCGCTGGTGGCCGTCGATGAGCCCGAAGCGAAGCTGCAGGACGCGCCGCTCGCGGGGCGTGAGCGTGTCGAGCACGTCCTCGACCTCCGAGTGCAGCATCGTCAGCGAAGCGGCATCCGACGGCGAGACAGCCTCCCGGTCCTCGACGAAGTCGCCGAGGTGGGAGTCCTCCTCCTCGCCGATCGGAGTCTCGAGCGAGACCGGGTCCTGGGAGACCTTGACGATCTCGCGCACCTTCTCGGGCGTGATGCCCATCTCCTCGCCGATCTCCTCGTCCGCGGGCTCGCGACCGAGCTCCTGCAGGAGCCGCCGCGAAACGCGCACGAGCTTGTTGATCGTCTCGACCATGTGCACGGGGATGCGGATGGTCCGCGCCTGGTCGGCGATCGCGCGCGTGATGGCCTGCCGGATCCACCACGTGGCGTAGGTCGAGAACTTGTAGCCCTTGTGGTAGTCGAACTTCTCGACCGCCCGGATCAGGCCCATGTTGCCTTCCTGGATCAGGTCGAGGAACGACATGCCACGCCCGATGTACTTCTTCGCGATCGACACGACGAGCCGGAGGTTGGCCTCGGTCAGGCGCTGCTTGGCCTCATACGCGCGCTCGTAGCGCTCGGTGAGCCGGTAGCGCGCGATGCGGTACTGCTCCACGGCCTCGGCGCGCACGCGTGGGCGGGCAGCGCCGTTGGTGGCTCGCCGGCGGCGCTCGGCCGCGGTGGCGTCGAGCAGCGACTGCAGCCTGGAAAGGTCGGTCAGGCCGAGGAGCTCCTGCGCGATGTGCGCCTGCTGGCCCTTGCGCTTGACAGTCGCAAGCCGCTCGATGATGTCGGGCAGCATCTCGTCCAGCCCCCGCTGGCGGCCCTCGGCTTCTTCCGCGACGCTCAACGCCTTGAGCGCGTCGTGCAGCGGCTTGGCCTCGATGGCCTGGGCGAGCTCGACCTCGTCATTGGCGGTGAGCAGCGAGACGCGGCCGATTTCCTTCAGGTACATGCGCACCGGGTCGTCGAGCGAGACCGAGTCCATCATCTCGATGTCGAGGAGCATCTCGTCGTCGATCTGCTCGACCTCCTCGAAGTCCTTCTCGCCGTCGGTGACCTCGATCCCGATCTCCTTGAACGCGGCGAAGATGCGGAAGATCTGGTCGGGCTCGGCGTCGATC
>Ga0070697_100002405_pt1 | contig 14414 bp, 12 predicted proteins | sample KBSK1501metaG_FD_65475 | JGI IMG/M metagenome (GOLD analysis project Ga0070697, IMG submission 65475) | Corn, switchgrass and miscanthus rhizosphere microbial communities from Kellogg Biological Station, Michigan, USA - KBS K1-50-1 metaG | ecosystem: Host-associated > Plants > Roots >...
GGCAGCCGAGGGCTGACCAATACAAACTACAAGAACTTCGCCCCCCGAATCGGATTCGCTTATCAAATAATGCCGAAGCTCGTGATGCGCGGTGGCTACGGCATTTTCTATCCACCCAGCTATCGCGGGACTGGTCCGGCGCCCGGATTTAGCTCGGATACTCCTTACGTAGCTTCGAACGACGGCGGCTTGACTCCGGCTAGTACCTTGAGCACCGCGTTTTCGGGTGGGCTGGTTCCCGTCAGTGGAAGTTCATTGGGCGGTTTAACCAATGTGGGACAATCCGTAACCGCTGTCTCACGAAACCGCAAGACCTACTATACCCAACAGTGGACGTATGGACTCCAGTTTGCGCCCACATCTAACGACGTCATCGACCTCACATACGTAGGCAACCATGGGGTGCACGTGATTGCGAGCGGCCTCAATTTGAATCAGCTGGATCCCAAGTTCTTTTCGATGGGTAACGCCTTGCTGAATCAAGTCCCCAACCCATTTTTTGGCCACATCACTTCGAGCGGTTGTAGTCTTGATCAGGCGACCGTTCCTCAGGGGCAGCTGCTTCGGCCGCATCCGGAATTCTGCGACATTAACGAAAACCAGGATCCGGCGGGCGGTTCGAGTTACAACGCCCTGGACGTCAACTACACGCACCGGGTGTCGCAGGGACTCACGCTGTTGGCGTCCTACACATTCTCGAAATTCCTCGACAACGTGGGTGGGCCCGAAAACTGGGCGTCCGCGTCCGCCAACTTCTCGGAAAATATCCGCAACGTCTACAACCTGGCCGCGGAGAAATCGGTCGATGCGACCGACACCCCTCATAGCTTCGTTCTCAGCTATGTGTACGAGCTTCCGATTGGCAAGGGCAGGAAGTTCGCTCCTGGGGTGAATGGCGTGTTGAATCAAGTCATCGGCGGCTGGCAGACCTCTGGGACCCTGACCTTGAAAGAGGGCTTTCCTCTCACGGTTACGGGAAGTAACAACAACAATTTTGGTGTGGGCCAGCATGTGAATGTCATTGGTGATTACCACATCGCACATCAAAGCCGCACTGCATGGTTCAACACGGCGGCTTTCGCAACGGCCCCGGCCTGGACTCTGGGGGATGCACCGCGATACTTTTCCAATCTACGCGCACCCAACTACAAAAACTTTGACTTAAGTATTCAAAAGTACTTTCCCATTAAAGAAAGCGTACGACTCCAGTTCCGGCTAGATATGTTTAACGCTTTCAATCACACCAACTTCTACAGCCCGAATACATTCATTGGAGGTGGATTTGGGACGATTACTCAAGCATGGACGCCAAGGCTGATGCAGGCGGCGCTCAAGCTTTACTGGTGATCCGTGGGGCGAACAATCGGGGTTGTTTTTGTAGTCTGCTATTGGCTGGTGTCTGTCTTAGCAGGGGTTGCATCTCCGCAACAACCCGATCAGTTTGAATCTCTCCTGGCCTCGGCGCAAGATGCCCAGGCCAGGAGCGATTTTTTGTCTGCCGCCAAGCTTTACCAGCAAGCCGCAAAACTTCACCCAGAAATACCTGAACTCCAGGCCAACCTCGGCTTGATGAACTACCAGACGGGGAAAGATGAAGAGGCAATAGAGGCGTTTCATCATGCAGCCCGCCTGAAGCCGGGTATGTTGGTCCCCCATCTGTTTCTTGGACTTGAATACGTAAAGCTGAAACGGTTCCGCGAGGCGATTCCGCATTTCAAGCAGGCCGCACTCATCCAACCGAGCGATATTCAAGTTCAGTTCGGCCTGGGACAGGCCTACGCCGGGGATGGGAAGACCCGCCTTGCCACAGCCGCGTATGCGCGCGCGGCCCAACTGTATCCCGGAAATGCCGACGCCTGGTATCACCTCGGGGTGAGCTATCTGGAGCAGGTGGAGGCCGATGCCCGCATCCTGCTGACCCGGCACAGGGAGTCAGCGTACCTACAGACGCTGAAGGCTGAGACCTTCGCGGAACAGCGGGCGTCAATTCAGACTGACGATGCATATAAGAAAGTACTGGCTCTTCCCAAAATCCCTGCCGGCGTGCATGCCAGGTACGGCTTCGTCCTGCTCAACCGGCATGACCTTGAGGGAGCGGAGCGGGAATTGAGCGCGGAACTGGCGGCAAATCCCGGCTCTCTGATGGCGAAGTTGGGGATGGCGCGGCTGCATCTGGAACAGGGTGCAAGCGCAAAGGCGGCTAAGGAAGTCGGAGAAATCTGGAAAACCGACTCGGGTTTTGCGCGAGCCAACGCATCGCTGTTCAAAGCCGGCCTGGCTGGTTCCAGGCGCGGAGAGCTACATATCGCACTGCAAGAACTGCAAGTTTCCGGCGATATTCCGCCGGAAGCGACGGCCCTGTTCGATGACCCATCCGGCGAAAATCCCGTGACGAGCGGGGCGGGCGCAGGAACCGACCGCGCGGCTCGAAGCGGCAAAGGCCCCGCCGTCGATGCAGCCCAACTTTATGCGAGAGGCAGCTATGGGCGATGCCGGGACGTGCTGGCCTCTCGTCCGCAGCCGCTGGCAACAAAGAACCTCCAGTTGCTGGCTTTGTGCGCTTATCTCAGCGGCGATTACCCGAGTGCGCTGAAGGCGTCGGGAAGGCTGACCCAAAATCCTTCAACAGAAGCTGAGGGCCTTTATTGGGAAACAAAGGCAGCCGGGAATCTGGCTACAGAATCCCTCTCTCGCGCCAGCGCAGCCGACCCCAACTCCCCTAAATTGCATGTGTTGTTGGGGGATGTCTATCGTCAGCAGAAGAATATTCCAGAAGCCGAAAAGGAATATCGCCAGGCTTTATCGCTGCGTCCGGAGGATACCGGCGCGCAATTCGGCTTGTCCTTGGCCCTGCTCGCGGCGGGGCAGACCGACGAGGCGTTGAGCCTGGCGCAAACTGCGTTGGCAAAGAACCCGGATGATCCGGAACTTAACGCTGTCATGGGCGAAATCCTTTGTGCTCGCAATGAATATGCCGATGCCGAGCCGTTCCTGAAAAAGAGCCTCAACACCAAGCCCGAGTTCGTGTCCCGGGTTCACGCCTTGCTCGGCAACGTATATGCCAAGACGAATCGGACGCAGGAGGCGATCGCAGAGTTGAGGCTGGGGCTGGAGAGCGATAGAGACGGCAGCCTGCACTATCAGATTGCGCGTCTCTATTCGAAGGTGGGAGACCGAGAGTTGGCCAATCAGGCTTTTGAAGCGTCAAAACGAATTCAGCAAGAAGGGTTGATCCGTGCAACCGTAGCCATGGAGCAAGGCGCGAACGATAGCGAGTCTCAATGAAAGCCTACGAGCGTATCGTTCTCGCGCATTGTGACCATGGTTTTCAATACTTTTCCAAAGGCGCGAAAGGAAATCATAGAACCCCATGAACAAAGCGTACCGGATTATTCTGTTCTCGAATATTCTGCTGTTCACTTCTGCTGCATGGGCCAGTGGCCAGCAGTTTGCCATCAAGGAATCTCACAAGGATTCGAACGGCGTCACCTTGAAGACGTCGGCCGGAACCATGCGCATCGAAGCCTGTGGCGACCGCATCATCCACGTGGTTGCCAGTCCAACAGGTGAAATTCCGGCTCCCAAGGTGCCGGTCGTCCCACAACCGTGCCGGGCCGACAATGTTGTGGTCAAGATTGGAAAGAAAGACGTCACGCTCTCGACCGCGGGAGCTACCGCGTTTGTGAATGCGACGACGGGCGCCGTAAGTTTTCTCTCCAGAGACGGAAAGGCCGTGCTGGCTGAACCGAAAGACGGCGGCAAGTCCTTCGATGTGCCTTCGCTCGCGGAGATGAAGACCTGGCAGATCCAGCAGACCTTTCTATCGCCCGTCGATGAGTCCCAGTACGGGCTGGGCCAGCATCAGGAGGGAATCTTTAACGTTCGCGGAGTACCCATCCGTCTGCACCAGGCGAACACCAACATTTCTGTTCCGTTCCTGCTGTCGAGCAAAGGGTACGGCCTGCTCTGGAACAATCCATCCCTAACCGACTTCAATCCCGCCGATCAGGCAATTGTGATCGATCCGGCGACCGGCAAGGGAAAGTTCAGTACGGGAGCGAAAGGGAGCTACGGCTTCCTGCTGGCCAGCGACAACAAAGATCGGCTCGTGGTGGATGTGGACGGGAAGCACGTGATTGATTTGGTGAACATGTGGACGCCCACGGCGGCATCAGGCGCCGTCGAACTTGACGCGAACAAGGAATATGAGATCACTGCCAAGGGCGGCCCCGGAGGCCTTCAGTTGTCGGCGCGTCCACCGGAGGACACGACAACTTTCCGCTCCGAGGTGGGACAGGCGATTGATTACTACTTCTTTTACGGTCCGGCATTGAATCAGGTCATTGCCGATTACCGTCAGCTTACCGGTGAAGCGCCTATGTTTCCCAAGTGGGTGTATGGATACTGGCAGTGCCGCGAGCGATATCACACCCAGAAGGAAATCCTTGATGTTGGGGCGGAGTTCCGCAAACGCAACCTTCCGGTTGACGCCTTGGTCCAGGACTGGCAGTACTGGGGCAAGTATGGCTGGAACGCCATGAAGTTTGACGAGAGCAACTATCCCGATCCCAAGGGAATGATGGATCAATTCCACGCCATGGACGAGCATGTGCCGATTTCGGTGTGGTCAAGGTTCGGGGAGGACTCGGACATCTATAAACGGATGAGCGCCAAGTCCTTATTGGTTCCCGGAACGCCCTGGACGGATTTTTTCAATCCCGAGGCGCAAACCACCTTCTGGTTGGAACTCAACAAGGGGATTTTCGCCTACGGACTTGATGGCTGGTGGATGGACGCGTCCGAGCCAGAGTTCGATATCCTCAAGGGCCACCAGACGTTTCTGGGCATTGGCGAGTCAGTGCGCAACGCCTATCCTTTGTATGTCACCAAGGCAATCTATGAAGGGCAGCGTTCCACCACCGACCGCAAGCGCGTGGTGATCTTCACCCGTTCCGCCTATACCGGGCAACAGAGAAATGCGGCGATCTCGTGGTCGGGAGACATCTCCGCGGACTGGATTACGTACCAACGCCAGATCCCGGCCGGCCTCAACTTCAGCATGGCCGGCCTGCCTTATTGGACGACGGACGGCGGCGGATTCTTCCGGCCGAAAGACCAATATACGAATGAGGCTTACCATGAATTGCTGACTCGCTGGTTTCAATATGCCGCATTCTGTCCCGTGTTTCGGGTGCATGGATGGATTTCGAATGCTGAGATCTGGAACTACGGTCCGAAGTTTCTGGACATCGCCACCCAGTACGATGAGTTGCGCTATCATCTGCTGCCTTACATTTATTCCGCCGCCTGGGGTGTCACGAGCAAAGGTGAAACCCTGATGCGGGCTCTGCCACTGGACTTCTCATCGGATCCAGGGTCGCGCCTAGTCTCCGACCAGTTCATGTTCGGCTCCGCATTGCTGATCAATCCTGTGACCACGGAGGGAGCGAAGCAGCGGACGGTTTATCTTCCTGCTGGCAACAACTGGATCGATTTCTGGACCGGCAAGCATGCAAGCGGCGGGCAGAGCATCACCGCCGAAGCTCCGCTGGAACGAATCCCGGTTTATGCCCGCGGCGGCTCGATTGTTCCCTTCGGGCCGATAGTGCAATCGGCAGCCGGCAAGGCGGACCCGATCGATCTGCGCGTCTACGCTGGAGCCAACGGGGATTTTAACCTGTACGAAGATGAAGGTGACAACTACGATTATGAACACGGGGCCCGGTCGGTCATTCCCATCCACTGGGATGACAAGTCCTCAACCGTGACAATTGCGGCCCGCGATGGGAGCTTCCCGGGAATGCTCGAACACAGAACTTTCCGTATCGTGATCGTCCGCGAAGGGCACGGAACGGGAATCGCGTCGACCTCCGAGCCCGATGCCACCGTGGAGTATAACGGCAAAGCAGCCTCAGTCCATGTTCAACCGAAGATGTGAGTGGTTTTCGCGGAGAGCCGATCCGCCCAACGAGCCGGCTCAGGGGTGCGCAAGCATTGCGCCGGATAATTAAAGGAGCTTGTCGTGAAAGCAATCAGTCGCCGTAAGTTTGTTGCCACCGTCGCCGTCGTGCATGCAGGCGCAGTCCTGCGCACGCCTGCGTTAGCTTTTGAAAATCAGAATGCAGGAGCTGTCTCCGCGGGGCTCTGCCAAGCCGGTGGGCCACGAAGTGGTTGCCTCACAAGCGATCCCCTTTCCGATGAAGAGCGTGAGACTCCAGCCGGGCGTATTCAGCCAGGCCGCAGAGGGCAAGCAACCTCTACATCGCTTCAACCGTGGACTGGGCGGAAAAAAGAATTCGCCTGAGCCAGCAGACCTCGTTCCCGAAGGAACAAGGAACCACGCTGATCGTCTCAGCCGCGAAGCCGGCGGGAGTGAATTTGAAATTGCGCATTCCGTACTGGGTGAAAAACGGGAGCGTGAAGGTGAATGGACGGCCCCTGCCGGCTTTCGCTGTCCCGGCAGCTACCTTGTCCTACGCGGGCCGTGGAAGAACGGCGACCGCATTGAACTGAGCCTCCCCATGCAACTCCATGCCGCGCCCATGCCTGACCGCGAAAGCCTCCAGGCAGCGATGTACGGGCCGTTGGTCGTGGCCGCGCGCTTCGACGATGAGCCCAAAGAAAAGTGGTATCGCCACTACCAGGCCCAAACCAAGCAGGAACCTGCGCCCCCATTGCAGTTCAAGGGGAAACTTGACGATCCGGCGAGCTGGCTCCAGCCTGGCGAAGGTAAGCTTACGTTCCGTGGAAGTTCGCAGGGCCAGACGGTTGCGTTTGTTCCCCTGTCGAGCATCCTGCATGAACGGTATTTTGTTTACCACGAGATTCAAGCTTGATGGAATTCCGAAAAGGCATACCAATGAGGATTCAGATCAGGCCGCAGATACTGCGCATGTTAGGTATGGCAACGCTTGGGCTCATGCTAAGCCTGGCGGCATCGGCGCAGGCAAAGCCTCCCATCCCTCCACATGGGAAACTGGTGCCCCTTTTTAATGGAAAGGATCTGACCGGCTTCGACACCCTGCTCGAAAAACAAGGAATCAACAGCGATCCCAACAGAGTCTTTCACGTTGAAAAAGGCGTGCTCCACATCTCGGGGCAGGAGTTCGGTGGGCTTGTTACCCAGAGAGAATACGAGAATTACTACCTGCGCACCGAATTCAAATGGGGCGAAAAGACGTACCCGCCGCGCGACGGGAAAGCCAGGGACAGCGGCATTCAGTACAACATCACGGGACCGCTCAAAGTCTGGCCGCGGATGATGGAGTTTCAGATCAACGAAGGCGGTACGGGGGATATGTGGGTGGTCGGCGGCACCGGCGCGACCGTGGACGGGAAGGTATATGAAAGCACGTCATCCGGACCCGGCGCATATATTCGCATCCCGCATATTGGCAGGGGACCTCTGGCCAATCTTACCGGACACCGCGATCCGGTAAACGATCTGGAACGGCCGCACGGAAAATGGAATGTCCTGGAACTTGTGGTTGATCACGACCGGGTTATGTATCTTGTGAACGGAAAACTCGCATTACTGGGAACGAATGCGAACACCACAAAGGGCAAAATTCTCTTTCAATGCGAAGGGTCGGAGGTGTATTTCCGTAACATGAAGATCGCGATGCGGAGATAGTCAAGGGCGTCGTCGAATTAATCTTAGCATGAAGACGATGGCGCGAGAATCCAGTCGTGAGCTCGGTGAGCTCGGGGTCAAGGTACTGGCCGGTCAGAAAAGGCTAGCAACTCTAGCATCAGGCAGGGTGGGGTTCCCAACCCGTCCCGGTTATTCGTCAGAAACTGAAAGAGCCTGTCCTGGAATTTTCGCGCCTTCGATGGGGACTGATTCCGTGGTCGGCGAAAGAGGTCGGTCGCAGCAAGAATGATCAATGCGAGGTGTGAGACGTCGAGTACAAGTCCTGCGTACTCAGATGCAATGGGATTTCGCCGACGCCTTGTCCCTGCGGACGGATTTTCGGATGGCAAAAGGCAGGAAAAGCCAAGCAGCCATTCTGCTTTGAGGTCAACACTGGGGAGCTGTTTGCATGCGGAATGTGGGTCCGACGCTCTTTTGGGCCACCTTGCTTAACGCTGCCGAATTAAATTAGCCCGTAAATACTTGGTCGGCTTCGAACTCTATTTCGTACGTGGTCCGAACGCACCCGATCAAATCCACCGCCGCACCCGCGCCTTGTAGGCGCGGTAGGCATCGCCGAACTTGCGCTCCAGATAGCGCTCCTCCCGCTTAACGACGCCGACGTTGATCACCCACAGCAGCGGCACCACCAGCACGATCGCCCACAGGCTTTCCGCCGCGACGCTCAGGCCCAGGTAGACGAGCATCAGTCCAAGGTAGAGCGGGTTCCGGGTTCGCCCATAGATGCCGTCGACAACCAGCGCCGTCGTCGGCAGGGTCGGCGGAACGTTGGTGCCGGCGGCCGCAAAGAGCCGCGTGCCGATGGCAATTATGATGAAGCCTCCCGCCGCGAGCATGGCGCCCGGTACATAGCGGGCGAGCGAATGCGTGACGGGGACGGGGAGCGGCACGATCGCTTCAAGCACCGCTGCCGCTGCCAGAAAGCCGAGAACGATCAAGGGCGGCAGCGCGATGACGCCGGCCACATCGGGCGTACCCGATCCGCCTTCCGCCTGCCCGCTATCCGACCGTGGCGCGGCAGCGCCGCCTGCGAGGACCCGCATGGCGACGCGCATGCCGAAGAGGATCGACAGGACCGCAGTGCCACCTGCGAGGACGAGAACCGTTTCCGAGATAGCCACGATCGAAACCTCCCGGCCTAGCGCTTCTGTAGGCGCAAGCGCAAGAAAGGGGAACTGATAAAGCCATCTTATATGCCTCAAGCGGTTTGCGAGATTCGGATCTCTCCGCGAGCACCGGATTTCCCGTAGAGCATTGCTTCTCTGCCGAGACGTCGCGCCTGAAATAGTGCAGTCAAGTGCAGTATCAAGAATGTCGGCACCAAGTATGTCGGAACCAGCACCAGCGGCAGGTGCGTCATAGGAGCGGTTGAAACAGCTCCATAAAAATTGGGAGCGAGCAGCGGAACCAGCGCCCCGATACTCACAGCCACGGTGAGGTCCAAAATGCCGGAAAGGTTCCAGGCCACGAAGCTCTTGCTCGCCGCAAAACCAGGCCGGCGCAGGAGAGCAGCCAACACCAAGGGAGCAGTCACGCCGATCGCCATATCACCCAGCCCGGCAGGCCAAGCGAAGATTCCAGGCAAGACTCCGTAGAAGTACAAAGTCAGAAACCCAAAGCCGGCCCATCTCCACGCCTGCATCCCCACAATGAGGCGAAGGTCGGCTGAAAGAATAAACTCCCGCAGTGGCGGGATAGTCCGATATCCAAGGAGAAACAGGCTGAGGGGGGCCAGGAGGCCGATCAACAATGCGAGTGGCGGCGCCCCCTGCGGCGCGACGAACATCCCGCGCGCGCCAAGGACAAAAATGAGCGCCAACCAACCCAAAAAGAAGACGGCGACGAAAGTACCTATGCCGGAAACCGCTGGACCTTTGGGCTGATCGACGCGCGACATGACGGTGTTTTCCATAATGAGCTCCCTTTCGTAGTGAATTGTCTGCTAAGGATTCCCTCCCGTAGCAGCGCTATCGCCAGGAGAATCACTGCTGTGCTCCTGTGCCGATCAGCGCCATCAGCGGCATTAAGGGGCCGACGGGAATGTACTGGTGGTCCATCAACTGTTCCTTCGCGAGCGGCAGCGTTTCCATCATGGCTCGTGCCTCGTCCTCGGTCGTCGCGTCGATCAGGAAGATGGCGCCTTTGCCATCGCCGCGCGAATACCACTGGCGGATTTTCCCGTCGAGGTAGAGCTTCACGGTTGCCCGAATCTCCGACGGAATGACGGCCATGATTTGCTGGCGGGTGACGCCCTGCTTGGCGGTCAAAATGACCATCACTTCGGTGGTTTTAGGTAGAGCTGCCCCGGACGGCACCTGCGGCCCGTCTGCGCGTTTGGTTTCAGGGGTTTGTGCCATTGCTTCCGTTTTCATTGTTGCCTCCGTTCTATCCAAGTTGATCAATATGATTTCGGTCTAGTAGTTCAGGGAGAATCTGGTCGCTCTTTTGTTTGTTTTGTCCTCGAAGTCGGCAGCGCTATCGCGAGGAAAGTCACTGCGCTCCTGGACCGATCAATGCCCTCAGCGGCATCAAGGGCCCAACGGGAATGTACTCGGTATCCATCAAATGTTCCTTGGCGAGCGGCAGCGTTTCCATAATGGCTCGCGCTTCGTCCTCGGTCTTCGCGTCGACCAGGAAGATGACGCCCTTGCCATCGCCGCGCGAATACCACTCGCGGATTTTCCCGTCGAGGTAGAGCTTCACGGTTGCCCGAATCTCTGCCGGGATAACATCCATGACTTGTCCAAAGGTCACCCCCTGCCTGGGAGTCTGAATGACCAAGACTTCGGTGGTTTTAGGTATAGCCATGCTGGGCACGCCAGAAGGGGCTCCGGACTGTGATTGCGCTACGGACGCTAGCGGTAGCATTGCTATGAGAAAAAGGGTCGTGAATTTCATGGATTAGCCTTTCGATTGAGTTTGGTATTGTTCAGTTCTCCTGAAAGCGTACGACCGTACTCTTTCAGGACAAAAAACTTTTACCCTTCAGCCAAGCACTTTATAAAAAAGTTCCTCGCCTCCATCAACATCTGCTCACGCTTTTGGGGGGACAAGGTCATCCGGACCGCAGTCAGCACCCCAGCCATACTGGGGAACAACAGCTGAAACTTCGCCACTTTTTCTTCTCGCGTCTGACCAGGAACAAATGGCAGGAGCCGCTCACGATACGCTTCTCGCGACGCCTCAATCCGTCTTCGCACGGACAAGGGCTTTCGTGCAAGCTCTGGCCCGAGGGCGGAGACCACACAACCCATTCCTGGCGAATCCGCGTGGCGTGGGCTCAGATAGCGTTCGATGATGGCTCGCAGAGCCTGACCTTCGGGCGCGGACCCTGCAACTTCCAACATGCCTCTTCCCATCTCGTCGAATGCCCGTGCCACCGCTTCGACGAACAGGTCGTCCTTGCTCTTAAAATGCCGGTAGAAGCCCCCTTTCGTGAGGCCTACCTTCTTCATCACCGTCCCGATGCCGCTGCTGTCACCGCCGTGCTCGCGGAGTGAGCGTGCGGCCACGGAAAGAATGTTCTCGTGGTTCTGCGCTTTATGCTCGAGTGAGTACCGCATGATGTTAGAGTACGATCGTACTCTAATGCCTGTCAAGGCCAAAATTGATCCTCAAACGCGTAACCTAGAGATTGTGTCCGTATCCCAAAGAGGATGGGCTGCGTATAGACAGACATGGACAACCCACGCGACATGAACGCCCATGGACCGTTCGAGGCACGCTACCTGGCGTTCCTTGAAACCATAACCAATCTTCGGCCAAGCCTGCACCGCTACTGTTCGCGCATGACCGGATCGGTTCTAGACGGCGAGGACATCGTTCAGGAAGCGCTGTTCCAAGCGTATCGAAAGCTTGAAACGTTCGACGATAGCCGTCCGCTGGCGCCGTGGCTGTTCCGAATTGCGCACAATCAATGTATCGATTTCCTGCGCCGCCGTGAGGTTCGGGGGGTAGCGGATACCGCCGCCGTGGTACCGGACCGAGTCATGCCAGTCGATCCTCCTGGACCCGACCTCGGCCGGGCCGTCGAGCACCTCGTGCTGACTCTTCCTCCGAAGGAACGAGCATGTGTGCTGCTGAAGGACGTTTTTGAATACTCTCTTGAAGAGATCGCAGGTCTTGTCGATTCCACGATCGGTGGTGTCAAGGCAGCGCTAAAACGCGGCCGCCTCAAATTGGCGAGCTTGCCCGAACGAGGTGCGCCCCGACGCGAAAAGAACCCGGAAGTCGCGCAGCTTTTACATCTGTATGTCGAGCGATTCAATCGCCGTGACTGGGATGGCCTCCGAGAACTCATTGCGGCCGACGCTCGTCTCCGTGTGGCCGACCGGTTCGCCGGTCGAGTGGTCGACTCGCCTTACTTCGGGAACTACGAGCGCTGGACGGTGCCATGGCGAATGGTGCTGGGAGAAGTGGACGGCGAACCCGTGATCATCAGGCTCGAACAAGAAGTAGACCGTTGGATGCCAAAAGGGATCGTGCGCCTCGTCACGACGGGCCGCGAGGTCACGCACATCGCGGACTACGGCCACTGCCCGTGGGTCCTGTCGGCTGCCGGTTCTGTCATTGTCGGCCAACCCTCCCCTAACTGATTCTGTGCCGGCACGCGTATCCCGGGTCGCACGGGAGCCGTATTACCAAATAGGAAGGCAATTCAAGTACGAGGAAAGAAAAATGCAAACGAAAGACGCTATTAAGTTCGCGCTGACCGTTTCGAATGGAGCGGTGCTGAGCGTAATCGACGAGATGAGCGGCGCCGCAACCACGTTTCCGACGCCGAATGGCGGGTGCCACCCGCTCTGGGTGCTGGGTCATCTCACGCTGGTTGAGGGCATGATCCCGGCCGTACTTTTCGGAGACAAGAATCCCGCGGCAGAGTGGCAACAATACTTTGGCGAGGACTCTAAAGCCGTCGCCGATGCCGGCGCGTATCCACCCTTCGCCGAGGTTCGGAAGAAGTATCTTCAATTGCGCGAACAGAACCTGAAGCTTCTCGAGTCGCTGAGCGAGGCCGATCTCGACAAGCCGACCAAGGCGCCGCCCAAAGGCCGGGAGCGCGAGTTCGCCACCTACGGACAGAGCTTCCTCGTGCTGGCCCTGCACCAGACGATGCATCGCGGCAACGTGACCGACGCGCGACGCGCGGCTGGGCGTGCGACGGCGACACGCGCCGCCAACTGAAACTCTGCTAACCGGGGGTCGCTGACAAGCTTAGGCACAATTTAAGCTCGTCCCCGGCAAATCCCCCTGTGTGCCAATCCTGAACGCGTATCTTGCTCGTTGACGGGCGTAATAGCGGATGTGAAAGCAATTTGATTTTGGATAAGGAGATTCTGAAAATGAAGAAGTTTCCAGTGGTCCTGATTCTGTTACTTGGAACTCTGGATGTTGCTCCCATGTTAGCGCAAAGTCCCAAGTACCCTCCGCTCAACGAGTACCTGATGGCGCGAGACGTTGAAATTGCGTTGGCCAAGAGCGCGGCTCCGGATTACGTTTCCGGCCACGCGACGATAAAGGTATTCACAGCGTCCGGATTTCAAACCGTGCACGAGGGGGAGAACGGCTTTGTGTGCGTGGTCATGCGCGGGTTTACCGGAGCTCCGACGTTCACTCCGGTCCAAGTCCGGGATTACATTAATTACGACGCGAAAACCCGAGCTCCCATTTGTCTCGACCCACAGGCCGCGCGAGCTGTACTGCCTTATTACGAACTTCGGACAAAACTGGGGTTGGAAGGCAAGACAGCCGAGCAAATTGCCGAGGGGGTACAAGCCGCTTACGTCAAAGGCGAGATCCCAAAGCGCCCCGAAGTGTGTTTTGTATGAAAGATGCTGGGAGATGCGGAGCCCGGCCGTTTTCGTTCTCATCTGGTGCCCTCCGTTCTGGGTTGCACGATCGCTTTCAATCTGTCGTCGCCGCGGTTCGTGCGCCACGATTCATATTTGGCAAGCAAAGCCGCCCTTTCTATTGAATATCGGCCTCGCCCTGTACGCGGCCCCCTTTTTTGGCACTTTGCTTTGGTAATTTGTTGTAATCCCGCATGTAAACCCGCAGACCGAAGTTCAACGTTTCCTTGGTGTATCCCGCCACCAATTGTTCCCTGTAATGATCCAGATAGAAATCGAACGGGTCTTTCGAGTTCATATCAATCAGAACCAAGTCCGTATCCGACATCGTAAGCTTTCCGAATCGTAGCTGTGCGCCGCGATGGGCCATGTAGTTGCCGGTGGGCTGAGCCCTCTCGGGTTTATGTTGATCCCCAAAATTCAGAATGATTTCTTTACCCGCGAGACGAACGCCGGTTACCCAACCTTGAATATGAGGCGGGGGTAAAATCTGTTGCGGATCGAGGACCAGACCGTCCCCGTCGACTCGAACTCCGGCGACTCTCTTTGTATTGATCAAGTCCGCAAGTTTCAATCCGAGGAGATCCATAAGCCCTTTGACAGGTACCTTGACGGCCTTGATCTTCTGCGCCTGTATGCGAATTTGCCCGTCCTTCGTGGCTCCGATGGTGCCTTCGGTCTCAAACGGAACATCACCTTTTGAATGCAGCGTGCCCTTTACCATTAGAAAGCTTCCCCGAATGGTCACGTCGACGTCCTTGATCGGGGAGTCGGGAGCAGCAAGGACGTATTGATTAAGCACATTGGTCAGGGCATCGGTGTGCATCGAAATTTCTGCGGAATCGATCGCAAGCGTGAACGAATTGGGATCGTCAAATATTGGAATATTGCTTTCTTTCTGCGGAAGAAGT
>Ga0070697_100002406_pt1 | contig 14409 bp, 10 predicted proteins | sample KBSK1501metaG_FD_65475 | JGI IMG/M metagenome (GOLD analysis project Ga0070697, IMG submission 65475) | Corn, switchgrass and miscanthus rhizosphere microbial communities from Kellogg Biological Station, Michigan, USA - KBS K1-50-1 metaG | ecosystem: Host-associated > Plants > Roots >...
CCTCTGACGTCGCTCGCCGACGACGTCGCGGCGACGCAGCGCACGCTGGCGCAGCAGGACGGTCCCGTGATCCTGGTCGGTCACTCGTGGGGGGGCGTCGTGATCACGGAGGCGGGGACCGATCCCAAGATCGCCGGCCTCGTTTACGTGGCGGCGTTCGGGCCCGACCAGGGCGAGGTGGTCGGCGATCTCGGCAAGGCGTATCCGCCGCCGCCCGCGTTCACGGCGCCGATCGTCGACGCGCAGGGCTTCATGACCCTGCCGACGGACGCGGTCCTGAAGCACTTCGCGCAGGACCTGCCGCCGGCGGAAGCGCGCGTGGTCGCAGCCACGCAGGGACCGGTCTCCGTCTCGGCCTTCGGCAGCAAAGTGTCGAACGTCGCGTGGAAGACGAAACCGTCGTGGTACATCGTCTCCGCGCAGGACGGCGCGATCGCCCCTGATGAAGAGCGCTTCTTCGCGAAGCGCATGAAGGCGACGACCACCGAGCTGAAAGCGAGCCACGTTTCGATGCTGTCGCACCCGCAGGCCGTCGCCGCCGTCATCCTGGATGCGGCGGCGAAGGCCCGGGCCAGGGGCGTCGCGGGGGCGCATTGACGACCACCGCGAGCAATACCACCGCGCCGACGCAGCTGCTCCGCGTGAAGAGCGCCACCTATGCGTACCGTCGCTTCGGCGGCGGTCCCGGATTTCCGCTGCTGTGCCTGCAGCACTTCATGGGAACGCTCGACAACTGGGATCCGGCGGTCACGGATCCCCTCGCCTCGGGGCGTGAAGTCATCCTGTTCGACAACGCGGGTATCGGAAAGTCGACGGGTGAAGTGCCGACGACGGTTGCCGGTATGGCGGCGCACGCCCTGGCTTTCCTGGACGGTCTCGGCTCGACCCGCTGCGACGTCCTCGGGTTTTCGCTCGGAGGCATGGTCGCGCAGCAGATGGCGCAAGACCGCCCCACGATCTTCCGCCGGATCATTCTCGTCGGGACCGCTCCTCGAGGCGGCGAAGACATCATGCACCTCCATAAGCCGAGCCTGGCCAGGCACCTCGCCGATCCGTCGCTCGACGGATATGCACGGCTGGCGAAACTTTTCTTCACATCGAGTCCGTCGAGCCAGGCGGCGGGTCAGGCGTTCGTCGGTCGGCTCGAGCGACGCAAGGAGGACCTCGATCCCGTTTCGGGGCAGGCCGTGGCCGCCGCCCAGATCGCGGCGTTTCGCGAATGGGAGCGGTTCTCGGGGGCGCCGTTCGTGGATCTCAAGAGCATCGAACAGCCGGCCCTGGTCGTGAACGGAGTCCACGACGAGATGATCCCGATCTCGAACTCTTATCGGTTGGTCGAAACTCTGCCGAACGCTGTCCTCCTCGCCTATCCGGACTCCGGACACGGTTCACTCTTCCAGTTTCACGAGTCGTTCACGCGGCAGGCATCGGCTTTCCTGGCGTCTGACTCGCCTTTTGCGCCGTACTGACCCGGCGCGACACGCGAGCATGCCGATTTTCGACGCAAGTGTCATAATCGTCGGACTCCACGACCCTCCTCGGACTCCTCGGACACGGGAAAAGGCACCCTCCCAGAGAATGACAGGGATGAAGGGGCGCGAGAGAGGGTAACCTTATAATGAGGCGACTGTTTCCGGGAAGAGACCCGACCGTGTGTCCGAGGCGGCCAGGGTCTGGACGCTCAATAGTCGGGACGGTTGTATGAGGTCCACGGAGAGCTGACGGCGCTACGGTGGAATTCCGAGTGACAGGGCGAAACCCAATGCAGGATTCTGGTACGATAGAGTCTCTACCCAAAAGGGTCACCCGATGGCCAAGGTCACCGACTCGTCAGCGTCTCCGAGGAGGGTCGGGAACCTCGAAGTCTTCTTGGATGTGCGCGCCTGCGTCCGCTCCATTCGCCTCGCCGGGCGGCCGCTCTGGCTCACGACGGACCGCGAGCGCCTGAGCCGGCAGCTCGACGGGGGGACTCTCGATCCGCCCCCGACCGTGCCCGAGCTCTGCAGCCACGTCTCCACCGACACGATCATCAAAGCGAACCCCGACTGCTACTACTACGACCAGCGCCTCGGCCACCTCGTCCTGCGGTCGTTCGGCGACGGCGGGCTCATCGAGCCGGGTGACGTCAGGCGCGGGGGATTCGCGCTACTCCTGGCGGGGGACGGCTGGGGGGAGGGCTCCTCGCGCGAGATCGCGGCGCTCGCGCTCCTGTACGCGGGGATCGGCGCCGTCTTCGCCCCGAGCATCGCGCCGATCCATCGCCAGAACTTGATCAACAACGGGATGTTCCCGATCACCGACCTTGCGATCGCGCGGCGGCTGGTAGCGGGGGAGGAGGTCACGATCGCCGACCTCACCGCCGGCTTCGATCACCTTTCGGCCCGCGTGACGCGCCGCGGCGGCCTGTTCCAGTACCTCGAGGCGCGGGCGCGGGGCGAGGAGCGAGATGAGGCGGTGGCGACGCCGGCCCGCCCGATGACGATCGTCGAGACGATCATGGCACGGCACATGGACACGCTCCACGGGGCCGTGAAGCCGGGCGACGCCGGCTTCCTGCTCGCCGACGCCGCCTTCTCGCACGACTACACGACCGCGCCCGCGGCGGCGATGGTCCAGGCAGCGCTCGGTCGCGCCCCGCGCGTGAAGTACCCGGAGCGGATCCACACGTTCCCCGACCACCTCGCCCTGGCGTCGGGTCTGCCGGGGATCTCGGCCGAGGGGCTGGAAGGCATCCGCGACCTCCGCACGACGCAGCGGCGGTTCGCCAAGGCGACGGGGATCCATTTCCACGTGAATCCGGGCGGAGGGAGCACCGGGATCTGCCATACGGTCGTCCGCGAGGAGATCGCCCTCCCGGGACAGGTGATCCTCGGCACCGATTCGCACACGTGCAGCGCCGGGGCTCTCAACTGTCTCGCCTTCGGCATCGGGAACACGGAGATCGCCTCGATCTGGGAGCACGGCGAGGTCGCCGCCAAGGTGCCGCAGACGATCCGGATCGAGCTCGCCGGCCGACTCCGCCCATCGTGCACCGCGAAGGACGCCATCCTCCGCTTGGCGCGGCTCGGCAAGGAGACGGCGAAGTTCACCGGGCGGGTGATGGAGTTCGGCGGGCCGGGGCTCGCGACCCTCGGCTTCGAGGAGCAGGCAGTCCTCGCGAACATGGCTGCCGAGTGCAACGCCCTGACCGCGATCATGGAGCCGACGGAGCGGCTCCTCGAATACCTGCGCGAGCGGCGGGGCCTGGGGCGCGACGCCCTGGACCGGATGACGGTGCGGCCCGACGCCGGAGCGCAATACCTGGAGGAGATCAAGGTCGACCTCGACGAGGTCCAGACCCTCGTCGCGCGGCCGGGGCATCCGGGGAACGGCGTTCCCCTCGACGAGGTCCGCGGGACGCGGGTCGACATGGCCTATGCCGGCTCCTGCACCGCGGGGGACCTGACGAGCATCGCGATGTACGCGCAGGTGCTGAAGGGGAGGCGAGTCGCCGTCCCGACCTACATCCAGTACGGCTCGGAAAAGGTCCGCGAGGAGGCGGCCCGACGGGGGCTTCACGCGGATCTCGTTGCCGCAGGCGTGAAGATGATCGAGGAGCCGGGGTGTGGCGCCTGCATCGACGCCGGCCCGGGGGGGCCACAGCACGGCCAGGTCGCCATCTCGGCGACCAACCGGAACATGCCCGGACGCATGGGGGATGGCGACGCCTACCTCGCCAACCCCTACGTCGTCGCGGCCAGCGCGGTGAGGGGCGTCATAGCGGGGCCCGAGGACCTGTAGACGGATTGCGCTGGGCCCACTGAGGTCGCTGCCACGGTCGAACGTTCGTTCGCGTGGAGCGCTCCCGCAGTGTCTGGCTGGCGCGGGGCAACGTGTTCCTGCTCTGCCGGAGGGATAGACAATGCCGAACTACACTTATCTGATCGTCGGGGGCGGCATGACCTCCGATGCGGCCGTTCACGGAATCCGTGAGCGCGATCGCAATGGCTCCATCGGCGTGATCGCCGCGGAACGCCATCCTCCCTACAACCGCCCGCCGTTGTCCAAGGGGCTCTGGAAAGACAAGCCTCTGGAAAGCATCTGGCGCAAAGGCAACGGCCTGGGAGTGACGCTTCACTTGGGGAGGAAGGCCCGGAGTCTGGACCCGCGGAGCAAGCAGGTCACCGATGATCAGGGGACTGTTCATACGTTCGACAAGCTACTGCTGGCCACGGGCGTGACGCCCCGCCGCCTGCCCTTCGGTGGCGAGCAGATCATCTACTATCGCACTCTGGACGATTACCACCGGCTGCGGGCGCTGACGGAGCGCGGCCGGCGGTTTGCGGTCATTGGCGGAGGATTCATCGGTTCCGAGATTGCGGCGGCCCTGGCGATGAACGGCAGGGAGGTCGTCCTGGTCTTCCCCGACGAAGGCATCGGCAGCCGCATGTTTCCGCGCGAGCTCGCCATGTTCCTGAGCGAGTCCTATCGCAAGAAAGGAGTCGAAGTCCTGTCCGGTGCGTCCGTGACCGGCATGGACGGATCTCAGGACAGATCAAAACTGACCGTCCGCAGCGCCCAATCCGGGAGTGAACAGGAGGTCGTCGTTGACGCAGTGGTGGCTGGGATAGGAGTTCAGCCCAATGTTGAGCTGGCCCTGGCGGCCGGCCTGAAGGTGGAGAACGGCGTTCGGGTCGACGCCGCCCTGCGCAGCAGCCACGCGGACATCTACGCGGCGGGGGATGTCGCCAGTTTTCACAACCCCGCCTTGGACCAGTGGCTGCGTGTCGAGCACGAAGATAATGCCAACGCCATGGGCGACATGGCGGGCCGGTCGATGACTGGCCAGACGGTGTCCTACGACCATCTCCCGTTCTTCTACTCGGATCTCTTCGAGCTCGGATACGAAGCTGTCGGTGAAGTCGACTCGCGCCTGCAGACAGTGGCCGACTGGAAGGAGCCCTACCGTGAAGGCGTGGTCTATTACCTTCGAGACGGCCGGGTGAGGGGCGTGCTGTTGTGGAACGTGTGGGAGCAGGTCGACGCGGCCCGGCGGCTCATCGCCGAGCCCGGACCGTTCAGTGCAGCGGACCTCAAAGGGCGACTCCCGGCCTAGTCCTTGCCCGACTACTCAGTCCACTCGGGCGACCCGCCGTGGCGGCACCACTCCCGGCGACCAGGGGGCGATCGAAAGTTCGCGGCTGGTGCCATTCCTCCTGCTTCATCGCTTGACCGAGCGAGCCGAGCTCCAGAGCGCCCACCCGGGATTGACCCGGTTCGGATAGATCTCCAGCATCTTGTCGTAAAGCTCTCGAGCGGTCTTTGTCGTTTCCGCCAGCCGGTCGAAGTCGCGAATGTACCGGCGGGTCTCTTCGATGATCCTGGGACTGTCGTCCTTCTCGGGCCGCTTGTGTGATGCGACGACCGCGCGGGGCTTCAGCGCCTCGATCTTGTCGAGCGCGGAGATCCACTCCCGTCGTGTCTGCGCATTCGACTCGACGAGGTAGAGGTGGACATCGTTGTACGCGGCATCGCCGGCGACCACGAGTCCGATCGAGGGGACATGGAGGCAGGTCGTATGATCGGTGTCGGTATGACCCAGCTCGACGGCGACCAGCTCATGTCCTTCGAGGTCGAGGACATTCCCCTCGAGCTCCTCGGCGATGACCAGTTTGTCCGGGATCTGGCCTGGGAAACTCGCCTTCCAGAACGGAAGAATCTCTGGAGAGGCGTTGAGGCGCATCACCTTCACGGCGTTCGGCGTTGCGACCGCTCGAGCGCGCGGGAATCGTTCCAAAAGAGTGCCGACTCCAAACCAATGGTCTCCATGGCCGTGCGTCAGGTAGATGACTTTCAGGGTCTTTCCCTTTGCAGCGATCCAATCTGCCAGAGCATTCGCCTGCGGGTTCGTCATGAAGGCATCCACCAGCACGGCGTCCCGCCTGCCATGGATGAGGGTCGACGCCATCGCCTGAAAACGTGCTTCTCCTCCGCCGGGAGGCATGTCGCTCATGACGATGGGCAGGCCCGGCGTCACGAAGACGTCCCAGCTCAGAAGCTCGGCGTTGACTGGGGCCTTGTGAGTGCCTCTCATCGGTGTTCTCCTGTCGGCCACGATTTGCCTCCTAAGCGTTGTCGCCTGATACGAAGGTGTCGTCCATACGTTCGTCCAATGGACGGGCGGCTGGCGCGTCTGGTTTCATGCGAAGTGATCGGGACGCGCGTCGCCCCCGCGGTGAGACGGCGCGCCGACGATCGGTGATAGTCTCAAAGGCGCCGTGACTTCCCCCGTCGAGACTCCCACCGTCGAGGTGCGCGGCGTCGTGAAGCGCTACGGCGGCGTCGAAGCCCTGAAGGCCACGACGCTGTCGCTGGGCCCGGGGGTCAGCGTGCTGCTCGGTCCCACCGGGTCCGGCAAGTCGACCCTGCTGCGTCTTCTGACCGGTCTGTCCCGGCCGAGCGTGGGCGAGGTGCTCCTCTGGGGGCAGTCCCTGACTCCCCGGACGATCGGACCGCTGCGTCGGCGCATCGGCTACGTGATCCAGGAGGGCGGGCTCTTTCCGCACCTGACGGCGGCCGCGAACGTCACGCTCGCGGCCCGCTACTTCGGATGGGAGGCCGGGCGGATCGGGCGCCGGCTCGACGAGCTGATCGAGCTGACCCACTTTCCGCGTGACGGGATGGCCCGGTTCCCCGCTCAGCTGTCGGGAGGCCAGCGCCAGCGGGTCAGCCTGATGCGCGCCCTCATGCTCGGGCCCGAGCTGCTCCTCCTCGACGAACCGCTCGGCGCGCTCGACCCGATGATCCGCGCGGAGCTGCGGGCGGACCTCCGGGAGATCTTCAGGCTCCTCGGACAGACGGTGGTGCTGGTCACGCACGATCTGGTGGAAGCGGAGTTCTTCGCCGACCGGGTGGTCCTCCTGAGAGACGGGGCCGTCGTCCAGCAGGGCCCCCTGGGGGATCTCGTCGATCGACCCGCCGAGGAGTTCGTCACGCGGTTCGTCCGCGCCCAGAGCCGGCCCGGAGCGCCGCGATGACGCGTCGGCGCCGGGGCCCCGCTGTCCTGCTTGCGACGCTGGTCATGGCGCCATGGGGCATCGACTGCCGCGGCCCCGCGCCCGAGGTGCGCGTCGGCTCCAAGAAGTTCACCGAGTCGGTCGTGCTGGGCGAGATCGTCACGCAGGTGCTGCGCAGCACCGGCACGCGGGCCGAGCACCGGGCGCAGCTGGGGGGGACGCAGGTCCTCTGGCACGCGCTGCTGGCGGGGGAGATTGATCTGTACCCCGAGTACACGGGGACGATCCGGGAGGACATCCTGCGCGGGATCTCCCCGGACGCGGGCGACGAGCCCCTGAAGCGGGCCCTTGCAGAGCAAGGCGTGGGGATGAGCGGCGTCCTCGGATTCGACGACAGTTACGCGCTGGGAATGAAGGAGGCGGACGCGGCGCGGTTGGGCGTGACGCGCATCTCCGACCTGCGCGGCCTCCCCCGGCTGCGGCTCGCCTTCAGCGAGGAGTTCCTGCACCGGCGCGACGGCTGGCCGACGCTCAAAGAGCGCTACGGACTGCCGCAGACCGACGTGAGGTCCCTCGATCACGATCTGGCCTACCGCGCCCTGGCGGCCGGCGACGTCGACGCCATCGACCTGTACACGACCGACGCCGAGATCCCCTACTACCACCTGAGAGTCCTCGAAGACGACCTGGGGCATTTCCCCAGATACCGCGCCGTGCTCCTCTATCGACTGGACCTGCCGGAGCGCTCCGCCTCCGCCCTGGCGTCGCTCTCGGTCCTCGACGGGCGCATCGCCGCGAGGGACATGCAACGTCTCAACGCGCGCGCCAAGATCGACCGCGTTCCCGAGCAGGTCGTGGCGGCCGGCTTCCTCGCCGCGGCCCTCGGGATGGAAGGAGGAACCGGACGCGAGGGGAGGGCACGGAGGGTCGGCCGCTACGTCGCCGAGCACCTGGCGCTCGTGGCGGCGTCCCTGAGCGCCGCGATCCTCGTCGCCGTCCCCCTGGGCATTCTCGCCGCGCGCCGCAGGAGGCTGGGGGTGGCCATCCTGGCCGTGGCCGGCGTCGTCCAGACGATTCCCTCGCTGGCGCTCCTCGTCCTCATGATTCCGCTGCTCGGCATCGGAACGCTTCCGGCGGTCGCCGCGCTCTTCCTCTACAGTGTCCTGCCCATCGTCAGGAACACCGTGACCGGCCTGAACGAGATCCCCGTGCCGCTGCTCGAGTCGGCCGACGTGCTGGGTCTGTCGTCGTGGGCCAGATTACTGAAGATCGAGCTCCCCATCGCCTCGCCGTCGATCATGGCCGGCGTCCAGACCTCCGCCGTCATCAACGTGGGGACGGCGACGCTCGGGGCGCTGATCGGCGCCGGAGGCCTGGGGCAGCCGATCCTCACGGGGATCCGGCTGGACGACCTGGACATGATCCTCGAGGGGGCGGTGCCGGCCGCGCTCCTGGCCCTCCTGGCCCAGGCGGCGTTCGCCGGCGTGGGGCGGCTGATCGTCCCGAAAGGCCTGCGGCTGCGGCCCGACGCGTGAGGCGTGACGTCCGCGGGAAGCGGCGCCGATCACGGATTGTCGTTTCCCTCCGGCGGCGTTCGGTGATACGCTTCGTTGCGAACCAGACAGAGTCCGTCCAATGTCCGCCTGCCTTCTCCAGGAGGGCATGGCCTGATGCTTCAACCTGCGCCGCCGGAGCAGGCGCTCCGGCAGGTGTCAGAGAGCCCGATCGATCGGAGCCTCCTCGTCGCGCGGTACCGGCGCAATCGGGAGCGATCCCGCCTCCTGTTCGATCTCCTGACGGACGAGGACGCGCACTACAGCCAGCCCATCCCTCTGCGACATCCGCTGGTCTTCTACGAGGGGCACGTGCCCGCGTTCAGCTTCAACACGCTGGTGAAGACCGCCCTCGGCCGGGCCGGCATCGATCCGGTGCTGGAGGGGCTGTTCGCGCGCGGCATCGATCCTCCGACAGAGCGGGCGGAAGCACCGGATGCCGCGCGCAACCGCGAGCGCTGGCCGAGCCGCCGCGTGGTGCGGCAGTTCGCGCAGGAGGCGGACGAACGGGTGATCGAAGCGCTCACACATGGCGACATCGACCGCCCCGGCCACCCGCTGCTCGACCGGGCCGAGGCGGTCTTCGTGATTCTCGAGCACGAGGTCATGCATCAGGAGACGCTTCTGTACATGCTGCACAGGGTGCCATACCGGCTGAAGCGATCCCCCGCAGGGTACCGGCCGCGCATCGACGGCGCAGCCCCGCGGACGAGCTGGATCGAGATCGGTCCGGGGCGCGCGACGCTGGGGGTCGATCGGTCGGCGGCGGTCTATTCGTGGGACAACGAGCTCCCGCGCCACACCGAACCGGTGCCCGCCTTCGCGATCGAATCCGGTGACGTGACCAACGCGGCTTTCATGGAGTTCGTTGCCGCCGGCGGCTACCGGGAGTCGCGCTTCTGGCGTCCGGCCGACTGGGACTGGGTGCGACGCGAAGACATCCGGCATCCGCCGTTCTGGGAACGCCAGGAGGAAAGGTGGACCTGGCGCGGCCTGTTCGAGCCGATCCCCCTTCCGCCCGTGTGGCCGGTCTACGTCACCCACGCCGAGGCGGAGGCCTACGCGCGCTGGCGCGGCGCCAGGCTTCCGACCGAGGCGGAGTTCCAGCGCGCGGCCTTCGGCACGCCCCGGGGGGAGGAGCGACCGTTCCCGTGGGGCGAGACGGCGCCGGACGCCCGCCACGGCGTGTTCGACTTCACGAGCTGGGACCCGGAGCCGGCCGGCAGTCATCCCGGCGGACGCAGCGCCTGGGGCGTCGACGATCTGGTCGGAAACGGCTGGGAGTGGACGAGCACGCCCTTCGCTCCCTTCCCGGGGTTCCGTCCACAGGCGACGTATCCGGAATACTCCGCCGACTTCTTCGACGGCGATCACTTCGTCATGAAGGGGGCCTCGCCGGCGACGGCGCGGGAGCTGCTGCGACCCACGTTCCGCAACTGGTTCCGGGGGCGGTATCCTTATATATACGCCACGTTCCGGTGCGCGAGGGATCGCGCGTGACACCGACGACGCTGACCACGCCCGCGGCGGCCACGTCCGGGTCGGCGCGGGGATTCGCGGGGGAGGTGCGGCACTTCCTGATGCAGCAGCCGCGCCAGCTCCCTTCGCGCTACCTCTACGACGATCTGGGGTCAGCCCTCTTCGAGGCCATCTGCCGGCTACCGTGGTACCCGCTGACCCGCGCCGAGCTCCGCCTGCTCGAGGGGCACGCTCGCGAGATCCTGGACGCGGGCGTGACGACGATCGTCGAGCTGGGCCCCGGGAGCGGCGCCAAGCTGTCGGCCCTGATCGCGGGCGCAGGAAACGATCGCGGGCGCCTCGATCTGCATCTCGTCGACGTGTCGGGGGTCGCGCTCGCCCAGGCCAGACGGACGCTCGAGGAGCATCAGAACGTCCGGGTCGTGACCCACCGGGCGACGTACGAGACCGGTCTCGAGGAGCTCGGCCTCGCTCGCACGTTAACCGGACGCCGTCTGACGCTGTTCCTCGGCTCGAACATCGGCAATTTCGATCCCCCCGGACGCGACGCGTTCCTGGGATCCGTGCGGTCGGCCCTCGATCGCGGCGACACGTTCCTTCTGGGCGTCGATCTCGTCAAGCCAGTGCCGGATCTGCGTCTGGCCTACGACGATCCGCTCGGCGTGACCGCGGCCTTCAACCTGAACTTGCTGGCGCGGATCAACTGCGAGCTGCAGGGCGACTTCGATCTCCATGGATTCAGCCATCTCGCGATCTGGAACGAGGAGCGCTCACGCATCGAGATGCACCTGCGCAGCGACCGCCGGCAGCGCATCGCCGTCCCCAGCGCGGACGTGGCATTCGTGATGGAGCCGGGCGAGACGATCTGGACGGAGAGCTCCTACAAGTACCAGCCGCCGGACATCGTCTCGATGCTGGAGCGCTCCGGCTTCGGCGTCCGCGCGCAGTGGATCGACGCGGTCGATCGGTTCGCGCTCACGCTGGCAGAGGCCACCTAAGCGATCGATCGAGGCCGCGGCGCGTCGCTCGCCTGGATGACGCGCTCCCTCAGCGGCGCGACGCCACAGGAGCCGGCTCCATCACCAGCTCGTCGACGAAGCACCAGCCCCAGTCCTCGCCCGTCTCGAGGCTGCGCATGACCGGGTGATGGATCTTCCTGAAATGCTTGGTGGCGTGCTTGTTGGGCGATTCGTCGCAGCAGCCCACGTGGCCGCACGAGAGGCACAGGCGAAGGTGGACCCACTCGCTCCCCATGGCCAGGCACTCCTCGCAGCCGTCGGGTGTGCGCGGCGCCACGTTCTTGACCTGGTCCAGGTGCGTGCATTGCTTAGGCATCCGGCCCTCCCTTGAAGACTTCGTCTACGCCACCGACTCGGCGAGCACCTTGTGAACGAGCTGGACGCAGACCGAACCCTCGCCCACGGCGGCGGCGACGCGCTTGACGCTGTTGGCCCGGACGTCGCCGATGGCGAACACGCCGGGCCGGCTGGTCTCGAAGATCAACGGCGGGCGCGCGAACGGCCAGCGCGCCTCGGCCAGGGCGGTCGCGTCGAGGTCGGACCCGGTTCTCACGTAACCCCTGTCGTCCAGGCGAACGCAGTCCTGCAGCCAGGCCGTGTTCGGGTCGGCGCCGGTCATCAGGAAGACGTGCCGGACGTCCGCAGTGGTCGACGTCCCGCCCCCGTCGCGCCACGTGACCCGCTCCAGCCGCGAGTTCCCCTCGAGCGCGACGATGCGGCTGTCGGTGCGCAACGTGATGTTGGCGGTCTCCTCGATCCGCCGTATGAGATAGCGCGACATGCTCTGGGCGAGGTTCGGGCGGCGAACCATCATCGTGACGTGGCGGCCGACGCCCGAGAGAAAGACCGCGGCCTGCCCCGCGGAGTTGCCCCCGCCGACCACGATCACGTCCTCGCCGCCGCAGTGCATCGCCTCGACCTGCGTCGCCCCGTAGTAGACCCCGACGCCCTCGTAGCTCGACAGCCGGGGAATCTCCGGCTTGCGGTATCGGACGCCGGTCGCGATGACGACCGAGCGGGCCCGCACCACGGCCCCCGCCCCCAGCTCGACCCGATAAGGGCGATCGCAGGCCAGCTTCAAGGCGGTGCGGGCGACCGTCAGCTCCGCGCCGAACTTCTCGGCCTGGACGAGGGCGTTCTGCGCGAGGGTCTGGCCCGTGACCCCGGTCGGGAAGCCGAGGTAGTTCTCGATCCGCGAGCTCGACCCCGCCTGCCCACCAGGAGCCTGGGCTTCGATCACGAGCACGTCGAGCCCCTCGGAAGCCGCGTAGACCGCGGCCGACAGGCCCGCCGGTCCCGCTCCGATGACCACGAGGTCGCGCACGATCGTCTCGTCGAGCCCGTCCAGACCGAGACACTCGGCAACCTGCTCGATCGTCGGCCTGCGCAGCACCAGCGTGCCCCGGCAGATGAGGACCGGGATGTCGTCGACCGTCACTCCGAACCGATCGAGCGTCTCCTGGACCGCCGCGTCCCTCTCGACATCGAGATATCCGTAAGGCTGGCTGTTGCGGGTCAGGAACTCCTGGAGCACGAGCGTGCCGGCGCAGTGCCGTGAACCGATCAGCACGACATTCCGTCCGCCCTGCGCCATCAGAAACACGCGGCGCAGCATGAAGGCGCGCAGGAAGATCTCGCTCAGCTCGGCGTCGGTCTGGACCATCGAGCGCAGGCGCGTCGCGGGCAGCTCGAGGACGCTCACGGCGCCCCGGGCGCGCGCGCGCACGACGACCGGCCGCCCCGACAGGAGATCGACATCCCCCGTGAAGGCCCCGGCGTTGTGCACGGTCACCATGTGGTCGGCGCCCGACAGGATCTCGACCTCTCCCTTCAGCACCACGAACAGGGGCCGGTTTCGATCTCCCGCCTCCCACAGGCTCTCGCCGTCGCCGAAATCCCGCTCGCGGGTGAAGGGGGCGATTCGCGCGATCTGCTCGGCGGTCAGGGTGGGGAAGGCCTCCGCCTCGGCCTGGGTCATTTGCTCCATGCGTCTCTCACCGGATCGGATGTCCCGTTCGGAGGCTTCGAGCATACGCTTGACGCGGTGCTGCTTGCAAGGGACACTCCTGCACGGCCGCATCGATCGAGAAACTGCCCGACGAGCGTGCGGATGGGACGTGTCCGTTCATGTCGTTTACGGTCTCCTGCAGGCGCTGCACGTGGTTGGTGTGCGCCATCCGCGGCCTGTCGCTGCATGCCTTCGGCCTGTCCCGCGCTGATTCATGAGTGCGTCCCCGGCGCCTCGTGTCCCGTCCGCTCGACGTACTCCACGTAGGACCCCGGATACACGTGGGGCTGAGGCTCTGTGCCGCTCTCTCCGCCCAGCTCCAGGACGCGCGTGCCGAGGCCGCGCAGGAACATGCGATCGTGCGACACGAAGATCATCGTCCCCTCGAAGGACGCGAGTGAGTCGACGAGCATTTTCTTCGTGGCCAGGTCCAGGTGATTCGTCGGCTCGTCGAGAACGAGAAAATTCGGCGGGTCGAAGAGCATGCGCGCGATCGCGAGGCGTGACCGCTCGCCTCCCGACAGCGACCGAATCCGCTTGTCCGCGTCGTCCCCGGAGAACTGGAACGCACCGGCCAGGGTGCGGAGCACGCCGACGCCCTCGAGCGGGAAGTCTGCCTGGAGCTGTTCGAGGACGGTGAGATCGGGGTCGAGCAGATCGAGCGACTGCTGGGCGAAATAGCCCATCTTGAGACTGGCGCCGCGGCGAACGGTGCCCGAATCGGGCTGCACCGCGCCCGCGATGATCTTGAGCAGCGTCGACTTGCCGGCACCGTTTCGACCCATGACCGCCCAGCGCTCCCCGCGCCGGATCGTCAGGTTCATCCCCTGATAGACGATGCGGCGGCCGTAGGCCTTGTGGAGATTCTCGATCACGGCGACCTGGTCCCCCGACCGCGGCGGGTCGCGGAAGTCGAATGCCACGGTGGTGCGTTTCTTGGGCAGCGTGACCTTCTCGATCTTGTCGAGCGCCTTGATGCGGCTCTGCACCTGGGCGGCCTTGGCGGCGTGTGTCCTGAAGCGATCGATGAACCGCTGTTCCTTGGCGAGCATGGCCTGCTGCCGTGCGTAGGCCGCCTCGCGGTTTGCTTCGCGCAGTCCGCGCTCCCGTTCGTAGAAATCGTAGTTGCCGGAGTAGACGGTGATCTCGCCGCCGTCGATCTCCGCGATTTGCGTGACCAGGCGATTCAGGAACTCGCGATCGTGCGAGGTCATCAACAGGGCGCCGGGATATCCCTTCAGGAACGTCTCGAGCCAGATGATCGACTCGATGTCGAGGTGATTGGTCGGCTCGTCCATCAGCAGCACGTCGGGCCGGCCGAGCAGGACGCGGGCCATCGCCACGCGCATCTTCCA
>Ga0070697_100002407_pt1 | contig 14406 bp, 15 predicted proteins | sample KBSK1501metaG_FD_65475 | JGI IMG/M metagenome (GOLD analysis project Ga0070697, IMG submission 65475) | Corn, switchgrass and miscanthus rhizosphere microbial communities from Kellogg Biological Station, Michigan, USA - KBS K1-50-1 metaG | ecosystem: Host-associated > Plants > Roots >...
CAGTCGGAGAACAGGACGATACGGCCGCCGCCGGCGGTCTTCATCAGGGGCGCGGCGTGACGCGCCAGGTGGAAGGCGCTCGACAGATCGACGTCGAGGTTGGTCCGCCAGGCGCGCTCGTCCATCTCTTCGAACGGCGCCCGCGCGTACACGGAGGCCATGCAGACGAGGATCTGGATGCCGCCGAGCTTCTGCTGGACGGCGTCGATCGCCTCGGCGGCGCCCTTCGGCTTCGACAGGTCGGCCTTGACGTCCACGGCGCGCACGCCGAGCGAACGCGCGCGGCGGGCCGACTCGAGCGCGCTGTCACGCGAGCGGTTGTAGACGAGGGCGACATCGCAACCGCGACCGGCCAGGGCGGCGGCGACCGTCTGACCGACGCGGGCGCCGCCGCTGAGGAGGGCGACCTTGCCCCTGGGGTCCACGTCACCGTCTCAGGACGCGGCCGGCGCCGGGATCGGCGGGCGCTTCGTGTGCCACGACGTGATCTCCTGGAAGAAGCGGGCCAGCGAGACGCCCTTGTCCTCTTCGAACGCTGAGGTCATCGTCGTCAGGCTGACCGGCAGGCCATCTTCACCGAACCCGCACGGCACGGCGATCGCCGGCAGGCCGCACAGGTTGCCGGCGGCGCCGACCGGGTCGGACCAGGCGATGTCGTTGAAGTCCTTGTCGAGCGGGAAGGCCGTGTACCCCTCCCCCGGGTACAGCAGGACATCGTGGCGGGAGAAGAAGTCGGCCATCGCCGCCTGACAGACGGCGCGGATGCGCTGCGCCTTGACATAGTCGGCGCCGCGAATCGCCCGGGCCACGACGAACGACAGGCGCGCCCCGGGGCTGACCATGCGGCGGACCGCCCCGCTCTTCTCCAGCTCCTCGAAGGCGGTGGCGACCTCGGCCGACAGGATGACGCCGGTGACGCTCTCGAACGGCAGTTCCGGCAGCCGGGTCTCCTCGACACGCACGCCGGCGCGCCGCAGCCCCTCGAGGGCGGCCTGGAAGGCGGCGCCGACCGACTTGTCCCCCTGCTTGTCGAAATCCATCGTGAGGTACCCCACCTTCAGCCGACGCACCGCGGCCGGATCGGACGGCGGCGCGGGCCGCTCGTCGGACGAGTACGGATCGTCCGGGTCGTGCCCCTGGATGCGCTCCAGCACCAGCTCGCAGTCCCTGGCGGAGCGCGCCATCGGGCCGAGCTTGTCGAGCGACCACGACAGCGCCATCGCTCCGTGCCGCGACACACGGCCGAAGGTCGGGCGCAGACCCGAGACGCCGCAGAAGGAAGACGGGCAGAGGATCGACCCCCAGGTCTCCGAGCCGATCGCGAACGGCACCAGCGCCGCCGCGACCGCCGCGCCCGAACCCGACGACGAGCCGCACGTCCAGCGATCCAGGTTCCACGGGTTGTGGGCCGCGCCGGTCAGGGACGCGTCCCCCTTCGAGTAGCCCAGCCCGCCGGCCAGCTCGATCATCGCCAGCTTGCCGAGCAGGATCGCGCCGGCCTCGCGCAGGCGGCGGATGACGGTCGCGTCCTCCTGGAACACCTGGGTCTCGTACGGCTTCGCTCCCCAGGTCGTCCTGATCCCCTTCGTCGCCACGAGATCCTTGGCGCCGTAGGGGATGCCGTGCAGAGGGCCGCGGTCCTTGCCGGCGGCGATCTCCTTCTCGGCCTGACGCGCCTGCTCGAGCGCCAGGTCGGCGGTCACGGTGGCGAACGCGTTCAGCCTCGGATTGAGCGCCTCGATGCGGGCGAGACAGGCGCGGGTCAGCTCGACGGGCGAGAGTTTGCGCGAGCGCACCAACCTCGACAGGTCGGTGACCGGCTTGTACAGGATGTCGTCAGCGAGCATGGGGGCGCCTCGTCCGGAGGGCGCGGAAGGTGCCGCTCGGCGGCGCTTCGTTGCCCAGCTTGAAGTCGCGGATCTCCTTGAGCGACTGCTCCGTCTGCGTCACGTCCTTGCGCACTTTGCGCCGCTCTTCCGCGCTCAGGTCGTCGTCCTGTTTCGCCAGGAAGCGCGCCAGCGCGGTCTCCTCCGGCTCGGGCGTGGGCGACGGCTGCGGCGCGGCCTGGTCGGCCGCGCGGGCGGAACCGATGCCGAGAAGCGATTCGACCCGGGCGAGCGACGCCGCGGCCAGCAGCATCGGCGCGCCGGCGATGGTCCGGGCGACCGTCCTGCGCGACAGTTTCATGCGCCCCCTCCTGACGAGACCTCTCCGCCCTCCGGCGGACGGCTATTTTCCGACGCGCTTGACGAATTCACCGGTGGTGGTGTCGACCATCACGGTCTCGCCGGCCTCGAGATAGACCGGAACACGGATCTGCGTGCCGTTCTCGAGGGTCGCCGGCTTGGTGACCTTGCCGCTCGCCATGTCGGAGCGGCCGCCGGGCCCCGTCTCGGTCACCGCCAGCTCGACGAACTGCGGCAGCTCCACGCCGGCCACCCGGCCCTGGAACACCACGGAGCGCAGCGTGACCCCCTCCTTCAGCCAGCGCACCGTCTCGCCGAGCGCCGCGCGGTCCAGATGGAACTGCTCGTACGACTGCTCGTCCATGAAGTGGAAATCGTCGCCGTCGGCGTACAGAAAATTGATCTTGCGGCGCTCGAGGTCGGGCTCCTCGAACTTGTCACCCGATTTGAACGTCATGTCGAGAACCTGGCCGGTGAGGACATGACGTCCCTTGATCCGGACCAGGGTCGCCGAGCCGCGCGCCGACGGAGTCTGCACGGTATAGTCGACGATGATGTAGGGCTGCCCCTCCACCTGGATCGCCAGACCCTTCTTGAAGTCCGCGGTGGTCAGCATCAGGCGGCGCGCGACCGGCTCATCCCTGCTTCTCGTTGGCGATTTCCAGCGCCAGGTTCGCCAGGCGGCCGGCGAAGGTCACGAGCTGGTCGACCTCGATCTCCTCGTTCGGCTGATGGTAGGTCGCTTCGTCCCCGGGCGACCAGCCGACCGCGTCCACGCCCATCAGCACGAGGTCCTTGGCGAAGGTGCCGCCGCCGCTCCCGACCACCTTGGCGTCCGGCGCGTGACGCAGGATGCGCTTCACGATCGGCGCGTCCGGAGCGACCTCGCACGGCTTCGCGTCCTGGACGATCTCCACCGCGAAGGCGGGCGCGCTGACCTCGCCGGGGCCCCAGACGACCTCGTCGGCGATCGCCTGCACCTCGTCGCGGATCCCCGCGGCCGTCTGCCCCGGCACGTACCGGATGTCCAGGGTGGTCTCGCAGTCGGCCGGCACCGCGTTCGGCGCGACACCGCCGCGGATCAGTCCCACGTTGAGCGTCGGCCCGCCGAGGATCGGGTGGGCCCGGTATTGCAGCCGCCGGTTCTGCATCGCCGTGAGGAAGCGCGCGATCGCATTGATGGCGTTCACGCCCTTGGCCGGCTCCATGGCGTGCGCCTGACGGCCGTGCGCTTTCACCTTGAGGAGGAGCCGCCCCTTCTCGGCGACATTGACCTCCTTCATGTTGCCGGCGATGTCCGGGATGACCGCGTCGGTGCAGCGGATCAGCCCCTGCTCGATCAGGTACGGCAGACCGACGCCGACCCCGACCTCCTCGTCGCCGACCGCTCCGAACGTGAACGAGCCGTTGAGGGCCGATTCGTGCGTCTTCAAGATACGCACCGCCGCGAACGCCGACACCAGGGGTCCCTTGTCATCGAGGACGCCGCGTCCGTACAGCTTGCCGCCCTTCTCGAACGGCTCGAACGGCTTGAACTTCCAGTCCGAGGGCGCGCCGCTCGGCACCACGTCGGTGTGCAGCAGCACCAGCATCTTCCGGTAGCCGGGTTGAGCCCTGCCCACGGTCGCCAGGAGATTGTCCCGCCCGGCCACCTTGGCGTGGACGGTGTAGCCGACCCCCAGCTTCTTCAATTCCTCCGCCAGGATGGCGACGACCTTCCCCTCCTGGCCGGGCGAGGTCATCCCGTCGGGACCGCCGCCCGGAAAGTCCTCCGGGAAGTAGTCCACCGTCCGCTCGCGGCAGACCCGCAGCGTGAGATCGACGATGAAGGAGCGCAGGGCGCGCGCCTCCTCGAGAATCGCCCGAGGGTCGGGCAATGGCAACCCGTCTGTCATGGTGGGCGAGAGACTACATGAGGCGCGCGCCGGGATCAACACCGCCCGTCCCGGAGGCGGCCGGCCGGCCCGGGTCCTCCCGGCCGCTCCGGAAGACGATATCCAGGACGTCGCGCACGTACTGCTCGTCCGCCAGGCCGTCGGTGGCCTCGGCGGGAAACTCGACCATCGATCGAAAGTGCCCGGCCAGGTCGCGGAACAGCGAGAGACGGGCCGGCGGATCGAGCGCGGCGCGCCGCAGCACCGACTGCAGGGCCAGGGCCGCTTCGTCCGGCGAGACGCGCTGCCGCAGGCGCGCCGCCATCACCGGGTGCTCGCGCAGGGAGTTGTACTTCCCGGCCAGGATCTGGTTCAGGTCGGGCGCCTCGACGCGCGGGATCCTGACCACCACGGTGTTGGCGGCGAGGTCGCCCAGACGCTGGGCGCGTCTCGAGAGCATCATCGCGGCGCCGCCGACCAGGTAGAACGCCGGCAGGAGATCGATGAAGCGCAGCAGATTGCGCGCGACGATCTGGCTGAACGCCAGACGCAGGCCGCGCTCGTCGAGAACCCGAAGACGCAACAGACGCTTGCCGATGGTCTGGCCGCGCCACAGCCACTCCGTGGTGATGCCGTAGCCGATCGAAACGATGAAGTACGACAGGAGGCCGACCGCCCGAGCCAGGTCGAGGCTCAACAGGCCGAACACCTGGGCGAGGGTGCCGGCGGCCGCGCTGATGGCTCCGATGCAGGCCAGGTCGACCTGCCAGGCGAGAAAGCGCGTGACCGGTCCCGCCAGGGACAGGTGAAATACGATCCCCTCGGGCGTTCGAATGCTCAGGACATCGGTTCTCATGCGCGCGTGTCCCGCGACCCGCTCTTCGAGCCCGATCGGGCCAGGAACAGCGTCAGGAGGAGCGCCTCGAGCGCGCCGAAGCCGATCTTGAGGGAATACGGGAGGACCGGCTCGTGGTACTGCGACAGGAACGACTCGACGAATCCCGACCACACCAGCAGGACCGCCACGCCGCCGATGAGGGCCCCCAGATCGGGCCACGCGCGTCGCAGGCGCGTCCTGGCCGGCGTGCGGTCGCCCCACCCGATCAGCGCCGCCGCGAGCACCAGCCCGGCCTGACCGGCGATCAGGAACGCCGGGATTTCCACGACACCGTGCGGCAGGAGCCACCCGCAGAGGAACCGCCCCTGCCCCGCCATCAGATAGTCGAAGATCACGGCGCCCAGGACGGCGCCGTTGTAGAACAGGAGCACCACCGTCCCGATGCCCCAGCTCATGCCGAGCGACAGGCAGAGGATCGCCACCTGCGTGTTCTGGGTCATGAGAAACGCGGAGAGGGTCGTCTTGGACCCATGCAACCGGTCGCTCACGTCGCTTTCCTCGCGCTTCACGCGCTCGGTCGGGCTGCTGTCGAGATACGCGAACGGCATCAGGGCGTCCTTGGCCCCCGGGTCGAGGACGACGGTGGCGCCGCCGAACACGACGCCGGCACCGGTGACGATCGCCGACAGGGCGAACGCGCGGGCGTGCCGGCGGAACGCCGCCGGAAAGGTGCGGGTGAAGAAGCGCCAGGGCGCCAGACGGTGCGGACGCGAGCGCGTCTCGTGGATCTCGCCATAGGCGCGTCCCACCAGCGCCACAAGGTACCTCCTGATCTGCGGCTCGGCGGAGGACGTGGAGACCTTCGCCAGATCGGCGGAGGCGCGCTGGTACAGGACGTGAAGGCGCTTCAGATCGTCGAAGGCCAGGCTGCGCCCGGGCGAGATCTCGAGGCGCTGCAGGAGGTTCTCCAGCTCCTGCCAGTGCGGCCGCTCGGCGACGATGAACCGATCGAGGTCGAGAATCACAGGATCTGCCTCCTCTTGACCTCCATGTAGCGCGACACCAGGTCGGCCGTCATCGTCTCGCTCTCCAGGAGCGACAGGGTCACGCCCCGCGACTTGAGGACACGGGAGAGCTCCTCGAGATCGTGCCACTGGATGTGCCCCGCCAGCGACCGGTACACCTCGGCCGTCGATTCGACGGGCCGGGAGAACAGGGGCGCCGCGCCGGGGGGACGCAGCATCCCGATCACGATCAGATGCTGCCGGCGGAGCAGGTCGAGCCCCCGCAGGAAGCTCTCCGCCAGGACCGGGTCGTCGAGGTCGGTCAGGAAGAGCAGGAGCGCCCTCCGTCGCAGACGCAGACGGAGGAAGGTCGCCAGCCCCTCGACGTCGGGGGCGACGATCCGCGGCGTCAGGCCGAGGAGCATCTCCCGGCAGTCCAGGAAATGGGCCCGGCCGCGACGCGCGCGCAGAAAGCCGAGGACACGATCGCTGTAGGCGACCAGCCCGAACAGGTCCCCCTGCCGGTCGGCGGCCAGGGCCAGGACGAGGGCCGCGTTGATGAAGCGCTCGAGACCGGCGCGCGGCGGGTCGCCTCCGACGCGTGCCAGAAGACGCGACGCGTCCAGGATGACGTACACCTCCTGGGTCCGCTCGATCTGGAACACCTTCGCGATCGGGTGCCCGCGCTTCGCCGTCGCCCGCCAGTGAATGTCCTCGCGGGCGTCCCCGGGGATGTAGTCCCGCAGCTTCTCGAACTCCCGCCCCCTGCCGATCTGACGCTGGGCGTGCCGGCCCAGGCTCCCGTGTCGCAGGAGCAGGGCGGAGACATGCCGGCCCTCCGCGAGCAGGTCGGGATAGATGCGGATCTCGCCGCGCGCCGGGAGCGTGCGCCGCACGTCCCAGAATCCGAGCGGCGATCGGTCCTCCACCCGGATCCCGTCGACCAGGCAACGGCCGCGGCGGCGCGGCGTGCAGGGCCAGACGAAACGAGAGCGCGCCACGCCTTCCGGCAGGTCGACCCACAGTTCCTCCTGCGGGCTCTCGAACCCGACGGGCGGCGCCAGCCCGATACGCAGGACGCGCCGGCGTCCCGTCCGGTTGGTGATGACGATCTCGAGACCCGCGGGTCGATCCTGACGCAGACGGGTCACGCCGGGGAGCCCGGCCTCGAGACCCGCGAGACGGCGCCGCGACGCCAGGGCATCGCCGAACGCCGCCAGCAGGAGGAGACCGAACAGGCACGCCGCCGCCGTGCTCGCGGGGGGCCCCGCCGCGGCGAAGGCCAGCGGCAGGGCCAGGAACCCGACCCAGAACAACAGTCTCGGACGCGGCACGATCATCGCGGGACCGCGACGTCCTGCAGGATGCCCCGGATCACCTCCTGCACCGCCAGCCCCTCGATTTCGTACTCCGGTCGCAGGATGAGACGGTGCTCGAGGACGGGAAAGGCCATCGTCTTGATATCGTCGGGCGTAGCGAAGTCACGGCCCTCGAGCGCCGCCTGGGCGCGGCTCGCGAGCAGGAGCGCCTGCGTGGCCCGGGGTCCCGCGCCGACGAGCACGCTGTCGTGCCCGCGCGTGCGCCGGACGATCTCGACGAGGTAGCCGAGCAGCTCATCGCGGACCACGATGTTCTGGAGGGCGCGGCGCAGGCGCGCCAGGTCGTCCGGGCCGACAACGGCCGACACCCGGCCGACCGTCAGGGCGACTTCCGGCGGCTCGTCCCCCAGCATGCGGCGCGCCAGCTCCATCTCCTCGTCCTGTGACGGGCAGTTCATGGTGATCTTGAGCATGAAGCGGTCCTTCTGCGCCTCCGGCAGTGGATAGGTCCCCTCGTACTCGACCGGATTCTGCGTGGCGAACACGGTGAAGTTCGCCGACAACGGGAGGGTCTCGCGGTCGATGGTGACGGCGCGCTCCTGCATCGCCTGCAGCAGCGCCGACTGGGTCTTGGCGGGGGCGCGGTTGATCTCGTCGGCCAGCAGGAACGTCGTGAAGATCGGACCGCGGACCAGGGCGAACTCGTTGCTCTTCAGATTGAAGACGTTCGTCCCCGTGATGTCGGCCGGCATGAGGTCGGGCGTGAACTGGATCCGCCCGAATTCGCACCCCAGGACGCGAGCGAGGGTGCGCACCAGGAGGGTCTTGGCGATGCCGGGCACCCCCTCGACCAGGGCGTGGTGCCCGGTGAAGACGGCGATCAGCGCGCGATCGACCGGCTCGCTCTGTCCGATGATGACCTTGCCGATCTCCTGCCGCGCCTTCGCCAGGACATCCATGAGGGTGCCGCTGTCAGCGTTCATCGGTGACCTTTTTCTCCTCGAGCAGGCGGCTGATCCGCCGGTAGCCTTCGACCGGTTCGCCCGACGCCGGGCTGCATCCCTCCATGACGGCGGCCAGGTCGGGGCGCCGGCGCCGGTAGCTCTTCGTCCACTCGTCGCGGCAGACGTCCAGGACGGCGCGCTCCGGGATGCCGCGGCGCAGGAGCGACACCAGACCCGCCGCCGCGTCCGGGCCGCCGACGGTCTCCTCCGGGTCCGCCTCGGCGTCGGGTCGGGGCGGCAGGAAGCTGGAGGAGGCGCGCCAGACGAACAGGCCGGCGAGCAGGAGCGCCGCGGCGCTGAGCCACTGCAGCCGGTAACGCCGCACCAGGGTCGCGATGCCGGCGCTCTCGGCGACCCCGAGATGCGTCTCGTCGAACACCACGACCCGGTTCCCGCCCACGATCCAGGCCAGCAACCCAGCGTGCGGCTCCCTGCTGAGAGCCTCGTTGCTTAAGAAATACGAGTCGGCCGACAGCACCAGGGTGCCCTGCCCCAGCGCGCGCTCGATCAGGACCGGCTGGCCGTCACGGGCATAGACGGTCCGCCACGCGGGGTCCAGACCCTTGAAGCAGACGGCGGTGTGCCACGACAGGCGCGACGGAAGCGCATCGTCACCGCGCCCGCGCGACACGAGCGCGGCGGTGCCTGCGGTGGGCTCGCCGTCGGAGTCGACCGGAAGGGCGAGCCGGGTCACGTCGAACCCGAGACGCCGCGTCATCTTTATGGGACGGTGCCCCTCTTCGGCGTCGTCCGCCTCGTCGTCGGAGTCTTTCGCCTCGCCGACCGCGTCGCGCTTCGGCGGCTCCGGCGCGCTCAGGTCGGGCGCGGCGGCGACCACGACGCGCCCGCCATGCCGCACCAGGGCGTCGAGGTCGGAGTCCAGCCCGACCGACCCCGTCTCCAGGACCCAGGGTGAAACGCCCAGGAGCAGCAGCGTCCCCGGGGTGTCCGTCCAGAGGCGCCCGATCGGCTGCATGTTGCGCGCGACCCGCAGGCCGCCGGCCTCGACCAGCGCGTCGTGGAGCGCCTTGGCGCCGAGCGGGTCGGCGCGCAGCGAGGAATAGCGCGGATAGACGTCCCCCGCCGCATAGCGCAGTGCGCACAGGCGGACCAGCCCGAACCCCAGCCCGAGGACGAGGACCGCCAGCAGGACGCGTGGAACGCTACGGACGAGCACCGGCCTGCATCCTCCCGAGACGATCGACAAAGCGCCCTACCATCTCCTCGGTCGCTTCGTGCCGGCCGTACCAGACCCTCTCGAACTGTCGCACGTTCTCCTCGAACAGCGCCGGCAGGTGCGGCACGGTCGACCCGCGGCGGCGCAGCTCGCGCTCGTAGTCGCGATTCGACTTGGCGCGCCCCAGGTTCAGGAGCTCGCGCCGCGACAGATCGGACAGACACGCGAGATAGAGCGCCCGCACGGCGCGGCGCAGGTCGCCCTGGCCGGCCAGGGCGCGCGCGTGCTGCAGCCACTGGTCGCCCGGGATCTCGGCGGCCGCGCTCTCGTCCACGAAGACATCCGGGGCGACCGGCGCCGGTTCGGGCAGGATACGCAGCGGAACCGCGCGCCGCCCCCGCGAGCGCCAGAAGAACAGGGCCGCGCAGCACGCCACGACCGTCAGAAGCACCGCGAGCAGACCCTGGACCGATGTGACCCACCCGATATCGCGCGACCGGGCGGGACGGTACGGCGAACGGGAGCCGAAGACCTTGTCGAACCACTCGCCCAGTCGATCGATCAGACGCCCGATTGATCTCATCCAGCCGCCCACCGTGTCGCCGATCGCTTCGAAGAACCGGACCAGGAGCCCCTTGTCCTCCTCGTCGACCTCGGGCGCCGCCCGCGGAAGCCGCCAGGCGAACTCGCGCCGCTCGAGCACGTCGCGGATCGCCCGCTCGAGCCGATCGGATGGCACGAGCGATCGCGCGTCGCGCTGAGGTGACGGGACGGGAGACGACGGGCGAACGGCGGCCGCGGCCGGCGCCGTCCACAGGCAAAAGAGGGCGGCGGCCAGCGCCACCGCGTTCCGGCCCTCTGCTGCCGGCGCCAGACGGCGCAGCTCCATCCTCAAGTCCTCGCCCGACTTGAGCGCGTCTCCATAGAAGCAGCGCAGCACGTACGCCGCCTTCATGACCGGCGAGACGGCGAGATAGGCCAGACCGGCGGCGCACGACAGGAGGGTCGTGTTCATGAGCGAGCGCGGGCTCCTGCTGAAGACCGTCTCGATACCGAGCAGCGATTTCAGAAGACCCGGGAGCCAGAAGAGGCCGAGCGCGAAGTTGGCGAAGACGAAGAGGCCGAACATCGAACCGATCGCGATCAGGACGTGATTCTGCCGCGGCCACAGGCGGGCCTGGCGCCGGGCGTCCGCCGCGTCCCCCGTGACGCTCAGATTCTGGTAGAAGGCGTGCACCCAGCCGTACGGCAGGAGGACGAGACCCGCCAGCGGCAGCGCGAACAGCGACGAGGGCTGCCAGACGCATTGCGCGAGGAGCAGCCGCGTCCATTCGTGACGGGAGAGCCCGGCGCCGGAACCCGACAGACGCGTCCGGAGCCCCCGGGCGAACACGGCCTGCCAGACCTTCATCCAGAGATAAGAACAGGCGACCATCAGCGCGCCCTGACCGGCGTGCCGGCGCGCGAAGGCCCCGCTGCTCATGTCGGACAGAAAGTACAGAAGACCGAGGACGTACGGGACGCTGCCCGCATAGAAGGCCGCCAGCAGCGCGGCAGGAGCGTGGCGCAACAGGTGCACCCCTTCGTCCAGGATCTCGAGCGCGCTCCGTTCGTCGCTTCCGGTCATCGCCGGCCGCCCGCTTCTCCGCCGGCCGCCGGGCGGCCGGTCGTCGGGTGGAACGTGTCGGGGATCATCAGGAGGACCTGCCCGACGGAATAGAAGAAGAACCAGGCGAGCGTCAGACCCGCCAGCACCCGGGCGGACGCGCCGACGAGCGTCCCGAGGCCGAGCCCTCCGTGCGCGTCCGACCGGGCGAGCCTGGCCAGACAGACGGCGCAGAGGGTCCGCTCGGCGTGCTCGGTGACGCACTCGCGACAGAAGTAGTTGCGGCAGACAGGGCAACGGGCCGCCGCCTCCCGCGTCGGGTGGTTGAGACAGCGTTTCCAGATCAGATCCCGGGGCTCTGCCATGCGCGCGCGCCCTTCTCCCGGCGGTCGTTCCGGATCAGGACCAGACCCCACGCGGCCAGGAGCAGGGCCCCCCCGGCCGAGACAAGCGCGAGGGTCCTGTAACCCGGCTGCTTGCGGATGACGTCGAACGGGAAGGGACCGGTCGAAGGGTCGATCGTCCTGTCGACGGTCAGCCGGAACATCACGAAGGCTCCGTAGACGAAGCCGCTCACCATCAGGACCGCCTCGAACGCGATCACCGTCCACGCGAGCCGCTTGAGGCCCGGACGGACGTCGCTGCCCTGCTGTCGCACGACGGAGGCGATCACCAGAGCGAGGACCCCGACGCCGATCACGCTGGCCACGACGCTTGTCATCACGCTCCAGACGAACAGCTGCAGCGTCGTCGTCGCCACGGAGAGGAGGAGGGCGTAGCACATCAGCTCGTGGATCCGCCCGCTCTCGTGCCGGAGAGGACGTTGCGACGCCAGCACGGCGGGCGGAGTCGCGAGCGTCGGCGGTATCGAGGCGGCAGGTGCAGCGGCGGCCGGCCCCGTTTCCCCCGAGCGCTCGAGAACCTCGGCCGCCTTCAAGGCGCCCTGAGCGAGCTCGACGTGAGGCTGCACCCACACCGTGAACCAGCGCGCTCTCCGCAGCCGCCGCAGCGAGAGGACGTCGACCGTCTGCGCTGCCGTCTGCAGCGTGCAGATGCAGCTCGGCCCGAGGCCCAGGTCGACGAGGAGCAGCACGACGACCATCGCCGCCAGGGTCCACCAGAACGTCTTCCAGGCCGGGCCGCAGGTCCACCCGAGCGCCGCGAGAGAGACCCCCAGAAGCGCCAGCGCGACGGCGCGCACGCGCCCGACGGGGGTGGGGCACAGGGCGACCGCCTGCACGTCGCCGAAGTAGAAGCGTCGATAGAATTCCGAGAATCCGCGCACATCGACGAGAAGAAGATGGTCCTCGGCGGCCCACAGCGTGGTCGTGCGGAACAGCCCGACCCCGCGTCCGGGCAGCCTGCGGTACTCCCTGGAGCCGCCCGTCGTCATTTGAACATCTCGCCCCAGTGGGTCACGAGAAAGCCGATCAGCAGGACCCAGCAGATGATTTGTCCGGTGGAGATGAGTATCGCCAGGAAGCAGCGGATCTTCGCCCGGTGGACGAGGCTCGCCGGCGCGTTCCAGTACCGGATCGCCATGAACAGGGCGATCGGGGCCGTGAAGAAGGTCGGATAGAACATCAGGAGCATCGGATAGATCGTGACGGCGAGGACCACCCGGTCGTAGCGGGTGCGCTGGCTCTCCAGACGCGTGTTGCGCTTCTCGAGGCGCTCCTGGTCGAGGCAGGGCGGACAGCAGTGCCGCCCGTTCAGCTCGAGATCGCACAGGGCGCACAAGAAGCGGCCGCAGTGATCGCAGACGACGACCGCCCTCTTGCCCGGATGATAGAAGCAGGCGGATTCCTGATCGGAGGCCACGGGCTCGCTGTTCCGGCCGGGGTCGTGTTTGCGGAACAGCGCGGGGAACACGCTGATCTCGAGGCGGACGCGGCAGGCCGCGCAGTCCGATGTGCCGGCGGCCAGCGTCTCCGCCGCCAGGGGCGACCGGCAGGCGGGACAGCGGACCATCACCTCTTCACCACGCGCGTCTCGCAGATCCGGTCGTGCAGCGATCGCTTCTGGTCGTCGAACGCCACCATCAGGTAGCCGATGCCGAACGTCAACGTCGAGATCCAGGTCGCGAAATAGCGCCCCAGCGCGCCCGCATAGGTGAGCGGGCGGTCCTCGGCCGTGACGATCTTCAGTCCGCACGCCATCTTCCCGGGTGTCGCGCCGAACTTCCCGACGAAGAACGTCTTGTAGAGGCAGATGATCACGATTTGCACAAGGTACAGGAGCATCTGCATACCGATGAGACGCGGCGAGGGCGGCTTGCCGGCCGACCCCGCAATCCGGAAAAGCACCGGCGTCTGGAGGAGCACCGAGACCATCCAGAGGATGACGCTGTCGAGCACGTAGGCCGCGAGGCGGATCCAGAAACCGCCATAGGTCATCGGCCTCGACACCGGCGTGCCTTCCTTGAGGGCCTGGACGAACGCCGGTTTGCAGGCGGCGCACACCCACAGATCGTCGTAGCGGATCATCTCCTGTGCGGTGAAGGGGCGCCCGCATTGCGAGCAATTCCGCTGGTCGACCACCGGCGGCGACGCGGCGCCGCCCGCGGCGCCCTGTCCCTGGCCGGCCGCGCTGGCGTACGGCTGCCAGGCCGCCATCCCCTCCCGCCAGACCTGCGTGTCGGGGCGGATGGAGCCGGCCGCGACGCGCGCGGCGAAATCGGCGTCGTCGACCGGACCGATCGGCTTGCCCTCGTGCGCGTAGTACCAGCTCATCGTCGCCCCTCTCCCGACGGCGCCGCCGGGGCGCCGGCTCGGTGGCCCCTCAGATTCACGACACAGGAAAATCGACGGAGCGAGATACTCATCGAGAGACTAGCCGCACGACTTCGGCGTCGTCAAGCGCCGGTGTGGTATAGCTACCGTGCCTGGGTCGCGCATGCTGCGCTGGAATAGTGGTCGCTCTAGGGATGACTTCGGATCGTGTCCGCAAACGCCTCCGGGCGGTCCTGCTGCAGAGATGCCCGAAGTGTCTCGAGGGCCGCGTCTACTGCGGTCTCATGACGACGCGCGCGACCTGCCCTGTGTGCGGGCACGTCTTCGAGAGGGAGCCCGGTTACTTCGTCGGGGCGATGTACGTCAGCTACGCCCTGGCGATCCCGCTGTACCTCCTGTTCATCGTGATCCTGCGGCCGCTCCTGCGCGGCGCTCCCGACATCGAGGTGCTGGCGGCGGGGCTGCCGCTCGTCTGTCTGTGCGCGCCGCTCCTGTTCCGTTACTCGCGCGTCATCTGGATGCACTTCGACTGGCACTTCGACCCGGAGGCGTAAGGGTGGACGCGCCCGGCGGGCGTCCGCCTACTCCAGATAGTCGCGGGTCATACGGCGCGCCGCATACACGCCGGCCGCCGTGCCCACCACGCTCAAGACCACCGCGGTGGAG
>Ga0070697_100002408_pt1 | contig 14401 bp, 11 predicted proteins | sample KBSK1501metaG_FD_65475 | JGI IMG/M metagenome (GOLD analysis project Ga0070697, IMG submission 65475) | Corn, switchgrass and miscanthus rhizosphere microbial communities from Kellogg Biological Station, Michigan, USA - KBS K1-50-1 metaG | ecosystem: Host-associated > Plants > Roots >...
GAAGAAAGTGGCGCAGGATGTCGACGTCGCTATTGTGGAAATTGGGGGCACGGTAGGCGATATCGAGTCGCTGCCGTTTATGGAAGCTATACGGCAAATGCGCCAGGAACTGGGGCGCGACCACACTTTGTTCATGCACGTCACGCTGGTACCGTTTATCGCGGCGGCGCAGGAACTCAAGACAAAGCCCACTCAGCACTCGGTCAAGGAGCTCCTGAGCATCGGAATCCAGCCCGATATTTTGCTGTGCCGCACTGACCGATTCCTTTCCAAGGATCTCAAGTCAAAGATCGCCCTTTTCTGCAACGTAGAAGAAGAAGCCGTAATCACTGCCAAAGATGTGGCTTCCATTTACGAGGTGCCGGTGGTGTTCTCGCGTGAGGGTGTGGACGCACTCGTACTTCGTTATCTCCGGCTCGAAGCCAAGGATCGCGATTTGAAGGATTGGGAGGAGATTGTCAACCGCGTTTACAACCCGAAAGCCGAAGTCACGATCGGCATTGTGGGCAAATATGTCGAGTATGAAGATTCTTACAAGTCACTGAAAGAGGCGCTGGTCCACGGCGCGCTGGCGCACAATTTGAAATTGAACCTGAATTGGGTGGAAGCCGAGGGCCTGGAAACCGGCGACCGCACCTTCGAAGAGCAGCTTGCGGATTACGACGGCCTGCTGGTTCCGGGAGGCTTTGGCAAGCGCGGCATTGAGGGCATGCTGATTGCGATCCGTTATGCGCGTGAAAAAAAGGTTCCGTATTTCGGCATTTGCCTGGGCATGCAGACGGCGTGCGTCGAGTTTGCGCGCAACGTGTGCGGATTGGCCGGTGCCAACTCGAGCGAGTTCGATCCATCCACGCCACACCGGGTGATCTACAAGCTCCGTGAACTGCGCGGCGTGGAAGAGTTGGGCGGAACCATGCGGCTGGGCGCGTGGACGTGCAAAATCGAGCCCGGTACTTTGGCGCACAAGATTTATGGTCAGTTGGAAATCAGCGAAAGGCATCGCCATCGTTACGAATTCAATCGGGAATACGAAAGCACGCTGACCGCCGGAGGTTTGCGGATTTCAGGTTCGACTCCGGATGGGACCTACGTCGAGATGGTGGAATTACCTGACCATCCGCATTTTATTGGCTGCCAGTTCCATCCCGAATTCAAATCAAAACCACTGGAGCCGCATCCATTGTTCAAGACGTTCGTGGGCGCATCGTATGAGCACGGGTTGAAGCGGCGCGCTGACAAAGCGGCGGCGGAAGTGGAAATGTTCCACCGGCCGGAGAAGGCGGTCAGAAGATAAGACGGCTTTTCCGGTCGCCGTTCCCTCTGTGTTCCCTGTGCCCTCTGTGCTTAATCCATGAGCGCGTCCTTCCAAATCGATAATGTCAGAATCGGCGCTGGAGGGCTATTTCTCATCGCCGGTCCCTGCGTGATCGAGAGCGAAGAGCATGCGATGTTTATGGCTGAAGTCATCAAGGGCGTGACTCGATCGCTAAATTTTCCTTTCATCTTCAAAGCTTCCTACGACAAGGCGAATCGGACTTCGATGCGGAGTTTTCGCGGGCCGGGTCTCGCCGAGGGACTTCGCATCCTGAAAAAAGTTAAGAATGAAGTGCACGTCCCGATACTCACAGACGTGCACGAAACCGCAGACGTTCCCAAGGTCGCGGAAGTTGCTGACATACTGCAAATCCCTGCGTTTCTCTGTCGTCAGACCGATTTGATTGTGGCGGCAGCCATGAGCGAACGCGTGGTGAATATTAAAAAAGGCCAATTCGTCTCGCCCTGGGACATGCGCCACGCAGTCGAGAAATGCCGTACCGCGGGGAATGACAGAGTCTTTGTCACCGAACGAGGTTCCAGTTTCGGTTACAACAATCTGGTGGTCGACATGCGCTCGCTGGCCATCATGCGTAAGTTTGTTCCCGTAGTTTTCGACGCTACTCATTCGGTGCAATTGCCGTCCGCCTCTGTTGACGGAGACCACGCGGTAAGCGGGGGGCAACCAGAGTTCATTCCAGTGCTGGCGCGAGCCGCAGTCGCGGCTGGGGTGGATGGAGTGTTCCTGGAAGTGCACGACAAGCCCAAGGAAGCGAAATCTGATGGAGCGAATGCGCTTGAGTCAACTAAGTTGCGCGCGGTGTTGAAGGAGCTGCTGGCAGTGCACGGGGCGTTGGCAGGTGCTCATCTGACACCGTAAATCTCTCTCTATACGCTAGAAGCTGGCGGAGGAACAAAATGCGTCATCCCCTGTTCTTCGTGCTGATTCCGCTTTTCACTGTGATCCCGTACTCCCTTTCCCAGACATCGTCTGCGGAAACAGCCAAAGCTCCACTTCGCGTGGCGATTGCGGGATTGGTGCATGGGCATGCCGAAGGTTTTTTTCAGAACTCGGCGCATCGGCAGGACATCCAGATTGTTGGCATCGCGGAGCCGGACCAGCAGCTTGCGTCCAAGTATGCAACTCAATTCGGGCTGGATCGCAAGCTGCTCTTCACCGATTTGGATGACATGCTGCAGAAGACACATCCGCAAGCCGTGCTGGCCTACACCAATACTTACGATCACCGTCGCGTGGTGGAAATCTGCGCCCGGCGGGGTATCCACGTGATGATGGAAAAACCGCTCGCGGTCAGCACGGAAGACGCGCACGCCATCGAAAGGGCCGCGCAACAGGGGAAAATTCATGTCCTGGTGAACTACGAGACCACCTGGTATCGCAGCAACCACGCGGCGTTCGATCTGGTGCGCGAGAAAGCACTCGGTGACGTGCGCAAAATTGTGGTGCACGATGGCCATTCCGGACCCAAGGAAATCGGCGTAGGTCCGGAGTTTTTGGCATGGTTGACCGATCCCAAACTAAATGGGGGCGGAGCGCTGTTTGATTTCGGCTGCTACGGCGCCGACTTAGCTACGTGGCTAATGGACGGGCAGCGGCCGCAGACGGTCACGGCTGTAACCCAGCAAATCAAACCGGAAATCTATCCTCGAGTCGACGATGAGGCGACGATTGTCCTCACCTACCCGAAGGCGCAGGTGATCGTTCAAGCATCATGGAATTGGCCGTTCGATCGGAAAGATATGGAAGTTTATGGTCAAACGGGCTACGTAATTACGGAGCGTCGCGATGACATCCGCATACGTCGCAAGGGTGAAGAAGAGAAGCGGATTGCGGCCAAGCCAATTCTTGCCCCTTACAATGACTCGCTATCTTTTCTGCGCGCGGTGATTGTGGATGGCGTTGCAACAGACGGCCCTTCTTCTCTCCAGACCAATGTCATTGTGACTGAAATTCTTGACGCTGCGCGGCGGTCGGCAAGTTCCGGGCGGACGATTCGTATTGACGCTGGGAAGTAGTAGATGAATCGGAGCGAGTCGCAAGTCAGTCCTTTGCAGCGGACCGGCACGAGTCCCGTAGGGACAGAATAATTTAGCCCAGCGCTTCAGCGCTGGGTGAGCACGCAGAGTTTGTCGCAAGCCCCGTAGGGGCGGCACAATCATCCCAAAACATGCGCCGGGTTGTGGCCACGCCGTTACTTGATGAATTTGGGTTGTAGATCGTCCGAAATATTTTTATGTCTTTCCATATTGGCGAAATTACTTGGCTTCTGTCGCTTGAATGTGTGACACGGTGTCGTCCCTCCGGGACTTGCTCATTGGCTCGCTTACCCAGCGCTGAAGCGCTGGGCTTAATTGTTTCGTCCTCCGGACTGCGCCCGTGCCTGTCGGACTACAGCCGTGGCAATCATCCCAAAACATGCGCCGGATCGTAGGCCACCCCGTACTTCGTGAGGAATTCCATGAATTCTTCTTCGAAGCTCTTCTTGGTGTGATGGGCTGCCTGGTTTTCGATATAACGAACCACATCGGCCGTTTGCGATGCGCTGACACTGAACGCTCCGTAACCCTCCTGCCAAGAAAATTTATGGCCGCCGACGCTGGTTTCGTTCAACCATTTCGATGAACTTCCTTTCAAGAATTGAATGGCCTTCGCCAACGGCAGCCTAGGCGGAAGGAGGAGAAGTGCGTGCACATGATCTTTCACGCCGCCTATGATGATGGCTTCGAAGCCTTGATTGCGGGCGATTCCAGCCATGTAAGCCCACAGTTTGGGTTGAAGTTCGTCGGAAATGCTTTTGTGTCGTTCCTTGGTGCTGAAGATTACGTGGATTCTGTTGCTTGAGTATGAGTGCGACATGGTGCCGTCCCTCCGGGACTCCCTCGCTTGATCTGCCTACCCAGCGCTGAAGCGCTGGGCTAAATTGTTTCGTCCTCCGGACTGGGCCGCTGCTTGCGCCACGCTGAATTGCCACGTGGGCAACTTATTCTGCTCCTTCGAGCCTGTGAAAAGATGTGACGGCGGTCACGTCACACTGCGGGCAACGCGTAAGCGAACCGCGAAAATTCACCCGCTAAATCTGCTACCATTTCCGCTTTACTATCACCTTCGTTCGATGACGATTCTTTCCGCCATTGCCGGGATTTTCCTCATTCTCCTCATCCTGCTGGATGCGTTTGAAACCGTCGTTCTTCCCCGAAGAATCCGCAGACAATTTCGCCTGACTACCTGGTTTTATCGCTATACCTGGAGACCGTGGTCGAAAATTACCAGCCATATTAAGTCTCCTAGCCGGCGGGAGAATTTTCTCGGGTACTTCGGGCCTTTGTCGCTAATCTTCCTGCTCATGCTTTGGGCGTTTGGCTTGATTCTTGGCTTTGCCCTGCTGCAACACGGGATTGGCGAACATGTGCATCTGGGCAATGAGCGGATCACCTTCTGGACAGTCCTTTATATGAGCGGGGAGACGTTCTTTACGCTGGGGCTCGGAGATGTGGCTCCCACCAGCAGCCTGGCCCGAGCGTTGACCGTGCTGCAATCCGGTTTGGGCTTCGCCTTCCTAGGCGTGGTCATTGGATACTTGCCAACCATCTATTCGTCATTTTCCAGGCGTGAAATCGAAATCTCCCTGCTCGATGCGCGTGCGGGATCGCCACCCAGTGCGGCGGAACTGCTATCGAGATTCGGCAACTGCCCGCAACAGGAAGTGCTCGACCAGATCCTTCGCGATTGGGAACGTTGGGCGGCTGAGGTGCTGGAGAGCCATCTCTCTTATCCGGTGCTCAGTTTTTTCCGCTCACAACACAACAATCAATCGTGGCTCGGAGCTCTCACCACCATCCTCGATGCCACCGCGCTGGTAATTGCGGGTGTGGATCAGATTCGTCCCGAGCAGGCTAGAATCACTTTCGCCATGGCGCGGCACGCCGTGGTCGATCTGTCACAAGTAGTGAATGCGCGCTACGATCCCCGGCATCCCGACCGGTTGCCTGTGCCTGAATTGGCGCGGCTACGACAGAGTTTGGAGACGCGCGGAATACGTTTGCGGGGAAGTCCCGAGGCCGAACAGAAACTGGCTTACCTGCGAACCCTCTATGAACCATACGTGCTGGCCATGGCGCGGAATCTCGCAATCAATCTGCCACCGTGGATTCACTCCGACAAGAAGCGGGACAACTGGCAAGCCGGGCCATGGGACCGCGCGATTAAAGAGAGGACCGCCGTGGAACATATACCGGCAGTGGAAGAACATTTCTGATGCAATTTCAAGCTCCCGTTAACTTCTCCGTAAGCATTTGCTAACATCCAAACTTCCATGAAACACATCGGCGAGAACGTGGTTCGCATCGAGGCAGAAGCTTTGCGCGCGCTCGCTGATCGCATTGGCGGGCCCATGGCCGAGGCTTTCAATCGCGCCGTGGAATTGCTCTGCGCCTGTCGCGGACGAGTGGTGGTGACAGGAATGGGAAAGAGTGGAATCATCGCGCGCAAGATTGCCGCCACGCTGAACTCCACCGGGACTCCAGCTCTTTTCATGCATCCGGTGGAGGCGGTGCACGGTGACCTCGGCATGGTGGTGCGAGGAGATGTTGTGCTGGCGCTGTCAGCGAGTGGCGAGTCAGAAGAGATTCTGCGGCTGCTGGCGACCATCAAGCGATTGCAGGTGGCGCTAATCAGTTTCACAGGCGATGCTGTCGCAGATAACAATTCGAAGAACCGATCAGCGAAACTTTCCACGCTAGCGGCCGCTGCGGATGTCGCCCTGGATTGCTCAGTGGCGAAGGAAGCTTGCTCGCTGGGATTAGCGCCCACGGCGTCCACCACAACCATGCTTGCATTGGGAGACGCGTTGGCTATGACGCTGGCAGAAAAACGTGGCTTCAAAGAAGAAGATTTTGCCAACCTGCATCCGGGCGGCAAACTGGGTAAGCAGCTTGCGCGCGTCGAAGCATTAATGCATACCGGCGATGCCGTGCCTCGCGTCACGCCGCAAACCAAAATGCCAGACGCAATCTACGAAATGTCGCGCAAAAAGCTGGGGATAACCACGGTGGTGGATGGCGAGAAGCTGGTCGGAGTCATCAGCGATGGGGATTTACGGCGATTGCTGGAAAAACGTGGTAAGGACGTCCTCGATCTGGCGGCAAGCGAGTGCATGACGAAAAACCCTCGAACCATTTCTGGGCAGGAATTCGCGGCCGCCGCTTTGGCTGTGATGGAAGAAAAGAAGATTACGTCGCTGGTGGTCGTCGATTCTGGGGGAAAGCTGGAAGGCATTGTGCACCTGCATGATTTGTGGGGGACAGAGATGATGTAGCCCCGAATACCGGCGTCCTACGAGGCAACTTTTATGTATCACTACGATCCCAATACGGCTCTCGAAGAACTAACAGAAGAGGCAACTCTTCCCAACCCAGTTCACGTGCGCGACATGATTCTTCGCCAACGCCTCAATGCCGACAAGTCGCTGGAACTGAACCGGCTGTTTGTCGAGTATCAGAAATTCTTCGGCGAGACGCAGAAACTGGGGAAAGAGATTTTGAAGCAGTTGGCGGGTTAGGTGAGTGAGATTCTCGGGCAAGTCGCAAGGATTGGTATCTGACGAACCGATCCGACATGGCTAAATTCATGCCCTTCCACGTACAATAACCAATTCCTTTCCTAGCGGAATCACTAACTATGCATCGCTGGTCCCAACTTTTCATTCCCACGCTCCGCGAGGCCCCGGCCGACGCTGAGGTTGCCAGTCACAAATTCCTCGTCCGAGCCGGCTACATCCGCCAGCTCGCCGCGGGAATCTATTCCTATCTTTTTCTGGGACAACGCTCGTTCAACAAGATCGTCGGCATCGTGCGCGAGGAGATGGACAAGATCGGGCAGGAATTTTATCTGCCGGCTCTGCATCCGCGCGAGCTGTGGGAGTCGAGTGGACGCTGGTCGGTTATGGGCGACACCATGTTCCGGCTCAAAGACCGCAAGGGCGCCGATCTGTGTCTCGGAATGACTGAAGAAGAGGTTATGACGGAGATCGCGCGCAAGGAACTGCGCAGCTACAAGCAGTTGCCGCAGATCTGGTATCAGATTCAGAGTAAGTTTCGTGACGAGGCTCGGCCCAAGTCCGGCTTGTTGCGGGTTCGGCAATTTCTGATGAAGGATTCGTATTCGTTCGATATCGATGCCGCCGGCCTGGACGTTTCCTATCAAAAGCACTATGACGCCTATTGCCGGATCTTTGACCGCTGTGGCCTGAAGTATGTGGTGGTGGAGGCGCATTCGGGAGCTATGGGAGGTTCTCAGTCCCACGAATTCATGGTGCTGACACCGGCGGGCGAGGATCAGGTCGTGAGCTGCGAGAAATGCAATTACGCCGCGAACATGGATAAAGCGACATCAAAGCTTGCGCCAGTGGAGGATCTGGCAGCCGCGGGCGACGGCAAGCCGCTTGAAGTGCATACGCCGGGGCAGAAGACGATCGAAGATGTAGCGCGTTTCCTCGGCGTCTCGCCGAAAAACAAGATTAAAACCCTCTTGTACACCGCCACGATAGGTGATCTTGCACACGGCGTGGAGTTTCCCTTGATAGTGTTCCTCGTGCGGGGCGACCACCAACTTAACGAGGCAAAGGCGCTATCTGCTATAGGGGCCTCTGCTTTGACACTAACCTCGCCGGAAGACATTCAGAAATACTTTGGTGCGCCCGTAGGATTCCTAGGACCGGTGAATCTGGTCTCGGATTCCCGCGGAGTCGACCCAGTCTTTTCAGACGCGCGAGATCAAATCGGGGTCAGAATCGTAGCTGACCAAGCGCTCAGGGACCGCAAAAACCTGATTACTGGAGCCAACAAAGAGGACTTCCATTTTAGAAACGTAACTCCTGGGAGGGATTTTAAGGTCGATCAGTACGCCGACCTTCGCAACGTGTCTGCAGGTGAAGAATGTCCCAACTGCGCTGCGCCGCTGCGTATCGACACCGCGGTCGAGATCGGACACATCTTCAAGCTGGGCTACAAGTATTCGGAATCCATGGGCGCGCGTGTGCTGGACCGCAACGGCAAAGAAGTGACGCCGATCATGGGGAGCTATGGAATCGGGATCGAGCGCATCCTAACTGCCGCGATCGAGCAGAGTAATGACGAGAACGGTTTCTGGCTGCCGCCATCGATCGCACCCTTCGAGATTATCGTCACCCCTACGAATGTCGGCGATGAGAAGTTGAAAGGCGTCGCCGAAGACATCGCCCAACGGCTTGAGGCGGCGGGATTTGAGGTGTTACTGGACGACCGGGACGAACGTCCGGGAGTGAAGTTCAAAGATGCCGATCTGGTGGGTATTCCTTACCGGGTGACGGTGGGAAAGAAGGTTACCGAAGGTACTGTTGAGGTGGTTCAGCGCTCGACACGGGAAATGCACGATGCTAGCATCGGCGCAATAACGGGATACTTTGAGAAGATTTTAAGGCCCGCGCGTTAGATTCACTGGCGCGCCCGGCCTCGAGCGGAGCGCGTTATGGGTACTATAAAACTGATTTTGGGATTCGCCGTCATGGCCGCCGTGATCTATGGCAGCGCCATGCTGATACCGCCGTTCTTTTCCAACTACCAATTCGAAGACGCGATTGAGACGGAAGCGCGGATGAGCACCTATAGCACCAAGCCGGAAGATGCTATTCGTGAAAGCGTCTTCAAAAAGGCCCAGGACCTGGAAATTCCGATCGGCAAAGAGCAAATCAAGGTTCAGCGTTTCGGCGCGCAGGGTACCGGTTCGATTCTGATTGAAACGCAGTACACGGTGCATGTGGATCTGCCGGGGTATCCTCTCGACCTGAATTTCCATCCAACCACCAAGAACCGCGGCGCCTTTTAGCGAAATCGTCGTACTTCGGTAACCTTGTTCCCCCTTTGGGTGCCTCCTAACATCCAGAGTGACGACCGTTTGGTCAGGATCGGCTCGGCGAACCTGACTGGGAACCTGGCAGCAATCCGAAGGTACCCCTGGCGGGTTAAAATGAATCATCCATGCCCCGACGGACGCTGGAAACATCCTTCTGGCCAAGGAGAGAATTTTTCTTCTGTGGGTAACGGTATCCACGTGCGTCATCGTCTAATCATTGTAGAGAGGCGTCGGCGCCGACTGAATTGTGGCCATTAAAATCCGAATTCCGAACGGTACGACCGCTACGACTAAGGGATTTCTTCCCCGCGACCCCGTAATCCGGGCAGCCCTGGTTGTGTTCGTCACGGTAGCGGTAGTTTTCACCAGCGTGTTTTCGTATTACTACCTGAAGTACGACCACATCATTGATCAGAAGTTCAAAGGGCAGGTTTTCAGCAACTCTGCCAAGATTTACGCCATACCAGAGACAGTGCAGGTCGGCGAGAAAATCGACGCTCACGAGATCGCTGTCCGACTTCGACGGGCGGGATATGCAGAGCGAGACGGCCAATCCTTCATGGGGAGCTATCGCTTGCTCACCAACGGCATCGAGATCAAGCCTGGGCCGGACTCCTACCACAGCCCCGAACCCGCCACCATCCGCGTTCGCGGTGGGAAGGTGGAGACCATCAAAGGGCAATCCGGCGAGTTGGCGGCTTATGAGCTCGAACCGCAAATGATTACGGCGCTGTTCGATGCGGAGCAGCGCTCCAAGCGTCAACTGGTGAAGTACGACGAAATCCCCAAAGTTTTGGTGGACGCCGTGCTCGCCATCGAAGACCGGCGCTTCTTCCAGCATGGGGGCGTGAACTTCATGCGTCTTGCCGAGGCTGCATGGATCGACCTGACTCATCAACGGCATGAGCAGGGCGGTTCGACCATCACCATGCAACTATCGCGCGCCTTTTTTTTGACTCCAGAGAAAACGGTTAAACGCAAGATCGCGGAAATGCTGATTGCGATGGAGCTGGAGCAGAAGTTCAGCAAGCAGCAGATTTTCGAGTTTTATGCCAACCGCGTGGATGTAGGTCAACGCGGGTCGTTCACGATCAGTGGGTTCGCCGCCGCGTCGCAGGCATATTTCAATAAGGATCTCAAAGACATTAGCCTTCCCGAAGCCGCCCTTATTGCCGGCCTTGTGCAGGCGCCCAGCTACCTATCGCCGTATCGCCACCCGGAACGCGCACTCGAGCGCCGCAATGTAGTGCTGGACAGCATGGTGGAAACTCATGCAGCCACCAAGGCTGACGTGGAGAAGGCCAAGGCCACGCCGCTGAAGCTCGCTCCACCCAATGTAGAAGCGAGCGATGCGCCTTACTTTGTCGATCTGGTGCGCGATACCGTCATCGGCAAACTCAATGAACGCGAACTGAACGACCAGGCCTACCGCATCTACACCACGCTCGACCCCGAGCTGCAAAGAATGGCTGCCCAAGCGGTAGAAACTGGGATGAAGCTAGTGGACGACCAAATAACCAAGCTACGCACCAAACGGGTGAGGATTGGCAAAACGAAAAAGTTTGAAACCAAGGTCCTGCCGGGACCGCAGGCGCAGGTCGCGCTAGTGGCCATGGATCCGCATACCGGAGAAGTGTTGGCACTGGTAGGGGGAAGAAATTACGGAACAAGCCAGTTGAACCATGCGACGGCGAGACGCCCCACAGGTTCGGTTTTCAAGCCAATCGTCTACGCCGCAGCCATGAATACGGCGATAGATGGAACCCCGCCAGTGTTTACGCCGGCGTCGATGGTTGAAGACCAACCTACTACTTTCTCTTACGGCGACCAGATTTACGAGCCGCGCAATTACAAAGAGGAATACCACGGCCAGGTGACCCTCCGCTACGCGCTGGCAATGTCACTGAATAACGCTACCGTGAAACTGGCGGAGGAAGTGGGGTATGACAAAGTCGCTGACCTGGCGAAAGCTGCTGGAATTACGTCGGTGAAGGCTACTCCAGCCATGGCGCTAGGCGCGTATGATGCTACGCCTATCGATGTGGCGGCTGCTTACACCGTGTTCGCCAACTCCGGCGCGCGCCTCTCGCCCATCATGGTGAACTCGGTACGCAACGCCAGAGGCGATGTGATTACGGATTTCAAGAGCGAGAAGCGACAGGTAGTGGACCCGCGCGTAGCGTTTGTGACCACTAATATGATGGAAGCCGTCATGAACAGCGGTCTGGCAGTCGGCGCCGTACGCGGTCGCGGTTTTAATGCTCCAGCCGCAGGAAAGACGGGCAGCTCGCACGATGGGTGGTTTGCGGGCTATACCAGCAATCTTCTATGTATTGTTTGGGTCGGCTATGACGATTACAGCGATATCCGCCTGAGCGGCGCTCAAACTGCTGCGCCAATCTGGACGGAGTTCATGAAGAAGGCAGTCGCGAGTCCGCGGTATTCGGACGTGAAGCCTTTCAGTCAGCCTTCCGGCGTGGTGGACGTCCAACTCGATAAGCTAACCAATCTTCTGGCTAATGCGTCCTGCCCGGAAACCTATAGCGCAGCGTTCATTGCCGGCACCGAGCCGAGTCAGACTTGCGACCAGGGAACGGGGGTAGGCGGATTCTTCTCCCGCATGTTGGGAATTGGAGGAGATAAGGCAGCTGCACCGCCAGGCGTTGTCCCTCCTCCTGGACCTGCGACTGAAGATCCGCAAAAGAAAAAAGGCTTCTTCGGAAAGATCGTTGGTATCTTTAAGGACGACAAATCGTCTAACAATCCGCCCAGCAATCCGCAACCACCGCCTCCCAAACCGCCTGAAAATGGTGGGAACGGCCCTCAATAGTCGGATATGGCTGGCCGGAGGCTTTGACGAAGTCTTACTCCGGTTTGTGGTGAACTCATGCGTCGTCAACTACTGACTTTCACTATCGCCATTCTGATAGTGCCCAATGTCTCAGCGCAATCCTCACCTACCGAGCAGGTGCAGGTCAGTCCGCCATCGGTGAGGCGCTCCGAGCCGCCGCCGGCGAATGCTTCGGCTGAAGAGTTAGTAAAACAGGGCGACACCTTGCGAGCTGAGAAAGCCTACCTGGACGCACTCGATTATTATCGCGCGGCGCTGAAGAAGAAGCCGGATAGTCCGCAGACTTATAACCGGGCCGGAATCGCGGAGCTGTCGATGCAACGCTTCAAGGAGGCGGGGAAAGACTTCGAGCGCGCCATCAAACTGGATCGCCAGTACAGCGACGCATACAACAATCTGGGCGTTATCTACTACTTGCAAAAAAAGCAGGGGAAGGCGATTAAGCAGTACTTGAAAGCTATCCAGTTTCGACAGGATTCCGCTTCTTACTACAGCAATCTTGGCGCGGCCTACTTTTCCAAGAAGGAGTTTGACAAAGCCGTAACCGCCTACAATCAGGCTGTGCAGCTGGATCCCGATATTTTTGAGCGCACATCCCATACCGGCGTAACGGCGCAGATGTCTTCACCCGAAGACCGGGCGCATTACGATTACGTGGTGGCAAAGCTATATGCCAAGTTGGGGGAAATGGATCGCTCTTTACAATACCTGCGGCGAGCTATGGAGGAAGGCTTCAAGAATATCGAGGATGTGTATAAAGACGCTGAATTTGCACAATTGCGGAAGGATCCTCGCTTTACCCAATTAATGGCCCTCAGGCCACCCGCGATCACCGATTAAATCTCGCTGAGCCAGCTGTTTAGGGGAATCGAAAATTTTTTCCAGGGCTTGCGAAACTTTTCTTCTGACCTGTGTTTAAGTCTGCCAAATACTCCTGAAAACAACAGGGTGAGTAAGGAGAAACGGTCCCACCGGTTGTCCGACCCGAGCACGCCCCAAGCAGGCAACCGGTGGGTTTTTCTTTCCACCGATAGGGTCGGGCGCTCTTCGTCTGAATTGCAAACTCATTGGATAAGCAGCATTTAGCACTTGGCACTTAGCATTTAGCCCTCCCAACAGGGTCGGTCCGAGCGAAGACCTTTTTCCCAGCGACCGTCGCAGGAATTTCTGTTTCCGGGCACCTCCACTTGAATGGCTAAATGCTAAGCGCCACGTGCTAAGTGCTGCTTTTCGTTGTGCTGCCTTTCGTTCTCTCTGCGGTGTACTCGTCGACAACCTTTTTCCACTTCCCTTGCGCTTTCAGGATGTACTCCAGGGCGTCACGGAGGGCACCATCGCCGCCGGAGTGTGGCGTTACGTAGTGGGCTTCCTTTTTCACCTCGCTGCGGGCGTTCGCGACTGCGACGGCGAATCCGCAATTTCGCATCACGGGCAAATCGATGACATCATCTCCGACGAATGCAGATTCATCGGACCGAAGTCCTTCTTGCTGAAGGATTTCCCTGAATACTGTCAGCTTGTCTTGGATACCCTGGTGAACGTGCTCCAGTTTGAGTTCGCGCGCGCGTAAGGCCACTGTGTCCGAAGAGCGTTTGGTGATTAGTCCAGTTTTAATTCCCGCCAGCCGGGCCAGCGAAATTGCGGTGCCGTCGTGGGCATGGAAGCCTTTGGCCTCGATCACGGTCTGACTCACCAGGCCGAAACCGCCTTGTCCGCTATGCTTCGCGGCATGCTCCTGTGTACTCTGCTGTGCGCCGGCGGGGACGGGGAAGATAAAGAGCTTACCGTCAGTGAGGACGCCGTCCACGTCGAAGAGTAGGAGTTTGATTTTTTTGGCGCGAAGTTTGGGAGATTGCGCTTTGGGCATCGCGCCGATTCTAGCATTCGCCGCCGTGGCATCGCCCGCTCGGCCCGCTAGGTTCGCGCACGCTGGGCCTTCAGCTCTCGGCTTCTGGCATTTAGCTTTCGGTCCTTAGCTCGATCATCCTGCCTATGTTCACGTTCCCGAGCGTCGACCAGCGAGTCTTCACCTTTGCAGCAACCGACAAGACTATGAATGTACTCCTCGCAGACTCGAGTGTTTGGTAGAAGGTCATCGAGGCGTGGGCGAGGTGGTCGCGTGTCGGTTCTCCTCTGCTTCATGACTTTTGGACTCCGCACAGCAAGACGTCAAGTTTACCTCCACGATGTCGTGCCAACCGAGCAGAATTCTTGTGCTTCTGTCCAGGCCTATGATAGGCGAACATTTTGCGAAAGCTAAAGTTTCCCGATAAAATAGGAGGATGTCATCGCGTTCCCCAGCTTTGGAATGGGCTCATCCCCTGGTC
>Ga0070697_100002411_pt1 | contig 14391 bp, 10 predicted proteins | sample KBSK1501metaG_FD_65475 | JGI IMG/M metagenome (GOLD analysis project Ga0070697, IMG submission 65475) | Corn, switchgrass and miscanthus rhizosphere microbial communities from Kellogg Biological Station, Michigan, USA - KBS K1-50-1 metaG | ecosystem: Host-associated > Plants > Roots >...
AGGACGGTCCCGTCCTGCTCGGAAACGGCGTACAAAGTGCCGGCCGAGCCTGCTCCTCCGGTATACACGATGCCGCCGACCGCAGTCGGCGGCGAGCTGAAGGCGTATTGCCCCGGAAGCTGCTTCGCCCACAGCAGAGCGCCCGAGGCTGCATCAAATGCGCGCAGGACACCGTCGAAGTTTAAGGCGAAGACGCGCCCAGCATCATAGGCGGCACCGGACCAGACAAAGTCTGTTGCCAGGGTTATCGGCCCCCACAGATTTGCGCCGGTTGCCTCGTCGATGGCGTAGAGCTTCGTTTCAAATGGGCTCTCAGTCGCGACGGTGACGAAGATCCTGCCATCAGCGATGAGTGGATAGGAGATCCAGGTCCCGCCACCCAGGTTGCGTGACCAACGCTTCACCAGTGGCGGAGTAACTGCATCGGATTGCTCACCAGTATGGGCGGGATTGATTTGGTACGCTACAGCCGAGGCGCCCGGGGTCGGCATCGGTGGCGGCGTGGGTGTTGGTGTTGGGGTCGGAGTTGGTATTGGCGTCGGAGTTGGTGAGGGTGTCGGGGTTGGAGTCGGTGTCGGTGTGGGAGTGGGCGTTGGAGTTGGGGGAGCCGTGCTGTGCTCATAAGCGACAAGCAAGGTCGAAGCCGGTACCACTATTAACCCTTCACCAGCACCCAGCCCTGTGAGTATCACAGGGTTCCGCTCATTGGGTGGTTGCACGGCGGCTCCGACATTCCCGGTCCAGACGTTGGAACCAGTGACGGCATCCAAAGCGTAGAGCTTACCGCTCGTCGAACCGACGTACACATAGCCGTTGGCGACAATTGGCGCCGAGCTAAGCGAGCCGTCGCCAGTGAAGGACCACTGAAGCGCCCCGGACGCAACATCCCGTGCCTGCAGAGTAGATCCAGTGAGGAAGAATCCTGTAGAACCGCTAAAAGCCGGCGCTGGGCCGGCCGAGAAGCCGCCCAACTCTGCGCCCGTCCCGGCGTCGAGCACTATATTGGCTGTATCAGCGTCACGCACGTACAGACGACCGCCAAACAGAACCGGTGTTTTTCCACCTCCACCTGAGCACCCTATAGAATAAGTCCAGATTGTTGATCCATTTTGTGGGTTGAAGTCGTAGATATTGTTGCAGGCAAAAGAAACATACACTCCCGTCGCAGATACCGCTGGAGAACTATGTTCGCCATTCGCAACAAATCTCGTCCACAAAACCGTGCCATCCTGCGCGGAAACGGCATAAAGCGTGCCCGCTGATTGTGCTCCTGGGGTGTACACAATGCCTCCGACCGCCGTGGGTGGCGAGGTGAAAGAGTATTGCCCCTGAAGCTGCCGCATCCACAGTTGAACACCCGTCGCTGCGTCAAAGGCGCGCAAAAGGCCATCGAAGTTCAACGCGAAGATACGCCCAGCTTCGTAAGCTATGCCTGAAAAGTTATAGATTCCGCCCAGTTCTGTCGGGCCCCATAAAGTAGCGCCGGTTGACCTGTCAAGAGCATACAGCTTGGTTCCGTAAGTGGTTGGGTTGGCGACGGTAACGAATACCTTTCCCTCCGCGATCAGGGGATACGAGGTCGAGCCGCCCAGGTCGCGAGACCAGCGCTGCGCTAGAGGCGGCGTGACCGTGTCGGACTGTGACCCGGTGTGAGCAGGATCGATTTGATAGGCTACTGCCTGGGCAACACCAGCCAGTTCCGATCTAGTGAGATAATTCTTCGTTTGTGAGGTCGTATTAGGAATCGAGACGGCAAACAATCCGACGAGAGCGAGGCAGGAAATTAGAGCGATTCGCATAGTGAACCCGGTTTCTCGGCTGAAGCTTCACTTGATCCGGAAGATTGCAGAGAGAGGCTGAGAAATGGGGTAGCTGGCGGTCGCTTTTCCACTCCCTACGCACGCTTGAGGGGGCTGTCAAACAAAGAATATATTTCGCGGCATAGGGGAATGCAAGCGTAGCTAGCGCTAACCGTTACCGAATACTACCGACGATCCCGCACCGTAAATTGCTTGGCTACATTCATTTACCCTTGATTTACCCACCGTGTGCGTGGTCGCCAAAAATGCCGACAACCTAACTTAAGCGAAAGAAGAGGCTTCCGGGGCAGGTAACTATCGAGTTGAGCGCAAAGGGGCAAGTGGTCCTTAATGTGTTGGCTGGCAAAACTGCTTCAACCATACACAGTCAGACGCAGAGATAATGTGAACTGTTGAAATCCAACAAAACAGCACTTGTAGAACCTTAAAGGAAGAGAGAGAACCTGTGTTTGTGAGACTCATAAGCTGTTGGTTCGGGTTCGAATCCGTGCGGGGGCACCAATAGAATCACTGAGTTCCAGGTGGCCGCGGCTTCAGACGAATTTGAAAGACCTTTGGCCAGAGTTTGCCGGTCACAAATAGCCTGCGGCCCGCAGCGTCGTAGGCAATCCCATTCAAGGCCGGATGTAGAGGCGGTGAGGATAGCTGCGGGATGCGCGGTTTCAGTCCTGCCAGATCGATCCAACCGGTGACCTGGCCAGAATCCGGTTGAATAATTGCGATTCGATCTTGCCGCTGAACGTTGGCGTAGATCTTGCCGTCGACGAACTCCAGCTCATTCAGATTTGCGACCGGCTCGTTTCCGTCGAAAACTTCGAGGCGGCCCATCTCCGCGAAAGTTTCAGGATCCAGAAATCGCAGTTTCGCGGAGCCGTCGCTCATGATGAGTCGGTTTTCGTCATGAGTAAGGCCCCATCCGTCACCTGGATAATAGAAAATCGACCGGGGTTCGAAGGACGCAAGGTCGTACATCACGCCGATTTGGTTTCCGAAGTGTCGTTTGAGGTCCTCGAAGAATTTACGCAGGTGCCATGGCGGCGCATTCCCCCGCCTTCTAGGAGTCAACTGGAGCAGCCTGCCGCGCCACTCGGTCAAGCCTTCGGCGAAGTCGCCGGGATCCACTGCGCGCTGTTGAATGATCTCACCGGTCTCCAGCCGAACCTTTCGCAGTGACGATCGTCCGGTGATGCCGGTGCTTTCATAAAGGAATCCGTCAATATAGATCAGGCCCTGCGTGTAAGCCTCAGTATCGTGTGGGTACTCGCCAACGATCTCGTATCCAAAAACGCTGCCCACAGCCTGCGTTTTGCGTACGGCTACAGGCATGGGCGGCGCCGTTGTAGAGCGGCGGCGTTTCAGAAGGATGACTGCAATGGTTGCCAGTACCAGCAATCCAATGACGATTATCCCAATTCGCTTCACGCTCATAACGGTCTGAGTTCGGGGTTCGAATCCCTGCGGGGGCACCAATCAACTCTGATCACTCAATGGCCAAGTGTGATCTATGAGGGTTTATCTCTGAGCGCTGTACTCAAGTAGTTCGGTAGTGGATTTCACCGAGCCGGTATCGGTCATTGACTTGACCAAACCGACGCCCGGTCCGTACCAGTAGGTCTTGGTCACCGGAGCGCCTCCCTGGACCACTTTTGTCATTACCTTCATCGCTTCAAACTTACCGGCCGGCACCGAAACGGTTTCGGGCCCCGACACGTCATTCGATTCGTCTATCTCCAGGCCCATCATCCCCTTGCCCTTCCAATGCCATGAATCGCCACTAATCAGTGGATTCTTCAGGAACTGCTTAGTGGGAACGTATTCGGTCTTGTTCCCGGCCTTTACGTACTCCTGCCGGTGCATCAGCACCCACCCACTGGGCTTTGAATACCAATCGTGAATGGGCTGGAAAGTTGACACGGTCTCGACGAGATAGAGCGTCTTGCCGCTCTCCTGTTCTTCGTTCAGAACCTTGATACTGAACTCAGATTGCTTGCCGTCCGCGGTTGTGGATCTGTACTTCCATGTATTTCCCACACGAAGGGGGAAGTAGTCATTTGCACCAGTTGATTCTCCGCCTGACGAGGACGAAGGCGAGGTTACCCCCTTTTTCAAGTACGAACAGCCAAGGACCAAACCAAGCCAGAGAGCTGATGTGACGAGCAGAGTCATAACCGCTTTGTTGGTTTTCATTTTGCCTCCTTCCGAGTTTCCGTGCGGGCATGCTACGTCGGAACGATGTTGCAGCTCAAGGAATCATGACAACGGTTTGGATAGAAGATCTAAGCAATCAAAACTGTGGCTCGCGTCTCACAGACTGGTATGCGGTGGGAACCAGTTCAGCTGTGCGCTGAGATCCTTTCAGCACGTTTTTTCGAGGGTAAAAAGTTTGACTAGCTGCGAATCAGCCGTGACGCCTGCTCGACCTTCTTATTCTTGTATCTGACCGTGTCACGCACCGGTCGAAAAGTTCCAAACAACAAGTCGAAGACCGGAGATGTTACTCCAAAGCGCAGATCAGGAGTCCGATAGTGGTGTAGAAGGTGGTACTTTTTGAGATACCTGAAGAGCGGCAGACGAAAGCTGCCCTGATGTGCCAGGAAGTGTAATGATTCGTAGCAGAGGTAACCTGCGATGAGACCGATGAACAGACAAGACGCAGCCCGCCACGTGCCGAGCACGGCCCAGGCCACCAGCCAGTAGGCCATCGCGATGGGCACGCTAATTTGAAGATTTGCGAAGAGATATTCGATCGACTTCGGATTTTCGTGGTGCGTTTGGTGGGCCGAGTAGACTAAATTGCGGCCGAAAACTGAGGCTGCTTCAAAGTGAAAAACAAAGCGATGGAGAACGTACTCAAGTAACCCCCAGCTCAGAAACCCAAATAGGAGAAGAACGAAAATGGCGCCCCTGGAGGGCCCGTTGTTTCTTACAGCAGCGGCCAGCGAAAGGACTACTGCCGCGTAGAAATAGAAAGGAGCAAATCTTGTCCAACCCTTGATCGACATGTTTCACCTCCCCGCTATTACTTCTCGAGGACGTCACAGATAGGATAATGCCAGCGGCAGCAAAGGTTGCTTTGCTCGCGATTATCGCCGGCAAAATATTCGGTCAGACTCGCGGTTTCTTAGGGGTTTAAAAGCGAAGGCCTCGCTAAATACCGCGAGGCCTTCACCATACAACCCAGGCATTCAAGCTCACTTGAACTTGAAGTTTGCGCGGTGGATGCTACCGTCGTTTAACTCCACCACCAGTTGCCGGCATGTGCCGGCCCAGGCTTTCTCCGTCTTCCAGACATAGATGTACTGGTCCGCTGTCGGATCGTAACTAAGACTGCTACCGCCTGCTGTGACCGTCTCTTCCAAAAGTGATGCTGGATCGCTGGAATTGCAGACTATTGGTCCCGAAGAAGGTGAGCCCGCAGCGAAGATTCCAAGTCCCTTATCACCGCTCAAGCTGAACTTTACGGGAATGGCCCTGCCCGCCTGAACGACGTTCAGCGCCGGAAGATTAGCAACCGGTGGGAAGAAACCTGCAAAGTCATACTGCACCGTGACAGTGAAGCTGCAGGTGGATATATGTCCAGCACCATCATCAGCAGTTGCGTTGACCGTAGTCGTGCCGACCGGGAACACCGAACCTGAGGCGGGCGTGCTGTTCACGGTCACACTCGACGAGCAGCTATCGGTCGCAGTTACGGCTGGATAGTTGACTATCATCGACGTTGCCGTCGAATTCATTGGTAGATTGACGACTACATCAGCCGGACACGAGATGTTCGGCGCTAAGGTGTCCTGGACCGTTATCACAACATCGTCGGTATCAGATCCGCCACCGGTGTCTGTAACGGTGAGTGTGATGGTGTGGGTACCGACCGGCAAATTAACGGTCAGTGTCGCACCTGTGCCAAGCGACGTGGCCCCTTCGGCCCAGGAGTAGGAGTTAATGCTTCCGCTGCCCGCAGTGGACGCTGAGCCATCGAGATTCACGGCTGTAGTTGCACCGGCACACTCGACGGTTTGATCAGCGCCGGCATTCGCCGTTGGGGACGCAGCCGTAGTGCTGAATTTCTGAACACGGAAGTTATCCCGGTCTACGACGTAGAAGAATGTGCCGGCTGTGTTTGAGGCAACATCCACTGCACCGGAGAATTGCCCATCGCCGCTGCCTGCGCTTCCGCACACTTCGATGAAAGCTCCAGCGGAGGAAAAGAGTTGCACACGATTATTTCCGGTGTCAGCCACATAAACTGTTCCGGCACTATCGACGGCAACGCCTTGAGGTGAGTTGAATTCACCGTTGCCGGTTCCGCTTGTTCCCCACTTCGTAGCAAACGTGCCGGCGCTATTGAATTTCTGAATTCGATTGTTCCCGCTGTCGGCTACATAGAGGTTGTTACCTGAATCGATCGCCAGGCCAACGGGGCCGTTGAACTGGCCGTCGCCGCTTCCACTGGAACCAATCGTGCCGGTGGATGTACCTGTCGACGAAAATTTCCTTACAACACCGGCAGGTGAGTCAGCGACGTAGATATTGCCTGAGGAGTCGACAGCTATCCCCGCTGCTAACTGGAATTGTCCGCCGGCGCCTGAAGTGCCAAAGGCGAACTGAAATACTCCACTTGAGTTAAACTTTTTCACAACATTAGTGGCTGACTCAGCGGCGCCGTCCGTTGCATAAACATTACCGCTTGAATCGGTGGTGATTTGGTAAGCGCTAAGAAACCCTTGAGCCGTCCCGTTGTTTTGTCCAAGCCTGGCGACGAAGTTGCCGTTCGCGTCGAATTTTTGAATTTGACCACGGCTGTCGCCTGAAGCGTCGGCGACATAAACGTTACCAGATGGGTCGACCGCAATTCCTCGTGGCGTCGTGAATTGTCCGTCCTCCGACCCCACGGTTCCGAATTTCAGAACGAACGTGCAAGCCGATGCCGCAACCACACCAACCATTATCGCGGTGATTAAAGTCAGGAAAAATGGCAACCAACGAAATTTGCCAAGCTTATGAGACGAACGCGCCACGAAGGGGCGGGGGGACGTAAATACTTTCATTTGAAATCTCCTTTGGTTCTATTGAAAAGTCAGAACGAGCCAGGCGCGCAATTTGGGAATGCGCTTTGCGGTTAAATCAGACCGAACTTCTTACGAGGCGACTTACAATAACGAAAGCCAATTGAAATTCGGTAATGACGTGCGGGAAAAGATATGCCGGGCCGAGAATGTTGTCAATAAAAAGCCTTAAGATGGTAGTGTCCTAATTTGACGAATTTCTTTGCGGACCTTTGCGGGCTCTTTGCGTACTTTGCGGTGAAAAAGCTCTACAATTAACCGCAAAGAGCGCCAAGAACGCAAAGATCACGCAAAGACTTGAACTTAGGACACTACCCCTCAAGATCATCACAAGATTTCACAGAATCACTTATATGTGACGTCCGGCAGCATCAGGCCAGAAAGGTGCGAATTGATTGAGCCACCGTATCGGCAAGATACCAGGCCATCCAGTGCTCTCCTCCAGGGATTATTTCGAGACTGGAACCGGGAACCAACGCACTGAGCCGCCTGGCGTGATTGGGCGGGAAGTGCTGATCCTGCTCTCCCCAGAGCACAAGTGTGGGGCAGTTGATTTTTTGGTATGCCTCAGGTAACTGCATCAGTGTCCCCTGGTAGCCCGCGCAAAGGCGGGCAATAAACGAGCGAACATCGCTCCGGGAAAAGCTTTTCCACAGATCCGCCCTCAGCTCCGCAGGAAGTCTGCGACCCCGCGGGAGAAAAGTTCTCTCTGCGCGCCAAAATACGAGCCGCGGGAGTTTGCGCAGGATCAATCGGTTCCAACCGTATTTCCGCAACACGTCGATCTCCCATGAGGTATTCTCGTCCCACAGAACTAGTGAATTCATGACCACCAGTCGATGCATCCGTTCAGGATGAGTGGCTGCAAAGACGAGCGCCGGTTGTCCGCCCATGTCCATTCCAACCAGGCTGGCACGTTCGATCTCGAGTTCATCAAGAATCTTGTGTAAACGCTCCGCCATGTGAAACGGTGTGGTACCACCTGGCCACGCCTCGCTGTATCCCATTCCCGGCCAATCAAACGCTATGACTTCAAAATGATCGGCCAGCCGTATCGCCAGCTCGGACCAGATCTGTAAGTTGTCAGGGTATCCGTGGAGCAGAACCACGGGTGGTCCACTACCAAGGCGGGCGATCCGCAGCAGTCGACCTGAAGAGAGCTTTTCAACGCTGGTTGACAGCATTAGTTCATGTCCGTTTAGTTCATGTCCTGGAGCAGATCATCAGCGGCCAGGATTCCCGAGATCGCGCAGAAACTCACCCACTGTCCGGGATGCGTTGAACTTCCGGCCAGGTAGAGTCCGCGAGCATAAGGACTCTTGTGGGCCAGGCGCCCGGCGCGCATGAAGCCGGCGGTCATAACAGGATTCATACTATTCCTATAGAGATTGTATTGTTCACCCCATTCAGACGGTACGCGGGTGGCAAGGACCCGAACTTCTTCGAGACCCTCCCGCCACCAAGTCTCAGCCAGCAGCCGATCAAGATAGTCGCGTTGTTCCGCAACCGACAGACCCTCAGCCACCTCATATTTCATGGGGCTGATCAAACGTGCAGGCGCCCAGCCATCCTTCTCCAGCTCGGGAGCCATGACTGTTGGTCTAACCAGCAGTCGACAGAGCTCTCCCCTTCCGGGCAATTGAAACCGCAGGTATGGCGGCTTGATTTCACCGCGAACCGCGAGGTAGGCACATGCTCCTGGCGACTGAAGCGGAAGCTTATTGAGGTTCTCTCGCGCTGCCGGCGGAGTGTCGCCCAGCATCTCGAGATAGGTGCCAATGCCGTTGTAATTCGAGACGATGGCGTCCGCCGGTACAAACTCGTCCTGACTGGTTTCGATCCCCCGGATCCGTCCGTTTTTAGACACGATCGATCGCACGGTAGTGCCGTACTGGAATTCGACGCCGGCTTTTGTCGCAACTGTCGTCAGTGTGCGCGGGATACTTCCGATTCCTTCAACCGGATAGAAAGCCCCAACGGAATGAATGAGGGCGGGCACAAAAGCCAGCGGACTGGGCGCTGCGTCCATTTGCTGTCCAGCGATTTGCGTCCAGATTGCAATTGCCTCGATGACTGGCTGGGGAAGATTTGCCCGCGCCAGAACTGAGCCCAGCGATCTGAGCAGAAAAGGAATTCGCGTAAAAGCACGGTTGCGTAAGAGACTCGCGGGCCCGGGGCGTGAAACGTGTAGCAGCGGGCTGAGTGACTTATGCGTGTCCTTCATTTTCGCTACAAAACGCTCGTAGCGCCGGCCGCTGCCCGGCCACTGGGCATCAATACCGGCGGCCGTTCTTTTTACATCGGCATAGAAGCGGACCGCAGCTCCCTGGCTCGAAAGCACCTCATACACGTCGTCGATCCGGCGCAAAGTCACATGCTCTGCGAGTTCGAGACCGAGTGAGCGAAAGGCCCATTCGAGTCCGGGTCGATCCAGCAGGATGTATGGACCAGCATCAAATACAAAACCATCTTTTTCAAAAGCGGATGCAAGTCCTCCGGCTTCAGAGCGAGCCTCGATCACCCGCACGCTTAACCCTTGCTGCGCCAGCCGTAGTGCGGCAGCTAACCCGCCCATCCCGGCGCCGATAATGACCACGCGTCGCATCATCTTCGGTGGCGCAATCCCAGTAGCCTTTGCAGCCCGTAGCGTCCTAATCGCAATGGCACACTCTCGGGGCGGAGTGACGGAAATGCCTCACGGTCCATTTCGGGAACGAAAAGAGTCCCGCGGCCGCTGCCAATTACATAAACCGGCAACGCCAGAAAACTGAGCATGGTTGAAACTTCACTGTAATAAGGGCTGCGCCAATTAGGAAGCGGCTCGTCCGGACCATCAATCTCGATACTCCCCTCAGGGTCGCCAAACCAATGACATGCGGCACGCAGAGTAGGTGCTTCGCGAGGATCGTTAAGCCCCATGTGACGACTGGCTACCATATCAACTGCTAAGGCATCGCTTCCCGCATAAAACCGCAGGGGAGTTGCCGGCCGCGGGCAACCCATTACGCCCACCAGCCCATCGGCGGCCTGTTCATAACCATCGAGAATGGAGAAGTGAGGGGGAAAGGCATCCAGTAACATCATGGTGGCCGTTTCTCGATCAGCCTGCCGCTCGGCGAACAGAAAATTATCGCAACCGACGCCGATGCCTTCCAGATTTGCGATCGTAAGATGGACCAGCTCGACCGGATGGCTTCTCATTTTGGCAAAGGAGATACGAAAGTCGGCATCCTTCCAGGTTTTGCCCACAGTGTACTGGGCCATCCCACGAGAATACAGATGCGGGACTTGCTCGTCGGAGAGATCCACGACTCGAAAATGAGGCGAAGAGATGTCGAAGTATCGCGCGACGTTCAGCACTGAACGATTGTCATAGAATTGGTCGTACAGATTGCGACCCTCGACCACGCAAATGTCATTGCATCCGCATTCTCTGAGAAAGGCAGCCAGCTCATCCAACAATTCCCGGTCCGTAATCATTGAGCGGTCGCGGCGATCGTAGCCCATCATGAAAGCCGGTTTGATGGCGACCCGAAATTTGCTTAAAGGTTTGCCCAGACTGGCGGCTCGGTCTCGGAGTAGGTCCCTGAGTTGACCATCAAGCAGTCCACGGAACAGCGGCAACTTTTCTGCGAGCGCTTTGCCCTGCACAATCGCCACCCGGCCACCGCTGCCAAGAGAATTCTCGACAACTCGCAGGCTGCGCAGTTCACGTGGGGCGAAAAACTCTCCCACGGCGCGGATACTTTGCGCCAGCCTGTCAGCCGTTTCTTCAGGCACGAGTTGGTCATTATCGTCGAGCGCGGCGGCCAGGATCTCAAAGATCCGCCGGTGGCGATCTTCATCCTCCATGATACGGCGAAAATCGTCGATCAATGACGGCAGCATGAATGGTTGTCCGTTGGTCAATTCGATGATGCGCTGCCAGCACAGCCATGCTGTCTTTTCCGCATCGACGTTGAAAAGGCAGAAGTCGCGAAAGGAACCATAGCGAAGATGCTGCCGGACGTCGGCCGGAACTTTTCCAGTAAGCGACCCTGTCCAGGTCAGGAGTGTGGCTACCGTCCGCGAGAGAGGGGCGTCTGACCAACGAACGTGCTGACGAACAGAGGTGGACCAGCCGCCGAGTGCACCAGCGAGCTGGCGGAACAAAGCCCGGGCGCGAAGGGGAAAAGCCCCAACCTTAAAGATTGCACCTCGAATGTAGATCGCATGCATCTCTTCGTCCTTCCAGATCCAGAGCAAAGCATGACGAATAATCTCGCGCTCCTTGTCCGAAATTGGCATGGTACTGAGACGGGCGGCGATCATCTCTTCGCGGTACCCAACCGACACGATCTCCTCGCGCTCCAGGGCCAGCAGGAAGAGCCGGATCAACTGCCGGCGCGGATGTCGGGCGTACTTGCGGTCCAGGCCGGCAAGTTCTAATTCAAATTGATCGTAGATATTTCCCATGGCGCCGTGTCTCACCCACTGATGAGTCCTGGTTTGCGGAGTAACATTAGGCTGCGCTCTTGAATTGGAGTTTCGCTTGCACTCCTAGCGAGCCCAATACACGCAGCATGAGGTCCGTTGAAATGTCGTGGGTATTACGGTTCAGGATGGCGGTTACGCGAGTGCGTGATGTGTGAGCGAGGCGCGCCACGTCTGAGTGTGTCAATCCCTTTTTGGCGACAACCTCAATGATCTTATCGTTCAAGTTACTGCGGAACTCGATCTCCATTCCTTCGGCAGGTGTGAGGCCTAAAACCTTCGCGAGCTCTCTGGCATTGCGAGCCACAACTGGTTTAACTTTCTTCATCGAGCGTCTCCTTGAGTCTTTTCTCCGTTAGAACAGTCTCCGGCTGCGGTCGCCTCGCGAGTGTCTCAGATACGGGACGGCCTGTCGAGAATTTCCAAGGTAGAACTCCCACCCCTAACCCCTTCACTCTTAAGATTGATTACTATGCCACTCAGTAGTATAGTCTGGAAATGGTCCGCGAGGATGATAGCGTTTGGTTTGAGTTCATTGAATCGAAGGTCTTTTCAAAACAGGTCCGCGAACCTGGCGTCGAGGTTCTAGCGCGAATCCAGTCTGACTTGGTTCAGAATCCCGAGCGCGGCGCGGTTGTGAAAGGAACGCATGGCGTTCGGAAGGCTCGGGTCGCTGATCCCGCCTCGTCGCGTGGAAAGAGTGGCAGTTATCGATATCTATATCTCTATCTTGAACACGCGGGCAGAATTCACTTGCTCTACTTATTCAGCAAAGGAGAGCAGGCTGACTTGTTGCCGCAACAGAAGCAAATTATCGGAGCGCTAAGCCAGGAGATCAGGAAGGAACGTTAATGGTCATAAAAGCAAAAAGAACTCGCAAGGTTCAGACGAACAAGGCAAATTACATGAGTGACGACGCATTCGCCGATCTCAAGGAAGCAATGGAAGGTGCTCTTGCTTTTGAGCGTGGCGAGCGGCGCGATTTGAAGGTAACTCGAATTCAGGCTCCGCGACCACCCAAGGCAATGTCGCCAAAAGACATTGCTCGGATACGAGAAAAGCTCAACTGCTCACAAGCGGTATTCGCGATGATGCTTAACATCAGCCCCAAGACAGTCCAGGCTTGGGAGCAGGGTTCAAGAGAACCGGGCGACGCAGCGCTTAAGTTACTCACGATCGCAAAAAAACATCCAGAGGTTCTGCTCGAAGTGTGAAAGCATAACTAGGGCTGGATTGGAGTTTAGTGCTGGTTCTGCATCAAGGATAAGCTGCGCTCGATTCAGTTTCAGGGGACTGACGAAGTCACCGAGTTTTGAAACGAGGGTACGGATGGATCACAGCAGAGTGTATTTCCTCATCTTACGATTTCATCAAGCCCCGGGTTGTTCACGATCTCGAGATACCACCTGAAGCAAAACAGATAATTCAACACAATGCTTTTATGGACAGAACTAGATTTCAGAACCTTGAAGCGAGTACTTGGTCCTCGGGGGCACCAATATCCCCCAGTTGATGGGAATTGTTTTATTGGCGGAGTCGGATGCTGACTTTGGCACCTTCGCCGGCGACGACCGGTGAGTTGACAAGGCGTGGTTGACCTCGCTCGTTCAGTTCGGTTTGGATCGGTTGGCGAAGAGGCTTAGGCTGCGCCTCAGTCTCTGGTCCACCGAGATGACTATTCACTTCGTAGGTTGTTTCCGACGATCTATTTGATTGACCGGCCTGGGCCAGTCCCGCAGAGCTCGAATCGGTACTCAAATCGGAAGACTCGACTGAACTTTCCAAAGCAGCAACGTAGGCCTCATCCTCATATTCAACTACCGGCTGGTGCTTAAAACATTCCACCGCGGGTGCAAATTGCGAGGCGACGCTGACCGTCTCTGCCGTCGGACAGTTTGGTCCAGCCAGCTGACCGGTCTCAGGATCGATTTTCACAGTGACGATGCCGGCGGGTTTAGGGAAGGAACTTCCGCCCAGACTGGGTCGAATGGCAACCGCTTCTTTCATGAAATCAATCCATGCTGGGAGTGCCGCCTCAGCACCGGTCATTCCCAATTGCTTGTTGTCGTCAAACCCGACCCACACCGCGCACACCAGGTTGGGCGTGTAACCGACAAACCATCCGTCACGCGAAGTACCGGTCTTGCCGGCGATAGCGACATTGCTGAAGCTACCTTGCGCCCGCCGTGCCGTCCCACGCCTAGTTACGTCTGACAACATGTCGGTAATCATGTAGGCCGTGGTTGGCTTGATGACCTGCTGTCTCGGAGAGAGTGCATTCAACATTTCACTACCGTTGCTATCGACAGATCCCGCTACGACGGTGGGCTCGATCATCGTCCCGCCGTTTGCGAAGGCAGCATATGCAGCGGCCATTTGCAGGGGTGTTGCTTCCGAAGTACCAAGGGCCATTGACGGATAAGCTTCTGGCCTGGGCAGACCGAACCGGGCGGCGGTAGCGGCGATATTGGCAAGCCCGGAGCGCATCGCCAGCTCCACTGTCACAACATTGAGTGATCTGATCAAGCCTTCACGCAACAGGACATCATGCATTGAGTAAGCCTTGTTGTAGTTTGCCGGTGAGTACGTGGCAGTCCCGTATTCAAAAGTTTGCGGAGCGTCGTTTGAAGTCGAGAGGGGGGAAATTCCGGACTCCAACGCGGTAGCGTAAACGAATGGTTTAAAAACCGAGCCGGGTTGTCGTTTGGCGTCCGTGGCGCGGTTTAGTTGAGACTCCGCGTAGCTGCGTCCGCCGACCATTGCCAGCACCTGGCCTGTGTGCACATCCAGTGCGACCAGAGCTCCCTGTGGAAGCACTTTTGCCCCCGACGCTTTAGTCAGAATTTCCAATTGGTGACGAAGAGCAGTTTCGGCCGCCGTCTGCAGATCAGGATCGATTGTGGTTTGTACCCGAATATTTTGCTCGGCCTCAGGTTCGGAAACTCGCTGCGCATCAATAGCGCGATTCACGGCGTCGATGTAATACGGAGCCAACTCATTACCACCGCCTTCGAAAGGCACGACGTTAACCGCTA
>Ga0070697_100002412_pt1 | contig 14389 bp, 10 predicted proteins | sample KBSK1501metaG_FD_65475 | JGI IMG/M metagenome (GOLD analysis project Ga0070697, IMG submission 65475) | Corn, switchgrass and miscanthus rhizosphere microbial communities from Kellogg Biological Station, Michigan, USA - KBS K1-50-1 metaG | ecosystem: Host-associated > Plants > Roots >...
GAGGGACGGTCAAAGAGACTCGTTGTGTGCGGCGGCGTTCTTTACAGCGAAAGTGCAGTAGGGACATAACGTGAGCCAAACACTCCTGCCGGCTTAAAACTTCGCGACGCTTCTGCTGGAGAGACTAGACGACAGAACCTTGCGGAAACTTACCGCGTTCTCGCTACCGGCCGCCACCGGGAATCATCCCACTCTGCGACCATGTTCTCAGTTGCCTTCGGAACAGACAATAGAGGAGTAGTACCAGAACCTCTCACCAGCGAGTAGTACGCTAATACGTTGTTTTCGCGTCGTCAACCGCAAACTTTTGTTGCGCGTCCCCTTATTAAACAATCGCGATCGCTGCGGCACTTCTCCTGCGTTTTTACAGGAAACTCCGCACAACACCGCATGCCGGAGAGCGCGTCTAATTCAGCACAGAGAAATCGCCCTCAGCCTCGCCTATCGCCCTCGATCTCTCGCCGCGAAACATAAAAACTCGTTTTTCAGGAGACCCGAATGAGCCGTATTGCCCTGCTAATTCTATTGTGCGGACTTGTGGCCACCCCAGTGGTAGTTGCCCAGGATCAGGATCATGTGGCCGTTGGAGTGTACGCCGACTACTTTCGGCTATCGCAGACGGATACCAACTTCGCCGGGGTCGGCGGGCGGCTTGGCGTCGGGTTGGGTCATCATCTGATGCTGGAAGGGGAGATGAGCTACGACTTCAATCAGGTGCTCACGGAAACTTTCGAACGCGGCGGGAGCATCACCGTGAATCGCTCGAACTTCCGCCTGCTGCACGGACTCTTTGGCCCAAAACTGGCTTTGGGGCACACCAATTTTCATCCCTTCGTGACCATCAAGGGTGGATTTGTGGATGTCATGTTCGATGCGGCGCCAGCCACGCTCGGGACTTTTGTCAGCAACGTGCAAAATCTTCGCGACAAGAGTGTGATGGGTGCATTCTATCCGGGCGGCGGACTCGAGGGTCACATTGGGCCAATCGGATTACGCCTCGACGTGGGAGACGAAATCTACTTTAATGGCGGCACGCACAATAATTTCCGTGCATCATTTGGTCCCTATATCCGTTTCTGACGGCCCTTTCTAACGAATGATGTGTTGAGATTTTGCGTGGCCAGGGCCCTGCTTGCGAAGTTTCGTCGGCAGGGCTTCTTGTTTTCGCCGTCTTGCTAAGCCAGGGCGAGTCCTTTTCTGACTACCCGCAGTTCGGCGTCAGGGATTTTCTGGCGCAGCTTGAGCGGGGCTACCTTCGATTTTGTCTTTCACAAGCGTCAAGTGCGCTCCGCCAGGCCAGGTCCAAGTCATGCCGTGAATCAAGCCATCCGCTCCGCGTTCGAAACGGATGCGCGCATATTCCGCGCGCAGGAAAAAGGTGTCGCCATCAATCATCACCATTTCGCGCCAGAACGGATCGTTGCCCCAGTGCATCGCCAGTTCGCCGTTGCGAATCGCCAGAGTCTGCGGATAAGGCGTTTCGTTCGAATGGAAACCTCCAAGGTACTGGCGCATGGAACGTTCTCCGAGTGTAAGCGGCGTCACCTCCGGCGGCTTAGACACGGTGCCACCGAACAAAACCGCTTCCAGATCTGCGGCGATGTAGTTCGAAAATCCCGATTGGATGTTACTAAGCACGATCGCGTAGATGTGCTCTTTCGGATAAATCGCGACGTGAGAAATAAATCCTTCCAGCTGGCCCGATTGTTCAATCAAATCGCGCGAAGTGTATTTGCGTTTGCCCCAGCCGCAGGGATATTTAAGCTTGCTCACGTCGAATTGAGGATTGGTGTCCACCGCACGAAGCCAGCGGTTAAGATCCTGTGCGTCAGCGAATACCGATCCGGGTCCGTCAAGCGCAGCTTCGTTAAAAGGAAGCGGACGCAGGCGCGCTTCGGAGGCAGTGGCGACGCTCCCGAAGGCGTTGTGGCCCTGTGGCAGATCATGGCAAGCAGTTCCGGAATTTTCCATGTGCAGCGTCGCGAAGATATTCTTGCGCAGGAATTCTTTGTAGGATTCTCCGGTTGCACGCTCGATTACCGCTGCCAGCAAAAAATAGCCTTCGTTGCTGTACTGCGATTTCTTTCCCGGCTCGAAAAGTGGTTTCGCAGCGGCCAGGCGTCGCAGCAAATCCTGTCGCGAGAGGCAATCGCGGAAAACTTCCTCGGAATCCAGTACTCCAACCCCCGCTTCATGCATGAGAAGTTGTTCGATGGTGATGGACTCGCCATTGGGAATTCCTTGCACGTATCTGCTGAGTGGGTCCGAATAGCGCAGCTTTCCGTCGCTAACCAACTTTTCGATTGCGGCGGCAGTAAAAGTTTTACTGATCGATGCGATTCGAAAACGTGTGTCCAACCGGTTTAGCGAGCCCACCTGTGGATCGGCCACGCCATAAGCCTTCTGAAAAATAATTTTCTCGCCCTGCGCCAGCAGGACCGCTCCGCTGAAATCACCCGCTGTTTGATAGGACTTTAGCCAGCCGTCCGCGCGAGCCGAGACCACCGCCGGATCCAGCGAAACCTGTGCGGCGCAAGGCATAACCGCGCAACAGATGAAAACCGGCAGCAAAAGGGATCGCGCGCGCATCCGACGAACCGTATTCAACGGCATTCTCCTGACAAATTGCGTTTCAACCTGTACAAGCAACAGATTACCCCATCGCCGCACTGGCCGGTCGGACAGGTGTCAAAAAGAAGCGTCGCATCCGTGCAATAAGCGTTGTAACCGGGTAGCTATTTGCAGTTTGACTACGAGGTCCCGCGCCGACGCTCGAACCTGCGAACCGTGTGCTAGATTTCAAAAATGGCGGCACTGGTGCGCCCACAACAGTGAATAGTCAATTGCCAAACAGTCCGCAACACCAAACCGGCCCCGAGCGGGTCAAGCGCGTAGAGGTGTATTGGCACGCCGTGTCTTACAAGAGCCTGGTGATGTACGCCTTGATTCTGGTGGCGCTGATTTTCGCGTCCGTATATTTCGTCACGCCGGGATTTTACGCGGCGGTCCTGAAAAAAGTCTCCAGCGCGGTCAGCGGCTCGGACGGCGATGTGGTCCCACTGGCGGTGACGCAAGTCAAATTCGTGAACCTGGACGGACGAGTTCAGGTGAAAAAAGTGAACTCCGTGCAGTGGGTAGACGCGGATTACCGCACCACTCTGGACAAAGGCGACTTGATTCAGACTGCGGCGGACGGAGCGGCGCGCATTACCTTTGCGGACACTACGTCGTACACGATCAAAGCCGACACCCTGGTAACGGTCGAAGAAAATAATGTCACTCAGGAACAAGCCACGACGGCGGTGCGCATCAATACCGGTGCTGTGGATCTTTCCACGCCGAATTGGAGTTCCCCGAATTCGCACGCGGCCGTAAGTGTCGAGGATACCGTGGCGCAGATCCGGCCAAATAGCCGGGCATCCGTAAAGTCCGACCCGCAATCGAAAGAAAGTGAAATTACCGTGGCCAGCGGCAGCGCGGAAGTTCGTCGCGGAAGCGAAAAAGTCGAATTGGGCCAGTGGCAGAAGGCGAATATTTCTTCGGTCGGCCCGATCCTCAGGTCCGACGTGCTGGCGCCTCCCGATCTCTCGCAGCCTTTAAACCTGGCGCCTATTATCGTAGAAGTCCCCAAGGCGGCGACCATTCATTTCGAATGGAAGCCGGTGAAAGACGCCGTTTCCTATACGCTGCGGATTAGCGCCACGGCAATGTTCACCAAAATGGTGAAACAAGTAAGACTGTCGGGCCCGTCTGCGGAAATCAGCGGACTGGACGCGGGAGACTATTTCTGGAACGTCATCGCCACCGATGTCAACAAAAAGACCAGCGAAGTCAGCGAAACCTTTAAGTTCACGCTCGTCGCCCAGGGACGCACGCAGGAGATGATGCTGGAAATCGGAGGCACGCGGCTACAGGGCCGCATCGTGGAGGTTTACGGCAAGACCGAACCGGGGGCTGCACTGATTATTAATGGTCAGCCCGTGCCCAGCATCGGAGGCGACGGCAGCTTCCAGTATTTCACGGAACCGCTGCCCCCCGGCGAACACACTATCGTGATTGTGGGACAAAACCGGCGCGGTGGCACCGCCAAGCAGCAAGTAACGATCGTCGTGCCCAAGTGAATGTGGCGAAAGTGAACAGGGCCGAAAATATCCCGGCGCGGATAAACTTCGTGCCCAAATAAATTTTGCCGAATGGCGCCGGTTTTGCGCTGAGTGCAGTCTTCGGCGAGAATAAAGCATCACGCGCAGCTCGAACGTTTTGCAAGCCCTCCGCAGAGGGCGCTGAGAACCGGGTTTCAGGGTTTGTACTTACAAACCCTGAGATAAAAACATTTCGCGGATTTTTGTTTCTGTTTCGAAAGGACTGGGGGAATGAACAAGAACGGATACAACATGAGGTCGGTGTTCAGTTTATTTTCGTCCGACCTCGCTATTGATCTAGGGACGGCCAACACCCTGGTTTTTTCGCATGGCAAAGGCATCGTCGTGAACGAGCCATCCATCGTCGCGATCAATAAAGTCACTGGCGAAGTGGTCGCCGTCGGTCGCGAAGCCAAAGAGATGCTCGGCCGCACTCCCGGAAACGTCGTGGCCATCAAGCCCATGAAAGACGGCGTGATCGCGGACTTCAAAGTCACCGAAAAAATGTTGACGTATTTTATTCAGAAGGCGCACAACCGGCGCGTGCTGGTGCATCCGCGCATCGTCATCGGCGTTCCCAGCGAAATTACTCCCGTGGAAAAACGCGCTGTCCAGGACTCCGCATATCGGGCGCGCGCCAGCGAAGTCTATCTCGTTGAACAAGCAATGGCGGCAGCGATTGGCGCCGGGCTGCCTATCGAAGAACCCAGCGGCAACATGGTAGTGGATATCGGTGGCGGCACCACCGACATCGCCGTCATCTCCATGAGCGGCATCGTGTACTCGCGTTCCGTGCGCGTCGCCGGAAATGAAATGGACGAAGCCGTCATGCAATATTTGAAGCGCAAGTACAACTTGCTGGTCGGCGAACGTACCGCGGAACAAATCAAGATGGAAATTGGCTCGGCCTATCCGCTGGAAAAGCCGCTGACCATGGAAGTGAAAGGCCGCAACCTGATCGAAGGCGTTCCACGCACTGTCACTATCGACGACAGTGAAATTCGCGAATCCCTCGCCGAATGTGTTGCCACCATCGTCAACGCTGTGCGTGTCGCGCTCGAACGCACTCCACCGGAACTCTCTGCGGACATCAGCGACCGCGGCATCGTACTCACCGGCGGCGGCGCGCTACTGAAAAATCTCGACAAGCGCATTCGCGAAGAAACCGGCTTGCCCGTCTCGATCGCCGACGATCCGCTGGCATCAGTAGTGCTCGGTACCGGCAAAATGCTCAGCGATTTCAAACTTTTGCGCCAGGTCTGCATCGATTAAGGAAAGGTTTGCGTAAAGACTGGAATGATTCGCACTTGAAAATGCGCCTTTCACGAGTCACGAATTTATGAGTCGCCAGTCACGAGTCACCAGCCACTCGTTGCTAGTAACTCCAGATCGCTTTAACTGTAACTGTTAACTGTGAACTGTTAACTCAAAAATGGCCGGAATACCTTCTCGACATCGCTCGCTGTTCCTGTTGGCGCTGGTAGTGTTGCTGCAGGTCTTGATGCTCGCGGTCCAGATCAAGCGCGATACCCAGGGCCGCCTGATTCGCATGTGGACCGTCTCCGCCGTTTCGCCGGTCGAACGCAGCGGCGCCTGGGGCATCGGAAAATTCCGCGATGCGTGGCGTCACTACTTTGCGTTGAGCGACACCGCTCGACAGAACGAAGAGCTCATCCGCGAAAATGGCCAGCTCAAACTGGAAATCACGCAGTTGCAAAGCAAGTCCGCGGAGGCCGACCGCCTCGCCAGCCTTTTGAATTTCAAGCAGAAGCAGGCCAAGGTTCCCATGGTCCTGGCCCGCGTGATCGGCGCCAGCGCCGATGCCAACAGCGCCGTGGTTTATCTCGACCAGGGTACGCACGAAGGCATTCGCAAAAATATGGGAGTGATCACGCCCGAAGGCGTGGTGGGAAAAGTCATTGAGTCCTATCCCAACACCTGCCAAGTACTGCTGCTGACCGATCGCGACGGTGGCGTCGGCGCCATGATCGCCGATTCGCGCATTCACAGCCCGGTGGTGGGTACCGGCGGGCCCCTGCTCGACATGAACCACGTCGGCAACGATGATGAAGTTGCCGTCGGCCAGCGCGTCGTGACCAGCGGCATGGACAGGATTTTCCCGAAAGACTTGCCCGTTGGCACCGTAAGTCAGGTGAAACCCGGCGCTTCTTTCAAGCAGATTCGTGTGCGGCCTTCTGCAAATATCGAAAGGCTGGAAGAAGTGATCGTGCTGCTCACCACCGATCCCCTGACCCTGAAACAGGACGCGCCAGCGGGGGGAAACGCCGCAGTCACGCCACCCGCTTCTGGACAGCCGATCTCCGGGTTAACCAACACTAAGCCGGCGGAAAAACATCCATGAACGACACATTCGACCTGCGCATCAGCGAATCGCACATCGAAGTCCACAAGTTCCACGGTGGAACGATTCTGCTCTGCGTTATTTTTGCTCTGGTGCTTCAGGCATTTCTGCCGGTGTACATCACCAAAGCCAGCGTTCTCGATTTGCCGCTGCTCATCACGATTTATTTTGGCTTAAGCCGCAGAAATCCTTCCACCGGCTTGCTGCTCGGCACCTTCATCGGCTTGCTGCAGGACAGTTTGAGTAAAACTCCCATCGGCCTTTTCGGAATCGCAAAAACCGTGATCGGCTATCTCGCCTCTTCCATCGGCGCGCGTCTCGATACCGAGCATCCCCTCGCGCGCTTCGCGCTGACCGCCGCGTTTTTTGCGCTCCACCAAGGCATCGTCGTGCTCGTACAAAAACTGCTCCTCGCGCAACACCAGCCGTGGTTCACCACACGTCTCTTCGTCGCATGCATCGTCAACGCCATCCTCGGCGTCTTCCTCTATCACTTCCTCGACCGCCTCCGCAAATCGTAGGCTTCATCCCACCGCAATTGAGGCACCGCCAGTCCGATGAACGACCGTCATTCCGAGCGAAGTGAGGAATCTCTCTTCGGTTCACGATCCGTGCTGTGAGTCCCTAACCAACACAAGCCAACTAATGCGCCAGCAAAAACAGCTTGAAGTCGTCATACCTGCTCGACATCGGCACCGATAGCTTCGGCCGTTTCAAATACGCCGCCAACCGGTCCGGCAGCGGCGGCGCAATCCCAATTGCCTTCTCTACAATCTCCGCGAACTTCGCCGCATGCGCGGTCGCCAGCACCAATCCCTGTGCGGTCTCGCTATGTTCCTTCTTGTACGCTTCCCACCCAAGAATCCCCACCACCGTATGCGGATCGGAAATGTAGCGATATTTTTCCCAGACCGTTTTCATCTCCGCCAAAGTTTCCGAGTCACTCGCGCCATGCCCCCAGATCTCGCGCTGCACATATTCCAGCCGCCCGCGGCACAAATCCAGCAGCCGGGGGAAATTATTCGGATTGCCCACATCCATCGCGTTCGAACAGGTAGCCTGCGCTGCCCGCGGCTCGTACTTACCGCTCAACAAGTATTGCGGCACCACGTCGTTGGCATTCGTAGCCGCGATAAATTTCGCCACCGGCAAGCCAATACGCTTCGCAAAGAGCCCCGCCGTCAAGTTGCCAAAATTTCCACTCGGCACCGCCACCACCAGCGGGGTTGAAGCCACCGGCAACTGCCGGTACGCCGCCACGTGATAAAACATCTGTGGCAACAACCGCCCGATATTGATGGAGTTCGCCGAGGTCAGAAACGCACGTTTGTTCAGCGCTTCATCGCAAAAAGCCTGCTTCACCAGGCGCTGGCAATCGTCAAACGTCCCGCTGACCTCCAGCGCGGTAATATTTTCGCCGAGTGTCGTAAACTGTTTCTCCTGCGCCTCGCTGATGCGCTTCGAAGGATAAAGAATCACCACGCGAATTCCCGGCACACCCAAAAATCCATGCGCCACGGCACTGCCGGTATCGCCGGAAGTCGCCACCAGCACCGTTAACTCGCGATTTTCGCCGCGCACAAAATAACCCATCAATCGCGCCATGAAGCGCGCGCCAAAATCCTTGAACGCCAGCGTCGGCCCGTGAAAGAGTTCCAGAATGTGCAGCCCCGGCGAAAGCGAGACCAGCTTCACCGGAAAATTGATGGCCTCGCTGACGATTTGCCACAGCACGTCTTCCGGAACGTCCGGCGTGGCAAACGGCTTCACCACACGAAAACAAACTTCGGTGAAGGGTAGTCCGCGAAATTCTTGCAACTCTTCCGGCGAACGCCGCGCAATTTCCGCCGGCATATAAAGCCCGCCGTCGGGAGCAAGTCCGCGCAGCACTGCACCGCGCAACGAAGTCAGTGGAGCTTTTCCGCCGGTACTGCGATATCTCATCGCGAACCGCCAACGCCCTGCGGCCGAAATCTTTCCGGCAACAATTCCAGAAACGCCGCGGCGGTATGCGGCAAGTCGCGCAGCGCAGCTACCTGCAATGTCGCGTGCGCTAGCGCCGTATAACTCTGCCGCCGCGCCACAATCAGATGCGGATAGCAGCGCGCCACCGTCTCACGCGCAGTTTCGCTCGACCGGGCCTGAAATGCGCCGCGCCATAACACTGGCTTCGGATCGTTCAAATATCTTTCAATCAACAATTGCTGCTCGGCATCCGATGCCGCCAGATACACCACCGTCATCAGCTTGCGCAAGCGGTGCAGCAAATGATTCCCGGCATAAATCACACTGCCAGTCGTGTCCAGAATCAATGATTGTTGCGGATTCGCTTCCAGTTCCGTCAGAATTTCATCCAGCGTGGAAATTTCTTCGCGAAGGTACTCCGCCTCCCGCGCCGCGTAAGTCGCCGAGTCGGGCCAGCCCATCCACGCCGCCACGCCATTAATTCCCGCGCAGCCGCCGGCAGCGAGCCGGCGCGCAAGTTTTTCTTCGATCCGATCGTCGCAGGAAATCGCCGTAACTCCCGTTTCCGCGATGCGCCGCGTCCAGAACGTTTTCCCAGCTCCGGACATGCCAATCAGCGCCAGCCGCAGGGGCTTCTTAGGAGCATTCACACTATCTGTCGTAAAGTTCGTCATGAAGCTGCGCGCGACGCGCACGAAGCATCCCATAATTATAATCGTCGATTTGAACGAACCAGTATTAGAAATAATGATAGTGCTTCGCCCCACGCCGACCCACAAGCCGCCACACACACGTTTGTCATCCTGAGCGCGTCGCGGATCTTTCAGCGACTGCACTCTTAGGAACCAAACCACGACGTTGACCACCCGGAAACCTGTCCTTCTGGACGGGTTGCGACTCACCAACCTAAGTGATACGTTGGAAATGACTTCGCCGGACACTTCGAAAAACGTCGCCACGGGAAGTTCTGCGCGGATTTTTCGATTCCTGCACAAGAAGTTCGTGAATCACAGGCGAATTGCATTGGGCGAGAGTGGACGTTCCAAGCTTGTCTTACAAGCCCTGAGGTCGGGTTTCAGGGTTTCAGGTCCTGTACTTAGAGGCCCTGAGGTGAAAAGTTGTACTTACAAACCCTGACTTAAAGAAGAAGAATTCGTGTCGTACTCGTTTCACAGTGACAACAGGTTGCCGCAAACGCGGCTCGCGGTCGTCTCCTACATCATTGTAGGCATGATCGGCCTATTGCTTTTGGGCTTCTGGAAATTGCAGGTCATCGACAGCGACAAGTACGGACAGATGGCCGAACAAAATCGCGTTCGCTCCATTCCTATCATCGCTCCTCGCGGACGCATGCTAGATCGCGATGGCCGCGTGCTCGTAGACAATCGCCCTTCTTTCAGCGTCCTTCTCTTGCGCGACGATCCCAAGCTCGTGGAACAATATCTGCCAGTGATCTCCGACGGCCTCGGCATTTCCGTGGACGATTTGCACGATCAATTGCAAAGCACCCGCAATCTCCCCAAGTTTCAACCCATCGTCATCAAACCCGAAGCCTCCAGCGCCGATCTCGATTTCATCGAATCGCATCGCGCCGATATTCCAGTCCTTGAAATGCTCTCCGTTTCCCGCCGCCGCTATATACCCGACGGATTTCTTGGTCACGCCACCGGGTACGTCGGCGAAGCCAGCGAACAACAAATCGAAGCCAGCAACGGCAAGCTGCGCCCCGGCGACGTCGTCGGCAAATCCGGTCTCGAGCGCCAGTACAACGACATCCTGATGGGCACCGACGGCATGCGCCGCGTCATCGTCAACAGCGTCGGCAAAGAAGTCGATCACCTTTCCCAACAAGATCCGATTCCCGGCAAACAAGTCACGCTCACCATCGATCTCGATTTGCAGACGGTCGCTGAACAATCTCTCGGCGCGCGGCCAGGCGCTGTCGTCGCTCTTGATCCCCGCACCGGTGAAGTGCTGGCGATGGTCAGCCGTCCCACTCCCGATCCCAATGATTTCGCCGTCCGCATTCCCAAGGAAGAGTGGCGCAAGCTCAACGAAGATCCTCTGCATCCACTCCTCAATCGCGCCATCCAAGCCCAACTTGCGCCCGGCTCTGTTTTCAAAATCGTCACTGCCACTGCCATGCTTGAGGACCACTCCATCCCCGAAAGTTTCACCACGTATTGCCCAGGCTACGGCACCTTCTACGGTCGCCAATTCAAATGCTGGGTCTATTGGTCGAAGAAGGGCCCCACCTCCCACGGTGCCGCCAGCTTGCACGACGCTATCCTGAAATCCTGCGACGTCTTTTTCTACACCGTCGGCATGAAACTCGGCATCGATCGCCTCTCCTTCTACGGCGACAAACTCGGCCTCGGCCACAAGACCGGCATCGATCTGCCATCCGAGGAATCCGGCTTGATGCCCTCCGAACAATGGGTGGAACGCGTCTTCCACCGCAAGTGGTATGCCGGTGAAACCATCTCCGTCGCCATTGGCCAGGGCGCCATCACCACCACTCCCGTACAGCTCGCCCGCCTGATCGGCGGCATCGCCTCCGGCGGCGTCTTCAAACAGCCGCATATGCTGAAAGATGCGCAGAATGTCGCCGAAGAAAAATTCCCGCTTTCCGAGCACACCGTGGAACGCGTCACCGACGGCATGTATGGCGTCATCAATGAGCCCGGCGGCACCGGCGGCCAGCTCAAACTCACCGGTATCGAATTCAGCGGAAAATCCGGCACCGCGCAGGTCATCGGCTATGACACCCGCAATCGCCTCGGCAAGCAGAAAAAATTTGAAGACAACGCCTGGTTCGTCGGCTACGCCCCCAAGCGCAATCCGGAAATCGTCGTCGCGGTTCTCGTCCAGGAAAGCGGCCAGCACGGTGGTGAGGCCGCAGGTCCGGTTGTTCGCGATGTCGTTAAAGCCTATTACGACAAGAAGAATCGCAAGACTCAGGGCACTGTGACCACAGCCGATCACGGCTCAACTCCCGCAAGTGATGCTGCGGTGGTGGCTCCCGTCGTTGCGATAAAACCAGAAGGACTTTCGGCCGTGCAGACTCACGCTGCAGAAGGAAAGCCGGACCCTCAATGAAAGACGCTCCCGGCACTCGTGATTACGATTGGTGGCTGATCGCCATCCTGGCCGCTATTTGCGCGCTGGGTGTCATTGAAATCTACTCCGCCACCCATGCCAGCAACTTGGCAGGCATGCATATCAAGCAGATCAAATGGCTCCTCTTTGGCTTCGCCATCATGTTCGTGCTCTCGCGTGTAGACTATCATTTGATCCTCGATCAGGCCCTTATCCTATATATCGTCTGCCTGGCCGCCCTGGCGGCAGTTCTAGTACTGGGTGGTGCGCGCTTCGGCGCTAAACGTTGGATTCACTTCCTCGGCCAAGACTTTCAGGTGTCAGAACTCGCAAAGTTGATTATAATCATTGTACTGGCACGCTTCTTCGCGGAAGTGCGGTCGGACGAGCTGGATTTGCGTGATTTGTTGAAGGCAGGTATGCTCGTCGGCGTCCCGTTGGCACTCATTCTCAAGCAGCCAGATCTGGGCACCGCTCTTGTACTCGTCCCCATGCTTGCTGTGGGCGCGTTTTTGGCGGGCTTGAAGTGGCAACACGCCGGAATTTTTACTTTAGCTGGGGTTCTGCTTGTTGGAGCGGTGTTTTATCCTCCCGTCAGCAAGCACATCCTCAAAGCGTATCAGAGAGAAAGGATTACTTCTTTCTTGCACCCGGAAGAAGACGCCAAAGGCTCAGGCTATCAACTTCTGCAATCTAAAATCGCCGTGGGTTCCGGCGGCTTCTGGGGTAAAGGTTTTGGCAACGGCAGTCAGAATCAACTGGGTTACATTCCCGTTCGTTATTCCGATTTCATCATGTCGGCTTGGGCGGAAGAACAGGGATTCAAAGGCGTGCTGCTTGCCTTAGGGCTGTACATGGCGCTTCTGTTACGACTCGTACAGAATGCACAACGCGCGAAAGATCGCGCTGGAATGTTTCTGGTCATGGGCGTTGCGGCAGCGCTGGGTTTTCACGTTTTAGTGAATGTGGCTATGGTCATTGGTGCGATGCCGGTGACCGGCATACCGTTGCCGTTAATGAGCTACGGTGGCTCGGCTACATTGTTTGTGTTCATGGCGATCGGCTTGGTGATGAATGTCCGGCTGCGCCGCTTCGTCAATTAGGCCGTGAACCGCGGTTAGGCGACTCTCGAAATTTTTTCCAGAGCGCCCCATCTGTAAAGTTATTTAGAAAGTTAGGATTTCAGGGTTTCAGGGTTTGTATAACAAACCCTGAGATGAACAAGTCGTACTTACAAAGCCTGACCTAAAAGGTAATTCATAAGTGAGGACAGCATCGTCCCCCGTTTGCCACGGATCCTTCAGGCAACGGACCACCCTCGTTAGCTGTGCAGAGTTCAATCTCTCCTTCGGCTACGACCCCCAAGCCGCTTCGCTATACGTGTGGCATGAGAGCGATCCGGTTTTTCCGGAGCTGGTTCCGTTTGTCGCGGGTGGCAGGGTTTGTTTTACAAACCCTGCGATCAAAAAGACCGTTGGGCATCAACCCGCGGCGATGCGTCCTGTTCCCGGCCCTGTCGGGTCGGAAAGGGTTTCAGGAAACCCTGAGCCGATAAAAGAGGAGTTTTCATGTCAAAAGAATTGGTCATCAGCGCGACTTCCCATGAGCGGAGAGTCGCGATTCTGGAAGAAGGCCAGCTAGTAGAAATTTATATCGAGCGCGAAAAGGAATTCGCTCTCGTCGGCAGCATCTACAAAGGCAGAGTCACCCGCGTTTTACCCGGCATGCAGTCTGCATTCGTGGATATCGGTCTCGACGGCGATGCTTTCCTATACGTCAGCGACGTTTTCGAAAATCTCGAAGATTACGATCACGGTCACGGCCACGAACAGGTGCCCGCCGTTGCCCAGGGCGAGGTAGCGACTGTCTCAGAGCATATCGAGCTGCCCGGAGAATCGCTTAGTCGCGCTCACGAAGCGCCCGCTGCGGAATCCCTGAGCGAAGAATCACACGGCGATTCCGAACAGCACGACGTACATACGCATGTCGAAGAATCCGAACCTGGCGCTCCAGGTGTCGAAGAAGCGCATATTGAACATCTCGAAGAAGAGCGCCAGCCCGATTCGAACGAATCCGCTCCGCAAAATTTTGCTCCCCGCTACAACCCCACCCAGTACCGTCCATCGCCTAGCTACAGCCCGCGCGGCGCCGGTGACCGCGGTGGTGAGAGAGGTGGCGACAGAGGCGGCGATCGCGGCGGCAGTGACCGTGGCGGTGATCGGCAAGGTTTTGGCCGCAGCGGCGGCAGAGGACGTTTTGGACGCGGTGGTGGTGGCCGCGGACGCGGCGGGCGCGGTGGCGGCGGATTCCGCCAGGGCGGCGCACGCGATCTTCCTCCTTCCAAGTACGCTTCTCCACAGGGCGGCGAATCTCGCGGCAGCGATCGTGGTGGAGACCGCGGTGGTGATCGCGGCCGTGGCTATTCGCAGCGCGGTGGCTACGATCGTGGCCCCCGCCGTGACTTCGACAATCGCGGTTCCGACGCTCCGCGTCCGTCCGCGCCATCCGATTCCACGGAAGAACCGTTTGTATTGCCGGGCGAATCGCTCGCGAAATATCGCGGGCGTCCGGTACCGGAAGCGGCTCCACCTACTCCGGTTGCCGAGCCGGAACGCTTCGAACCGCAGGTCGAATCGGAAGAACCGCAGCCACGCGTTTCCGGCCAGCCGACTCCGGCAAACGCTCCGCGTCGTTCGCGAGGCGGATTGCCCAGCTGGCTCCTCGCTGGCGCTTCCACGGAAGGCATTGAAGCAGCTGAACCGAACCAGTCCATTGCGGAAGATCTTTCGAATGAAGTCCGTGGCAACGTATCCACCGAAAC
>Ga0070697_100002413_pt1 | contig 14386 bp, 11 predicted proteins | sample KBSK1501metaG_FD_65475 | JGI IMG/M metagenome (GOLD analysis project Ga0070697, IMG submission 65475) | Corn, switchgrass and miscanthus rhizosphere microbial communities from Kellogg Biological Station, Michigan, USA - KBS K1-50-1 metaG | ecosystem: Host-associated > Plants > Roots >...
TGTTGTTACAATTGGAAATCCCTCGCGCAGGTCAAAACGGGTTTGATAACCGAAATGCGAAATGGTGCCGACTCCGGTGCGGTCGTGATGCTCGGTGCCGTTAGCGAGAATTGATTTCAGTAGATCGTGATATTGTTTCATCGAAAGTGTTCGAACGGATTTAAGAATTGAACAATCCTGTCTTTCTTTCGCTCGTGTTTTGCCAGTATAACTTTGCTCCGGCTCATTAGGTAAGCATGAAACAATACAATCTTTGTTTTCTTGGCTTCGGCAATGTTGGACGCGCACTGGCGCGTCTTTTTGTGGCGAAGTCAGCCGAGTTGCGGGACCAGTATGGGATCGAGTTTCGCGTGACTGGAATTGCCAGCCGGCGTATTGGCTGGCTTGCCAACAGCAACGGCTTTGACGTGGCGACGCTACTCTCGAACGTGCCTTTCGCAGATCAATCATCAACCGCGGACAACATTTCCGGATGGCTCAAAGCAGCGCAGCCTGACGCTGTGTTTGAGACGACATCGCTCAATCCCGATTCAGGACAACCGGCAATCGACTATTTGCGTGAGGTCCTGGACGCGAGCGCGCACGCCATCACTGCGAACAAGGGCATGCTTGTTCATGGATACCAGGAACTTGCCGCGCTGGCGCACAAGCAGGGCAAGCGACTTCTTTTTGAGTCAGCGGTGCTGGATAGCGCGCCGGTGTTTTCGCTTTTTCGAGAAACGCTTCCGGCAGTCAAGCTGCGAGGATTTAGCGGACTATTTAGTTCAACTACGAACGTGATCATCGAAACGATGGAAGCCGGCCGCTCGTTTGAAGAAGGATTGAAAACTGCCCAGGAACTTGGCGTAACCGAAACGGACGCGAGTCATGACATAGACGGGTGGGATGCGACGGTCAAAGTCTGTGCGCTGGCCAACGTGCTCATGAATGTCCCGTTGAAACCAGCCGAGGTAAATCGCGAAGGAATTCGCGAGCTTACCAATCGGCAAGTGCAGGCCGCGCGCGCAGAAGGGAAGCCGTTTAAGCTGATAGCGCGCGCGAAACTGACAGGCGACGGCAAGATCGCAGCCACCGTACGACCAGAGCAAATCATCGCCAGCGATCCGCTTGGCAATGTCAGGGGAACTTCACTGGCGATTCACTTTGAATTGGACGTGATGCCGGGGTTGACGATTACATCCCACCGGCCCAACCTGCAAAGCACTGCTTACGGACTACTCGCCGATTTCATCAATGCGGTAAAGACTTAAGTCCAAAGTCCAAAGTCTGAATGCCGAAACTCCTGACTAACCGCCAAGGCGCAAAGGACGCCAGGATTTAGAACCGTTTCACATTCAAAGCTGCATTCCCGTCCGGGCGATCTTGGCGCCTTGGCGGTTAGCTCTGACTTACCGCATTCCGACTTTGGACTTTGGACCTTGGACTACCTAGTAATTTCCTTTACGCCGTCAATCAGCCGTTCGACTTCGTCTTCCGTCGTATAGCAAGCGCAACCAGCGCGCACGAGACCTTCGTCCCCGAGGCCGAATCGCTCGACCACTGTAGCCGCGTAAAAATCTCCATGCGATAGAAACAGTCCGCGCGACGCCAACCGGCGCGAGACTTCGGTTGAAGCTACACCGTCCACCGTAAAAGCAACCGTCGGTGTTCTCGAGACGTCCGGCGCCGGTCCGTATAGCCTGACCCCTTTCAAAGACGACAGTCCGTTCCACAATCTGCACGTCAGTTCGGAACTTCGCAAGTGCAATTCCCGATAAGCTGCGCTAAGCCGAGCGCGTCGCGATTCCCCACTTGCAAGTGATGCCAGAAAGTCCACGGCCGCACCGGCGCCTACCATGCCTTCCTGATTTTGAGTGCCGGTTTCAACTTTTTCCGGAGCCGCATCAGGAGCGGGAATAAGCTTGGGAAAGTCTATCGACTCCAACAAAGTGTGCTTGCCAAATAGCACCCCGACGTGCGGGCCGTAAAACTTGTATGCCGACATCGCGAGAAAGTCGCAGTCGAGTGCCTGAACGTCAACCAGCGCGTGTGGCGCGTAATGAACCGCGTCCACAAAAACCAAAGCGCCAACAGAGCGTGCCATTTCGATTGCCCGTCGCACATCATTGATTGTCCCCAATGCATTTGAGGCCGCGCCAATGGCAATCAGTTTTGTCTTTGTGCTTACCGATTGCTCGAAGCCAACCCAATCTAGTTGCCCGGTCTCAGTCACCAACTTTACGGTTTTTACACGAACCCCGCGCTCGACCGATAGCCGCTGCCAGGGCGCCACATTCGCGTGATGATCCAGTTCGGTGACGATAATTTCGTCGCCACTTCCATATTGCAGGCCTAAAGCTCGCGCGAGATGAAACGTAAGCGTCGTCATGTTGGCGCCAAAAGCAATCTCGCCGGGCGAAGCATTCAAGAGATCAGCACAAGTCTGTCGCGCCTCCGCGAGCGCCGCGTCTGTCTCTTCACTGGTCGGATAGGCCCAATGAGTGTTGGCGTTGTGGTTATAAAGGTAGTCGTTCATTGCTTCGACGACCTGCCGCGGCACCTGGGTTCCGCCTGGGCCGTCAAAATAAGCAACGGGTTGGTTGTTGTGTTTGCGCGCGAGCGCCGGAAAACTGGCCCGGATGTCGCTAGTAGAAGTTATCGTCATTATTCTCGTCGGAGTTTCTGCTGTTAATTCTTAGTTTCCTCTGTGTGACCTTCGTGTTCTCTGTGTCTCAGTGGTGGATTTCCCCCAACAAACACCCACCAGAGCGGCACAGAGAACACGGAGGTGGCACAGAGATTTTGAAACAGGTCGCTACGAATTGACCGTCATAGTAATATCCAACTTCCGATTTAGCTAACGAACCTGATTCTTACCCTTTCACCTTGATCACACTGGAGGCAACGTGGCTCAAATCTCACCAAGCGTTCCGCAAACCAAAACTCTCCTCCTGGGTCCCTTTGTCGGGGACATTACTCGCTCAAGCGTCAAAATCTGGCTGAACATCCAGGAGGCCGCGGCTGAGGACCAGAATATTTATGTGACTCTGGAAGCTGTGAAGCAGGGACCAAGAAATGAAGCTGAACGGCTTAAGAGAGACGAGAAGAAAGAGCCTCCCATCACAAACGTCACAGAGTCCCAGGCTGCGCCCGCCGGTGTAATTCGTTGTCTCAAATCCGACCTGGGGACTGGGGTGGTCACCATCTGCGACCTTAATGCGAATACGCAGTACTTCTACCAGCTTTGGCAGGATGAAGCACACACAATCACGCTGAATCTAAATCCCTCGCTGAGTGATAACGACAGGAAGGAATTCCTCCAAAGGGTCTCCAGCCGAAGGATCTGTTCTTCTGGACGCTTCCCGAAGATGGTTATGGGCGTCAATTGGACTTTCTCGTGATGACTTGCCATCACGCCGAAAGGAAGAAGAATGACGGCTTCGACGGGTTCGCCGTGTGGAATCGAATTCCGGAAATAATTGAAACCGAACAAAATGCTAACGTTCGCTTTGCGATTCTTGCTGGAGATCAGGTCTATGCTGACGAGATCGAGACCAAAGTTCTTGATGAAGAAGATCCCGTCCAAAAGAGGCAGCACTACTTAGACGTCTACAGGAAATTCTGGAACAACGAACACTACCGCCGCGTGCTCTGTCGCTTGCCCGCTGTCCTCATGTGGGACGACCACGACATCACCGACGGTTGGGGCTCACGCGAAGATTCCTTCCAGAAAGAGAAGCCCTAGGAATTCGAACAGCAATGGCTTGAACTCTTCAACGCAGCCAAAGACATGTTTCGGATTATGCAGGCCTCGCGCAATCCCGATCCGCTTTCAAATGACTTCGCGCTGGGTTTTGATACTTGCTTCAGCGTGGGCCGCGCTGGCTTTGAAATGACCTTCGCAGTCATCGAAATGTCCGGGCCTTCAAAAGAACTGAAAACGGTAAGAGCGTCTTTGAGGGCCGGATTTGGCTGCCCGAACAATTGCAGCTGATCAAAGACTGGATCGCAGCAAACAGGAAAAGTCTCGACACGCTTTTCTTTGTAAGCCCGGTAGTTTTCTCACACGGCGCGCCCCAGGTTGAGGGTTATCTCCTGAGGTCCTGGGTCAGGATTATCACGACCGTGAATCTGGCGACGAGCTTTCATCTAGCCAGGAAAACAATCCAACGGTTTAACGACAAGGTCGGCGACTTACGCGACGACATAAACGATTCATGGGGATCGGAAGTCAACAGAGACGAAGCCGATACCGCGCTCGACTTTCTGTTTGAATTGGAGAACCCGAAAAACGGGGATGACCCGCTCCATGTTGTGATCCTAAGTGGCGACATTCACACGCCCCTGGATATTCAACACTCTATTCATCTGACCCGCTGCATCAAAAGAAAGCTGTGATCCCGCACATCGTCGCCTCTCCAGTGGCGTATGAACCTTTCAACTGGGTGGGTGAGGCAATTTTCAGGCACCTTACCAAAGTGGTGCGGATCGGGAGAAAGGGAAGTTACACCTCGCAGGTAAGTCACCACTTTTGCTACCGAAACGTAGTTGTCGTTTCATTGAGGAACTACGAACAAGACGAGTCTCATCTGAAGGTGAAGTATTACCTGGAAGGATTTCCCGAGCCTCAGGTAATGCTATTCGATCTGAATCACGGGGCGCACCGCGAAACCATTCACTGGCGGGACGTGAAGAAACCGAAACTGTGGCGCCGGTTGGTGGCCTGGCTAACCGGGAAGCCCATACCCCCGTCATTTGTTGAGTTGCCGCCGCCAGCCGCGACTCTCCCACTCCCGGACAAGCCTGTCGATTAGCGTCAGCGCTCCGGAAAAATGAAAGACTCGGGCTTACTCCCCTGAGTTAATAGAGCAAAAGAAAAGCGATGGTTCTTTTTGTCGTCGCTGAAGCGACGGCTGAATTGGGATTGAATCGACTCTGAAGCGAAGAATGCAATTTTTCGTAATCTCTTCCCGGCCTCGACAGGCCGGGCTAAGTTCATCCGTCGCTCTAGCTACGAGGATAAAGACCGACTCCCCGGGGACCATGCAACAAAATAATCATTGCAAACGTAGCTAACTACATTCGCGCCGGTTTGCGTCGTCCCGTATTGGGCAGTGATAATTACAATGGTTCCCCCGCGGCAGTTACGTTATTGAAAGACTCTCATGGCATACCCCGAAGTACGTGTTTTCCGTCTAGTTCTTGCACTGTCGCTCTGCACTTTGTCGGCCATGCTCTTTACAGGCTGCGCAAACAAAGCGGCACAGGGAGGTTTTGAACGTCCACCGGCGCCAGTCTCAGTGAGCGCCGCAGTTGCCGAGGACGTCCCCACCTACCTCGATGCGATCGGTAAGACTGTGGCGCGCGAAGTGGTCACAATCCAGCCGCAAGTGTCGGGGCGCATCACCAAAATCCATTTTACTGACGGCGCGAACGTGCGGAAGGGCGACATGCTGTTCACGATCGACACGCGGCCGTTCGAGGCAAATCTCAGCCAGGCGCGGGCAAACGTGGCTAAAGATCAGGCCCTGAAAAAACAAGCCGAAGCAAATCTTGCCAGGGAAATCTCACAAGCGAAGTGGGGTTTGGTACAGGTCAATCGTTATAAGGTGTTAGCCGAGCAGGGCGTCGTTTCGAGGGAACAGTATGAGGAGTTTCGTGCAAACCTGGATTCTCTTAACGCGAACGTCGGCTCCGCACGCGCCGCGGTTAACAGCGCGGAAGAAACTATTAAGGTGGACACGGCCGCGGTTGAGAGCGCGAAAGTTCAACTGAGTTATTGCTTCATTCGCTCACCGATTGATGGCCGCGCCGGGCAGCGCCTCGTAGATGTGGGAAACGTGGTGAATCCCGGTAATCCGTCGGGCAACACCGGTTCGAGTGGCGAAAGTACGGACAGCGCCAAGGGTCTGTTGGTGATCGAGCGCCTGGATCCTATCTACGCCGACTTCACCATTTCGCAAAACAATCTGGTCAGTGTTCAGCAGCAGATGCAGGCCGGCCGGCTGAGGACCGAAGTGCGGCTTCCTGATGCCGGAGATCAGATGGTTATCGGTCAGCTTACGTTTCTAAACAACGCCGTTGCCGATACGACGGGTACAGTGAGTCTGCGGGCAACGATTCCCAACAGTGGTCATACGTTTTGGCCGGGGAGATTCGTCAATATTCGTCTGGTATTGAACACAATACATCAAGCTGTGCTGGTGCCTGCCTCTGCGCCGCAAATGTCCGCCAAAGGATCGTTCGTCTATGTGGTCAAGCAAGACTCGACTGCTGAACAACGGCCGGTGACGCTTGGTCAGCGGCAGGGAGATCTAATCGTAGTTGAAAACGGCGTGGCGGCCGGGGAGAGTGTGGTGACCACAGGTCAACTCGGTGTGACGCCGGGCGGCAAAGTGCACATTGAAAAACCAGCAAGTCCAACCGCGGCAAGCAGCGGAGCGAAATAGATCGGGAAAAACGCAAAGTCAGAACCAGGAGCGGTAGCGACCGGGTTCTATTTTTCGAACAAGCGCTGTGAGCTAAGTATCGTCAGGTCGCTACCGCTCCCTGTTCTGTATTTGTCGACCCCTGGTGGCAGTGTTTGGCTATTAAGCAATGAACCTTTCGGAACCATTCATCCGACGACCAGTCATGACCGCAGTGCTGACGCTGTCGGTAATACTGTTCGGCGTGTTGAGCTACAGGCAACTACCGGTTAACGATCTGCCTGCGGTGGACTATCCGGTGATCCAGGTCACGGTCGGCTATCCCGGCGCCAGTCCGGATACGATTGCCAATAACATCGCCACGCCGCTCGAGCGTCAGTTCATGCAGATCAACGGTCTCGAGGTAGTCACCTCCACGAGTACCCAGGGCGTTGCAACGTTCACGCTTCAGTTCGCGCTTGAAAAGGACATCGATGCTGCCGCCACTGATGTGCAGACGGCAATATCGCAGTCAATCGGCAGCCTGCCAGCCGACCTGCCATCGCCGCCAACGTATTCAAAGAGCAATCCTAACGATCAACCGATCATGTATATCGCCATGACCAGCGATTCCGTGACACCCGGTCAGCTCTACGATTACGCAAGCACACAGGTGGGTCAGCGGCTGAGTATTTTGCCCGGTGTGTCGCGTGTGAACGTGTATGGTACGAAGTCGGCGATTCGCATCAAGGCTAATCCGGCGTCGTTGTGGGCACGGGGTATTTCGATTGACGACCTGAGCGCGGCCATCAAAAGCGGCACCAGCTACACCGGGGCAGGGCAGTTAGACAGCAGCACTGGGACCTCGATATTGCGGCCGCAAGGTCAGCTCGAAACCGCTGAACAGTACAGCAACCTTATTGTCGGCGGCACCAGCGCCTCGCCGGTGTATTTGCGCGACGTTGCCGTGGTCAAAGATTCGGTCCAGGACGAGCGCGTCAATATGCGGTTCTGGGTGCGCGGTTATGAAGTGCCGTCGGCGACCGTGATAGTGGCGGTTAATCGGCGCGCGGGCGCGAACGCGGTCGAGGTATCCAGGAGTATCCGGGAAATTCTGCCGCAGGTAAGCAATCAATTACCGGGTTCCATTCGCGTTACGCCAATCTACGATCGATCGCTAAGCATCGTTCACTCAGTCACTGACGTAGAAACCACGCTGATCATCGCCTTCGTTCTGGTAGTGATCGTGATCTTTGCTTTCCTTGGTCGAGCCACTGACACGCTGATCCCCACCGTGGCGCTCCCCTTGTCATTGCTCATCACCTTTATGGCGATGAACGCTCTTGGTTACAGCCTCGACAACCTCTCATTGATGGCTCTAACCCTGGCAATCGGGTTTCTGGTTGACGATGCGATCGTGTTTCTGGAGAACACTGTGCGCCGCATGGAACGCGGCGAGGAACCGTTTGCCGCCGCCATCAACAGCGCCAAAGAGATCAGCTTCACGATCATGTCGATGACGATCTCTTTGGCGGCGGTGTTTATTCCACTGGTCTTCATGACCGGCCTGGTGGGACGAATTTTCCGCGAGTTTGCCGTCACCATTGTGATTGCGATCTTCGCTTCCGGTCTGGTGTCGTTGACGCTGACGCCGTTAATGTGTGCCCGATTGTTAAAAGGGCGCGGCGAAGGCACGAAGAAAACCTGGATGGAGCGCGTGATTGGCGGCATCGAAAAGCGTGTGCTGGCCCTCTATGGCGGATCGCTTTGGTGGTTCCTGAAGCATCGCTGGGTATCTCCAGTGATTTGGGTCATCTGCCTCGCCGGGACGATCGTCCTGTTCGTTCTCATTCCCAAGGCGTTCCTGCCGCCGGGCGATAGCAGCGTAATCTTTGGCGCCTTCATTGCGCGCGAAGGCTCGTCGCCGGCGCAGATGCGTGAGTTGCAGGATCGCGTGGACCAAACTCTGCACGCTGATCCAAACGTGATCACCGATTTCACGATGACCGGCGCCACCGGATTTCTGGCCGCAAATCAAGGTATTACGTTTACTTTCATCCGCCCACCCGAGCAGCGCAAGCCGATCCAGGAAGTGACCGCGGAGATGATGGGTAAACTAAACACGATTCCCGGCGTGTTCACCTTCCTGCGTCCTTTTCCGGTTTTGGAAATCAGCACGGGCGTAACCAGTCAGCAGCAGGGCCAGTATGCATACGCCGTCTCGGGCGCTAATCCTGAGCAGGTCTATGAGGTCAGCGAGAAACTGATGGCCAAGCTCATGCCTTACCCGGGCTTCCTTACCGTTTCGTCAGACTTTTATCACAACACTCCGAACGTCAATATCGATCTGAATCGTGATCAGGCTAAAACCTACGGAGTGTCTGAAGCAAGAATCCTGACGATGCTCCGTAACGCGTATTCGCAAAACTATCTCTATCTGATCAAGAAGCCGGAGGATCAATATCAGGTCATTCTGGAAATGGCAGACGAGGCGCGCGAAAATCCCGACGACCTGAAAAAACTGTACATCAGGTCTGACGACGGACAGCGACTCGTGCCGCTGGGCGAGTTGGTTACCTGGAGAACAACCCTGGGGCCGCAGACAGTGAACCACTTGAATCAGTTTACGAGTGTGACGCTGTTCTTCAACCTTAAACCGGGTGTAGCGCTCGGCGATGCGACGAACTTCATCAACAAGACGGCGGCGGAAGTTGTGCCGACTGGTGTGCGGGGGGAACTGGTTGGCGAGGCACAAACTTTCGCGAACACCGTGACCAGCCTGACGCTGCTGATGGCGTTGGCAGTCTTCGTCATGTACGTGATCCTGGCAATACTCTACGAAAGCTACGTGCACCCGCTGACCGTGTTATCAACGCTGCCCACGGCGCTGGTCGGTGGCTTGTTGACACTACTGTTGTTTGGCCAAGAGGCATCGCTTTACGCTTTCGTTGGTATGTTCATGCTGATGGGAATTGTGAAGAAAAACGGAATCATGATTGTCGACTTCGCGCGCCAACGGGTTGACGCCGGCGAGTCAGCGGAGCAGGCTATTCACGACGCGAGCATGGATCGCTTTCGTCCGATCCTGATGACCACGCTCGCCGCGGTCTTTGGTGCGATGCCGATCGCGCTTGGTTTTGGCGCCGACGGCGCATCACGTCGCCCGCTCGGACTGGTAGTTGTCGGCGGACTGGTCATTTCGCAGTTTATTACGCTCTACATCACGCCTGTGATTTATCTTTACCTGGAACGCTTTCAGGAAGATGTCCTTGACCGCACTGCCTTCTTCGGCTCGCGTAAGTCTCCGAAAGCCGCCGTGGGCGAAACGCTCGCTGGCGATTAGCGTCAAGCGATTTGCTGGGACCGCGGGCGTCCCGCCCGCAAATGAGCACGAAGCGCGAAAATGAACTGGATGCCCTTCTGAAAGACTGCGCGCCTTTGGCGCGTTTGCGGGCGGGACGCCCGCGGTCCCAGCCAATCACTTCCTGAGTTTCCAGAACAGCACGTACTCGCCCTGTTTGGTCTACGAGGCGTAGAATGACTGGCGCCGCGTTAGAAAAGAATCGCAATCTTCTGCATGAAGGGGAATGTGAGATGCACGAGTTGAATCAGGGTGAAACCCAAACTGACCAAAGCGAAACGTCTGTAGCGAAGACACAAGAATTGCGGCCCGATCTTCGGGACATGATCGCGCCGGAGAATGAGGCTACTTTCCTGGCGGGACAGGAAAAGGTTCTTGAGATGATTAACGCCAACGCGCCGCTCCGCGAAGTCCTCACGAGCCTGGTGCAATTGATGGAGGCGCAATCGCCTGAGATGCTTTGCTCCGTGTTGCTACTGAGTGACGATGGGGATCACATACTACACGGAGCCGCTCCGAGTCTTCCTGACGAATACGTTAAGGCCGTCGACGGCGCTCCTATTGGCCCCAGGAACGGGTCGTGCGGGACAGCTATGTGGCGTGGCAAGCCAGTGATCGTCACCGATATCCTGGCAGATCCGCTTTGGGAGGATTACCGCGATGTGGCGTCAGCGAGCGGTCTGGGCGCTTGCTGGTCGACGCCGATTCTGTCGGGGAAAGGCAAAGTCCTGGGTTCGTTTGCCATGTATTACCGGCAGCCGCGGGCGCCCAGCGGTGTCGAGGCTCGTCTCACGGAAGCTGCCACGCGCCTTGCCGGGAAGGCCATTGAGGCACGGGTGGCACGAGAGCGCTTGTGAGCTGCCTTCAACAAGCCGGCGTGCGACGACTCCCGGTTCTATATTGGTCGACCCACAATGCAGGAATTCTGGCATCGCTAGATCTGGCCCATGGCCGCCTGTGGGTCGCTAAAAATCGTTAGCTAAATCGCCCGAGTGCCGACGCCGATGCGCCTTTGCACAAGTCGTTCGACGTTCAACGGCACACCTTCAGCCTTGGCCTTGCGAATAAACTCAGCATCGATGTTGAAGATTCGCAGCTTCACACTGTCTTCAACGGAAAGATCCTTTAAGCCTTCGTTGCGAACCTCAGCAAGGAATTCCGGCGTCACTTTAAAAATCCGCATCTTAACGAGACTCTCAAACGGTTCCTTGTCAAAACCCATTTGAGTTGCCTGGCGAACGAACTCCGCGTCGATCTTGAAAATGCGAGCCTTGACGAGATCCTCCATGTCCATATTCGGAAATCCCGTGGCTTTCATTTCGCGCATGAACGCGGAGTCGATCTTGAAAATCGCCGCCTTGAAAAGATCGTCCACGCCAAGTTTGCCGAAACCAGCGGAAACCAGGTCATCAGCAAGCGCCGTCGTTACATTCAGTGCCGCGGCGGCGAAAACTTTATCTTCCGACAGGCCATGACGTTTTCCGGTTGACTCACTTTCGAAGTCGAAGCCCTTGCTCTTCATTGCCGCAACGAAACCCGGATTTCGGGTGAAGCGGAAGGTGCCTGAGCCTTTTCCATTTTGAAAACTGCCTTCGCAACTGATCGTTCCCGCCTCGCGCGCGAGGGCGAAGGTAACCGGCCCGCCTTGCATAACCTGTTCGCGAGTCAGTCCCAATTCGGCAAACTCGTAAGTTTGCCCAAACTGATTCCGCGCGCCTCTCTCACCGGTGCGTTCGTTCTCGGAGGTCTGGCGGAAGTTTAGATTGATTCCGGAACCCTGTTTTTCGATCGAGGCTGTCCACTCGCCAGTCGATACGTTCTGCGCGTTAGCGCCGGGAGCCCGGAGGGAAGCCATGAAGGCCAAACTGACGCCGAGTGCCAGGCTGCAAGCCAGGTGAATCCATGTTTTCGTTGACATAGAATCGATCTCCTCTTTTTGATATTTCGCCGCGTAGTTACTGCTGATCAACTTTCAAACGCTGCCTGGAAGGTTTAGTTGCAGAAAGTTTTTGCTAACCGGAAGAATAAATCGTGGGGTTTGCCATGCAGATCCGGCGATATAATGGCGGCTCCGTTAACATTTGACCTTACCGAACGTCTTCATGGAACATATGAAACTGACCAGACTATACTCCGCCCTTGGCCTACTTCTGTTTTGTTTAACTGCCGCGCAGGCTCAGGTTATCGCCATCAAAGCGGGAAAACTTGTTGACCCGGAGACGGGAACCACCGCAGCCAACCAGGTTGTCCTTGTCGAGAATGGAAGGATTAAAGCCGTCGGCCCGGGCTTGGAAATTCCGGCAGCGGCAACGGTGATCGACCTTTCCAATTACGCCGTTCTACCGGGACTCTTTGATGCCCATTCGCATCTTTGTCAGGCGACCTCTCCTGATAACCGCGATCTCTTCACGACGGACATTCGTGAGCCCACAGCTTATCGCGCGATTATCGGCGTGGTAAGTGCGAAAGCAATGCTCGAATCAGGTTTTACGACGGTGCGTGACGTAGGCAACAACGGAAATTATGCTGACACCGCACTCAGGCATGCCATCGAAAATGGTTTGGTGCCGGGACCGACAATGATAAATGCCGGTCGCATCATCGCTCCTTTCGGGGGACAGTATCATTTGCAGCCCGATCGTCCTGAACTCGGTAATCCCGAGTATCTCTTCGCCGATACACACGATGAGATGATTAAGGCCATCCGCCAGAATATTCACTTCGGTGCGTTGGTCATCAAGATCGTGGTGGACGATCAAAAATATATTTACTCCGTTGACGATATTAAATTCATCGTCGAAGAAGCAGGACGTGCGGGCCTGAAAGTCGCGGCGCATTGCATGACCGAACAAGGTGCGCGCAACGCCGCTCTCGGTGGAGTTGCCTCAATCGAGCACGGCTTCAGGATGTCAGATGAAGCCTTACAACTAGCCAAGCAGCATGGTGTGGTTTTAGTCGGAACGGACTTTCCCGTCCGGGCGGCTGAGGCATTAGGACTTCCTTCTGATTTTGCCAGGAAGTTTCATGATGTGTTTATTGACCGCCTCAAACGTGCTGAAAAGATCGGCGTGACCATGGCTTGCGGCACTGATTCGTTTGCCGAAGTTGAAGGCGAGACCCGCGGCACGATGGCGATTTCGTATATTGACAGCTTTGTTGAAGCAGGGATTCCGGCGAAAGAGATTCTGAAGATCATGACCACGAACGCGGCGCAATTACTGGGAGTGCAAAAACAGCGCGGCGCAATCAAGCAGGGAATGTTTGCCGATATCATTGCAACACCGGAGAGTCCACTCGACAATATTCAAACGCTCAAACATGTTTCTTTTGTCATGAAAGATGGCAAGGTCTTGAAGCAGTCCCGGTAGCGCGGCGGGGATTACACCTTCATCTAAAGGGATCATGTTGAGCCGCCTGGCTTCCAACCTTCAAAGGGCTTCACTGTCCCACAGCTTGGTCCGCCATCTTTTCCGGTACCCTCAACCCGAGCTTCAAGAGTCGCTAAAGAAGACTTCACGGTTGGCGAGATTAAATCCCACGTGATGCTCCGTAACGGGATTTTTAGACGCCGGCTCCACGGTGTGTTTGTTTGGCCGGCGTAAGCACCGATGTCGAGATAGACGAAGCGCTCATGCGGTGGACCTTGAACAAACGGGCCGAGGAAATTCGGACGGCCATCCTTTCCCTGGCGCACCCGCACGTTGAACTCGAATTTGAGATCGGCAGACCTTGATTCCACGGTTTGCATGGTTTCATAGTTGTTGCCGCTGCCTTTCTGTAAACCGAAATAGACGCCTGACGGCGGCCGCTCAACGACGATTCGCAGGTTGATCTCACGTTCCATGGTTATGCCGCTCCCCGGTTTTGATTGTCCGCGTGACGGACGAATGACAAATGGCCTGCCAATACGGGCGACTGCAAGCTAACGGGCCGCCCAATGCTTGCCTGAGTTTTCTGGCAACTTAGGTGCTTTGGCAGTTTCTTATCATTACGAAAAGATTGCAAAGGCCTGTCAACGCGCGTTGGAGTTCCGGAGAAGTGTCCTGCTCGTGTGCGGCGAAGTATTTTGACCTGAAAAGATCAGCATATAAGTAGCATATGAGCACTTATCAATCCGCGCAGCGCGCCGCCGAACACCCGGCACTGCAGGAGATCAACCTTAGCTATTTACGACCAGACAGTCCGCTGCCACTCGTGGTTCGACCCGCCCGAGAGGGAGTTGACCTGGGGCTATGGGCAGCCGCCAACTCAAACTTCATTGAAACATATTTGTTGCGAAACGGCGCGATACTCTTCCGCGACTTCGGCCTCGCAACGGTAGAGGCATTCGAGCAGTTGATTGAGACGCTGTCTGGACCATTGCTTGATTACTCGTATCGTTCAACACCCCGGCACGTAGTTAGTGGCAGAATCTATTCGTCGACTGAATACCCTGCTAACCAAACCGTCCCCCTGCACAATGAGAACTCCTACACGCGCAACTGGCCGATGAAGCTTTCATTTTTTGCGTCGCAGGTCGCGGAACAGGGAGGGGAAACGCCAATTGCTGACTGCCGCAAAGTCTACAAAGCTCTCGCGCCGGAGATTCGCGAATGTTTTGGGCGCAATGGCTTGCTGTACGTGCGCAACTATGGCACGG
>Ga0070697_100002415_pt1 | contig 14379 bp, 15 predicted proteins | sample KBSK1501metaG_FD_65475 | JGI IMG/M metagenome (GOLD analysis project Ga0070697, IMG submission 65475) | Corn, switchgrass and miscanthus rhizosphere microbial communities from Kellogg Biological Station, Michigan, USA - KBS K1-50-1 metaG | ecosystem: Host-associated > Plants > Roots >...
CCATGCCGCTCGATAAACCACGGGTCATGGGCGTGGTCAACGTCACGCCCGACTCCTTTTCCGACGCCGGCCGGCATTTCGACGCGCGCGCCGCTGTCGCTCACGCCCTGCGGCTGGCAGACGACGGCGCCGACCTGATCGACATCGGCGGCGAGTCGACGCGCCCTGGATCCGCCCCGGTTTCCGAGGAAGAGGAAATGCGAAGGTTGATCCCGGTCCTGGAAGGCCTTTCCTTGGAAATTCCTGTTTCGGTCGACACCCGCAGGCCCAGGGTAATGAAGGCTGCGCTCGCCGCCGGCGCGTCGATGATCAACGACGTCGAGGCGCTCGCTGCCCCCGGGGCGCTGCAGGCCGTGGCGGAAAGCCGGTGCGCGGTGTGCCTCATGCACAAGAAAGGCGAGCCGGCGACGATGCAGCGCGACCCGCATTACGATGACGTCCTGCGCGAGGTGAAAGTCTTTCTGAAAGAATCGGTTGAGAGGGCGAAAGGGGCGGGCATCGCCGCCGACCGCATCGTCGTCGACCCCGGCTTCGGCTTCGGCAAGACCGCGCTTCACAACCTCGTCCTGCTCAAGCATCTGCGGGAGCTCTCCGAGCTGCCGATCCTTGCCGGACTGTCCCGCAAATCGACCCTGGGCAAGCTGACCGGCAGGCCGGTCGACGAGCGGCTGGCGGGCAGCCTGGCGATGGCTTTGCTCGCGCTGCAGAGCGGGGCGAGAATACTGCGCGTGCATGATGTGCGCGAGACGCGGGACGTGATCGGCGTTTGGGAGGCGTACCGGAAGGCATGAGCAGGAATCATTTCGGCACCGACGGCGTGCGCGGCACCGTGGGCGCGAGCCCGATGACCGCCGACTTCGTGCTGCGGCTCGGCTATGCCGCCGGCAAGGTGCTGTCGGGGCAGGGCGAGCATCCGTCCGTGCTGATCGGCAAGGACACGCGCATCTCGGGCTACATGATCGAGGCCGCGCTCGAGGCGGGCTTTTCCGCCGCCGGGGTCGATGTGCTGCTCTGTGGCCCGCTGCCGACCCCGGGAGTCGCCTACCTCACGCGCGCGCTGCGGCTCTCGGCCGGAGTGGTGATCAGCGCGTCGCACAACCCCTATCCCGATAACGGCATCAAGTTCTTTTCCGGCGACGGCTTCAAGCTGCCCGACGGCACCGAAGCGGCGATCGAGGAGCAGATGGAGCGGCCGATGGGCTGCAACGAGGCCGCACGGCTGGGGCGCGCGCGCCGCGTCGACGATGCCGGCGGGCGCTACATCGAGTTCTGCAAATCGACCTTCCCGGCGGAGCTCGACCTGAAGGGCATGAAGATCGTCGTCGACTGCGCGCATGGCGCGGCCTACAACGTCGCGCCGCACGTGTTCCACGAGCTCGGCGCCGACGTCGTCCCGATCGGCGTCAAGCCCGACGGCCTCAATATCAATGAGGCTTTTGGCGCCACTTCGCCCGCAAGCCTGGTCGCCGAGGTGAAAAGCCAGGCTGCCGACCTGGGGGTTGCATTGGACGGCGACGGCGACCGCGTCCTGATCGTCGATGACACCGGGCGGGCATATGACGGCGACCAGCTGCTTTACGCCGTCGCCAAGCATCGCGCCGCGAAAAAAACGCTTGCCGGCGTCGCCGGCACCCTGATGACCAATTACGCCTTCGAGAAGGCGATGACCCGGCTCGGCATCCCGTTCGCGCGCGCCCGCGTCGGCGACCGCTACGTGCTCGAGCTGCTGCGCGACAAGGGCTGGGAGCTGGGCGGCGAGAACTCGGGGCACCTCATCTGCCTCGACAAGCACACCACCGGCGACGGCATCGTGTCGGCGCTCCAGGTGCTGCACGCCATGCGTCAGCTGGGCCGCTCGCTCGCCGAGCTGACCGCGGATCTGGTCCTGTATCCGCAGGTGCTGATCAACGTGGCGGTGCCGCGCGATTTCGACTGGCAAAAGCATCATTCGATCAGGAAAGCGCAAGCGGCTGCCGAGCACTCGCTCGACGGCCGCGGCCGCGTGCTGCTGCGTCCCTCGGGAACCGAGCCGGTTTTGCGCGTGATGGTCGAAGGCGAGCCGCGCGAGGCGATCGAATCGGCGGCGCAGAGCATCGCCGCCGCAGTGCGCAGCGCAGCTTCCTAGTGGCGGATCAGCGGCTGCAGCCCCGACTCGGGCTGCAGCGTGACGTGATCGATGCCGAATTTCTCGTGCAGCCGGGTCTGCAGCTCGCGCCGCGTGCGCTCCCATTGCGTCATGCTGCGCACCACCACGTGCGCCGAGAGCGCGGTGCGGCTGCCCGACAACACCCAGACGTGCAGGTCGTGGACCGACAGCACGCCGTCGACCCCGGCCATCTCGCCGCCGATGGTCTCCACCGAAAGGCCGTGCGGCACGCCTTCCATCAGCGCATGCAGGCTCTCGCGCAGCAGCCGCACGCTCGAGCCGGCGATCAGGCAGCAGATCACGAGCGAGGCGAGCGGGTCGATGCGTGTCCAGCCGCTGAACGCGATCACCGCGCCCGAGATCAACGCCGCGACCGAGCCCAGCGCGTCGCCCACGACGTGCAGCCGCGCTGCGCGCGCGTTCAGGTCATGGCTGTGCGGCGCGAGCCATCGCATGACTCCGAGGTTGATCGCGAGCCCGGCCAGCGCAATCACGGCCGCTGCGGCGCCGTTCACCTCGCCAGGCTGCCTGAAACGAAGAACCGATTCATAGGCCAGGGCGGCCACGATCGCGAGCATGGCTCCGGCGTTCAGCAGAGCGGCGAAGATCTCGGCACGCCCGAGGCCGTAGGAATGGCGCTCCGAGGGCGGCTGGCGCGCCATCCAGGCGGCGAGCGCGCCGAGCGCAAGCGCGGCGCCGTCGGTCAGCATGTGGCCGGCGTCGGACAGCAGGGCCAGCGAACCGGTCCACCATCCGCCGAGCGCCTCCACCACGGCGAATGCGACAGTCAGCGCGGCCGCGCCCCACAGCGCCGGGCCGGAGCCTCGGTCGGGGTGATGGTGATGACGGGGGTGGTGCTCAGCCATGTCCGTCCGAACGGGATGCCGACCCCGGCGAGCTATCCGCGCCCGCTCGGCGATCGGGCATTCCGTCGGAACGAGTTGACCATTCTAGAGCGCTCATGTGACGCGTTCGCGCAGGCACTATAGTAGGTTCGGCGCACGGGAGAGCCCGGCCGCCCCTGAGAATACGGTAAAATTCATGGGCATGGCACGCACCCGGCTGGTCGCCGGCAACTGGAAGATGCATGGCAGCCGGGCGGCGAACCGCGCTTTGCTCGAAGCCGTCGTCAGGGCGATGGGAAAGGGCGCAAGCGCGGAATGCGCGGTGTGCGTTCCGTTCCCCTATTTGCAGCAGGTGTCCGGGCAGCTCGCGGGAACCGCGCTGGCCTGGGGCGCTCAGAACGTCAGCGAGCACGCGCAAGGCGCGTACACCGGGGAAGTGTCGGCCGCGATGCTGGCTGAATTCGGCTGCCGCTACGTGATCGTCGGGCACTCGGAGCGCCGCCATCTCTACTGCGAGAGCGATGCGCAGGTCGCGGCGAAGTTCGCCGCGGCGCAGGGCGCGGGCCTGGCGCCGATCCTGTGCGTGGGCGAGACGCTGGCGGAGCGCGACGCGGGACTGACGGAGGAAGTCGTGGCGCGGCAGCTGGACGCGGTTTTGAGCAAAGGCGCTTTTTCAGGGGCGGTATTGGCCTACGAGCCGGTGTGGGCGATCGGCACCGGCCGGACGGCGACGCCGCATCAGGCGCAGGCCGTGCACGCATTTCTCAGGAAAAAGCTTTCGACAGAAGTCAGAATTCTCTATGGTGGCAGCGTGAAGGCTGGCAACGCGGCGGAATTGTTCGCCATGCCGGACATCGACGGCGGCCTGATCGGCGGGGCGTCGCTGGTCGCGCAGGAATTTCTCGCCATCGTTCAGGCGGCGGCGAAAAGGATGACGACATGATTGGCTGGACCAACGTACTGATCGTGCTGCACGTGCTGGTCGCGCTGGCGATCATCGGCCTGGTGCTGCTCCAGCACGGCAAGGGCGCGGACATGGGCTCGGGCTTCGGCGGCGGCGCTTCGGGCAGCCTGTTCGGCGCGACCGGCTCGGCGAACTTCCTGTCGCGGACCACCGCTGTGCTCGCGACCTTGTTTTTCCTGTTGAGCCTCGCGCTCGCTTACGTCGCGACGCACCGCGTCGGGGACGAGGGCAGCGTGGTGGATCGCGTGCCGGCGAAAGCAAAACCCGCCGCCGAGGCGCAGAAGCCTGCCGCCGAGCCGCAGAAGCCCGCGGCGCCCGCGGACGCGCCGTCGGGCAAGGAGGTACCACGGTGATTTTTGGGAGATAATTTCGCATTCGCCCACGTGGTGAAATTGGTAGACACGCTAGCTTGAGGGGCTAGTGGCCTAAAAAGCCGTAGCAGTTCGAGTCTGCTCGTGGGCACCAGAACCTTATGCTCGCAGAATATTTTCCGGTGCTGCTGTTCATCCTCGTCGGCCTGGGCGTCGGCGTGGTGCCCATGGTGCTCGGCAAGCTGCTCGCCCCGGACAAGCCCGACCCCGAGAAACTCTCGCCTTACGAGTGCGGCTTCGAGGCGTTCGAGGACGCGCGCATGAAGTTCGACGTGCGCTACTACCTGGTCGCGATCCTGTTCATCCTGTTCGACCTCGAGATCGCGTTTCTTTTCCCGTGGGCGACCGTGATCAACGACATCGGGCTGGCGGGATTCCTGTCGATGATGCTGTTCCTCGCGATCCTCACCGTCGGCTTCGTCTACGAATGGATGAAAGGAGCCCTGGAATGGGAGTAGAGGGCCTCCTCGAGAAGGGATTCGTCACGACCACCGCGGATGCGCTCATCAACTGGACGCGCACCGGCTCGCTGTGGCCGATGACCTTCGGCCTCGCCTGCTGCGCGGTGGAGATGATGCACGCCGGCGCGGCGCGCTACGACCTCGACCGCTTCGGCATCGTGTTCCGGCCGAGCCCGCGCCAGTCCGACGTCATGATCGTCGCCGGCACGCTGTGCAACAAGATGGCGCCGGCGCTGCGCAAGGTGTACGACCAGATGGCCGAGCCGCGCTGGGTGATCTCGATGGGCTCGTGCGCCAACGGCGGCGGCTATTACCACTATTCCTATTCCGTGGTGCGCGGCTGCGACCGCATCGTCCCGGTGGACATCTACGTGCCGGGCTGCCCGCCGACGGCCGAGGCGCTGCTCTACGGCATCGTCCAGCTGCAGAACAAGATCAAGCGCACCAGCACGATCGCGCGATGAGTCCCAGGCTGCAGAAGCTGAGCGATTCTCTCGCGCGGGCGGGGTTTGCCCCCACGCAGCGGTTCGGCGAGCTCACCGTCGAGGCGAAGGACCACCGGCCGGCGGCGCTCAAGCTGCGCGACGAGCTCGGCTTCGAGCAGCTGATCGACCTGTGCGGCGTCGACTATGCCAGCTACGGCGAGCGGCCCCGGCAAGGCCCCCGCTTCGCGGTGGTGGTTCATCTGCTGTCCGTCAAGCACAACTATCGCGTGCGCCTGCGCAGCTTCTGTCCCGACGACGAATTCCCGGTCGCCGCCTCGCTGGTCGACGTGTGGCCGGCGGCCAACTGGTTCGAGCGCGAGGCCTTCGACCTGTTCGGCATCCTGTTCGACGGTCATCCCGACCTGCGTCGCATCCTCACCGACTACGGCTTCGTCGGCCATCCGTTCCGCAAGGACTTCCCGCTCAGCGGCTACGTCGAGATGCGCTACGACCCGGAGCAGAAGCGCGTGGTCTACCAGCCGGTGACGATCGACCCCCGCGAGGTCACGCCGCGCATCGTGCGCGAAGAAAACTACGCGGAAAACCGCGATGGCTGAGATCCGCAATTACACGCTCAATTTCGGGCCGCAGCATCCGGCGGCGCACGGCGTGCTGCGCCTGGTGCTGGAGCTCGACGGCGAGGTGATCCAGCGCGCCGACCCGCATATCGGCCTGCTGCACCGCGCGACCGAGAAGCTCGCCGAGCACAAGACCTATCTGCAGTCGGTGCCCTACATGGACCGGCTCGATTACGTGTCGATGATGTGCAACGAGCACGCGTATGTGCTGGCGATCGAGAGGCTGCTGGGCGTGGAGGTGCCGATCCGCGCCCAGTACATCCGCGTGATGTTCGACGAGATCACGCGCATCCTGAACCACCTGCTGTGGCTGGGCGCGCACGGCCTGGACATCGGCGCGATGACCGTGTTCCTGTACTGCTTCCGCGAGCGCGAGGACCTGATGGACGTCTACGAGGCGGTCTCGGGCGCGCGCATGCATGCGGCCTACTACCGCCCCGGCGGCGTCTACCGTGACCTGCCGGACACGATGCCGCAGTATCAAGCCTCCAAGATTCACAATGAAAAGGAAATTAATAAACTAAATGAAAATCGGCGAGGCTCGCTGCTCGACTTCCTGGAGGACTTCACCGAGCGCTTCCCGAAATACGTGGACGACTACGAGACGCTGCTCACCGACAACCGCATCTGGAAGCAGCGCACCGTGGGCATCGGCGTGGTCTCGGCAGAGCGGGCCCTCGCCCTCGGCTTCACCGGCCCGATGCTGCGCGGCTCCGGCGTGGCCTGGGATCTGAGGAAAAAGCAGCCCTACGAGGTCTACGACCGCATGGAGTTCGACATCCCGGTCGGCAAGGGCGGCGACTGCTACGATCGCTACCTGGTGCGCGTCGAGGAGATGCGCCAGTCGAACCGGATCGTGCGGCAGTGCATCGACTGGCTGCGCAAGAACCCGGGCCCGGTGATGGTCGACGACCACAAGATCGCGACGCCGACGCGCCTGGAGATGAAAGAGAGCATGGAGCAGCTGATCCACCACTTCAAGCTCGTCACCGAAGGCATGCACGTGCCGGAGGGCGAGGTGTACGCCGCGGTCGAGGCGCCGAAGGGGGAGTTCGGCATCTATCTCGTGTCCGACGGCGCGAACAAGCCCTACCGCCTCAAGATCCGCGCGCCCGGCTTCGCGCACCTGTCCGCGCTCGACGAGATGTCGCGCGGCCACATGATCGCCGATGCGGTGGCGATCATCGGCACGCAGGACATCGTCTTCGGAGAAGTCGACCGGTGAGCGTGCGCATCATCAACCTCGACCAGCTCGAGCTCAAGCGCGAGGCGCACGGCGAGCGCTTTGAATCGAACGGCACACGCATTGGCAAGCTCCTCGGCGCCCAGGGCCTGGGGTACTCCTATGACGTCGTGCCGCCGGGCAAGCGCGCCTGCCCGTTTCACAGCCATCGCGCCAACGAGGAAATGTTCTTCATCGTCGCAGGCTCGGGCACGCTTCGCTACGGCGGCGAGACGCGGAAGATCCGCGCCGGCGACGTGATCTGCTGTCCGACCGGCGGGCCGGAAACCGCGCACCAGATCATCAACGATTCGGACGCCGAGCTGCGCTATCTCTCCATCAGCACCATGGTCCGACCCGAAGTCTGCGAGTACCCGGACTCGAAGAAGGTCCTTGCCTACCACGGCGCGTGGGGCCACATGACGCACGTCGCCGACGATGTTGACTATTGGAAGGACGAATAGCGGCCATCTCTGCATGCTCTCCCCGGAAGCCCTGAAGAAGATCGACCGCGAGATCGCCAAATACCCGCCCGACCGGAAGCAGTCCGCGGTGATGAGCGCGCTCATCATCGCCCAGGACGAGAAGGGATGGCTCTCGACCGACACCATGGATGATGTGGCGAAATATCTCGGCATGCCGCCGGTCGCGGTGTACGAGGTGGCGAGTTTCTACGCGATGTACAACCTGGAGCCGGTCGGCACCTACAAGCTGACGCTGTGCACCAACCTGCCGTGCGGCCTGCAAGGCGCGCTCGACGCCGCGGACCACTTGCGTCGCAAGCTGCGGATCGACTTCAACGAGACCACGCCCGACGGCCACTTCACCCTCAAGGAAGGCGAATGCTTCGGCGCCTGCGCCATGGCGCCGGTGCTGCTGATCAACAACAAGAAGATGCACGACTACATGAGCAACGAGAAGCTCGACCGGCTGCTCGACGAGCTCGGCCGCAAATGACCCTGCTCGATTACGGGCCCGACGCGATCCTGATGAAGGGTCTCGACGGCCGCAATTGGCGCCTGAAGGACTACGAGGCGCGCGACGGCTACAACGCCCTGAAGAGGATTCTTTCCGAGAAGATCAAGCCCGAAGACATCATCGCCGAGCTGAAGAAGTCCGCGCTGCGGGGGCGCGGCGGTGCCGGCTTCCCGACCGGGCTGAAATGGTCGTTCATGCCGCGCCAGGGCTCGGGCCCCAAGTACGTGGTATGCAATTCCGACGAAGGCGAGCCCGGCACCTGCAAGGATCGCGACCTGCTGCGCTATAACCCGCATTCGGTGATCGAGGGAATGCTCATCGCCGGCTACGCGATGAGCGCCAGCGCCGGCTACAACTACATCCACGGCGAGGTGTGGGAGATCTACGAGCAGTTCGAGGAGGCGCTCGCCGAGGCCTACTCCGCCGGCTACGTCGGAAACAACATCCTCGGCTCCGAGTTCAGCCACCAGATATTCGCGGTGCCGGGCTACGGCGCGTACATCTGCGGCGAGGAGACCGCGCTGCTCGAGTCGCTCGAGGGCAAGAAGGGCATGCCGCGCTTCAAGCCGCCGTTCCCGGCGAGCTACGGCCTGTATGGAAAACCCACAACCATCAACAACACCGAGACCTTCGCCGCGGTGCCCTGGATCATGCGCCACGGCGCCGATGCGTTCCTCGCCCTGGGCAAGCCGAATAACGGCGGCACCAAGCTTTTCTCGGTCACCGGGCACGTCAACCGCCCAGGCAACTACGAGGTCAGGCTCGGCACGCCGTTCGCCAGGCTGCTCGAGATGGCCGGCGGCGTGCGAACCGGCAGGAAGCTGAAGGGCGTGATCCCCGGCGGATCGTCGATGCCGGTGCTGCCCGCCGACATCATGATGGCGACCGACATGGACTACGACTCGATCGCCAAGGCGGGGTCGATGCTCGGCTCGGGCGCGGTGATCGTCATGGACGACAGCACGTGCATGGTGCGCGCCCTCGAGCGCCTGTCGTACTTCTATTTCGAGGAGTCCTGCGGCCAGTGCACGCCCTGCCGCGAGGGCACCGGCTGGCTGTACCGCGTGGTGCACCGCATCGAGAACGGCTTCGGCCGGATGGAGGACCTCGCGCTGCTCGACGACGTCTCCGACAACATCGCCGGCCGCACCATCTGCGCGCTGGGCGACGCCGCCGCGCTGCCGGTGAAGAGCTTCATCAAGCACTTCCGCGCCGAATTCGTGCACCACATCGAGCACAAACGTTGTCTGGTGCAGGGAGACGTGGAACCGAAGTGGGGTCGTTCGCAAGCCCAGCTTCTGAGACCGATGCAGGAAGCCGCCTAGATGCTCAAAGTCGAGATCGACGGCAGGCCGGTCGAGGTGCCGCAAGGCGCCACGGTGATGGACGCGACCAACAAGCTCGGCGTCTACGTGCCGCACTTCTGCTATCACCGCAAGCTCTCGATCGCCGCCAACTGCCGCATGTGCCTGGTCGAGGTCGAGAAGGCGCCCAAGCCGCTGCCCGCCTGCGCCACCCCGGTCACCGAAGGCATGAAGGTGTGGACCCAGTCGCCCGCCGCGAAGAAGGCGCAGAACGGGGTGATGGAGTTCCTGCTGATCAACCACCCGCTCGACTGCCCGATCTGCGACCAGGGCGGCGAATGCCAGCTGCAGGATCTCGCGGTCGGCTACGGCCCCAGCAACTCGCGCTACACCGAGGAAAAGCGCGTCGTGCTGCGCAAGGAGCTCGGGCCGCTGGTCGCCGCCGAGGAGATGAGCCGCTGCATCCAGTGCACGCGTTGCGTGCGCTTCGGGCAGGAGATCGCCGGCCAGATGGAGCTCGGCCTCGCCGGGCGGGGGGAGAAGGCCGAGATCGTCTCCTTCGTCAACCGCATGCTGGAGTCCGAGCTCTCCGGCAACATGATCGACCTGTGCCCGGTCGGCGCCCTGACCTCCGGGCCGTTCCGCTACACGGCGCGGACCTGGGAGCTCGCGCGGCGCAAGTCGGTTTCGCCGCACGACGGCCTCGGCTCGAACCTGGTGGTGCAGGTGAAGCAGTCGCGCGTGATGCGCGTGCTGCCGCTCGATAACGACGCGATCAACGAGTGCTGGCTTTCCGACAAGGACCGCTTCTCCTACGAGGGCCTCAATGCGCCCGGGCGGCTGAAGCAGCCGATGGTGAAGCGCGGCACGCGATGGGAGCCGGTGGACTGGGAAGTGGCGCTGGACGCCGCCGTGGCGGGCCTGCGGAACCAGGACATCGGTGTCCTCGCGTCGCCGCATTCGACGCTCGAAGAGCTGTATCTGGCCGGCAAGCTCGGAGCGGCCGACTTCCGCCTGCGCCACGCCGACTTCTCCGCCGACGGCCGGCGCGAAGGCATTCCGTGGCTCGGCATGCCGATCGCGGCTCTCGGCACGCTCGACCGCGTGCTGGTGATCGGCTCGTTCCTGCGCAAGGACCATCCGCTGATCGCGCATCGCCTGCGCCAGGCGGCCAGGCGCGGCGCGCAGGTCCACATGCTGCACTCGGTGGACGACGACTGGGCGATGCCGATCGCGAGCAAGCGCATCGTGCCGCCGTCGAAGATTCCGGATTCGATCGCGTCTTTCGCCGAAACGCTGAAAGGCGGCAGGAACGCGGCAGTGCTGCTCGGCAACTTCGCCCAGCAGCATCCGCTCGCGGCGCACATCCATGCCGAGGCGCAGGCGCTGGGCGTGACGCTCGGCTTCCTCGGCGAGGCGGCGAATTCGGTCGGCGGCTACCTCGCCGGCCTGCCGGCGGGAGGCAACGTCAACAGCATCCTCGCCCGCCAGGCGCTCGTGCTCCTGGGCTGCGAGCCCGAGCTCGACTTCGCGGATTCGCGCTCCGCCACCCGGGCGGTCAACGAGGCGCAGTTCGTCGTTCAGCTCAGCGCGTTCGAGACCGGCCTCGAGTATGCCGACGTCCTCCTGCCGATCGCGCCGTTCACCGAAACCGCCGGCACGTTCGTGAACACCGAAGGCCGGCTGCAGAGCTTTCATGCCGCCGTGAACCCGCTCGGCGAGTCGCGTCCCGGCTGGAAAGTGCTGCGCGTGCTGGGCACCCTGCTCGGCAGACCCGGCACCGGCTTCGACAGCATCGACGAAGTGCGCGCCGATTGCCTGCGCGGCCGCGACATCTCGAGCCTGCTCTCGAACCGCACGCAGGTCGAGCTGAGCCCGGTGTCCTTCGATCCCCCGGGCATCCAGCGCATCGCCGACGTTCCGATCTACTTCGCCGATCCGCTGGTGCGGCGCTCGGTGGCGCTGCGCAAGACCCCGGACGCGCAGCCGCCCAGGGCGTGGATGAACGCGAAGCTGATGGCGCGGCTCGGCATTTCCGCGGGGCAAGCGGTCCTGGTCGAGGGCGCGGCCAGGCTGCCGGCGGCCCTCGACGACAGGCTGCCCGACGAATGCGTGCGCATCGCCGCCGCGCACCCGTCTACGGCGCAGCTCGGCCCGATGTTCGGCACGGTCTCGCTGAAGAAGGCCGCGGCGGAGAGGGCTGCCTAGATGGACTGGCGCGGCGCGCTGACCTCGACGGCCTGGAACCTGGCGCTCATCGTGGCGATCGTGGTGCCCCTGCTCCTCTGTGTCGCCTATCTCACGCTGTGGGAGCGCAAGCTGATCGGCTGGATCCAGATCCGCATCGGCCCCAACCGCGTCGGGCCCGCCGGGCTCCTGCAGCCGGTCGCCGACGGCGTGAAGCTGCTGCTGAAGGAGATCATCCTTCCGACCAACGCGAACAAGGGACTGTTCCTGCTCGCGCCGGTGCTGATGCTGACGCCGGCGCTCGCCGCCTGGGCGGTGATTCCCTTTGCTCCCGAAGTGGTGCTCGCGGACATCAACGCCGGGCTGCTGTACATCCTGGCGCTGAGCTCGATGAGCGTGTACGGCGTGATCGTCGCCGGCTGGGCGTCGAACTCCAAGTACGCCTTTCTCGGCGCGATGCGCTCGGCGGCGCAGATGGTGTCCTACGAGCTGTCGATGGGCTTTGCGCTGGTGGTGGTGCTGATGGTGTCGGGCAGCCTCAACCTGTCGGACATCGTCAACGCCCAGGGCCGCGGCAGCTTCGCCTCGCTGGGGCTCAATTTCCTGTCGTGGAACTGGCTGCCGCTCGCGCCCATGCTGGTGGTGTACTTTGTGAGCGGCGTCGCCGAGACCAACCGCGCGCCGTTCGACGTGGTCGAGGGCGAGTCGGAGATCGTCGCCGGGCACATGATCGAGTACTCGGGCATGAGCTTCGCCCTGTTCTTTCTCGCCGAGTACATGAACATGCTCCTCATCAGCGCGCTGACGGTGGTGATGTTCTTCGGCGGCTGGCAGGCGCCGATCGCGAGCCCGCTGCTCGACTGGGTGCCGCCTTTCCTCTGGCTGTTCGCGAAGATGTTCCTGGTGGTCTCCATGTTCCTGTGGTTCCGTGCAACTTTCCCGCGCTACCGCTATGACCAGATCATGCGGCTGGGCTGGAAGGTGTTCATCCCGCTCACCCTGGTCTGGATCGCGGTGATCGGGCTGTGGATGCAGACTCCCTGGAGCATCTGGCAATGACCCGCGTGCTCGATTTTCTCAAGTCTTTTTTACTGGTTGAACTTCTGCGAGGCATGGCGCTCACCGGGCGGCACCTGTTCGCGCGCAAGATCACGGTGCAGTTCCCGGAGGAGAAGACGCCGATGAGCCCGCGCTTCCGCGGCCTGCACGCGCTGCGCCGCTACCCGAACGGGGAAGAGCGCTGCATCGCGTGCAAGCTGTGCGAGGCGGTGTGCCCGGCGCTCGCCATCCACATCGAATCGGAGCAGCGCGCCGACGGCACGCGCCGCACCACGCGCTACGACATCGACCTCACCAAGTGCATCTTCTGCGGCTTCTGCGAGGAAGCCTGCCCGGTGGACGCCATCGTGGAGACGCGCATCCTGGAGTACCACGGCGAGGCGCGGGGGGACCTGTACTACACCAAGCCGATGCTGCTCGCCGTGGGGGACCGTTACGAGGAGCAAATTGCCCGCGACCGGGAGAGCGACGCCCGCTACCGCTGAGCCACAACAATAATGCTCGAATCCGCTGTTTTCTACGCCTTCGCGGCGGTGCTGCTGGTGTCAGCGACGCTCGTGATCACGTCGCGCAACCCGGTGCACAGCGCGCTGTTCCTGGTGCTCGCCTTCTTCACCGCGGCCGGCACCTGGCTGCTGCTGCGCGCCGAGTTCCTGGCCATCGCGCTGGTGGTGGTCTACGTCGGCGCGGTGATGGTGCTGTTCCTGTTCGTGGTGATGATGCTCGACATCAATATCGAGCGCCTGCGCGAGGGCTTCTGGCGCAACCTGCCGCTGGCGATCGTGGTGGGCGGGATCCTGGTGTTCGAGATGATCGCCGTGCTCGCCAACCGCATTTACGGCGCAAGACCGCGCGAGCTGCCGCCGGGCTACAGCAACACCAGGGAGCTGGGCCGCATTCTGTACACCGACTACGCCTACGCCTTCGAGATCGCCGCGGTGATCCTGCTGGTGGCGATCATCGCGGCCATCGCCCTGACCCTGCGCCGGCGCAAGGACCGCCGCTACCAGGACCCGTCGCAGCAGGTCGCGGTCCGGCGCGAGGAGCGCGTGAGGCTGGTCTCCATGCCCGCCGAGAAAGAATGACCCTCACCCTGTCCCATTATCTGGTGCTGGGCGCGCTGCTGTTCGCCATCAGCGTGGTCGGCATCTTCATGAACCGGCGCAACATCATCATCCTGCTGATGGCGATCGAGCTGATGCTGCTCGCCGTCAACCTGAACTTCATCGCCTTTTCGCATTTCCTCGGCGACGTGGCCGGGCAGGTGTTCGTGTTCTTCATCCTCACGGTGGCGGCGGCGGAGTCGGCGATCGGCCTGGCGATCCTGGTGGTCCTGTTCAGGAACCTGAATACGATCGACGTCGAAGACCTCGACTCGCTGAAGGGATGAAAACCGTCTACCTCCTGGTGCCGTTCGCGCCGCTGGTGGGCGCGATCATCGCCGCTCTGTTGGGCCGCGCCGGCGCTCACCGAGTGACGATTCTCTCGGTCTTGATTTCCTTCCTGGCTTCGTGCTGGATCTTTTCGGATGTGCTGGCGGGAAATTCGTTTAATGGCAGCGTCTACACATTTCTGACCAGCGGCGGGACGCGCTTCGAGATCGGCTTCCTCATCGACCGGCTGACGGTGCTGATGATGGTGGTGGTGAGCTTCGTCTCGCTGATGGTGCACATCTACACCATCGGCTACATGGCCGACGACCCGGGCTACCAGCGCTTCTTCTCGTACATCTCGCTGTTCACCTTCTCGATGCTGATGCTGGTGATGGCCAACAACTTC
>Ga0070697_100002416_pt1 | contig 14361 bp, 8 predicted proteins | sample KBSK1501metaG_FD_65475 | JGI IMG/M metagenome (GOLD analysis project Ga0070697, IMG submission 65475) | Corn, switchgrass and miscanthus rhizosphere microbial communities from Kellogg Biological Station, Michigan, USA - KBS K1-50-1 metaG | ecosystem: Host-associated > Plants > Roots >...
TCCGGAATGGGGCTTTCCGGGATTGAAACCGGGCGACAAATGGTGCGTCTGCATTACCCGCTGGAAAGCTGCGCTTGATCACGGTCGCGCCGCTCCAGTCGATCTTGAAGCGACGCACGCGTCTGCAGTCGAGTTTGTTTCGCTTGAAGAGCTGCAAGCTCACGCACTGAAATAAGGTGATGCGGTGCCAAAGCGAGCGCGTTCGTCTTCTGGGGAGCACAGGCTGCTAGCCTGTAGTTCGCGGCAGCTTGCCGCGAAGCCGGTGCCCTCGTCTCGGGTGTTCGCTTGACGGATGCATTCGGCGCAGCGGCCGAATGCTACAGGCTAGCAGCCTGTGCTCCCCAGTCGTTGCGAGCTTGGCGCCAAAGGCGCCATAGCATATCAGCGTGAGGCATCGCCCCCAGAAGTCGATCTTTTCCGTAACTCTGGAACCTGATTTGCTGTCTAAAATATGAATGCGTTTTGCTAGAACGAAATTCGCACACGCCGCGTTTGCTCTCGTCGAGATAATGCTCGTGATTGCGATCATCGTCCTGCTTGCGGCCATGGCCGTGCCGAGTTTCCTGGGTGCTCGCAAGCGCAGTCAGGCTGCGCAAAGTTCGAATGGTCCTCGCGTAATTGACTCAGGGATGAAACAATACGGGATCGAGCACGGGAAAAAGACCTGCAACTTCGTCGGCACGTAAAATTAGCCAATCAGGGCGGAGAAACGATCGCCTGGCGAGAGTTGTCGCGCTTTGGTCGGCGACATATGCTGCATTCATGCGCAACATTTTACTTCCGCTGTTCCTCTATTCGATGTTGGTTGCCGGTCTCAGCGATCGCGCTTTTGGCGATGAAGGAATGTGGCTCTACAACGCGCCGCCGCTCAAGCGACTGAAGGAGAAATACAACTTCGAGCCCACGCGCCAGTGGCTCGATCATCTTCAGAAAGCAAGCGTGCGTTTCAATTCTGGTGGCAGCGGCTCGTTCGTTTCTGCGACTGGGCTCGTCATCACCAACCATCACGTTGGCGCAGATGCGTTGCAGAAATTCTCTGACGAACAGCACAATTATCTTCGGGATGGATTTTACGCGAAAACGCGAGCCGACGAAAAGAAATGCGTCGATCTTGAGCTGAATGTCCTCATATCGATTGAAGACGTAACTGCGCGCGTCAATGCCGCGGTGAAGCCGGAAATGACCAGCGAGCAGGCAACCAACGCGCGTAGGGGCGTAATTGCCACGATCGAAAAAGAGAGCAAGGAGAAGACCGGCCTGCGTTCCGACGTCATCACGCTTTACCAAGGCGGCGCCTATCACCTGTATCGCTACAAACGTTACGACGATGTGCGACTCGTCTTCGCGCCTGAACAGCAGATCGCATTTTACGGTGGCGATCCCGACAACTTCGAATACCCCCGCTATGACCTCGATATTTGTATCTTCCGGGCTTACGAAAACGGACAGCCGGTCAAGACCGACAATTATTTAAAATTCAATCCGCGCGGCCCGAGTGATGGCGAACTGACCTTCGTCAGCGGCCATCCCGGCAAAACAGACCGGCAACTCACTATCGATGAGCTGGCCGACATGCGCGACCGAGAGCTGCCCCGCATTTTGGGAATGTTCAAACGACGCGAGATTTTGTTGCGCAGCTTTGGGGAACGCACGTTCGAAAATGAACGGCGCGTCCGGGACGATTACTTCGGTGTGCAAAATAACCGTAAACGCTACGACGGTTATCTCGCCGGGCTGCTCGATTCGCAAATTTGGCAGGCGCTGCAAACCCGCGAACAAAAATTGCGCGACGCAATCTCGAGGGACTCGAAGTCAACTTCGACCGCAGGCGCGTTTGCGCGCGTGAGAAAGGCCCAAGCTGAAATCGCGAGGAACTCGCCGGTTTACGATTACCTTGAGATGGAGCGCCCGAACTTTGGAACTTATCGGCAGCCCCGCGCGCTTTACAGCACACTATTCAAGTATGGGCGATTGCTGTTCCGCGCCGCGGATGAACGCGCCAAACCAAACGCCGAGCGTTTGGAGGAATTTCGCGACAGCAGTCGTGAGTCGCTCGAGCTGGAACTTTTTTCCACCGAACCGATCTATGACGATGTCGAGTTGCTGACGTTGACGGATTCACTCACTGATTTCGCCAATGCATTTGGCGCGCAACATCCGCTGGTGAAAATGGTTTTGGGCAACAAATCACCTGGGGAGCGCGCGTCGGAGTTGATCAAAGGAACACAACTCAAAGACGTTGCGCTTCGGAAAAAGCTTTATGCCGGCGGAAAAGCGGCGCTCGACGCTGCGCACGATCCGATGATCGACATTGCACGCGCCATCGATCCCACCGCGCGTCAGGCGAAAAAAGTTTTCGAGACACAGGAAGAAATTAAGCAGCAAGCTTATGCTGAAATTGCAAAGGCACGCATTGCCGTTGAAGGAACGAGCACCTATCCGGACGCAACTTTCACCTTGCGACTATCCTACGGAACCGTGCGTGGGTACGAAGAACACGGAAAACAGATTCCCGCATTCACAAACTTTGCCGGTCTGTATGACCGCGCCGATCAGCACGAGAACAAAGCGCCGTTCGATTTGCCGCAGCGTTGGATCGACAGAAAAGAGAAGCTCGCTTTGACGACCCCCTTCAATTTTGTCTCCGACGCCGATATCATCGGCGGGAACAGCGGCAGCCCAGTCGTGAATAAAGCCGGCGAATTCGTCGGCATCATTTTCGACGGAGACATTCAATCGCTGGTGCTCGACTGCATTTTCACCGACAAACAAGCCCGCGCCGTCTCAGTCGATTCCGCCGCGATCATCGAAGCTTTGAGAAACGTTTACGCCGCCCAACCACTGGTCGACGAATTGTCGAGCGCCAAGTGAGACAGGATTTACAGGATGAAACAGGATTGAGTTGTAGTGGCCGCCGTCCTCAGCGGCAAAAGTCATGCGCAATGATTAGATCAAATTGTTACGGGCGGTCTATGGCAAGGTCAGGAACCAGGCGCCGAGGCCGTGCGTGCCTGCAAACAGCAGGTGCCGGTCCGCAAGGATCTGCAAGTACGGGGTCAAAACGGTCGGCAATCCCTCGCCCGCCTCCCGCCAGTGTGACGTGCCGTGGGGCAATACCAGCACGCCGAAATCGGTGGCGGCGTAAAGATCGCCGGTGTTGGCGTCGCGCACGAGATGATTGATCGGCAGGTCGCCGAGATCGAAATCGAGCTGCGTCCACTCGCTCGTCAACGTGTTCGGATGCCAGGTGACTTCGAAGACGTGGCCGGGCGTCGTCGGCGTGAGCGCATTGAAGCCTGAGTAGGCTACCCAGGCGTGGTCGGGCTCGGACGGATCGACCGCGATCGCGCTGACGAAGCGTTCAGGCGCCGCCGCGTTGGTCGAATCGACGCGCGCAAAAGTCACGTTCGCCGGAGTCGCATTGTCGGTGTTGTGACTCACGAACACGCGGCCAACATTAGTCGCTGCCCAAAGCGTCCCGGCATCGGCCACCGTGCGCTGTGCTGCCACAATAATTCCGCCGCTGCGATCGGCGCCAAAGCCGGAAACGGCGTCGGTCAGCGGCGGACCCAGCGCGGTCCAATCGCCGCAGGTTGGGCTGAAATTGCCTTGGAAGAAGACCTCAAAGGCTGTGCAGTTCGCTTCCAGGAAAGCCTGATTGCCACCGTTGTCGAGCGTGCGCCAGACGTGCGCATAGCCCGTGAACTGCGTATCGGGATGCACCGAGTCGATCGTCATGAACTGCCGTCCGCTAAAAAGTTCTGATGCGCTCCCTCGCTCTCCCGAGAAAACGATCGGCGCCGAGGTCCACACCCACACGCCGCTTCCCCCGCTGCCGCGGTGGAAGTTCGTGAAGAAAAATTTACTTTGGAAGCTCGCGAACAGGATGTCTGGATTGGTTGGATGGAATCCGTTCGCCGAGGTACCGTCGCCGATCCCGAAGCCCACCGTCCATTGCTTGCCGTTGTTGACCGACTTGTCGAATAGCAGCGTGCCGTTGTCCTGGGCTCCAGCGATGATGCGGTCAAATGGGTTGTTCGGGTCGGCCGCGACGTTGAAGAACTGGATCGTCTGCAGACCGTTGTTGAGGAACGTGATGGTGGTCGGAAGTTCCGACAGCATGTTGCGACATACAATGTCACCGGGGCTGCCCGGCGTGTAGCCAAACACGAACGGGAGCTCGCACAGATTTGAACCGCTGCCGAAGGTGTCGCTGGTGCGCGATACGCCGCCGTCGGAACCGACGAACACGATGTTTGGATTGCTTGGGTGGAATACGATTGCGTGCACGTCGACATGCTGCTGGCCCGCGGGTGATTGCAGGTCGTAGCTGATGTCTCTGAAGCTCACCCCTGCGTCGCGTGAACGGATCGTGCCGCCGCCCGTCCAGAAGTTCACCTCTGCGCCCACTAGTAACGTATCCGGCAAACCGTTCGGAACCGCCAGCACCTGGTCGTAGAAGCACTGGAAAAGGCAGTAGGCGAAGCTCGTTGCTCCGGGTTGGGTAGGGTCGCTGGAGGTGAGTGCCTGCCATGCTGCACTGTTAGTCAAGGGCAGGACGGTCGAATCGACCAGCGCGGCAGCGGGCACATTGGCATTGTCCAGGCGGAAAAGCCCCTGCTGGTTGATATCATTCACGCCGTTGCCGGCATAGATGCGGGTGTGTCCGTTCTTCACGGTCAGGACGAATTCCGCCAGCGCGGTCAATCCGTCATATCCGGTCAGCGCAAACACGGGCCGGAACGCGGCGTCGCCGTCTAGCTTCGGCGAAGAGCGATGAATCGCGTTGTTAAAAGCCGTGACGTATACCGTGCCGGGATCGAGTGGATCGAACTGTATGTCCTTGACGCCCTCCATCACTTCCGACGTGCCGGGGGCAACGTCGGTTCCCGACACAAACGGCGACTTCACCGGTGGAATCCACGCCAGGGTCCAGGTCTCGCCGCCGTTTGTGCTGCGGTAGAGCCCGACGCGCGCTTGGGGACCGCCGGTCAGCACCGTCTGCCCGCCGCGCACGGCCGTCATTCCCTGCATGGCATAGGTCGTGCCGACATAGATCGCGTTCGGATCGCCCGGCTTGATTGCGACCCTCCCGATGCCGCGAGTGGCGGTGAAGTCGATCGGGTTGGGCGAGACCGAAGGATCGGCAATCAGCGTCGGCAGACGCGTCCAGGTCCTCCCCCCGTTAGTTGTTCGGTAGAGGCCGCTGCTCGCGCCAGATGTGTAACTGAAATCGGATTCGCCGGTGCCGACCAGCAACGTCTCATCGTCGGCGTCGTTCGGGTCGAGCGCGAGGCTACCGACCGTGTTGTTGGCCTCCGGCAGCGTGATGTGCTCCCATGCGGCCTCGCTCTCGGCCATCGCCTCGTCGGTCCGCCACAGTCCGCCACCTGCGGTCCCTGCCCACAGCCGGCACCTCTTGGCCGTACAAGTCCTGCCGATCGCGAGCGCGGTTACACGTCCGGACAGGTTCTTCCACAACGGAGCGGCGGGAATCGCCGGGTCGACCGGATTCAACACCGTCGATGGTCCGACGGTACGCCAGATCCCTGCGCGCCCGTGTCCCTTGTCACGCGAGCGAACGTCCTTGAAGGCCTTGAACGCCTTCGCAGGCGCGATCGTGCGCACGTAAGGATGGCTCGGCGCTGCCGGATAGGCGTGTTCGTACGCGATCTCGTTTAGGAATCGATTCGGGCTGCCGCCCTCGGTATGTCGGCCAAAAACGACGGATGCGCCGGGCTGCGGGAGCTTTGCGGCCAGCCGATCGGGGATCACCAGCGTGGCAAATAAGATTGTCGCGGCAGCGAATAGGGTTAGTGCGGTAATGCGTGTTAATGATGTCGATTTCATGTTAGCTCCTGTGACTGATGCTTAGGTTTTTCGACCCGCGGATTTTTTCCGAAGAGGGACACTCATTGTGATTCCTTTCGCGACCGAATGGGGAAAGTCATCACAACGCTCACCCCCCGGCTACCCTTGAAAAACGCCGGGACGGCTTGGCCTATTCGAATCTAGCCAGTGATGCTATTAGGCGTGCCTAACAAATGGCAATCCAAATACGTGTAAGGTAAGCGCGCCCTCTTAGATAGGGTTTTAGCCTACATAACATAGACGGTAATACTGATTCAAGCACGTTCGTTAGACCTGACATCATCCAAGCTTTGAGAAACGTTTACGACGCCCAACCACCGGTAGACGAATTGACCGGTGCGAAAAATGAACACCGTTTAGCTCGAAAACGAGCGCATGGAATGCCGCCGAGTCTAATGCGGCAGGTAGTTGAGCAACTTGAGAATGTCGGAAAATACACCCATCGCTGTAACGTCGGCCCCTGCGCCCGGACCCTGAATAACAAGCGGCGTATGCGAGTAGCGCTTCGTGGTAAAGGCGATGATGTTGTCGCTACCCCTCGTCATGGCGATCGGGTGATAGCGAGGAAATTCTTTGATTCCAGCCCGAGCACGACCTCCTTCCAATGTGCCGACGTAACGAATTACTGCGCCGTGGGTTTGAGCACGCTTCAATTGCTTCGCGATTGCTGAATCGTATCGGGCGAATGCGGAAAAAAATCGCGGCGAGAACCGCCCCGCTGCCAACTTTCGCGGGACAAGATTTTCGACACGGATATCTGCGATTTCCATTTGGGATCCGCTCTGACGGGCGAGGATAAGGAGTTTTCGCGCAACATCCCGACCGGAAAGATCGTCGCGCGGGTCGGGCTCGGTCAGACCTTTGTCGCAGGCTCTGCGGACCAACTCGCTAAACGGAACTGTGCCGTCAAATGTATTGAAGAGATAGCTCAGCGTGCCCGAGAAAATTCCTTCCACTTTCTTGATCACGTCGCCACTCACAACCAGGTCACGAAGAGTAGACATAACTGGTAATCCGGCTCCGACGTTGGCTTCATCTAAAAAGTATTTCTGCCGCTGTCGCAAAAGCTCCATGAGCCCCGCATACTTTCGCCACGGCAAAACGTTGGCCCGCTTGTTCGGTGTGATGATGTGCAGGTTCGCTCGGACGAAATCTGGATAGGCGTTGACAATGGAATCGGCAGCGGTGCAATCAACCACCGCGACGTCGGCTAATTGGAGCTGTGCAATCTCACGTGCGAGCAGAGTCGGATCCATCCGCCGCCGTGAAGCAGACAATCTCTCGCGCCAGCGAGTGAGGTCGAGGCCGGCAGCATCCAGCATGAAGCGCTTGCTATTTGCGACGCCGATTACCGTGACGTCGAACCCTCGGGCGAGCAGATGCGCCCGCTGGTCGCGTAATTGCCGCAGGAGCGTTCGACCAATGGTTCCGATACCGATAACAACCAAGGCCAAACGTTTGCGACGCTCGAAGAATGCCTGATGAATTACGTTAAGAGCGCGAGTCTGTAACGCGACATCGACAACGCACGAGATGTTGCGCTCCGAGGCGCCTTGCGCAATCGCACTGATGTTGATGTTGTGTCGGCCAAGGGCCCCAAATACTTTGCCTGAAACACCCGGGTGCCCTTTCATCTGATCCCCGACGACCGCGACGATGGCTTGGTTTCTTCGTTCGTCGAGCGATGTCAAATGGTGCTGAAGTTCGAACCGAAATTCTGCCCGTACCGCGGCGACAGCCGAGGCAGAGTCGATATCACGCACGGCGAAACAGATTGTGTGCTCGGACGAAGCTTGAGAAATGAGAATAACGTTTATGCCCCGTGAGGCGAGCGCACGGAACAGCCGCTCGGCAATTCCTGGCACGCCAACCATGCTTAGGCCACGAAGAGTTAACAAGGTCAGGCCCGCGACCGAGCTGATTCCTTTTGCAAGTTGTTCGCCATCACTGCGAGCCCGCGAAATGAGCGTGCCAGGGGCCTGCGGATGAAAAGTGTTCCTTATCCGGATCGGAATCTGTTTCGCGACCGCTGGCGCGATCGCAGCCGAGTGCAGCACCTTCGCGCCAAAGTATGACAACTCCATTGCTTCTTCATAAGTTATCCACGGCAAGACGAAGGCAGGCGCGACCGCCTTTGGATCGGCGCTCAATACACCATCGACGTCCGTCCAGATCTCTATGACGGATGCGCCGAGCGCGGCCCCTAAAATGGCGGCAGTGTAATCAGATCCATTTCGACCGATCGTCGTTGTCTGGCCATCGCCGGTCGACCCGATAAACCCGGTGACAACAGGGATGGTCCGGCGACCACAACGAAACAACTCGCCAAAGTATCGTCGAACGGCACGATTTGTTTTGCTGAAGATCACATTCGCGCTCGTGAATTGGCCGTCCGTGATGACGAACTGCCGTGCGTCGACGAAACGAGCGGAACGAAACCGGGCAAAATATCCCGCAACAATCAGCGCGCAGAGCCGCTCGCCGAAACTTGCGACCAGATCAAGGGCCCGGGGTGGACAATGACCGAGAAGTCGGACACCGCGAAGCGCGTCGTGCAGATCATCGAGCAAAGCGTTGACTTGCGATCGGAGCTGCACGCTGCGGCGTTTGCCTAACAAATCGTCCACCATCGAGCGGTGGCGATCGACGATTTTCCTCCACTCCACCTCGCACCGTCGGTCACACTTTTCTGCCAGCCGCGCGCAGTCGAGAAGCCGGTCGGTCACGCCTTGGAAAGCTGACACGACTACGATCAGTTGTGATCGTTCTGCTTCCTTGAGAACAATCTGGCCGACTTGTCGGATGCAATCGGCCGTCGCGAGTGACGACCCACCAAACTTGAGAACTCTCATAGATTCGGCGCGATTATATCAGTATCGAGTGGCAACGGTTCGGTAATGGCAACTCGGAGCTAATTGAGGGCCAACTATCTGGAATAAAGGCCGTCCTTCCCGACAAAGGAGAGATTAGTTAAGGCAGTCGAGGCGAAAGGCCCGGGCGTCCTCACCAAGGTGCGATGGGGCTAGTGCAACTGCTTGAGTAACATTTTCCATCGCGCCCAGGCGTCGTCGCGGGCTTTCATGTCGCCTGCGCGAACGTTCGGGTTGCTCGGCTCCCCCGAACGCATGAAACCGTGACCTGCGCCCTTGTAAATCACCGGCTCGTATTTTTTGCCCGCTGCTTTCATTAGCTCTTCCGCCTTCGCAATGGTCGCGTTCACGCGCTCATCGTTCTCGCCGTAAAATCCGTAAACCGGACACGCAACTTTCGCGGCGTCATCCGCGTTATCGACCGCAACGCCGTAAAACGAATAAGCGGCTTTAAGTTTCGGATTGAGGTGTGCGTAGTTGAAGGTCCATCCCCCACCCCAGCAGAACCCGCAAACCGCGAGCGTTCCATTGGCGGCTGGGATTTTCGTTAACGCGTAATTGCCGGTCGCATCGAGGTCGCCTTGGACTTGCTCTTTCGGCAACGCGTGAGTTGCTTTGCCGGCAGCATCGCCATCTTCGTATTTTTGACCGCTCAGCAAATCCGGCGCGATCGCGATGACGCCATTCTCAGCAAGTTCATCGCACAAGCTGCGCAGCCAATCCGTTAGGCCAAAAATCTCTTGAATCACCAGAACCACCGGCGCTTTATCTTTACGCTCTGGGTAAACTACGAACGCCTTGATCGTTCGATCGCCCGATTTGATGTCGACCCATTCGCCGTGGCGCGGCGAGCTATTGAGTCGATCTTTTCCAAAATCCTTGAATTCTTGCGCGAGGAGCGATTGCACGACGAAACACAGGGCCAGAGCAGGAATGATTCGCTTCATGCCGTTAAGATTTATTTCCGCCGGACGGGAAGCCAAGAATTTTTTGTCCCCCGTGACATGCAAACAGGAGTCCAACGACCAGTCGCATCAGGCAATAAACCAGATCAGCGTAGCGACTGAGAAAACTCATCGCCGAAAGGAACTGCCCATCCTGATGCAGTTAGGTGGTCGACGGCGTTGCCGTCGTGGCACCTTTATCTCGGCACCAGAGTGCATCGACGCTCCAGCGGCCGGGGCCATAAAACACGACGAACAAGAAAAACCAGCAATAGAAGATTGCTAGTTCGCCTTTGTTCGAAAATTGCGGTCCCCCGCTCGAGATCGGAAAGAACTTCGCAATCGGAGTTGGGGCGTTGGCCACGTGGATCATGAAATAAGCCACCGCCATCTCGCCGCTGCAGATGAATGCGGCCAACCGTGTTAGTAATCCAAATGCAATCAGCAAGCCGCCTACAAGTTGAATCCAACCGCCGACCTGCATCATCATTTCGTCTGAACCCGGCATCCCGCCGAACATGCCGAGTACTATTTGCCCGCCGTGACAGGCAAACATCAACCCGACAATCAGCCGCGTAATGCAGTAAAACGGATCCGCAAATCGATTAAGAGAGCTCATGAGTTGTTAGGCTGCATGATGTCGATCTAGTGTGTCAAGAAAATGACAAATGTGAAAATGACGAATGACGAATGACGAAGCACGAAGGAATGAGGAATGATCTAATGACGAAATTGTCGCGGCCGCATCAGCTTCGTCATTTGGGTTTTGTCATTCCTTCGTCATTAGACATTCGTCATTCGTCATTCCGATCATGCCGCCTTCTTATGCGGCTGCGGATGTTTTGCTGCACGCTTTGCGGTCGATTTTTTCTTGGCAGCACCGGTTTATTCTAGGCCCTTTTGTAAAACTTCCGCGTCGCTGGATATAAGGCGATGGGAATGTTGACCAACCCGAAGCTGATGCTGCCTTTCCAAATTGCGCGCATACAAAATTATTTCGCGCGGCGTGTGTACCTTAAGCGGGTGAAGTTATCGATCCCGTGTAGAGGCGCGTGTCCTCACGCGCGCTCTGCACCAATTGCGGCTGGGACAGCCGCCCCTACACCAACGTCGACCTCACGCAGCCAATTCGAGTTCTCGGCGCGGAATTCCTCGCAATTCAAAGAGACGAATCAATGTTTCCTCGATCAAATTGTTTGGACAAGAAGCGCCGGCGGTAATGCCAACGACCGCCGGTCCGGTCGGCAACCAGAAGTGAGAAATGACTTCGCGCTTCTCGTGCAAATTGTAGTGCTTGATCTCCTCACGCGAAACAAGCCGTGAAGCATTCAGGACAAAATAAGTGGGCAATTTCTCTTCACCCATCTCGGCCAGATGCGAAGTATTCGAACTATTGTAACCGCCAACCACAAGCAGCAAATCGAGCGGAACATTGAGCAGCTCACGTAATGCGTCCTGTCGCTCCTGAGTCGCGCCGCAGATAGTGTCAAAGAACCGGAAATTTTTTGCGGCCAGTTCAGGTCCGTCGCGGTCAATAATCGCCTGCCGAACACGACGCTGCACTTCCTCGGTCTCCCCGCGCAACATGGTTGTTTGATTGGCCACGCCGACGGTTTGCAGATGCACGTCCGGATCAAAACCGGGCGAATAGGCACCCCGGAATTTCTCAAGGAACGCCTGCTTGTCGCCTCTGTGGCGGATATAATCGCAGACGTAATCCGTCTCTGCCAGCGTAAGAACAACCAGGTAATGACCTTTGCCATCACCAAGCGCGCGCGAACTGGTCGCTTTGGTTTCTTCGTGTTCAGCCTTGCCATGAATGATGGAGGTGGCTGACTCACTTGCGTATTTACGAACGCGTTTCCAAACGCTCATCACGTCTCCACATGTAGTATCGACGATCTGGCACCCGCGCTCTTTGATCTGCTGCAAGATCGACAGTTCGGTCCCGAATGCCGGAACGATCACGATGTCGTCCGGTTGCAATTCGGAAATCTCGGCCTGCTTGTTACGGCCAGTGAGATTCTTAATACCTAACGATGCGATCTGGTGATTAACCTCCGGATTATGGATGATTTCGCCGACGATGAAGAGACGCCGGTCTTGGAAAACCTTTCGCGCGGCGTAAGCCAGGTCAATGGCACGCTCAACGCCATAGCAAAAACCGAATTGCTTGGCCAGGCGCACCGTCGTATCGCCGACCTTAATAACACCGCCGACGCGGCGAATTTTTTCGACGATGTCGCTGCGATAATGCGACTCGACCTGCTCCTGAACCGCGGCCATCACGTCTGGCGTTCGCAAATTGACTTTCTCGCGCGCGGTCGTGCCGCTGGAAATAAGGTTTGTGCTCACGAAATCAAGTGAACCTACTTTGACCTCCAGGAAAAGAGGTGGATTCAGTTAACAACGAATACATGTCTTAGTCTTGCAGCAATTGCCCGCTCGGCTTTTGGAAGGCAGCATTTGTGACCATGATGCGCGGATCGGGATCGGGCGCGCGTGAGTCGTCCACGCGTCGCACCTTTGGGCCCATCGTATCATCTTCCGGTTGCGTCGTGGCGATACTCACTGGCGTTCCAATTCTGACCAGGGCATAAAATTTCGGTGCCGCCTCGCCGTGCAAACGAATGCAGCCATGAGTACGCGGGTTGGGATGCACAAAACCCTGGTGAAAACCGTAGGCGGGAGCGAATTCACACCAATAACCCATCGGATAACCCACGTAACGGCCTGGCCCGCCACCGGTCGATGGAATAACCCGATCGCCCTGGACGCTAAATCCGTACGAGCCGGAGCGCTTCTGCTCCTCTTTTAAGTAGATGTTGAAATTGCCCTTCGGCGTCGGTTTCTCCGGAATCCCGACGGAACATGCCACTGCCATTAAGCAACGATCGCCCTCCATCACATACACGTTCTGTTTCAACAGCGAGACTTTTACGCGCACGGCAGAAGGATCCTTCGGGCGGTAAGCGGTAACATGATAGGGTCCGCCGCCGCCGGTCAGCAGTCGCCCGGTTTGACAACTGGCGAGGAGCAAAGCCAAACCAGTTACAATAATTACATTTAGACGGCAAATAGCGCGCATACCCGTTATTTGAGAACGAGCGCCGGTTTTGTCAAACCTCACTCTGTGGCGGCCTCCTTCTCTGGAGTTGCGCTATCTTCAGTTCTTTCGAGCAGTTCATCAAAACGGCGCCACTGTTGAGCATAAAATGGGTAGGGCCGGCCCGGGCGCGCAGGTTTGTAGCGCCAATGTTTGTACATCCAAAGCCACGGTGCCGGGTTCTGCCGCAGGTACGGTTCGAACGAGTCCCAACAGGCTTGCGCAATCCGTTGTTGGGTCATGCCTTGCTTGCTATTAATCCTGCGGTGAAAAACCAAACGATAACGCCCATCCGGTAACGGCTCGCAATGCGCAGGTACAAGTGGCACGCCCGTTTGCTGGTGCAGCCATGCGTGGGCCGAGGTCACGCTCGTTCTCAACCCGAAACAATCAATCGCGACCGCTCCATGAGTCGGCGGCACAGTTAAATCGACCAGTAAGGCGGTCCGCCCCTTTCGCCGCAGCACTTTGTAAAGCCGGACGATGCCGCGCTCACGGGGGATGAGTTCGTGACCTGATTGTTCGCGCAATTTTTTGAAAATCGGATCAAGCAACGAATTCTTAAATTCTTGCGAAATAATCGTGCCGCCGAAATCGAGAAAACCGCAGGCCAGACTCAGCCATTCGAAATTGCTGTAGTGGTAGCAAGCGATCATGACGCATCGCTCGGGCCCGGCGGTACGCACAAATTCGTCGAAATTCTCCAGTTCAATATAACGCGAAAAATTTTCGCGGTTCAGGCACGGGCTCCAGAGAAGATCGAGCATAGTCCGGGCGAAATGTTGAAATGATTCGCGAACGAGTTTGCGCCGTTGCCGTGTCGACAACTCATCGCCAAACGCTGCCCCGAGATTGGCCAGCGCTACCCTTCGTCCCTGCCGATCCAGTACCGACATCAACCTGCCGACGCCCAGTGCCAGACGAAAGCAGGCCTTGCGGGACAAAAGCGGAATAAGTTTTGCAGCAATGACAAGGCCGAGCCACTCGAGCCGATAACGAATCCGTTTCCAGCGCGAACGCATTCGCGCACTCTAGACGCGCGCCGTGGGGCCCGCTAGGTGTTCCGAACTTCTCCCGCGGCAGGTTTTCTGTCCGACGCTGCTGCCGAAGCTGGTTCCGAATTGGTCTTGCAGGATCGGATCAAAGCAACCGAAACTGCGATTTGTGCCTCGTTGACTTGGCTCGGTTCAATCTTATTTTGATCTCGCGTACGCTGGCGCGGCGCGGCTCGTGAAAAGCGTCCTCTTCGTTTGTACCGGTAACATTTGTCGCAGTCCAATCGCCGAAGGTCTTTTTCGGCGTATGATTGGCAATCGCAAAGATATTGAGGTGGCATCGGCCGGTGTCCATGCCGTCCGCGGGCAACCGCCAAGTCTCTACGCGGTGCAGGTTTGCGAACAGGACGGAGTCGACATCAGTCGGCAGCGCAGCCAGCCGCTCACTGCCGGATTGGTCGATCGCGCGACGCACATTTTCGCCATGACCGGCGCACATCTCGAAACCATCCATATGCTCTTTCCAAACGGGATCGAGAAAACCTTTTTGTTGCGCGAATTTGAAGAGCCCGGCT
>Ga0070697_100002417_pt1 | contig 14359 bp, 14 predicted proteins | sample KBSK1501metaG_FD_65475 | JGI IMG/M metagenome (GOLD analysis project Ga0070697, IMG submission 65475) | Corn, switchgrass and miscanthus rhizosphere microbial communities from Kellogg Biological Station, Michigan, USA - KBS K1-50-1 metaG | ecosystem: Host-associated > Plants > Roots >...
TGGCATCGTCGGATGATGTAGCGATTACCCGCGCGCCCTGAAGCTTGGCGATGCGCAGCGCCGTCAGCGACACGCCGCCACCAATTCCCCATACCAGGACCCAATCCCCAGACTTCACCCGCGCGCGCGTCACGAGCATGCGCCACGCCGTGAGCGTCACGAGCGAGAACGCCGCTGCCTCCGCCCACGTCAGCTCCCTTGGGAGTGTCGGAATGCTGGCGAGATTGTGCGCCGGCACGGTGACGAGCTCGGCCATTGAGCCGGGCAGATGCTCACCCAGAAGTCGATAATTGACGCAGAGCGACTGCTCGCCCGCGCGGCAGTACTCGCACGTGTAATCGGAGATGCCGGGATTCACCATCACGCGGTCGCCGGGCTGCACGTTGGTGACACCGGGGCCGACGGTCTCGACAACACCGGCGCCGTCGGCGCCGACGACAAACGGAAAGCGCTCCGCGGTCCCTGGAAGTCCGTCTGCGACGAACAAATCGAGGTGGTTCAGGGCCGCGGCCCTAATGCGGACGCGCACCTCGCCCACCTCGGGGGCGGGTGCATCCGGAACGTCGCTGATCTTGAGGTGCTGGGGTCCGCCTGTGGCAGTCAGAACTACTGCACGCATGCCCTAGCCCCGAGTCCCCAGCCCCGAACCCCTACGGTCGGAACGCCGGCGTAGTCATCTGCTCTGTGCCGATCGTCGGGAGCGGGACGGGTGTCGCCGAGCTGACCGGCTGCACATAGACGCGATACTTGGGATTGCGGCGATTCTGCGGCTCGGCGTTCACCACGAGCGCGAGCAGATCACCGGACGGCGAGACCGCGAACGATGCGATCGCGAGGTCGATCCCCGTGATCGCGGTGGTCGCGCCAGTCGCAAGGTCGGCGCGGATCACCTGCTGGACGGTGCGATTGCCTTCGCGCCGCTCGACCAGGTAGGCGAGCGAGCCGTCGCGCAGGAACCGCGGCTCGGATTCGCGCTGCTGCGGCGACCGCGTGAACTGCCGCTGGTTCGTGCCGTCGCGGTTCATCAGCCAGATATCCTGGTCTTTGTTGCGTGACGAGACGTAGGCGATCGTCTGGCCATCGGGTGAGACCGCCGGCGTCGAGTTGACCGAGTCGCGTGTGAGCTGTGTCAGGCCGGTGGCGTCCACGTTCACGGCCCAGATCTGCGACTTGCCCGCGGTGCGCCAGGAGTTGAACACGAGCGATTGCCCATCGGGCATGAAAGACGGCCGCCCGTCTGCCTGCGGATCGTTGGTGACGCGTGTTGCTCCGGTGCCGTCCGCATTCATCAAATAGATCTCGGGGTTGCCGTCCTTCTGCGAGACGTACGCGATGCGCGAGCCGTCCGGAGAGAACGCTGGATCGCTGGCCGACGTGGTGTCGCTGGCCGGTGTCAACTTCGTGAGCTGCGCGAGGTTGGAGCGCTCCACGGCGTACAGCTGGAACTTGCCGGATGTGTTGGGTGCGGCGCGCGAGCTCGCGACGATGATCTCGCCAACCACGTAGACGTCGGCCACCGCGGTCTTCCCGCCCGGAGCGGTCGCTGTGACCTTGGCGTGTCCATAGCCCGTTCCCGCGACGGTTCCGTCCTCGCCGACGGTCGCGATCTGGGGACTGTCGCTGGTCCACGTGAGGTTCGTCGCGGGGCTGAGGACGTTGCCCTGGTCATCGGCGTAATTGGCGCGCAGCGCGCGCCGCTGGGTCAGGCCGATTCCGACGCGCGGCTGCGAGAACTTCACCGAGCCCGCGATCACACTGACGTTCCACCCGACCGCGAGGCCAACACCGGGGCCGCGAACCGTCAACTGCGTTTTTCCAACCGTCCGCCCCGTGAGCGTCCCGGTTTGTGCGTCAAAGCTCGCGATACCGGGATCGGTCACGGTCCACCGCAGCGGTGCTTCGGGCACGGGGACGTTTTCGGCGGTGAGTGCCTGCGCCTCGAACTTGGCCGTGCCGGTCAACGCGACTTGGACTTCCTCGGAGACCCTCGGCCGCACGGACAGCTTCGTCACCACCTGGTGGACGGAGACTTCGATACTCTTGCTCTGCAGCAGTCCCGAGACCGTCAGGATAGCCTTCCCCGGCCCGACAGCGGTCACCACACCCGCCAGGCTCGCGCGCACAACGCTCTGATCGCTCGATGCCCACTGCAGGACCAGCGGGTTTACAGTGCGGTTATTCTGTGTGGCCACAATCACATGCAGCGTGTCGACTTCGCCCGGCGAGAGCAGCACCGACGATCCCTCGCGCACCGAGAAATCTGCCTGCTGCACCACGACGGGCGCGGTTGCCGTGAGTCCACCGGTCACGGTCGCCTGAATCGTGCCCTGACCCGGGGCGAGCGCGACGACATTGCCGCTCTGATCGACGCTGGCGACGTCCGGCCTGAGCGAGGTCCAGGTCACGAGCACCGGTGCGGCCGGATTACCGTCCTCGCGCAGCGCCCGCGGCGACACCCGCGTGTTTTCGGACGCCAACAGATACACGACGCCCGGCTCGAGGCGCAGGGCGGCAGCCAGCCCACTGCCTGGCGGCTGGCCGGAGAAGGGATCTGGGCCAGGGGGTGCGGGTGGCGCGGCCGGGCCCGGAGGTGGCGCGGGCGGCGGGGCGGCGTTGGCTCCGCCGGTCACCTGAATCGCGGCCTGGCCACGGCGCGCGCCGACCCGAGCCTCGATGATGGCGACGCCGTTGGCCACCCCGGTCACGGTGCCGTTGTTGTCGACCTTTGCGACGCCGACGTTGTTCGACGACCAGATGATGCGGACGGTGGGGACGACATTGCCGATGCGATCGAAGGCGGTCGCGAGCAAACCGGTGCGCTCGCCGGCACGGATAGTCACCGTAGGCGGCGCGACTTGAACTTCGGCGACACTCTGTGCGGCTAGCGCGGCGGGGAGCAGCAACCCGAATGCGCCGAGAAGTCCGCGTCTCATCATGGTTGGCGAATGTGCGTCCGGCTAAATGCCGTTGTCAAGCCAACTTGTCACGAAAGGCGGCCGTCGCCCATATCACTTGCGGGGTCTGAATCCCGCGGTAAGCTATAGGCCACCCACGACGCCCCCGCACCTATCAGCATAGGAGAAGATCCGATGCTTGAGCAGACGGACGTAACGGAAAGCAGTTGGCCTGGACCGGGGTTCATGGAGCCGATGTTCCCGTCGGCACCCACGCCCGCACCTTCCCCGTCGTCGATGCCGATGGAGGACTCGCGCCCGTCTTCCAAGCCGAAAGCGAAGAAGAAAAAGAAAGCCGCGAAGAAGAAGTCGCGTCCGAAAGCGAAGAAGAAGAAACCCGCGAAAAAGAAGAAAGCAGCCAAGAAGAAGCGCCGCCGCTAAGACAACTTGCTTCGACAACCGCGGGAGCGTCTCGCTGAGACGCTCCCGCGGCTCACGTTAGGAGGATAAGACCGTGCGTCGTGCGTCGTGCGTCGTTTTTGTCACGCTGATGATCGCGTGCTCCGCTCCGAAGATCCCGCTGGGCAATCCCCCGCAAGAAATCGCCGCGATGCTGCAGCGTTCCGCGTCCGACTGGAATCGCGGAGACCTCCAGGGGTTCATGAGCGACTATGCGCAGGATTCGCTCACGAGCTACATGTCGAACGGCCACATCCAGTATGGGTGGCAGGCGCTGTACGATCGCTATCAAAAGAACTATTTCGCGCCCGGCAAAGCGCGCGACTCACTCTCGTTCGATGAGCTGCACGTCCGCGTTTTGACGCCCGACTTCGCGTACGCGACCGCGCGATTCAAGCTGTCGCGGCGCGACTCGACGGTCGCGAGCGGTCCGTTCACGCTGGTGCTGCAAAAGCGCGGAGATCGGTGGCGGATCTTGCACGATCACACGGCGGCGGACACGAAGTGACACTCATGTCGGCACGTTGGCACGTCGGCACGCTGAGCCTCGCGCTGGTCGCCGTCGTGGGCTGCAGCAAGCTCCTGCCCCAAGACCAGGTCATCGCGCTCGAAGGCGCGACGCTCATCGATGGGGCGGGCGGCGCGCCGAAGCAGGACGCGCTCATCATCGTCCGCAACGGCCACATCGACGCGATCGCGCGCACCAACGAAATCCCGATCCCGCGTGGCGCCGAGCGGATCAGTCTGGTCGGAAAGACGATCATCCCGGGTCTGATCGACGCGCACGCGCATGTGGAGCGGTGGGCGGTGGGACGCTACGTCGTGTGGGGCGTCACGACCGTGCGGGATTTGCACGGCGGCACCGACACCGTGCTCGCGCTCAAGAGCGACTTGAACCTCGGCTCGATCCTGGGACCGCGGATGTTCAGCGCGGGCGCCATGATCGACGGCGTCCCGACGACCTATCCCAACGCGACGGGCGTCGCGACACCGGACGAGGCGCGGCGCGCGGTCGACCAGCACGCCGTCGCCGGCGTGGATTACCTCAAGGTCTACACCAAGATCACGCCCAGCCTGCTGCGGCCGCTGCTCGACGAGGCGGAGAAACTGCGTCTGCCGGTCGCGGCGCACCTCGGGAAAACCGACGCGTTGACGGCGGCGCGTATGGGGGTCATCTCGCTCGAGCACATGTCCGGCGTCGTCCAGGCCGCAACCGGCGACCAGATCTACACGAACGCGCACACCAGCTTCCTGACCGGTTGGACGGTTGAAGAAAAGGGCTGGGCGAGCCTCGACTCGAGTACGATTGCCCGCACCGCGCGCGCGCTCGCGCAGACGAAAGTCACGATCGTGCCGACACTCGTGCTGCACGACATGCTGGCTCGCCTCGACAATCCCATCCTGTTGTTGCGGCCGGGGATGGAAGACGTGCCGGACAACGCGCAAAGCGTGCGGAGCGTGCCCGGTCTTCTGCAGCGCACCGGCTGGCGCGCCGCTGACTTTGACGCGTTCCGGCGTTCCCGCCGGCGCCAGGATCAGTTCGTGCGCGAGTACAAGCGCGCCGGCGGCGCCATCGCCGCCGGCTCAGACGCCGCGAACCAACTGCTGATTCCGGGATACTCCTTACACGAAGAGATGTCACTGCTGGTCGCTGCCGGGCTGACGCCGCTCGAGGCGATCACCGCCGCCACGCGCCGCGGCGCGCAGTTGTTACACGCCGACTCGCTGGGCATGATTGCCCAGGGCAAGGTCGCCGACCTGGTCGTGCTGAACGCCAATCCGGCGAGCAACATCAGCGCTACGCGCAACATCGCGATGGTCATGATCCGCGGCCGGATGATCCGGCCCGATTCTCTGAGAGCGACATGGAAATGAGCTATCGGCTTTCGGCTATCGGCTATCTGGTGTCTCTGTCATTGCTCACCGCGTGTGACCGTCCCAACCCGGCGCCCGCGAGCGGCTCGTTCGACGTCATTCTCCGTGGCGGCTGGATCGTCGACGGCAGCGGTAATCCGCGCTATCGCGGCGACGTCGCGATCCGCGGCGACCGAGTGGGTGCGGTGGGCTATCTGAACGGCGCGGTGGCGCGCGACACGATCGACGTCACGGGCCTCGTGGTGGCTCCCGGATTCATTGATATGCTGGGGCAGTCGGAAGGGGCGGTCCTGGTCGACAACCGCGTGCTCAGCAAGGTGAGCCAGGGCGTGACGACGGAGGTCACAGGTGAGGGCGGATCCGTTGCCCCCCTGACGGATCTCCTCGTGGTGGACGACTCGGCCTGGATGAAGCGCTACAACGTGCAGGAAGACTGGCGCGACCTGAACGGCTACTTCACCCACCTCGCGCGCACCGGGAGCGCCGTGAACATCGCGACGTTCGTCGGCGCCACGCAGATCCGTCTCGCCGTCGTCGGCAAGCAAGACCGCCATGCCACGTCGGAGGAATTGGCGCACATGGTGGCGCTGGTGGATACCGCGATGGAACAGGGTGCGCTCGGTCTCTCGACCGCGCTCGAGTACGCGCCCGCGATCTATGCGCCCACCGAGGAGGTCATCGCGCTCGCGACGGCGGCCCGCCGCCACGGCGGTGTCTATGCCACGCACATGCGCAACGAGGGCGGGCAGATCGACCAGGCGCTGGACGAGACCTTCCGGATCGCGCGCGAGGCCGGCATTCCGGCCGAGATTTGGCATCTCAAGGTGTCGGGGCGGCACAACTGGGGTCGGATGCCGCACGTCCTGGCGCGCATCGACTCGGCGCGCGCCGCGGGCCTCGATGTCACCGCCGACCAGTATCCGTACCTCGCCGGTGCGACGTCCCTGGACGCCTCCGTGCCGGCGTGGGCGCACTCGGGCGGGAATGATTCGATGATCGCGCGGTTGCGCGACCCCGCGACGCGCGCACGTATTCGCGCCGAGCTGCTGGCGCCGCCGCAGATCACCGACCGCTTCTACCGGGCGACCGAGGGACCCCAAGGCGTCATCGTGTTTCCCTTCGAGGACTCGCTCCACGCCTTGCAGGGCAAGCGACTGTCGGAGATCGCGGCCGCGCGACGCCGGGACCCGATCGAAACGATGTTCGATCTGATCATTGCCGATCACGCCCGCAGCGGCGCCATCTACTTCCTGATGAGCGAGGCGGACGTGCGCGCGGCGATGCAGCAGTGGTGGGTGGCCGTGAACACCGACGCGAGCGGTGTCGCGCCCGACGGCCCGTTCGGCAAGGACGGCACGCATCCGCGCTCGTACGGCTCTTTCACGCGCATCCTGGGCCGCTATGTGCGCGACCAGAAGCTCATGCCGCTCGAGTTTGCGGTGCGCAAGATGACGTCGCTCGCGGCGCAGCGCGTGGGTCTGACGGATCGCGGCCTGGTCAAACCGGGCATGTTCGCCGACCTCACGGTCTTCAATCCGGCGACGGTGATCGATCGCGCGACGTTCGAGCAGCCGCACCAGACGTCGGTCGGGATCGAGTATGTGTTCGTGAACGGGCAGATGGTGTTGAAGCAGGGGCAGATGACGACTGCGCGCCCAGGCCGGGGGCTCAGAGGTCCGGGATACCGCCGGTAGGTGACACTCGGCCGGCTCATCCTCGCGTGGCTCCCCGTGGCGGCGGTATTCGCCGCAGCGCCACCGCTCGGTTACCGCTGGGGAGGAGATCCGCCGCCCGACCAGGGCCCGCTTGTCTGGTCGTTCAACCGCTGGGAAATCGGTTGGCGACTCGTCGAAGCTGCCGTCGTCACCCTGTTCGCATCGCTCTGGTTCGATTCACTGGGCGCGGGTGGCTGGTGGCTGTTGTTCCTGCTCGTCGGCCTGCTGGTAGCGTTCCCGCGCCGACTGGTGATGTGGCAGCACGTAGAGCCGGTGCGGCGGCGTCATTTGCTGGTGCACGCCACGCTCGACGTCACGCGGTATGTCCTCGCCGGAGCCCTGCTCGCCTGGCGTCTTTCGTAGCTATCTTCGCAGGACCCATGACAACCGTTCGCCTGACCGCGCTTTCGCACGGCGCCGGCTGAGCCTGCAAGCTCGGCCCCGCCGAGCTGGCGCAGGTCTTGCGCCACGTGCCGACGATCACCGATCCACGCATCCTGGTCGACGCTTCGACGCGGGACGACGCCGCCGTGTACCAGTTGACGCAGGACCGCGCGATCGTCGCAACCGTCGACTTCTTCACGCCGGTCGTGGACGACGCGTACGACTTCGGGCGCATCGCCGCAGCGAATGCATTCTCAGACGTGTACGCGATGGGCGCGACGCCGCTGCTCGCGCTGAACCTCGTCGGCTGGCCGCGCGACAAGCTCCCCTACGAGCTGCTCGGCGACGTGCTGCGCGGCGGGGCAGACATCGCCAAGGAAGCGGGCGCATTCGTGCTCGGCGGCCACTCGGTCGACGACCCGGAGCCCAAGTACGGCATGGTCGCGATCGGCGAAGTGCATCCCAATCGGATCGTGACGCTCGCGAAGGCCCGCGCCGGCGATGCTCTGGTGCTCACGAAGCCGATCGGCACCGGCATCCTCACCACGGCGCTGAAACGCGACCTGGCGACCGCCGCGGATATCGCGCCCGCGGTGGCGTCGATGACGACGCTGAACGCGGGCGGCGCGCGCGCAATGCGCGCCATCGGTGGCGGGGTTCACGCGGCAACCGACGTGACCGGTTTCGGATTGCTGGGCCACCTGCACAACATGTTGGCCGCGAGCGGCGTATCCGCTGAAGTGGATGCCGCATCCGTGCCGCTGTTTCCGAAAGCGCTAGAGCTCGCGACACGCGGCGCGATCCCGGGCGGCACCACGCGCAACCGTGACGCGCTCGCGCCGCAGGTCCAATTCGACGCGGCAGTTCCGGAACCGCTTCGCGTTCTGTTGTTCGATGCGCAAACGTCGGGAGGCCTCTTGATCGCCGTGGATGCCGATCGCGCCAATGCACTCATTGCGGCCCTCGAGCGAGAGGGAACGCCGGCGGCGGTCCGTATCGGCCGGCTCTCGCGCGGAGTCGCCGGCGCGATTCACGTGAAGTGAGCGGCGCGTGCCTACTCCCTCCTATCCCCGGATTCCCGAATACCGCTCGCTCACACCCGAGGCGCTCGATGCGTTGGAGCGCGCCGTGCGCGAGCATTTGCGGGTAGCGCTGAAGCGCCGCGGCACCGAATATGTCGTGGTGGCCGAGCGGCTCGAGACGAGCGGGCGCGACGACGTGCTGGCGGGACGGCTCCCGATGACGGGCGAGCTGCTCTCGTTCCGGCTGCGCGATCTGGAGAGCTTCGCGGTACTGCCCTAGCCCGTGTTCACGCGCCTGCTGGTGGGTCTCGATGGCAGTCCCAATGCCGATGAAGCATTGGAGCAGGCGGTCCACCTCGCTCTCCGCTTCAAGTCGAAGATCCTGGTGGCCCATATCAACGAGAGCCACCGCATCGGCCGGCGCGCATCCGACTCCGGCGTGCTGCTGCAGCGGGCGCAGGAGCGGGTGGAGGATGCAGGCCTCGCCGTGCAGACGATCCTGCGCCAGGGCGATGCCGACGCGGAGCTTGCGATCCTCGCCCAGGACGTCGACCTGGTACTGGTCGGCCGGAGGGGCCGCACGTCGCCCGCCGACGTGCTCGGGACGAGCGTCTCGTCGCTGATTCGCATCGCCGAACGGTCGGTCATCGTGTGCGGCAGCAAGCCGTCGCCGATGCAGGAGTGCGCCATCGCCTACGACGGCCGCGAGACGGCGCAGCGGGCGCTCGAGCTGATCGCGCGCTTTGCCAGCGTCACGCACAGCACGGTGCATATCATTCATGCCACCATCGATCCCGCGATCGGTACCATGGTGATCGGCGAAGCCGAAGCGGTGCTGTCGCTGCAGGGGATCGCGTTCGTCACGCACCTCGAGCGCGGCACGCCCGGCGAAGCCGTCGCCCGGGTGATCCAACAGACCCAGTGCGACGCGCTGTTCGCCGGCGCCCACGTGGGCAAGCGCAACGCGGTGACCGTGTCGCATGCCGAGGAGATCTTGCTGCACACCGACATTCCCGTAGTCATTCAGCCATGAACGAACACTTCGTCCTGGTGCACGCCGACGAAAGCTGTCTCGGCAACGACTCCACCAAGCCGAGCCGGGGCGGCAACGCCGCGCTGATCGAGGCCCCGGCGGGCGACAGCGTGGCACGGTGGGACTTCTTCGAATGCTCGCCGCAGACCACGAACAACAAGATGGCCCTGGCGGGCGCGATTGCGGCGCTCGAGTGGATCCGGCGCCAATGGCGCCACGCGCACGTGCGCTACGTCTCGGACTCCGAATACCTGATCAAGGGAATGACGCAGTGGTCGAAGGACTGGGAAGCCCGGGGCTGGCGGCGGAAAACGGGCTCGCTGGAAAACGTCGAGCTGTGGCAGAAGCTGGTGCAAGTCGCGGGCATGCACACCGTGGACTGGCGCTGGGTGCGCGGCCACAACGAGCACGTCAAGAATGAATACGCGAATATCGTCGCGATTCGCGCCGCCGAGCGGCAGGAGCGCTCCAACGGGCTGATCCCGTCCGGCTTCGATACCTGGCTCGCGCAGCAGCGCGCGCGCGGCAAGTTTGTCGACTTCGATCCCGACCAGGAGCTCCATGAACGCGCCTAAGGATCACGTGGTCGCCTCCGACCAGTCGGCTCCAGTCGACAGGATTCCGCTATACGAGGTGTATATGCGGATGGCGGAAGAGCTGGCAAAGCGCTCGACCTGCGTGCGGCTGCAGGTGGGGACGGTCGTGACCGACCAGCGGCTCGAGAACGTCCTGGCGATCGGCTACAACGGCAACGCGCGCGGCCTCCCGAACAAATGCGACTCCGCCGTGCCCGGCAATTGCGGCTGCATCCACTCCGAGATGAACGCGCTCGTGAAGGCGCCCGGCAACATGCGCGACAAGGTGGTGTTCGTCAGCGCGTCGCCATGCGTGATGTGCGCGAAGCTCATCATCAACTCGGGCGTCACGCATGTGTTCTATCGCAAGGCCTACCGCGACCCTTCCGGAGTCGAGGTACTGCAACAGGGAGGAGTCGTCCCGGTGCTCTATGATCGGTGGATGTCCGCGTGGAGAAACGGGAGCAGCGCCTAGTGGATGAGCTGGATCGTCTGTTCGGGCTTCTGGTCGCCGCGCTCGCCCGCGAAACGCGCGTGGCCGTCCCGTTCCCGGCGGCGGAGGTCTACGAGCGGCTCGTACCTTATCGCTTGAACCGCTCTCATTTGAACGTCGCGACCCACCAGGATTACGAGATGGCGGTGCTTCGGCTGCTGGCGGGCGAGCGCGGCTACGTCCAGCTCGAGCCCGAGAACGTCCGCGAAGCCATGGAACGGGAGATTACGACGATCAATCCCGACCCCGCGTATTTCCGCAGCTTTCCCGAAGCGCAGGTGATGGTCAACGGCCGCGCCGCCGAGCGCGTCTTGATCGCGGAGCGCGCGTATGCGCCACCAGCGAGCGAGGACGAGGAGGACCTGCTCGACACGACGGGCGAAAACCCGATCCCGCCCGCTGCGACGCGCGCGCCCCCCCCGCCCCCGCCGCCTCCACCCGCTGGCGGAAGCGCACCAGCAGAGCGGTTCCGCGTCGCTCGGCCACCGCACTCGCTGTCCGAGAACCAGTGCGAGTACTGCGGCGGTGTCTTGCCGAGCAATCGCGACGTGCGGTTCTGCCCGCATTGCGGCCAGCCGCAGGAGGGCGACCTCAAGTGTCCGGCGTGCGACAGCCCGGTAGACGTTGGCTGGGCATACTGCTTGTCGTGTGGGAAGCCGACGGGATTCGAGTGACGGGCCGTTGAAGTCGTATCAGGTCGCCGTCATTGCTGGAGATGGGATCGGGCCAGAGGTGATCGAGGCCTCGATTCCTATTCTCGATCGCGTCGCCGCGACACACGGATTTGCGTTGGCTTGGGAGCGCCTTCCCTACTCCGCCGATCACTATATCAAGACCAAGGAGACGCTGCCCGATGCCGCGTTCCGGCATCTGCGCGACGACGTGGACGCGATCTTCCTGGGCGCGATTGGCGATCCGCGCGTCCCGGGCAACGAGCACGCGCGCGACATCCTGTTGGGCCTGCGATTCAAGCTCGATCTCTATGTGAATTTCCGACCTGTCGAGCTCCTGCACCCCGACCTGACGCCGCTGCGACGTCCCGGCAACATCGACTTCGTCATCTTTCGCGAAAACACCGAAGGCCAGTATACGGGCCGCGGCCGTTCGAGCGGCGACGAGCACGTCGCCGAGGAAGTCAACACGGGGAAAGGCGTCGAGCGCATCATTCGCGCGGCGTTCGCGTGGGCAAAGTCGCACGGCAAGACGCGCGTCACGATGAGCGACAAGTCGAACGCGATTCCCACGCATCGGATCTGGCAGGACAAGTTCAAAGCGATCGCGCGTGAGTATCCGGAGATCGCCGCCGAGCACCGCTACGTCGACGCCCTCGCGCTCGAGCTCGTGCGGGAGCCGCAGCGGTTCGAAGTCATCGTGACCAACAATCTGTACGGCGACATCCTGTCCGACCTTGGCGCCGGGCTCGTCGGGGGGCTGGGAATCGCGGCGAGCGCCAACCTTCACCCCGGATCGCGGCAGGCCCTATTCGAGCCCGTCCACGGCTCGGCCCCAGCCCTCGCGGGCAAGGGCGTCGCAAACCCCGTTGCAGCCCTGTTGACGGGGTGCTTGATGTTCGAGCACTTGGGGCACCCCGCCGCCGGAGCAGACCTCAAGCAGGCGGTCCGCACGGTGCTGGCGAGCAGGGTGCGTACCCCTGATCTCGGAGGTGACGCGAGCACCGCGGCAGTGGTAAAGGTTGTAGGGGACCTGGTTTGAACCCTAGTTGACAGTCCAGCGATTGGTTGGTTGCGTGGAGAAATGCCGCCGCTTCCGCTGAACAGGATCCTGAACGTTGCGCTGCCGTCGCTGTCCGGCGAAGCCCGGGCCGTGCTGGACGTACTCGCCTGCCGGAATGGTCTGCTCCCCGCCGCCGGCGACGTCGCCACCTTCGTCGGCCTGCGCACGCGCCACCAGGTAGCGCGCGCCTTGCGCCGCGCGAGCCTGCCGCCGCTGGAGGAGCTCGCCGCGTGGACGCGGCTCTTCTATTGGGTACTCCAGTCCGAGCAAACCGGCGCGTCGCTGCTTTCGCTGGCGCGCGAAGCCGGTGTCGAGCCCGCGACCTGCTATCGCCTGGTGCGCCGTCTGATGGGTCAACCATGGTCGCGCGTGCGGCGCGGCGGCGTCGCCGGAGCGATCCTGCAGTTCCGGACGACATGGCGCGACAGCGCCATGCACGAGCTCGCCCTTCAGCCGTACCTGCAAGCCGCTGCGCGACGTGAGGCGAAAGCCGCCGCGGGTGGAGCAACCGGTTACGCGATTGGCCCTCCCCCAGCCGGTCAGTCACGTCGCACCACACAGGCGCCCGCCGAAGCGCCGACCAGACCGCGCGGTGTGTTAGCCGCTCGCCTGGCGCTGACCGGCTACCCGTTCGATGTGGCAATTGGCGCGGACGGCGTCGCGTGGGTGACTCGGGTGCACGCCGCCGCCCTCGAGCGGCTGGAGCTCCACCCGCTCGCGTCGACCGGGAGCATCCGCGTTGGCATCGCGCCCACGCGCGTGAACCTGGCGCCGTCCGGTGGATACGCCTGGGTGACCAATCAGTTCTCGCGAGACGTGGCGGTCGTGGATCTCACGTGCCGCCGGCGCATCGGCTCCATCGCGATGGACGCCAATGCGCTCGGCGCGACGCTCTCGCCCGACGGCCGCACTCTGTACGTCACCACGAACCTCGATCAACTCTGCGCCTGTGCGTTGACCGACGACGGCGGTCGGATCGTCCGTTCGACGACGCTGCCGTTGGTCTCGACGGAAGTCATCGCCCATCCCGCCGGGACCCGCGTGTTCGTCCCGACATGGAAAGCGGGTGTCATTCTCGAATTCGACGCGCGGACGCTCGCCGTCACGCGTCGTCATGAAGTCGGCGGCCGGCCGCTCGGTGTCGCGCTTTCGCGCGACGGCCTGCGGCTCTACTGCGGCAACGAGGAGGGTTGGATCGATCTTATCCACTTGCCGACCGGGAAAAGCCAGAGACGAGTGCTCGAGACGCCGGTCGAGGAGGTCGCGCTCACCCCGGATCAATCGGTCGTATACGCCAGCCTACGCCCCGCCGGCCGGCTCGAAATCCTCGATGCGCACACCCTGCAGTCGCTGGGCACGCTCGAGCCCGGTGGTCTGCCACGCCACATCGCCTTCAACTCGTCCGGTAGCGTCGCGGTTGTCGCCAATGAAGCGGGGTGGATCGATCTCGTGCGGTAGGGTTATGACTTTTAGGGCGTTCCCCCTGTCTTTCCCAACCGTCCTCGTCTAAATGTTCTAACGCGCCCGCTCTTTCAAAAAAAGGAGAAGGCTAATGGCTGCCGTTCGTCCCCGGGCTGTCGCGCGCTCGGCGATCCTGCTTGGTCTGCTCCTGAGTGCTTGCACTCAGGATCCTGGTCCGCTGTCGCCAGCCAGCACCGACAATCCCAACGCGCCCGGTCACCCCGGCTTCGGCGCCGACAATGCGCCGCTTGACGGCGTGCCGTTCGGCGTCGCCATCAATGACAAGAACACCTATTACGTCGCGCAGCTGATCGCAGGCACGCTGGCGCGCGGCACTCTGCCCAGTCAGGACATGAGCGCGCGGGTGCAGGTCGGCGCCGTTATCGGCCGCTCAATCGTGTCGCAGGTGCGGTTCAGCCCGAATGGCCGCACCGCGTACGCCAGTAATCAGGACGAAGGCAACATCAAGATCGTCGATGTCGCCACGAATACCGTCACCGCGACGATTCCCGCGCGGCCGAGCATCCTGAACATCGCGCTCTCCCGCGACGGCTTGACGCTCTACGCGCTGACCGATTTCCACGGAATCGACATCATCAGCGTGCGGACGAGGCAGATCGTCGGGAACATCCCGCAAGCCAGCACGGGCTCGATTCTCGCGGGCGTCGCGTGGAACCCGGCACAGTCGCTGCTGTTCGTGGCGGCGCGTGATGC
>Ga0070697_100002419_pt1 | contig 14358 bp, 13 predicted proteins | sample KBSK1501metaG_FD_65475 | JGI IMG/M metagenome (GOLD analysis project Ga0070697, IMG submission 65475) | Corn, switchgrass and miscanthus rhizosphere microbial communities from Kellogg Biological Station, Michigan, USA - KBS K1-50-1 metaG | ecosystem: Host-associated > Plants > Roots >...
CCATACTTCTTGAGGCCCTCAAGCCGCTGGCGCTCCACCTCCGCGCGCTCTATCACCTGCTGGCGCGCGATTTCCGCCTCCAGATCTTCGAGTGTCGCTGCGTCCGTCTTGAAGTCCGGCTCTTCGAGATCCGCGGGCCTGGGCGGCTTACGCGTAGGACGTTCGGGTGGCGGCTTCTTCGCAGGAGGGCGCCTCGTCTTCTTGAAGCGCTCGACTTCTTCGGGCCGATATCGCCGGTGCCCGCCGTCGGTGCGGACAGCCTTAAGCTGGCCGCTCTCTGTGAGCGATCGAACGACGTCTACTGAGAGCCCGAGTTGTTCTGCGACTTCACCGATCGACTGTAGCCTGTCCATACGACATCTCCTCTCTTTTGGTGTGCAACACTAAGTCTTGCATCTGCAATACTAGGTATTGCGCCAGGCATTTTCAAGGCTTAGTTTGGTTTCGTGCCTGTCCGAGCCCGACTAGTCGTGTATCCCACCGCGTCGCCTCCAGGGACGCCACGGCCGAATCCGCCCGAGGCGGGGCCCATGACCGTGGAGCGGCACATCGGAGGGAGACGCTATTTGACAGAAGTCCCGGTGAGCGGCGATCTGTCGCTTCGGGAGGTGGCTGCCTTCTTCGACGTTGACCCGGCGACGGTGTGGCGATGGGTGCGGGGGAAGCGGCTGGCGGGGCGCAAGGAGCGCGGACAACTACGGGTGCCGGTGCGCGAGATCTTTAGATTCGAACGAAGAGAGTTTGGCCCCTGGTTCAGTGGGTGAGGCGAAGGAGCTCGTCGGCGCCTGGGAGCGTCCGCGACGTGGGCTCAGTGGTGTTGGGAGTCGTAACTGTTTGCGACGGAGACCCGACGGCGCGGAATGTCGCAAGACCGACCCTCGTTGCCGCAAAAACGCCCTATCCCGTCACTGGGTTGCGGCGCCATTTTGGGTGATGCGCGACCGCAGTCGGACTTGCGGGAAGGAGCGATCGATCTCTAGTCTGTCAAGAGAGGTGTCTGCCAGCGATGGCAACCGGCTATTAGCCAGCCTCGGGAGCTAGATGGCACGAACGAGGGCACGCGCAGGGAGCAACCTCAGGGCTTGGGCCACTCGCGCCGGCCTTGCCCAGGTTGCTTTTGGCACGTCGAAGGGAGTCTCGCTAATCGGTGACAGCGTACGAATTCTGAAGCGCGCGTCCCTAAAGGGCCTCACAGGCCAGGTACAGCTTGTCTTCACTTCGCCGCCTTTCCCGCTGAATCGAAAAAAGAAATACGGCAACCGAGCCGGCGAGGACTTCAAGAAATGGTTGGCCTCTTATGCAATTCTTCTTCGAGACCTACTGAGTCCGGACGGCTCCATAGTGATTGAGATGGGGAATGCTTGGGAGTCGGGCAAACCTGTTATGTCAACACTAGCCCTGGAATCTCTTCTTGAATTCAAGAGGGCGGCCAAACTGTTCCTTTGCCAAGAATTCATTTGGTACAACCCTGCCAGGCTGCCAACTCCGGCTCAATGGGTGACCGTGGAGCGTGTTCGTGTTAAGGACGCGTTCACTCGCCTATGGTGGCTTAGCCCCACACCCAAACCCAAGGCCGACAATCGGCGGGTCCTAACCCCTTACAGCTCGTCGATGCGTGAGCTGCTAAAGAAGAAAAAGTACAACTCGGGTCGACGACCTTCTCAACACGATATCGGGCAGAAGTCGTTCTTCTCCGACAACGGAGGAGCGATTCCACCGAACGTATTGACGTTTGACGACGACCACGTGCCGGAGAATGTGCTGGCTGGATCGAATACGTCGAGCTCGGACGACTACCAACGCTTTTGCAAGCGCTTCCACCTCGAGATGCACCCGGCGCGTATGCCTCTGAACCTGGCCAAGTTCTTCATTGAAATGTGCACCGATGTGGGTGATCTCGTCCTCGATCCGTTCGCCGGGAGCAACACCACTGGGGCGGCTGCAGACCAGTTGAAGCGCAAATGGATGAGTATTGAAACGGACGGAGACTATGCCAGATCAGGAATGGGTCGATTCCCGCTATTGGCGCGGCACTACCGCGCGACTCGCAGATGAGTCTGCCAAGATCCGTGTCAGGGACTCCGGTCGCTATCCACAAGGGTGATTCTCTCAGAGGACTCTCATTCCTTGACCTCGACACCGAGTATCGGACCGGCGATAGCGATCTAATGGCCGAGTTCTACCGACCGTGCCTGTCGAGGGCATCACGCTATGACCGTGCTGTCGGCTACTTCCGCTCCAGTGTGTTCGCTGTGGCGGGATACGCGGTGATCCAGTTCGCGATGCGCGGCGGGAGGATTCGGATGGTCTGCTCGCCTAGTCTCTCGTCGGAAGACTTGGACGCTCTCTCGCGTGGATATGACAAGCGAAGGGAGATCGTGTCCGGATTGTTGGAACGTGAAGTATCGTCGCTCTTGTCTAGCGTAGACCTGAGGGCGAGCGCGGAGGTACTTGCGACTCTTATCGCACTCGAAGTCCTCGAGCTTCGAGTAGCGATTCGGCCTCCCTCGTTCGGCATCTACCATGAAAAGATCGGCGTGTTCACGGACGACCTTGGGAACGCGGTCAGTTTTCGCGGTTCCTCCAACGAGACGTGGCGTGGTTGGCATCTAGAGGGAAACCTTGAGTCATTTGAGGTCTTTTGCTCTTGGCGCGGCGAAGACGAAGCGCAGCGCGTAGGTCGCCATCGGAAGTACATCGAGCGACTCTGGAGTGGATCTCTGCCGAATCTTGAAGTCGTACCGTTTCCCGAGGCGGTGAAGCGAAACCTTTGCACGATCGCCAAGGACCGACTGGAGGATCTAGTTGCGCCTGACTCGCCTCGAGCATCCCCGAGAAAACCCCAACCTCATCAATTGACGGCCCTCGATGAATGGCGTTTGAGAGGGAGGCGAGGCATCCTCGAGCATGCTACCGGTAGCGGTAAGACCTACACAGCGCTCCTTGCTATCAGGGAGCACGTGCGTAATGGCCAGGTTGCTTTAGTGGTCGTGCCGAGTCGGCTCCTACTTCAACAATGGGCCGGAGAGATAATCGCAGAGATTCCGGAGGCGGTGCTGCTAATGGCGGGAGCCGGGCACAACTCTTGGCGCAAGGAGGGGCGGCTGGAGGGCTTTTCGCGAACCGGCCGTGACCTGGGACCTCGCGTCATCCTATCCACCATGCAGACGGCGAGCAAGCCAGAATTCCGCAGGGAGCTTCGGGACGAGTCGCACCTGCTCCTGGTTGCAGACGAGGTGCATCAGTCAGGAAGCCCTGGGAACTCAGGCCTGTTTGAGATTCAAGCTGGAGCCCGCCTCGGATTGAGTGCGACGCCCATGCGTTACGGAGATCTAGACGGTACGGCGAAAATCATGTCGTACTTCGGCGATGTGATTCAACCTCCCTTTCGACTCCAAGATGCGATCAAGAGCGGTCTTCTTGTGCCGTACGAGTACTATCCGCACCCGGTTCAACTGAATGACGATGAGAACGAGGCTTGGCGAGCCTTGACTCTAGACATTAAGAGGGAGGTCGCGCGTTTGCCCCACGGACGCGAGGGCCAGGTCGAGCTGACGGACCGCATCAAGCTGCTTCTCATCCAAAGATCTCGAATCGCCAAGAAGGCCGTGTCCAAGATTCCGTTGGCTGGGAAGGTGCTCAAAGAGCACTTCGAGGAGGGTCAGCGGTGGCTTGTCTATTGCGAGGACATCGAGCAGCTCGAGGCAGTCCTTAGACACCTCCGGTCCCAAGGGATAGAGGCGAACGAGTACCACTCTCGCATGGTTGGCTCACCAGAGGCGACGCTCGAATGGTTCAGGCAATACGGTGGTATCCTCGTGTCGGTGCATTGCCTTGATGAGGGAGTCGACATCCCGGCGGTCTCCCATGCGCTGATCCTGGCTTCATCTCAGAACCCGAGGCAATTCATACAGCGTCGTGGTCGCGTTCTGCGGAAAGCTCCTTGGAAAGCCATCGCGGTTGTTCACGATGCCATCGTGGTTCCCGAAACCATAAAGGATGAACCTGATCAGCTGGCGCTCGCACGCGCGGAGCTCGCACGGGCTCTGGAGTTCGCCGACTCCGCCTTGAATAGATATGCCGGCGCCGAACTGCGAGACATTGCGGTAAGAATGGGAATAGATCCTGGCTCCTTATCTGCCTCCGGGATGGAGGAGGACGACGATGCCTCCGACGAGTGACGATAAGGCGATCCAAGTCTTGCTAGAGCTGCTGAGTCGTGAGAAATCTGACGTCGGCGCGGCGCTGGTGCGGCAGTGCTACGACGTCGAGAAGGCGTTTCAATACGATCGGGACAGAGATGTCCCACTAGACAAGATTCGCAGGCTCGTAGAAGCAGAGGTGACGAGACAATTAGATGCTGAGAACGCCAAAGAACGGCGAGATACGCGATGAAGCTCCTTGATATGGAGATGTACAACTTCATGCCGTATCGCGGGAAACATAAGGTTACCTTCCCCGCTGACCCGGCTCGCAACGTGATGGTAGTCTTCGGCCCCAACATGCGGGGGAAGACCAGCCTCCTGAATGCAATTCGCTGGTGCTTTTATGGAGAAGCGCTGGATCGCCAGCTGAATCCGATTGACCTACTGAAGATCGTCAATATCGAAGCAGCCACTGAGGGCGACTGGGAAGTCTCGGTCTTCATCACCTTCGAGTCAAACGGCCACAGCTACGACTTACGACGTGTAGCCAAGCTCCGCGAACTCGTCGATGTGCCTCGCCGAGACGACGACTTCGAACCTTCCCTAAGCATGCGACGGGATGGAAAGGTATTGCTGGGGGATGACATCGAGCATGAGATCAACCAGATCATGCCATCCCAAATCGCTCGCTTCTTCCTATTCGATGCGGAGCTCTTGGGGCAGTACGAGGCGCTCTTGGTCGATGACAGCGAACAGGGGCAAGCGATCAAGGAAGCAATTGAGCAAGTGCTAGGCGTCCCAGCGTTGATCAAGGGTCGGGATGAGATTCGCACGCTCTTGAAGAAGGCGCAGGCGGTCCAGGCCAAGGAGAACAAGCATGTAGAAGGCATGGCCTCACAGGCGGAGCAGTACGCTCGGTTGCAGGCGGAAATCGATTCACTATCAGTCGACGTGACCGCCCTAAAGGGCAAAGACGCTCACCTTCGGACTGAGATCGCTGGCCTCGACGACATTCTGGCTTCTACCGAGGCGGCACAGAAGGCACAGGCGCAGCTTGACGGACTATTGGCAGAGCACAAGAGGGTCTCGGAGCGAGTGACGGCGCTCAAGGAGGAGCAGTTGGGCGTTCTTCAGGGGGCGTGGAAGGACCTTCTGCAGCCCCGGCTTCAGCAACGGTTGAATGAACTGATAAAGGAGCGAGATGGCAGCCAAGCGTCGATCCAGGAGCGCGGGTCTCTCGTCGCCAGGATTGATCAACTGAAGAAGCTCCTTTCACAGTCTCGATGTTCCGTATGCGGGCAGGACATCGCCAAGGCGCGCCGGGAGGAATTCGGCGCGCAACTTGGCAAGCTGGAGGGAGAGTTGACTGCGGTATCGGCTGACATGGCCAAGCTGGGTGAGGCATCGGCCGAGATCTCTCGCATCTCAAGGATTCGCGGAGTCGGAGCCTCTGGTGCCCTAAAGAGAATCGAGACTGAGCAGAGCCGGTCAGCGGTCGAGCACACCCGGCTCGAAGGCGAGATCGGAACTCTTAGGCGCCAGGTGGCGGGTCATGACACTGCCGAGATTGCTCGGCAACGCACTAGGCGTGATCAGCTGATGCAGAATCTCGGACGGATTCAGGAGGACATGAAGCGCAGCGAGAAGGAGAAGGACGATAAAGTTGGGAAGCAAAACCAGTTGTCCCGCCTAATGTCTAAGGCACCTACAGCTCGAACTCAGCGCAGCGCGCGTGAGGTAGAGGTCTATGGCGTTCTGGAGAAAATATTCGCGGGCGGCGTGGATACGCTCCGAGATCGTCTCCGTGAAGCCGTTGCTGCCAAGGCGACTGAGGCATTCCTCAAGCTCACTACGGAGAAGACCTACAAAGGGCTCGCCATAAATGACTCGTATGGGCTCACTATCGTCGACCGACAAGAAAGGCCCGTTTCTGTACGGAGCGCCGGTGCCGAGCAAATAGTAGCTCTCTCCCTCATCGATGGACTCAATCGCACCGCGCGCAAGTCGGGCCCGATAGTGATGGACACTCCCCTTGGGCGGCTCGACCCGAAGCATCGAGCAAATGTGCTGGCCTATGTGCCAACGATGGCTGAGCAAGTGATACTTCTCGCTCATGAGGGGGAGATCAATCGGGAGGAAGACTTGGAGCCGCTCGCTAGTCGAATCGGGGCGATCTACGACATAGAGCGAATCAGTGCCACCGAATCGCGCCTGGTGCGAGAGAAGGGGGGGAAGTAATGAACGTGAACAACGAGCCCACGACAATTGGGCTAAGCGATGGCGCCCACACCAAGTTGCAGCAGCTCAAGGAGGAACACTACTTCGCTGAGATGGCCGACGGCTACAGGTTCGCAATAGCGTTGGCACTCGCGCACGGTGCGAGCGCGCCGGCGGTCACTGGAGGACGAGGGACCATCTTCAACGTCGGTACGTTGGACCCGGATCGAGGGATCTACGCTGCGGTAAGCGCTCTGCGGGAACCAGTCGACGAGCCGGTCTATCGCACGGCAGCTCGCTTGGCGGAGTGGGGAGTCGAAGAACTGTATCGTAGGACGAGGGATGGTCGGTTCTCCTTCGCTGACATCTTGAGCGAAGCGGAGTCGCTGCAGGGCTGAATCGCCTGCCTTGTCGCGATCGATCAACCTGACAACACCTGCAGGCGACCTCACTGTCATTGATACTCTCGGCACCGCACCAGCCGCGGTGCTTGACACATCCATCGATCGCCTGGCGGTACCCCTTCGCATCAGAAATGCTCTCAAGAACAAAGGGTTCCGGACAGTACGTGACATCGCGGCCGTCGGCATCTCTGGCTTGTTTCGTGTCAATGGGCTCGGCGACCTGTCGATCGCTCTTCTTGCCGCCTGTTTGAGAGAAGAAATCGAACGACCTCACACGAGCACGTTCAGCGAAGCACGAGCGGTTGCCTCACCTGAAATCGTGACATCCACAGGGCCGATCACTGACGCACCGCCATCGGCTGCCGGGTCCTCGGTGCCACTCCATTCTCAACTGGCTACCACACTGGCGTCGCTGGACCAGCGTGACGTTGAGGTGTTCAGGCGCCGAATGGGATACGACGGCCCGCCGGAGAACCTCGAGGAAATCGGTGCACAGTTCGGTGTTACGCGAGAGCGCGTCCGGCAACGAGAAAGTCGGGCCCTAAAGCGCATTACCGAGACCGCGCGATGGCCTTCCGTGGCCTCGGCTAGGATCAGCCAGCTCTTTGTTGGACGCGCAGAACCTCTGCACATCGATCTCCTCGCAGTGGAGGATCGATGGTTCGACGGGTTTGAAGATCACCTATTCTTCCTTGGGAGAATACTTGAGACGTTTTGCGGAGAGTCGATCTATGCGTGGCCACTAAAGGGTCGGCTAGTCCTCGCTCGAATCAGTCAAGATCAGTGGGATGGGCTAGTATCCGGTGCGATGTCGGCCCTGACCAGTGCAGCTCCGATGACTGAACAGGATGTGAAGCTCTATCTGGAATCGATGGCTAGCAAAGCTGGCGCGGCAGAGTTAGCCGCAGAGCTCTTTGTGGCGTTGAAGAAGCAAATACACTTTGCGCGACAGGGTCCGGGGCCTGACGTAATGGTGAGTGTCGGAGGCGGGCAGAGGGGGGTGCTTGCAGCAATCTTGAAGGATGCTCAGCGCCCCCTGCCGCTGAGAGAGATCATCAAGCGATACACCGAAAGGACAGGCAGAAGGATCAATCAGAACAATTGTAGGGGCGCCCTACGAGCTCTTGGCGCCTGTCTGGTGGCGCGAGGCACGTTTTCGTTGCCAGAGTATCTCTCTCTTGCTCCGGGCGACGCGGAGCGCGTCGTGGCGGCGACAGAAAGTATCATCCAACGAGGCACCCCCGGTAGGCAGTGGCATTGTGCGGAGTTGTTGAGGGAATTGAAGCGCGAGGCAATACGAGTACCCGAAGCGATCAACGCCTATGTCCTCAACGCGTTGTTGAGTCGTTCGCAGAGTCTGCGAAGTCTGAAGAGACTCGTGTGGGCGACGCGGTCTGTGAAGATCCGACGCCGCGAGATAGAGGACCTCTGTGTGGCAGTACTGCGAAAAGCCGGCCGACCACTGCTCACATCTGAGATGCGGGCAGCTGTGGAGAAGGTGAGGGGGCTGAATAGGGGCTTTCAACCACACCCCAATGAAGTGATGACTCGTGTTGGCAGAGGTCTTTGGGTCCTTGTTGAACGTGACATTCCGTTGTCTAAGACGGAGCGGGAGAAGGTCCTGGAAACCTTGGCAAGGGTCCTCCACACGAGGCGTAGACCGCTTCATCTCGAGGACTTGACCGCGGCCTTGGCCGCAGCCGGATGCAGGGTGAAGAAGGGCGTCACGCCCGAGATGATCGCTGGATTGGCATTTGCAGATGATCGATTCAGGTCACTGAGGGGCGATCACTTGCGCTTGGCGCATGGTTGACGGCGAGCTTGATCCAGAGCCCTCATCTCCCTTGAAAATTGGATACCCTCTTGCCGCCGCGCTCGACCAGGAAGTCGTGAATAGACCGCGCGAGGCAGCTGTTATTCATTCCTGGCGCGTCGGGCGCAGAGTTAGATCCAAAGCCGCTGGAGGTGGTTACGACGACTTGACCAGCCAGTGTCGACTCTTGCTACCCCGCTCGACTCGGCCGGAAGGGCCCTTTTCGGCCTGCAATGCCCTGCGTACTACGTGATGCCATTCGGGCCGGTGATGGCCGCCGGCGCAGTTGTCGGCGCAAAGGAAGCTGTCGTCGCACAGCGATGGATAGCGTGCCTTGACGGCTTCATAGACCTCATGCAAGTGATGCTCGCCGGGCGGAACGAACCCAAACCGGGCTGTCCGTAGCTCTTGATAGAGCTCGTGAATGCTAGGTCGCGCCATTTAGACGTCCGGAAACTCCATCACAAGTCTACGGAGTTTAAGTGACTAGCAGTCTGTCCGATCAGCACCCATGGCATTTCCGCCCTAACGATGGCTCTTCAGGCTTATCTGCGCGAGTCATTGCGCCACTGCGAGTCCCGCGAAGCCCACGAAGGCAATACCCAAAACCCAACTCCACGCAGTATGAGGTTGTTTCAGCGCCCGGAACAAAAAGACTAGCGAAGTGAGAGCTGAATCCACGAGGACGACGCTCCATATGTCAGTCCTTCCGCGCAGCAGGAGCCAAACCAAGAATGCCCCTCCGAGGCAGACGGCAGTCCGAAGGGCGCGGCCACCGAGGGTCGGGTTGAGCACTCGATCCCAAAGGGTCAAGGTCTGTGCTTTGTCGGGTGCCATCAGAATCTTGGTGAGTACATCCCACCCAAAGTAAACGGCGAAGATGAGCATTACCCATAGCGTCTCGTTCGCTGCTGACGGGTTCGGTCGGATGTTGCCCCCAGTGTAGTCGATATCTACACCGCGCACGATGATGAAATAGAAGATTACGAGGAGAACGTCGACCGAGAGAACTACGAACGGGTAGCTGAAGACCCTGTCGAGGTCCTGCTGTGCCCCTGGCGCTTTGGAGGTCGACCACCCAACCCAGCTCGTAGCCACAATGGCTGTGGCGAGGGCCAGGTGCGAGTACGCCGGCAGAAAGCTCGCATCGAGAGTGCCCTGGGTCACTACATTGGCCACCTGAATTGCAACTTCAGCAATCGTGAGCGCGAAGAGCATCCCAACGAACTCCATTCGGAGCGAAGCCCTCTGCTGCTCGCCGGCCATGTAGCCCCCTTTAGGTTAGCTCGCGGGTGGGTCCTATTTCAGTAATAGTCGGTGTCGAACACATGCTCCTGGAGTCGACTGATCAGGTTCGCGCTGGCGCATACCGGAGAAAAGGGGCAACGTCGCGGACCTGATTCGTGAATTGCGAGCGGGACGTACCTGCTGGGCAGCGGACAGTTGTCAGGACACGCCTGGCAGTGGGGGGATACATGGGTACAACAGGACCGGAGAACGTTCCAGAATAGGTAATGAAGTACCATTGGCGTCACAGCGCCGCCCAGCATGCGCGCGATAGAGACTATGGCGTCGCGTACTGCCCCCCGGATGGCAAGGTCGTCTGCCTCAGTGACGGGTATCTGCCGCAACAGTTTGTCACGGAGATCAGCGTCGAGGACGCTGACTGTTCCGATGCGCAGATGACCTCGGATCTCGTGGTAATCAACCGGTGGTCCCATCTCCTGCTCATCCGCGTAGGTCCAGAAGCCAGCGTATTGCATTAGTCCTAACAGAAGGTAGGACTTCTTGTTGATCGGGTCTCTGTAGGCTTTGAATTCCTTAAGAAGGCTCAGGAGGCCACGACGGCCGGAAATCCGCCGGTCGCTCGCATTATACAAATCCTCGAACCATTTCCAGCGGTTCGCGAGCATGCGCCTGCCCAGGTCTCTTACGAGGCGAGCTCGGCCGGCTCGATCCGACAAGCGATCTCCAAGTTCATCATCTCGAAACAGAAGTTGCAGGTCTCGAGCTGTAAGCCGCGCCCACATGTCGGGTTGAAGAAATGAGGCGCTTTGGCGCGCGGCGGTAGCTAGCTTAGCCGAAAGGTAGTCCCACCCTCTGTAGTGAACGTCATCGATACGGCCCTCGAGCGGAGCCTGTCCTCGGGGAGAAGTCTGGTGGCAGATCGATACCAGTAAGAGGTAGAAGTTCCCCGTCTCTAGCGGACCCAGGCCAGGCGGTCCGATCTCCTCCTGCGGCTTCGGGATCAAACGCTCTGCCAGGAGAGCTGCCACCCGCTCACAAGCCTCCGCGTCGACTACGACGCCACCGGAAGGCCCGGCAGAGGCATGAACCACACTGCCGCCTGCTCGAGTTCCTCCCATCGCCCCTACAGCCGCAGGATGGTCCATGAAGACGAGGCTCTCAAGCTCCCTGGATCCCGGCTAAGAGCCCGAGATTCATCAATCGAATCGATAGCGCCTGCTGGCTGACGCGGTACCGGCGTGCCAGCTTCTCGAGGGGCAAGTCGCCAAACAAGGCGTCGATGTTCTGACCCCGGAGATCCTTCTTAAGCCAGTCCCCTGGCATCAAGAGTGCGGCTGCAAATGCGTTGGCCTCGCTCTCCCGTTGGTCCGCTGGTTCTGATGTCGCGTCCGCGCGGAAGTGAACCAGCATCTCGTCAACGAACACCGTCGGCCGATCTGCGTGCATCAAATAGTGCCCGAGTTCGTGCGCGACACTGAAGCGTTGCCTGTTCGGGTGGTGCAAGGCATTCACGCCTATGGTGGCTGTCTTAGCCTTTTGGACCAGCACTGCCGACACGTGCGGCTCAAGATCTTGGAAGACGACTTTGGCTCCTTCCTTTCGCGCGATCGCTTCGACGTCCACTGGTGGCTTCAAGATCCTGCACTTCTTTAGAAGGGCGATTGCCCTTTCCTCTGGTGTCATGGTACGCTCCCTCGTGTCCGTCGAGGATACTTGTGATGAGGCGCGCGGTCGCCGGCGGCACCTCCTTTCGGTCTGTTCCGATGACAACTGGTATACGTTCTTGAGTTTGAACTTCGTCTCGGGAGGGTATGAGGTCTTTGAGATCTACCTGCAGGACCTCAGAAATCCGGAGGAGCTGATGCAGCGGCATCTGTTGCCGGCCGCGCTCAAGGTTGGTAATCGAGGTACGAGCTGAACCTATCCGCTCGGCGAGTTGTGCTTGGGTCAACTTGGAGGCGTTGCGAAGGTCTGCAATTCTTGTCCCGAGCAGCTTGTAGAAGCGGACGGTCCCGGCGTTCCCATCCATATCACACAATCTTGACCACCGATACGTAGAAGTCAACTACATCAACTGTTTGTATCACCAACGTATTGTCAATAGCGCGCTAATGGTTGACATTGGAAACCGCTTGCTTGAGATTGCTCGCAAGCGGCCGGCCCGCCTCCGGTTGGAAGCGACTGCACGGCCGACAAACGTCGGGAGGCGACATGACAGCCAGCGAGAAGGCAGCGGTAGTGGAGGAGCCCGCGGACCAGCGCGGTGCCGGGAAGGAAGTCGAGGTCACCATCGACTACCTCCCAGCGACGGCGGCATTCCAGCACGAGTATCCGAGAACGGAGACGCTCGCCACGGTCCGCACGGACGCCATGGTGTTCTTCGGTGTCCGCGATCGGCAAGAGCGCGACAAATACGAGTACTTTCTCGAGTTTGATGGCACCCGAATTACGAACACTTCGCAGACCCTAGGCGAACTCGTCGGTCCTCATAAGAAGAAGGCAGAGTTCCATCTCGTCGAGCAGATCACTCCTGGCTCCATCAGCAAGTGACGAGGCCCTATCCAGGGATCAAGGAATGGGTCGTGTCGGACGCCGCGAGAAGGGCAACGCTCGACGGCGTCCGGCCCGCTGGTCGCGAGGCGCGGGAATCGGGAGCTTTTTGGCTCGGAGTGAGGGAGGACATCGCGCGGGTGACGGTCGTTGTTCTACCCAAGGGACGAGGTGTGGAGGAGAGCATAGGCCAATGGCGGGTGAGTCCCGAGGTGTTCGGCGAGATCTCTCGCTGGGCGAAACCGCGAGGCCTCACCCTTCTCGGGATCGCTCACACCCACGTCCGCGGCATACCTCCGCGGCTCTCCTGGTCGGACAGGCACCGTAGCGTCTGCGTGCCGGGCATTCTGTCGGTCGTCATCGGAAACGGAGGAGAAGATAACGATCACTACACCTGGGGCTGGTACGTCTATGACGGCGACGACTACCGCGAGATCCTCCGGCCGGAACTGACGCAACGCGTTCGGGACAACAGCACCGACCCTGTCGAAGTCTTGCATGCGGACAGCGAGCGAGTATGGCGGCTGACGAGCTGAATACCAGCAGTATTCTCAGCCGACCGATTCGGCTGGCTGCGCAGGTGCGTGGGTGTGACGAGGCGACCCTCGAGCATCTATTTGAAGACGCGCACGTCCTCGTTCGTCTCGAGAGAGCATTTACGGACGTGCCGGACGCCCGCGAGACCTTTCTCTCCCTCGTGAACCAGGTCGTTCGCTTCTGTCCCAATGTGGCCGTCTGCGTCCACGGGCGCGAGCTCGCTGAGGAAGCGCGCCGGGTCGCGGCTCGTGTGCATGGTGCTGGCCATCCGGTTGAAATCACAGATCTAGGCGATGCTAGGCGCTTCGACGCAGTGATGAACGTCGGAACTGAGGTCTTGGAAGGGCTCCCATCGGCTACGGTCAACTCCACGGGCTGGGTCGCGCGTATCGCGGTGGCGGGCTCCGGAATCGAACGGCTCTCGTGGCAGCCGCATACTCCGAACGCGATCGGTGCTGTGGCCGCGGCATGTCTCGGCGCGGGGCGGGTCTTCCTCACTCTCGTCGGGCAGCCTCTCGTAACGCCGCCCTTTGAGATGTCCCTTTTCACCCAAGCGGTCGGACCTCCCGGTACTCTCCCCCTGGGCCCTGAACTGCCCGCTGTTCCGCGTGAACTCGATGCGTTCCTGGTCGGTTGCGGCGCGGTCGCAAATGGCTGGGCTTACACGGTGAAGCGTCTACCCATCGTGGGGCGGTTGGAGGCGATCGATCGACAGGCCCTAAAGATTGAGAACCTCGGACCCTACGTGGCTTCAGGGCGGGAGTGGCTCAAGAAGTCGAAGGTGGAGATGATCGCTGCCCTTCTAGCCCCGGCGATCACAGTTGAGCCGAGGCCGGACGAGTGGGAGTTCTTCAAGATCCGGCTTCGGCACGGCCTCCCCGTGCCTCCGATTGTAGTCAGCGGCATCGATAACGTAAACACCCGCCACTCAGTACAGCGCCTTTGGCCTGAAGTCCTCATCGACATGGCGGCCGGTGGCTTGACGAGCCAGGTCATTCTAAAGCCGCTTCGCAGCGCCGGTATTTGCCTTCTCCGTGCCCTAGATCGTCCCGCAAATGAGGTCGGCTGGGCGGAACGCGCCGCTCGCGAAACGGGTTTGCGTGTCGATCGAATCTTGGAAGGGGCCACGACCGTCATCACGGAGACCGACGTGGCTGAGGCGCCGGATGACAAGCGTGAGATGCTCGAGGGCGCGCGCCGACAGGGACGGCTGGTTTGCGGTCGCGTCACTGACCAGAACCTTCGATTCGAAGGGCGCGATCCGGACTTTGCACCGGCAGCCCCCTTCGTGACCAACTTCTCGGGTGTCGTGGGCGCCGCCGCGACGATGAAGTGGCTGATGGGGTACCGTGAGGATGCTGCCTTCCACTTCCAGCAGAGCTTCGCTTCAGGCCGAGGAAGAAGGCTCAAAATGGTGTGCGATGCGGGTTGCGAGTGTCAGATG
>Ga0070697_100002423_pt1 | contig 14343 bp, 15 predicted proteins | sample KBSK1501metaG_FD_65475 | JGI IMG/M metagenome (GOLD analysis project Ga0070697, IMG submission 65475) | Corn, switchgrass and miscanthus rhizosphere microbial communities from Kellogg Biological Station, Michigan, USA - KBS K1-50-1 metaG | ecosystem: Host-associated > Plants > Roots >...
GGATCGTACCAGTGCCCGCTTACGTAGGGATACTCACCATCACGGTCATACCGCTCCCATCCTGGCATGCCAATGTCCCAGCGGTCAGTCTCCGGTGCCGAGATGGTTGCTGCGCCGGGTTCAGGTTTGACAGCGGTCTGCTCAATTGCGGGGCGCCGTGAGAGTTCTCGATAGCTGGGCAGCTCGGGTTTTTCCGCGTCTTCCGCTGCCCCACGCGTGTGCCTCTCGGGCGCGGAGACAGCTGGCGCTGGCTGGTTTGGTACGAGGCGTATCTCGATGGTCAACAGCTCGCCGGCTTTCAGCGCAACGTTTTCCTGAACCACCGGCGAGAACCCGGCCGACTCGACTGTGACCTGATAGTTGCCGGGCGGCAGGTCGCGGAAGCGAAAAATGCCATCACCGGAGCTGGCGTCAGCGATGCGCGTACCCGCGCGTGCGTCGACCAGAGTTACTTTCGCGCCGCCAACCGGCACACCCTCGCGACTTTGGACCATTCCCAGCAGTGCCGCTGCCTTAGCCGCGCGGCGCTGGCCAGGAATGCGGCGTCTGCTGGGTGATTGCCGCTCCATGCTTGCCGGCTGGGTGGGAGTAGAAGCCGGGGTTTCCTGCGCGAGAAGCACGTATCCGAATGCAATTGAGCAGACCAGTAGGCAGCAGTGGCTTGCTCGATTGCGATGTGCCATGGGTGTGCGCCAGTCTATTGCGCGTACCCGGCTTTGGCAATGAAAGTCGCGCGCCATGTGCCTGAGATCGCACGGCTGCAACCGGATGACGTCGCCGGACAGAGCTGCTGCATAAAATTTACCGTCAATTTACTTGACAGAATATATATACATCCGTATGAATATTTATGCAGTACGGAGATTATGAGCAAACGCTCCAGGCAAACGGTGATACTTCAGCTTCTAGAACGCGCCCCGGCGGCCAGCCAAGACGATTTGCGGCGGGAACTCGCCAAGAACGGCTTCCGGGTAACGCAAGCGACGCTGTCGCGCGACATCCATCAATTAAAGCTGGTGAAAACCACCGAAGGCTACAGCCTGCCCACGACAGAACACACAGGTGAGGGCACGCTGCCGCCGGTAGCGCGCGTGGTGCGTGATTTTGTCACCGACGTTCGCCAGGCGCAGAACCTGCTGGTGGTGAAAACCAGCGTGGGCAGTGCGCAGCCCGTGGCCGCCGCTCTTGACAGCCAAGGCTGGCCGGAATCGGTGGGAACCATCGCCGGGGACGACACCATACTCATCATCTCGCGCGATAAAAAATCTGCGTCGCGCATTGCAGGCCGGCTGCAGGAGATGCTGGCCTGATGCCCGCACTCGTCAAGACGGCGTTGGTAGGCGCAACCGGATACGCCGGTTTTGAACTTGCGCGGCTGCTCATGCGCCATCCGCGGCTTTCCAAGCCCATGCTCTTTTATCGCGAGCGGGAAGGCAGCCATCCGGAAAACCTCGCCGAGGTTTTTCCCCAGGTAGCAGGCAACGGCAGTTGCGAACTCGAGGCTTTTGCCTGGAACAGACTCAAGAATGCCGGTCTTGATTTGCTTTTTCTGGCGACGCCCCATGAAGCCTCGCGCGAACTGGTGCCGCAGGCAATCGAACAAGGTTTGCGAGTGGTTGACCTCAGCGGCGCCTGGCGATTGAAGGACTCTCGCAACCAGCAGGTGTACGGCTTCAAAGATGACGCCACGGCAGCTCAGATCAGCAGCAAAGCGGTTTACGGCTTGCCCGAACTGCAAGGCGAGCACATCAAGGCCGCAGCCGTGGTCGCAAATCCGGGCTGTTACGCAACTTCCATCATCCTCGCCCTCGCGCCGCTGGTGTGCGGCGGCTTGCTTGACGTAAACCATGGCGTGATCTGCGATTCCAAGTCAGGGGTGTCAGGGGCGGGGAAGCAGCCCAGCCAGCGCACCCATTTCGTAGAGGTGGCGGAAAATCTTTCGGCCTATGCCGTGTTTGGACATCGCCATACCGGCGAAATCCTCGAGCAGCTTGGCCTCGCTGCAGAGCAAGTTGTGTTCACGCCACATCTGCTGCCGATTCCGCGCGGAATTCTTTCCACAATTTATGTGCGTCTCAATCAGCCAACAACGGTGGCTGCGATTGAAGAGCGTTTCCGCGCTTTTTACGGCGGAAAGCCGTGGGTGAGAGTTTTTGCCTCACCGAAGCTGCCGGAGATTCAGTTCTCGCTGCGCACCAATTTTTGTGACATTGGCCTGGCACTCGCGCCCGATGGGCAACGGCTGGTGCTGGTTTCCTGTCTCGACAACTTGATGAAGGGGGCCGCCGGCCAGGCGATCCAGAACATGAACGTAATGTTTGGCTGGGACGAAAGGGAAGGGCTGCATTGAGAGTCGTCGTAAAAATCGGCGGAGCTGCGCTCGACGATGCCAACCTGCGCCACGGCTGTGCGGCTGCTGTGGCCGCGCTGGCTGACGACCATCAGGTAGCCGTGGTCCATGGCGGGGGCATAGAACTCACCCGCGTGCTGGCGCAACTGGGTAAGAAGAGTGAATTCGTCAACGGCCTGCGCGTGACTGATTCCGAGACTCGCGATGTCGCGCTGATGGTGCTGGCCGGCGCCGTCAATAAACGGCTGGTGGCTGAGCTGGCAGGTATAGGCCACCCGGGCGTTGGCCTGTGTGGCGGCGACGGCACCGCCTTCATGGCGCGCAAGAAAAATAGTCTCGGCGGCGATCTTGGGTTTGTCGGGGAGGTCTCGTCGGTGAACGTGCGCTGGATGGAAGCCATCTGGAACTTCGGCGCCATTCCGGTGATTTCCAGTCTGGCTTTGGGCTGCGACGGCCAGTACTACAACGTGAACGCCGACCAGGTGGCCATGGCCTGCGCCGTTGCCTTGCAGGCGCACGCTTTGATTTTTCTGACCGACGTGCAGGGGGTAAAGGATGCGAGCGGTGAGGTGATCCGCTGGTTGCCGGCCAAGCAGATTGCCACGCTCGCCAAAGATGCCGTGATCGCCGGAGGCATGTTGCCCAAGCTGGCAGCCTGCGAAGAAGCCTTGCGACGCGGTGTGGGCCGGGTCCGCATTATGCCGGCGATTGAGGCTGGGCTGCTGTCGCAGTTCTATCTTTCAAAGATTGATGTGGGCACAGAGGTGACGGTTGCGTAGTGGCGGGCAATTGCAAAGTTATTTGCCCGCCAAGGAGAAACCAACGTTGAAAGCACAAGCCATACAAACATCTTTACCCGCGAGCTTCGCGTGGCCGCAGCCGTGGCCGTGTGAAGACCTGATCTCGATCAGCGATCTCGGCCCCGCCGGAGTTGAAGCGGTGCTTGATCTCACGCGGGTGATCAAGTCGCAACCCGCCGAGTTCCGCAACGCGCTCCAGGGTAAGCAGCTCGCGTTGTTCTTCGAGAAACCCTCGCTACGTACCCGCCTGACCTTCGAGGCAGGCATCAGCAGCATGGGCGGCACATCCTTCTTCTTCGATCAGACCGAGGCACGGCTCGACGCGCGCGAAAAGCTCAGCGATATCGCCCACAATCTGGAGCGCTGGATCGACGGCATCGTGCTGCGCACCTTCGCACACAGCACGGTTAGCGGCATGGCCGAGCACGCCAGCATTCCGGTGGTCAACGGCCTCAGCGATTGGGAGCATCCCTGCCAGGCCCTGGCCGACTATTTCACTCTGATCGAGAGACGCGGAGACGCAAAAAAGATCCGCCTCGTCTATGTGGGCGATGGCAACAACGTGGCCCACTCACTGATGCTTACCGCCGCCTGCCTGGGTTCGGCGATCACGATTGCGACGCCCGCAGGCTACGAGCCCTCGTCCGACGTTGTGCGCACCGCAAGAGAAATCGCGGCCGGCACAGGTGCTTCCGTTGAAGTCGTGAACGACCCGGCTGCCGCGGTTCGCGGCGCCGACGCGATTTACACCGACGTATGGGCGAGCATGGGCCAGGAAGGTGAGGCTACGGAACGCCGCGCGATTTTCCTGCCGTTTCAAGTGAACGAGAAGCTTTTTGCCCGTGCCGGCAAGCGCGCTCTCTTCATGCACTGCCTGCCCGCTCACCGTGGAGACGAAGTTACGGATGCCGTAATTGATTCGCCGCGCTCCGTGGTATTCGACCAGGCAGAGAACCGGCTGCACGTGCAGAAAGCTATACTGCTCAGCCTGCTGGGGAGCGGGTCCCCAAGATTTTCCGCGAGGAGTGCTCATGCCTGAAAAGATCGTGCTCGCATATTCCGGAGGTCTCGACACCTCCATCATCATTCCGTGGCTCAAGCAGAACTATGCTGGCGATGTCATCGCCATGATCGCCGACGTTGGCCAGGGAGACGATCTCGATGCTGTGGTACAGAAGGCCTACGCCACTGGCGCGGCCAAGGTCGTGGTGCGGGACATGCGCGAGGAGTTTCTCACCGATTACGTGTTTCCAGCGCTCGCCGCGGGAGCGGTGTATGAGCACAAGTACCTGTTGGGGACTTCGCTGGCCCGACCAGTGATCGCGAAACATCAAGTCCAGGTTGCATTCGATGAAGGCGCGACCGCCGTCGCACACGGCTGCACCGGCAAAGGAAACGATCAGGTGCGCTTCGAGCACGCCTACCAGGCCTTGGCGCCGCAACTGAAGATCATTGCGCCCTGGCGAGAGTGGGAGCTGAAATCGCGCGAGGATTGCCTGAACTATGCCGAGCAGCACGGGATTCCAGTCGCCGCCAGCCGCGAGAAGATCCATAGCCGGGACCGCAACCTGCTGCACCTGAGCCATGAGGGCGGGGAACTGGAAGATCCCGGGAATGCGCCGCTCGAATCTACCTGGCAGATTTCGGAGTCGCCACAATCCGCACCTGACCGCAGCGAGCGCGTGGAGGTCGGCTTCGACAACGGCGTGCCGGTCGCAGTGGGCGGCGAGCGCCTGGATCCGGTTTCGCTCTTGGAACTGCTGAATGAAATCGGTGCGCGCAATGCCATCGGGCGCATCGATTTAGTGGAAAACCGTTTCGTGGGCATGAAGTCGCGCGGCTGCTACGAAACACCCGGCGGCACGCTGTTGCACGCTGCCCACCAGGAACTCGAGGCGCTGTGCCTCGATCGCGACCTCATGCACTTCAAGCAGCAGATCTCGCTGAAGTATGCGGAACTCGTCTATTACGGGCTATGGTTCACGCCGCTGCGCGAGGCGCTGGATGCCTTCGTCGCGGCTACCCAAAAAGACGTTAAGGGCAGCGTGACTCTGGAACTCTACAAGGGAAACGTCGCGGTGGTCGCGCGTGAGTCCGAGAACTCGCTCTATCGCACCGATCTCTCGTCGTTCACCATGAACGGAAGCTACGACCAGAAGGATGCGGCCGGCTTCATTCGCATCCTCGGATTGCCGGCGCGTTCGCGTGCGCTCGCACGGCAGGAGATTCCGGCGTGAAGAAAATGTGGTCAGGCCGGTTTACCCGGCCGCCGGATGCCGAATTCGAGAAATGGCAGCGCTCGTTCCCTTTCGACCAGCGGTTGCTTGGTGAAGAGCTGGCGGCCAGCGCCGCCCACGCACGCGCGCTCGCCAAGGCGGGAATCCTCAGTGCCGCCGAGCTCAACGCCATCGTTGATGGACTTGCGCACATTGCCAAGCTGTCGCCCGAAGATGTTGCTCTGAACCAGACCGCGGAAGACGTCCATCATTTTGTGGAAGAGCGCCTGGCCGAACTGATCGGCGAGACGGCTTACAAGCTGCACAGCGGACGCAGCCGTAATGAGCAGATTGCCACCGACCTGCGTTTGTACGTGCGCAATCGCATTGACGCCGCTCAGTTGCAGATCCTCGACTTAGTGAAGGTATTTCTGGACCGCGCGGAGCAATCAGGGGATGCTGCCATGCCGGCTTACACCCACCTCCAGGCCGCCGAGCCGGTGCTGGTGGCGCATTGGTTGCTGGCTTACGCAGAGATGTTGTTGCGCGACTACGAACGTCTCGCTGATTGCCGGCAGCGGCTGAACCTCTGTCCGCTGGGATCGGGCGCCGTCGCCGGAGCGCCGCTGACGCTCGACCGCCAAGCCATCGCTAATGAACTCGAATTCGAAGCCCCCACGGCCAACAGTATTGATGCCACGAGTGATCGCGATTTCGCCATTGAGTTTGTGCAGGCGCTAACGCTCGTGATGGTCCACCTGAGCCGCTGGGCGGAAGAGTTGATCCTGTTTTCGACACGCGAGTACGGCTTCGTGCAACTTCCGGAGAGTTATTCCACCGGCAGCAGCGCCATGCCGCAGAAGAAGAATCCTGATGCACTCGAACTTATCCGCGGCAAGAGCGCGCGGGTGATCGGCAATCTGGTGAGCCTGTTGACGATCGTAAAGGGCCTGCCGCTCGCCTACAACAAAGATTTGCAGGAGACGCAGGAGCCGCTGTTCGAAGCTGCCGAGGCAGCGCTGAGCAGCCTGAAGGTCGCCTCGGGCTTCATGCGAGACGTGCAATTTGACTACGCGCGTATGCAGGCTGCGGCGGAGGATGGCCACATCAACGCCTTGGCGGCGGCAACGTATCTGGTTCAGTTGGGCGTCCCCTTCCGCAAGGCGCATAAGCAGGTCGGAAAGATGGTGCGTTACTGCCTGGGGAAGGGCTGCAAGCTGGAAGAGCTCTCACTCTCGGAGTTGCGGGAATTCGCGCCCGAAGTTAACCAGGACTTCTACTCGCGCCTGAGTGTCGATGCGGTGCTCGGCAGCCACGATGTGGCTGGCGGCACCAATCCACGCCGCGTGCGGGAGGCATTGAGCAAGACGCGGGAAAACTTGGCGGTATTGCGGGGAGGAGTCCATGCGAACGCGTAACGCGAAGCTGCCGGATGCGCAGCGAATTTATGACCTGATCGCCGGCTACTCGCAGGCCGGGACGCTTTTGCCGCGGTCACTGGCAGAACTCTGCGAGAACGTTCGCGACTTTGTGGTAGCCGAAGACCGGCGTCGCATCGTTGGCTGCGGAGCGTTGCATCTTTATGGCCCCCACCTTACTGAGATTCGTTCGATCTGCGTCGCCCCGGAGTTCAAAGGCCATGGAGCGGGCGCTCTGCTGGTGGAGGCGCTGCTGGCTGAAGCCGACCACCATGACGTGAGCTGTGTCTGCCTGTTTACCCGCATCCCTGATTTCTTCGCACGATTCGGATTTCGCGTGGCCAAGCGCGAAGAACTGCCCGACAAAATCTACAAAGATTGCGTCAAGTGTCCGAAGCTGCACGCCTGCGACGAAATCGCTATGGTGCGCGGCGAACTGCCCAGCTTCGCCATACTCGGCGACTTCTCGCCCGTGAAACTGCCGATTGTCACGCAGATACATCCGTAGCTTGGCATTTTCGCGCGCAGTATCGTCTGCCTTATTCCGCCTCTACACGAGTGTCATTCCGACAGTCCCGTAAAACGAGCGCGCGTTTCCACCGAACGCGGAGCATATCCTTCGGGTCCTGCTCGTGAGCTGAAAAGAACGCTCACTCGCGAACGGACCTCTCAGGATGACATCTTAGGGGGGTTGAGTGGTTGGGGGGTGGGCGCGGAAGACCTAGGGCGCACCTTCGCCAACATTTGTAACACCGCCACCACCACCACTTCCGGCCGGTCCAGTTGAATCCAGTGGCCACAGCCGCTGACAACGCGACACTCACCATCTGCGCATAGCGACGCCAGTTCCTTTTGGGCCGCGAGCTGATCGCCGCTGCAGTCGGCTGAGAGCACCAACAGTGGCACCGGCGGCAGCGGCGATGCTTCCAAGAATTCGGCGGAGCTTTTGGGCAGTGCCGCCAGGTATCGCGCCATGGTGGCGAACGAATGAGGGCCGCTCCAGTGCGCGCGGATCGCCGGCCAAACCTCGGGCGGTAGCTTGGTAACTTCACCTACCATCCGGGTGATCAAGCCAGTGACGTTCTTCCCAAAGCTTTTCATGACTGCACGCGGGGTCCGCCGGGCGCCACGGGTCAGCAGGTCCAGGCATAGGCGCACCACGCCTACGCTGGCCAGTGCAGCTCCTAGCCAGGAGAACCATACGCCCCCACGCAACACTTTCCGCTGCGGGCCCGTCGGGTTAAGCCACTCGTCATGATGCAGCGCATCAACCAGGACCAGACCTGCGGTTTCCTGCGGATACCGCGCGGCGAAGGCGCGGACGATCAATCCTCCGAAGGAATGGCCGACCAAAACGAATGGCGGCGGCAAACCGGCTCTTGTTAGCAGTTCGTGCAGCTCATCTGCGAGCTGTGAGGGAATACGCGAGCGCGAATCAGGCTCGCTCCAGCCAAAGCCGGCGCGATCATAGCTGCACACGGTGGTGTGCTTGGAAAGCGCGCTCTGAACTGCGGTCCAGCTTACAGATGAGGCCGCGATGCCCGACTCCAGTACCACAGTGGGGGAGCCTTGGCCGGTCATGCGGATGTGCAGGCGCGATCCGGCGACCTCAATGAGTTTTCCCGGTGCAGGATAGGATCGGGCATCGCGCCAAGTGCCGAGAAGCTGATACACCAAACCCAACGCGATCGTGGCGGCGACGATGAGGAGGAGCGTTATCATTCGCGAACGATAATGTTTCTATGCCGGTAGGGCTCCCTCCTCGCTTTGATCGGTCGGGATGACAAGAACCAGGTTCTGCAGCACGGTTTTGCCTAGGCTATCCTTTTACAACGATGAAGGTCGAGCACTGGGACACGGAGCGCGACGGCAAACTGAGCACGCATGCGCTGCGCCGCAAGCTCGAAGAGCGCGGCTACAGCGTCGCCTGCTACACCTATTCGCCGGGCACGTTCTTTCCTCCCCATACCCACGCCGCCGAGAAGATCGATGCCGTGCTTTCCGGGCGTTTTCGCATCAGCATGGGAGGCAATTCAGTGGTGCTCGAGTCCGGCGACCTGGTGCACGTACCCAAGGGCACGGAGCATAGCGCGGAAGTGCTGGGCGATGAGCCGGTGGTGAGCCTCGACGCAGTGAAAGCCCGCTGAGACCTTTCAGACTAGGCTTTGTTCGAAGCCGCGCCGCTTGCTCGGCACGAAGCCATTCCACACCGCCCGAATCAGCAGCAGTGACGCTAGCGTCACCACGTAAACTACTATCTGGAAGAACCACCAGTTCATGGATGTACCCGCGATCGGGCGCCAGACCGAATGCGCCAGGTTCACATTGAACTCCGGCGGAGCCGTCCAGCGGCTTACGGGCACCATCGCGATTTGAAGCAGCCAGGCAAGCGCCAGGCTGGCGGCGGGAATCGGTCTGCGCCGTAAGTAAAGTGCGCCCGCAATCAGTGGTAGCGAGTGCACCAGAATAGAAGTCGCGAGCACGCGCGGAGTGACTGCGGAGGCCCCGAAGGTGCCGCGACTGACCACCACTTCTATCAGCCATGCGGGAAACCCGATTGCCAGGTGAAACAAGAAACCTGCGGCCACGAGCGTAATACGATTCAGCAGGAGCCCGATAGCTAACACTGCGGAAGCTACGTGGCACGACCACAGCATGTGGGGCAAATTCGGCTGGCCCATGGACCAGGCGTGCAGCGCCAGCGCCGCAAGCAGCAGTAATCCCAAGCCAATGCGGCTGACATTCATCCCAGCAGATTAACCCAAAGCCTATCTTTCCACCCTGGCGTGAGCGCATGATGTAGCGCATTTCAGTGGCTCACCTGGCTATGAATATGGGCTCCTGCAACTTCTCTTAGAAAAGCAGCGGAGGAGGGACGCAGCATGCGCAACTTCGTCATCGGCCTTGTGCTTGGAATGGTTGTTTTGCCGGCCATCGCACTTGCGGCAGGTCTGTTGGGGCTTTTCTCCACACAGGCGACCAGCGAACCGCCGCGCTTGGAGAAGGCAGTGGCACAGAGGGGGTTTAGTGCCTCTGTCGCACGCCACGCTCCGCGCCAGGCTAATCCAATAGCTCCCACGGAAGAAAACCTGCGGGCCGGATTGCTGTTGTTTCGCAACAACTGTGCCGGTTGTCACGGCGATTCCAACCAGCGAAGCGACTGGGGCAGCCGCAACTTCTACCCTCGCGTGCCTCAATTCGGCTTCGAGCATCCGCAAAAACCAGACTGGCAGATGTTTTGGATCGTTAGAAATGGCGTGCGTTATTCAGGGATGGGAGCTTGGGATCGCCAGCTTCCGGATGAAAAAATCTGGCAGGTGGTTACGTTTCTTAGCCGCTTGGACGCTCTTCCTCCGCCGGTAGCCGAGCGATGGCAGAAGGGTCCGCAGAACTAACGCCGGATCGCTACTGCGAGGTGATCCACTCGACTCGCATCACCTGGCCACGGTAACTGACGACGCGCAGAGTTCGCTCCCCGCCACCCGGAAGGTCGCCCGTGATCTTGCTCATCTGGTCGTAGCCGTCTTGTGGGGAGACAACTCGTACCCGCACCGTGCGCTCGCCGGCGGGAACGCGTACCGTCTGGTTGTACTCGCGGCGCCGCCCGCCCAGCTTGCCGACTAGAAACACAGAGCCATCCACCCAAACCGTGAAGTCGGCCGAGCGGAAATCGTGCAGGCAAGAGAAGCGCAAGTACGAAGTGGCAAATGGTCCGCCACGGGTTTCGCGGACGCGGCGCACAACCGCGCCCAACAGGATTAGGAATACCAAGGCCGCGACAGCGGCTATCTGCACGCGCGGCTTTGTCAGCAGCTTCCGCGAGCCAGTTGGGGTCGGGATCGCCGTGGCCGGGCGCACTGCAGTCATCGAAGTTGATCCGCGCACCATGGTGGGCTGTTCGGGAAGTCCAACCGAGGACGCTGATGCCTTTTCGGCCGCTGGCTGGCGCGCCGGCGCCGCGGCTGCAGCAGTCGCGCCGGTTCGCACCTGCGTACGCGCCGCAGGATCCGATGGGGAGCCAGCTTGCATCGATCGCGGCACGCGCTGGTTGCGCAGGTCATCGAGGTCGGCGGCGAGGTCCAAGCCACGCTGATAGCGGTCCGCCGGCTTCTTCGCCAAGCCAAGCCCAATCACGTGGTCGAATTCAGGACGCAAAGCGGGGTTCTGTCGCGTGACCGGCGCCGGATCTCGATAGACCACCTGAAAGGTAAGCGCCGTCACCGTATCCGCTGAGAAAGGCCGTTCTCCGCTCAGCATGGAATAGAGAATCACGGTAAGAGAAAACAGATCAGAGCGGCCGGTCACGGTATCACCGCTCAACTGCTCCGGCGACATGTACGAAGGCGTGCCCAGCACCTGGCCGGGCATGGTGTAATCAGTGAGCGCCAGTTTGGCGACCCCGAAGTCAGCTATTTTCGCGCGGCCATCCTCAGTAATGATGATGTTAGCCGGCTTGATGTCGCGGTGGATGATGCCCTGGGCGTGCGCGTAATCCAGGGCTTCCGCAATCTGCTTCACCAGGTCGAGGGTGGTCGCGAGTGGTAGTCGTTGGCCGGCGGACCGCATCATGCTTTCCAGCGTCTGCCCGGAGATGAACTCCATAACGATGTACGGAGTGTGCGTGCTCTCGTCTTCTCCGATGTCGTAGATCGTGACCAGGCCGGGGTGCGCCAGCTTACCCGCCGCCTGGGCTTCACGGAAAAAGCGCTGCCGATATTCCTGCTGATTGCTCTCGGCGCCATGAACGTTGATGGTCTTGATGGCGACCACACGATCGATGTGGGGATCGCGGGCGCGATATACGGTGCCCATGGCGCCCCGGCCCACTTCCGCCAGGATTTCGTATCTCCCCAAACGTTGCATGAGGAACTCGTTAGGCGTGAGCGGAAACCTGATCGGTGATGGTGAACAGGATGGTGGTGGTTCCGATGCGGAACTCGGTGAGGTGCTCCAGTTCGTGGCGGGCAATCTGTTTGCCCTCGACGACGGTTCCGTTGGTGGTGCCTAAGTCCACCAGGGTGGCATGCGGTCCGCGCACTTCGATGATGCAATGGCGGCGCGAAACCTCGGGATCGGCAATCACAATATCTGTGCCGCTACGCCCCAGCACCACCCGCGCAGAATTAAGCCTGAAGATCTGGCCTTTCAGAGGGCCTTCCGTGATGGAGAGCGACACGACCTTTCCCACTGGCAGGCGCAAGCTCGCTCCGCCCTTGCTGACTCGGGTGCCTTCTATGTTGGAGTTGGAGGAGGAAGGCGGAGGTGGAACCTCGGCTACGGCTGGTACAGCCGGTGCAGGCTGTGGTTTAGCTGGTAGATCGACGGTGAACAGGGACTGGCAATTCTTGCAACGCCCGCGGATGCTGGCTGAGCCCGAAAAACGGCTCTCGTCAAGCGAATATTTGGTTAGGCAGTGCGGGCACTGGACAATCATCCGACCGCTAGGCTCCGAGTCTCCTGGGGAAATTGAGGCCGATGCTATCACGTTTTTGCGAAAAAATTGCCCCCTAAGCTGTACCATGCACTCGCCTTAGCACCCCGACTCTGGTAACATTTACAGCGCATCAGGAGTGACTCTTAACCGAGTCCGGCAACCGGGGCTGGAGACGCCACGGTGCCTGGAGCAACCGCAAGTTGCTCGATGTGCGGAAGTAAGCCTTCCGAACCCCAAAGTCTCCCCGAAAAGTTTCGGCCGCCCTGATGCTTTCAGGGCGGTTTTGTTTTTTCGGAACACCTCCTGGTGCATGCCAGCTAAAGGAGCATGCATCATGAACCTCGACCGACTTGATAATCCAGAGTGTTGCCTTTCCCCCACGGTCTCCGGCAATGGTCTAACCGTTGCTTTTTCTCCCAGCTTTGAACCTGACTGGCACCCCTTCCATGGCGAGCGGCTTGCCGTGTTTCCCCGCTTCGTGCTGCTGAAAGACTCGGGCCTGGCCTCGGATTCATGCTGGCCAGATCTGAGCACCTTCACCGAGAACGATGCGGAACGGCAGATTGCCTACTATCCCGCCGGGCAAAGTGCCCGGTCACTTCGGCTGGTGTTCGAGCGGCGCACCAGCGCCTTGCATGTTGCGGTCTACGAAGATGACCGCACCCTTTTGCAGGCGCTTGTGTCTAATGCCAGTGATACGGAGCTCGAGGCGGCATAGCTCTTTTGACAATGCCGTAGCGCTCGACTACGCTGCCTGCGCCTATCCGATAGGGGAAACTATGTCTCGATGGATTCCGCTTGCACAGGGCTTGTTGGTCCTGTCGCTGCTTGGTTCCTGCGTTGCCCAAGACTCAGGCCAAGATTCAGGAACAGCCACTGTCGCTACCGCAGGTGACCGCTACGAATACAAACTGCTCGCCACTGCTAAGACCTCCACCATGCAAAAGGAACTAAATGAGGCCGCGGATAGCGGCTATCAGTTCCAGGGAGTCATGGGTGGTGAAACTGGCGCCGGCGGCAAAGAGGTAGTGGTTGTCGTGGGGAGGCCAGTGGGCTCTCGGGAGCGGGAGCGCTACGACTACCTGTTGCTGGCGACCAACAAAACCTCGACCATGCAAAAGGAGCTGCAGCACGCCGCAAATATCGGCTACGAGTACAAAGGCCAGACAATTTTCGAAAGCGCTTTCGGCGGGAAAGAGGTCGTGATTATTCTGGAGCGCGATCATGAAAGGCGTCCCGATAACTGGGAATACAAGCTGCTCGCGACCACCAAAACCTCAACCATGCAAAAGGAGCTTGCCGAGGCTGCCGGGCAGGGCTTCCAGCTGGTCGGGCTAACCGTGGCGGGAACGTCTTTCGGCGGCAACGAGGTAGTTACCATCCTGCGCCGGACGACGCGAGAGCACGCGAAAGCGCAAGCCGAGAACTGACCGAAGACGGCGCATAGCCGGCAATTCGCATCCAAGCCTGAGTACGTTTGCAGCGCATTCCGCAGTTCCTAGAAGGTTTGCGCCGAGTCGGGGATGCATCTTTGCCGGAGATTACGGACTCTAGTGCTGTTCGCATCATCGCCACGCTTTGTGTCTTCGCCGTAACCTTTTACCTTTTTCTGGCGCTTTTCCAGCCTGCCCTCAAATACAAGATTGCCGCGCCGCCTGATGGCTCGCTCACCAGCCCGGAATTTCTGCGGATGCTGGAAGCCCTGGCCGATGCCAAGATCAACTACCGGACTTCGATTGACGTCCTTAATAACGGCGAGAACTATTACAAGGCGGAACTGGAGGCGATCCGCTCCGCTCGGCGCAACATCAACCTTGAGGCTTACATTTTCCAGCGCGGCAAGCTCACGCGCGAGCTGGTGGATGCCCTGACCGAGCGGGCCCGCGCCGGAGTAAGAGTAAACCTGCTACTCGATGCTGTGGGCAGCTTCCTCACTCCCAAAAACTACTTCAAGCAATTGCAGCAGGCGGGCGGACACGTGGAGTGGTATCACCCGCTGCGCTGGTACACCTGGCCGCGTTACAACAACCGTACGCACCGCGAACTCATAATCATCGATGGCGAAATCGCTTTCGTCGGCGGCGCAGGCTTTGCCGATCATTGGCTCTATGGCAAGGGAAAAGCG
>Ga0070697_100002427_pt1 | contig 14335 bp, 13 predicted proteins | sample KBSK1501metaG_FD_65475 | JGI IMG/M metagenome (GOLD analysis project Ga0070697, IMG submission 65475) | Corn, switchgrass and miscanthus rhizosphere microbial communities from Kellogg Biological Station, Michigan, USA - KBS K1-50-1 metaG | ecosystem: Host-associated > Plants > Roots >...
GTGAAGCGCGATTGGGCCATGGCGAAAGCGTGGTTAACCCGTGAGATTCAGCGGGAGCGCAAAGGTGAATCAGGAGCAGTGGAGCAGAGTTAAGGACTTGTTCGCGGCCGCATTGGAGCATGCACCGGAGCAGCGCAGTGTTTTTCTGAAGCACGCCTGCGGAGAAAATAAGGCGGTTCTGGAAGAAGTGGAATCGCTTCTGTCGGCCCACGCAGCACCGGAGGGCCTGCTCGCTTCCATCGAGCAAGCAACGATCGATTCCTTTGTCGGCCGGCGCGTTGGTCCTTATCAGATCATTCGTGAAATCGGCCGGGGAGGCATGGCGACGGTTTACCTCGCCTCTCGCGCCGATGATGAATTTCGTAAACGAGTCGCGATCAAGTTGCTTGCTCATGGTCTGATTGCTGACGAGTTGGTGCTCCGTTTTCGCAATGAACGACAAACGCTCGCAGCCCTGGAACATCCCAACATCGTCCGACTGCTCGATGGAGGCACCACAGAGGACGGACTTCCTTATCTAGTGATGGATTATGTGGAGGGCCTGCCAATCGATGAATTCTGCGACGGTCGAAAGCTCTCAACCTCAGAACGACTGACGTTGTTTCGCACGATTTGCGGCGCAGTGCAGTACGCACACCAGAACCTGATTATTCACCGTGATCTCAAACCTGCCAACATCCTGGTTACCTCGGAAGGCGTTCCCAAGCTGCTCGATTTCGGCATTGCCAAACTGCTGAACCCTCAGCTTTCCATGCAAATGCTGCTGACGCAAGCGAACATGCGCGCCATGACGCCTGAATACGCCAGCCCGGAACAGGTGCGCGGCAATCCGGTAACCACAGCCACGGATGTCTATTCCCTGGGAGTGCTGCTTTACGAATTGCTCACCGGCCACCGGCCTTATCACCTGAAACGGTATACGCCCGCCGAACTGGAGCATGCCATCTGCGAGGTGGAACCGGAAAAACCCAGCACGGCCGCAACCAGGTCGGAGCAGATCGTGGATCCGGATGGTACCACGCAGACTGTGCTCCGCCCGGAGGAGGTCAGTCGGGTGCGTGAGGGGATACCAGAGAAACTTCGTCGCCGGCTATCCGGCGATCTGGACAATATTGTTCTCATGGCGCTTCGCAAAGAACCGCAGCGCCGGTACACCTCGGTCGAGCAATTCTCGGAAGATATCCGGAAACACCTCGAGGGTTTGCCGGTCAGCGCGCGCCAGGCGACCATCACCTACCGCGCTTCTAAATTTGTTCGCAGACACAAGGCAGGAGTTGCCTCCGCTACGCTGTTGGTGCTCACGTTGATCGGGGGCGTCGTTTCCACCGCACGAGAAGCGCGTGTTGCGCGGACAGAAAAGGCGCGAGCCGAACGCCGGTTCAACGATGTTCACCAGCTAGCGAACTCGTTTCTTTTCCAGTTTCACGACGCGATCAAGGATCTGCCGGGATCAACTCCGGCACGCAAGCTGGTGGTCGAAAAGGCACGGCAGTATCTGGATAGCCTCGCTAAAGAAGCCGGCAACGATGCGTCGTTGCAGCGAGACTTGGTCCAGGCTTATCTGAAAGTGGGTGATGTGCAGGGCCAGCCATATGGTCCGAATTTGGGCGATATCGCCGGTGCGTTGGACAGTTATCGTAACGCGCGCACCATGGCGGAATCTCTGGTTCGATCGAATGCAGCCGACACTGACGCGTTGCGCGGGTTAGGCCGCAGCCATCAACGAGAAGGTCAAATCCTGGTCCAGATGGGAAAGCCGGCAGAGGCAGCTGACCATCTGCGTCGCGCTATCAACACATACGAGTCGCTACCGTCTGCCGACGTTAAAGATCGCCTGGCGCTGGGCTCGTGCTACGACACTCTGGGCGACATTATGGGGCACGGCAGTTTTCTCAATCTAGGTGACCAGGCCGCTGCTCTCGAAAACTTTCGCAAGGCACTGACAATCAGCAGTGCGGTAGCGGATGCTGACTCCGGCAACGTACAAGCACGACATGATGTCGCCGTAGAACACGCGAAAATTGGTGACAACCTTCTGGCGATGGGGGACACCAAGGGAGCCATTGAAAGCCACCGCAAAGCGGTCGCAGCCTTCGAAGGAATTTCGGCAGCGGATCCCACCAACGCCGTGAGGCGGCGCGAACTTTCTGTGGTCTACGGCAAGTTAGCGGAAACCCTGTGGGAAGCGGGTCAGCGGCAGGACGCGCTTCGGCTTTATAAAAAGGCAATGGGAATCGCTCAGGAGCTGTCCAAAGCTGATCCTACAAACATGCTCTTCCTGTTCGATGCCGCCGCCGGTTATCACGAACTGGCCGACATGCTGATGCAGAGTCACAACCTTCCTGCGGCCATCGAGAGCTACCGGAAAGCCGTGGACACCATAGAAAAAGTCGCGGCTGCCGACCCACATAATGTCCAACGCCAATCGGAGCTCTCTGACGGACTGGTGACTCTAGGCACCACTTTGGCGCAAGCTGGAAGAACAACTGAGGCTCGGCGCTACACCGAGCGCGGGTTGGCGCTCGAGCGAAGGCTCGCCGAAATGCCCGCAAGCAGCCCAGTCGAGTTAAAGCGTTATGCCTCGGCCCTGCTGGGCTGCGAACCGAAGGAACTTCAATATCCTGCACAAGCTCTGCAGTTCGCCCAGCGGGCGGCGGCGATGACAAAATCTTCCGATGCCGAAATCCTCGACCTTCTGGCGCAGGCATATTACCGTTCAGGAAATCGCACAGAGGCGATCGCGACCGAAGAGAAGGCCTTGGCCCTGTTCGGGCCCTCTGAAAACAAGGAGCACGCTTCCGGGAATCGCAAGCAGTTTGAACAGAACTTGGCGCTGTTCAAGAGCAAGCGCCGTCCCTATTAGAGCGTCGTTCTATTCCACAAGCAACGCCAATCGCAAGTGACTCAAACACACTAGTTGCAGAGATCAGCTAATGCGGACCTGAGTCAGGGCTGCTCTCTTTCCGGAAAAAATCGCATCCCCGGCCAAAATCTTGAGCCGTTTTTCCTCCGCTTTTCGCGTGCTCTAGTGAAAGGCAAAACACTTCAGGAGGATGAAACGCCATGAAACCCGCAACAACATCGCTCAAACTGGCAGCTGGGCTGCTATTCCTGATCGCCAACTCTGGATTCGCGCAGAACGCTATGGACGGCGTAAGGAGCGTCGCCACCACGAACATCAGCCGTGGGAAACGGGCATGGCAAGTCGCCTCTGTACTGCTGGGCGTTCGCAAACCACAGCAATACCCAGATGCAAGCTCAGGCGCATGGCAGGAAGCGGGGCCGAGCTACACGTCTCCAACTTCTCCTTTCGGCTACGCCGTGCCGATGCAAATGGCGGCGTACCCAACGCCCGGGTCGTTCCGTTGGATCCGATCGGCGGGTGGTGAGGTTGGAATGGCAGTCCCGGCGGATTGGCAGGTTGCGCCTCCGGCTGGCCAGAATTTCGGCGCTTTCAGCGGGCGCGGCGAAAGTTTCAGTTGCGGGCTGCTAGACGTGTTTGCCGATCTGGGCAGCATGAGGAATGCTCAACAAGCGTTCGCCATGATGGGCAGGCCGCGGCAGGAACTCGTATTCATGCAGCGACTAGTATCGCCGCCGCTCGCGCCCGATCAAATCGTCGCTCGCCTTTTCCCCCAGATCTCTGGTGGCGCGATACAGGACCTTCGTATCTTGGGAGCACGGCAGTTGCCTGATGGATCGGCAATCGTTGCCTACCAATACGTGCTGCTGCCAGGACGCGATGCGCTGTACCGGACCTTACTGCCTCTCGCGCTACAGCGCTATTCGCAGGTACCAATGCAGGGAGAAGCTCACATTCACCTGGTGCCTGCAATGCGAGCCGGTGCAATTCGAACCTGGAGCTTTCTCTATGCAATCGCCTCCGCGCCGCAGCCGATGTACGCCCGTTACGCGCGAGTTTATGCGGCCATCTTCGAGTCCATTCAGACGAACTCGGGTGCAGTGCAACAAGGGATGGCTGAGCAACAGGGACTCGCCAATCCCATCGGCACTAAAATGAAGAGGGATAACCAGAAGATGCAGGAGTGGTCCCGCAAATCGATGGATGAGCAGCAGAAGCAACTCGAGCACAATCGCGATTTCAACTACAAAAGCGGCGATATCTGGACCGACATGGCAGGAGCGCAGCAGCGCTACATTGACCCTAACGATCCCAGCTGGGCAAGCCGCACCTCGGCCGACAATATTCCAATCGGAGCGCAGTACATTCCGTACCGCTGCCCCAATGAAGACAGTACTAATAGCAAAATATTCTGGGGAGACGGCACAGCACGCCCTTATGTCGATTGCATACGGCTTCAGCAGTACTGATACAGCACATGCTCCATCAATTAAACAGCTGGGCGATCGCGCCCGGCTGTTTGCAACATGATGGCACTCCATCGCTACTGCATTGTCTGCAACCAGGAATCAATTCGGTTGGTCCGTGAATCCTGGACCATTTGGGGAAGGTGGTACGTATAAGCCGCACAAGAAATCGTCCTAGCGTCAAGCCATAACGACCCCATCACCCTCTCCTCTTGACTTCCCACTCCTCCTGGGAGGAAAATCCGCCCAAACTGCCTTCCCAAAAAAGAGGCGCTCCGGTTTTCAGAGGTGTCATATGTACCAGCCACCGCCGCTTCGTGCCCTCTCGGTTTTCGATCGGAAAAGAGTTCTCCTCATCGATCCGAACCAACCTACGTCCGACGCGCGGGTGAGTGTATTGCAGAGTCACGGCGTCAAGGTTGACGTCGCCGACAGCCTCCAGGCAGCTCGTTTCCTGTGGCGACCGAAGGTGTACGACTTGATATTGCTCGACGTGCGCAGACAGTTTGCCGGAGAGGCGCTCGCTTTTTACGAACAGATCCGGGACAAAAGCCCGGGCCAGCGCTTCGCCTTCCTTATTGGGCCTCCGCAGTACCTTTCATTGACCTGGCCCGAACAGCTAGTGGCAGTGGAAAACGAACCCCAACAATGGGCGGAGACGGGGAAGCTCTTTGTGGCCGCAGCTTGATTGCCAGCTCTCCTGCGAAGGGCTGTTTTCTCAAGCCACCAACAGGGGCATATGGATCGGATTCGCTTTATAACCCACGAAGACAAGCAGATCCTCCTCATCGACCTAACGACCTGCAGCGCGGAGGGGGTGATGAAGATCGCCGGTGAGGTGCAGCGCAGTAGCTCTATATGCCGGTACCTGGGTACGTCACATGATCTACATTCGTTGTATTTGCCGCTGAGCAATATGCCCTGTGTAAAAGCGGAGGTCCCTACATCCTTGGGAACAGGATTGTGGACCTTCTTTGCGCTAATTCGTAGGTAACCACAAAAAGATTGGGCTGGTTTCTCGCCCCGACCATCTAGGTTCTCCTCTGTTGCGCTGTTTGGTTTTCCGAACAAATGCCGGGAGGTCGCAGTTTCCTGAAGAAACTGGCCGATACTATCGGCATGAACCCCCGGATCGAATCGCTGCAAGCCGAACTGAGGGAACTCGATGCCTGGGATCTTCAGTCCGATACTGTAAAGTCCCGAAATGATCTCGAAGAGGCCCGCTTTTCAGCATCGTCAAAAGAGGCGAGAGCAGATTGTTCGGAGCTGGAACAATTGGCAAACAAGCGCCTTAACGATGTCGAAAATGAATGACTCTGCGTAGGAAGTGACGACGTGTGAAGCGATAGAGCACGTTTTCGACCCATGGCTCGTAGAAAACATGAATGAGGGTGCCGGCGAGCATAACCAGCCACAAGAGAAGCAACAAGAGCAGGGGGAGTGAGATCACGGGAGGAGATTACAGGAAATTTGCGATTCCGCGCCCGTGATTTTCTTGGCACAGAACCTTCAAAGATCCGGCCCCGCAGTCTAGTCGGAGGATCAGTGCCGAAAGAGTTTGCGTGGTAGCAAATAAGTGAACCCTGCGAACACCTCCCAGCGAGTCGATGTACTCGTCAGCCCGCGATTGAAACCAGCGTCGAACACGAGGCTTTGCCGGAGTGTGTAGTTCAAAGCCCACAGGTTTCCTACAGTGTCGCTTCGCAGGAAAGGCTGTGAGAAGTGCCATATTTCCCCGGAGATTCCGAAGCTCTTCCCGACTGGGTGTGAATCCCCTTATTGTTGTTCCCAGCAATCGTACACAAGGGTGCCACACACGTTTGTAGTTCGTTCAATTGTCGCCGGTCCCATCCTAACATCATAGGCACTTCTAGTTGTTTGCGACTGCATGAGGAGGTTTGCGATGCTCCGCTCTCTCCCGTTTGCCGTATTCCTCTCTGTGGCGATTTTGGCCTATGCCGCCCCGTCACAGCCTCAACAAGACAACATTCCCACGAAAAAGAGTCCGCAAAAAAAGAAGACTGGCAACAATAAAGCTCAACCAACGTGCACGGCGCATGGATCTTTTACGACAACATGCAATCCGTACGGCAGTTCCTCCAAGCCACATGCGATTGACAAGACGTGTGGCATGACCGGTGACGCCACCTCTCCTGGAGACCAGGCTCAAGATAAGCAGAAAAATAACCTTTGCGCGTCCGGTACACCTCACGCGGTCACGATTACCGAGCTACAGGCCCTGCAGCAGGCCGTGGACAAGAGCGGCGTGGACTATGGAAGTACCCACTCAAAACCGCCGCACGCTGGTCCGCCCGCCGATCGGTCAAGCCTGTTCACCAAGCTGCCGAGCAGCTCCGTTAAAGAGGGTGATCTCGTTTCCTTTGTTGGCTTCATTGTTGAGGCTAGGCCGGGCAGCTCAGAAACCGTAAACTGCCACTGCACCGACCCGCTCTCGATTGACGTGCATATGGCCTTAGCCGATCATCCGCTGAACTTAAAGAAAGCGCCCAAGAATGCTACCAAGGATGAGAAGCATGCAATCACGGTGAGCAACGATGCTGACCTTTGTACTAACTCTTTCGTTGCAGAGACTATTCCACATCTGCGCCCGGCATCTCTTGAACTCACGGCGATAGAGCGAGTCGTCGGCAACAAGATTGTGAAAGTGACAGGGCCTCTCCTTTTTGACGGTAGCCACCGGCCTTGCAAAGGCGCTACACCTGGTTCGGGAGATCCTTCGCGGTTGACCGTTTGGGAAATCCATCCCGTTTACAAAATTGAAGTGTGTAGCAGCAACAAGCTCGATCAATGCAAAGCAGATTCAGGGAATTGGCAATCCGTCGAAACCGCTGCTGCGTCTGGCAAAGGTGCGCACAAAAGTGGTAAGAAAAAGAAGGCTAATCCAAGTTAAGACTTTAATGTCATCACCAGAACCACACCCACCAAGACTGCCAATGAGCGGTCTTTTTCGACCGGGGGCCATAATACTAGTCTCCAGAATCCGGAAGGCTTAGGATCAGTGAATCAGCTGAGATGCCAGCTTGGAAGTCTCTTGGACATGTAAGGAAGGAATTGTCAGCAAACACTGTGAGCAGTACCGGTCTTCGGATTGCGCCCGACGCAGAAAGCTGCACCCGCACATTTCGCAGTACTTGGCATCCAGAATCACCGCACCGACGGGAACCCGGTGAGTCTCATACTCGTGCAGTCCCTGCCAGCGGGTCAGAGCGTCGATCCGGCCCGGCGCTGCCGAGATACGAGGCCGCAGTCTCATAGCCACAAATTTCCCGAACGCAAGTATATTCATTCCCCGTCAACTGCGCACAGCTTTTGCGAAGGAAAACCCGCTCCCACGCCCCTTTTCCCATTCCAACCCCGCAAAATTCGAGACCCACATCTCTCGAAAAATCCATGACCCAAGCACGCAGAATTCGTGACCTTGACCTAACCTCGCTTGACAATTTCCACCCATATGTTTTGCTTAAGAGCAGCGCTTCCCTACCCTCCCCGGCCGGGCTCACTGGGGTCCGTAGAACCTTTGCGGATCACTCCAGCTCACCGAGGAGGCCATCGCGTGTCAGTCACCCCCAACTTCAAAGAGCTTGTCCGCATCGCCACGACCCAATTCCGTTTGCTCAACCGCAACAAATCCCTGTCCGCCGCCGACCGAAAGCAACTTAAGACCTTCTTTCTCGATCGGATGATCGGCCCCCGAGTCCGCGACGTCCTGCGCCAGAACTCGACTGGCGAGGTCCTGCCCTTTCGCGCGCCAAAGGATCACATGGCCGGTCAGCGTCTGCTCACTGCGAAGGAAGTCGAAGCCTGGCTCGGGATTGACGTGAAGACCCTGTATGCATTCGCCAAGCGAAAGATGGTCCCGCACGTCCGGCTACAAGGCAACGTCCGATTCCCGGCAAGGGAACTTCAGAAGTGGGTAGACCGGCACTCCCACATTCCGCGCGAGATGGTCGGGCAGCCAGCACGCCATACGCGCACTAAACGCCGGACCGCAGCTCGCGCCCGGTAGCGTCTACCGGCTCATCACCTCGGAGCCCCCGTTCACTACCAAGACCGCTAATAGGCGGTCTTTTATTTAAGAACCCATTGTCAATGTTGGACGAAACACTTTAGTCACTTTGCCTGCCTCCGGCTTCATGCGACAGTGTCTGGCAGTAGGGCGTTTATTTCTTGTGTCCACGCTCCAAAGCGCGAATTAATTTTCGTCTTGTTTGCCCCTCGTCTTCCGCGAATGCTGTCTGCTCAAAGGACATGAAACAATGAGTACCGCACCAAGACGCTTAATCTGGATCGATGATGCCGCGTTTGCCGGCTGGTGCTGTTCCCACTGCGAGTGGGGCCTCACCGCGCCCCGCCTAGAAAGCACGGTGGCAGCGCTCGCGTTCAACCGCGTTGCCCAGGAAGACTTCGAGAAGCACAACTGCCCACCCAGTCCTCGGACCGATGCCTAGCGTTTTTGCGGGCTGCTCGAGCACCCCGCTCCCGCTAAGACCGTTAACCCGCACGGTCTTTTATTCTTTGTTCCGTTTTCAGAACAAGATTCATTTTCTTCTTGACTTCGGCCTTTTTTGAGGGAGAATTCGGCCACTTCGCAGGGGTGTGTTTTTGTTCACTTTCTTTGCCCCTCTGTTCTCCGCTCCCGCGATTGCAATCCTCTTGTACCATTTTCGAGTTGAACGTAGGAGGTCCCCAATCATGCTTAGGCGATTGAATTTGAGTCTCGTGTTGCTGATGCTCATACTTGGCGGGCGCCTTCTTCTGCCATCCGAAGGAAATGCCCAAAGCATCTCTGACTTGCGGCAGAAGGCGGAGAGATTTCACTCCGATGCCGACTCGCTTTACCGGCTGGATGATGCCGACCTGCAACAAATTTGGGAGGCTTATTGCGGCGTTCTCGACCCGAAAATAAAGGAGGACAGAGACTTCGCCGCCGACATCGCACGGCAGCTTCAGGACAAAGAAAAAGGTATCATCGACCAATTGCTCGGACACGATCTGCCTTCACTGCTTGAGGATGCGAAAAAGATTCAGGACAACTCGGATACAGATCCGAAAGACAAGGACGAAGCAAAAGATATCGAAGGCAGCCTTCGGAAGGAAGAAAAGAAACTCCACGATCTCTACAACGGGGTTCCGCTCAAGGGCAGCAACCATCCGTTCGTTCAGTACGCGATCGAATATGGGAAAACTCAACATCAAGAAATGTGCGGCAAGTTTGGAGAACAGCCGAGGGTCTGCGACAAGAACTTTCCGGGTATGGATGGTCGTCCTGATCTGGTGGCTGTCGAATCAGGCCATCTCGTGGTATACGAATTCAAGCCGGACAATAGCAAGGCCAAGGATCGCGGATGGAAGCAGGTCGCCGGTTATCTGCCTGGGGTAGTGAGTTATTACGAACAGTTCTTCGAAGACGGCCGCAACGGAGGTTTCAAGGGTGAGCCAGACAGTGACCACGGCGGAATTGAAATGCTCAAGAAGCTGAAGGCTTCTAAAGACACTTGGTCGAGCGATGGTAACCAATTACAGGCACAGCCTGTGGTAGAAACCTACAAAATGTGCGAGAAGCGTTTCGATTGAGGATCAAGGTGTCATCAATAGGAGGAACCAATGAATATAAACAGCTGCACAGGCTGGAAGGCTATTCACGACTTTATGCCACCAAAGCCCGCTCGCCTTCGTGTGAGCGGCCAATGTACGTTTCCGACGCCGGGATTCAAGGTAACTCTAAAGAAAAAGCAACCTCAAGGTATTAACCCAAACATCTTGATCTTAGAAAAAACTGTTCAGCCCCCCACAGGAATCGAGCCTCAGGTGGTCACCACGATTCCAGTGAATTATGAGGAGAACACAGATCAACATTACAGTGAGGTCTCGATTTTGCCGGACAATACCACAATACCAGTTGAAGAGATTCACTGAAATTTCGCTTCAGCCGACGCTTCGGGTCGCACACGTTGCAGGAGGATTAGCAATGGTTATCGAGGTGGAGATCAACAACAACGCAGATCCCGGCGCGCGATTTCTGTCGTGGACCCCGTCTCCTTGCCGGATCCGGATGACTAATCCCGCCGGTGCCGCTGCTCCCACCGTCAACGCGGAAATCACCGGCAAGTCGGCGGCCGGCGGTGGCACAGTTGTGTTCCGCAAGGGTACATCCGGTGCGTTTTCCAACTCTATAGCGCTGCCGCTGCCGACAAATGGCACGTCTGTTCCATTCTTTGTCGCCGGTAAGTTCGGGCGCCCAAGTGTCACTAATGGAGACGTCACAATTCAGGCAGCCGTCGTGAGCACGGTTGTTGGCTCTGTTCCGGTGATGGTACGCATTCGAAAGAACGCGAACAGCCTGACATCGGGAGAACGCGACCGGTTTGTATCGGCCTTCGCGCAACTCAACAACCATGGTGCTGGCCGTTTCGCCGACTTCCGCGACATGCACACTGCCGTGAGCTTGCCACAGGCGCACGGCCGGCCGGGCTTTCTGCCCTGGCACCGTGCTTACCTCCTCGATCTCGAACGGTTCCTTCAAGCGATAGATCCAACCGTTTCCTTGCCCTACTGGCGCTTTGACCAGCCTGCGCCAAATATTTTTAGCCTCGATTTCCTCGGTGCTTCCGATTCGCTCGGCACTGTCCAATTCAGCCCCACTAACCCGCTGCGCTTCTGGATAACCGACGGGGTTCAGGGTATCAATCGTCGGCCGTTCTTTGATACCGGGATGTCGCCGGAGGGTCTCCTCACTGAGGTCCAGACCCTTGCCCTTGGTAGTCAGTACCGCGTGTTCCGGGGTATGGAAGGTGACCCGCACGGATTGGCGCACACCAGCTTCGGCGGTTCCATCTCCAGCGTGCCGACGGCAGCCAAAGACCCGTTGTTCTTCTTGCTTCACTGCAACGTGGATCGGCTCTGGGCGAAGTGGCAACGACGGCTTGGCCGCTTCGATGCGGCACAGGCGGCATCATACGATAGCAATTCCACAAACCCACCCGGCCATAACCTGCCTGATACGATGTGGCCGTGGAACGGAGTTACCGGCGGCACACGCCCTCCGACGGCTCCCGGTGGCCCGATGGCTACATCACCATGTGTCAGTGCGCCGGGACCAAAACCGCGAGTACAGGACTGCCTCGATTACCAGGGCACCGTCGGCGCCCTGGCGGGGATGGGGTTCGATTACGACGATGTGCCATTTGTGTGACGTGACTCGCACGAGGATACCACCATGACCAAGAAACCTAAGAAGATAACGAAGTCAAAGGCAAAGCGGAAGGGTGCGATGAAACGTTTGGCCGGTAGGTTTTCGATCGCTACGAAGTCGCGTGGAACCGTCAAGCAACGAGTCGCCGCCTTGGCGAAAGTACCTCTGACCGCGTCGGACAGCGATGAGGACCTGCAAGCCATGCTAAAGGTCCTTCGCGACAAGAATGAACCCGCCGAGGTACGGCTTGCAGCGTTACGATCGCTCCAGGCAGCGACCTTCAGTGCTGCCGCGTTCGGGTCCTTCCGCGGTGACTACATTGTGGCCTTACGCGATTTGGCAGAAGACCCCAATCCGGAGCTTCGCCAGCGCGTTCTTGGCATACTGGCGCGCGAGAAGGACGGTTTTGCGCAGAAGAAACTGCTAGAAGGATTGAAGAATCCCGAGAAGGCGCTAGTTCCACCTGAGAAGGCACTGCAACTCCTTAGTTATGACGTGCACGGTGAAACCTATCAAGTGGCGCGTGGCATTGTTACTGCTGCGCCAAATGCCATCGCAAAGCGGGAAGCCTTGCGCCTGCTCGCAGCCGATGCCAGTTCCGCCCCAATATTTGAGAAAGTCTTGCGCGACAAGAATGAGATTTCTGAAAACCGCCAGATTTCCGCTGCCGCGTTGCAGGCAGTCCAACCGGAGAAACTGCGTGAACACGCGCGCCAAATAGTGCTCGACCCGTCCGAGTATAAGGAGATCCAGGCCGCGAGCCTGACCGCGCTTACACAGTTCGGCGATAGGGCGATTGCAGATGACGAAGAACTGTTGAAGCGCGTCAACAACCTGAGCAGCAATGCGCCAACAAAGGTCAAACAGAGTGCACGCCGGTTTCTTAGTAAGTATGGGCGATGACGGTGGCGATTCATGCAATCCGTGGCAACCATGAACACACTTTCAGAGCCTCAGTTTGCCGCGCTCGTGGACGAGATCGCCGATGATCCCGCTCGGCGCGAGCAGCTAGCCGGTCTGCTGCGCGAGGATCACTCCGTATATGACCAGCGCGGGACCGCAACCACGGTCCGCATGCGCGGCTGGGTTCTGCTCGCGCTCGCTCGCGTCGGAATTTCCGACGCCGCTCTTCTGGTTGTTCTCGAAGAACTGGACACCGGTACCGATCCATATCTCGTCGCGGCAGCCGCACGCGCACTACGCTCTTACCCGAATCCTACAGCGGCTTTCGCCCCATTTGTAATGCGGGCCATCATGAACCTGCGTTACCGCGATGATCCTGTCTCGTTCGATCGTTACGGCGAATACGTGACCTCGGCGACCGGCACGAGTCCTGTTCGCGAATTGCTGGCAACATTGGCATGGCTCGGGCCACGAGCGCGGGGAGTTCTGACGGAAGTCGAGGCGCTGCGCGCGTCCCATGGAGGCCTCTCGAAGAAGCTGCTCGTCGATGTAGACAGAGCCGTGGAGGTAATCCGGATCTCTCGTGACGATCTTGAATGCAGTGCCAAGGTGTGCTGTACATTGCCGGGCGGGCTGGGCAATATTTTTTCATCGGCGGCCGGTTCCCGTCGCGACTGCAGGCCTATCGAGGAAACAAAGTTCCAGGATCATGAGGGCACAGCGATAACCTTTAAGGAATTCTTCCGAGGCCATCCTTCCATTATTGTCTTTTTCTATACGCGCTGCGACAACCCGCTGAAGTGTTCGCTTACAATCACGAAACTCGCCCGAGTTCAGAAATTATTGGAAGTGCGGGGCGCTGCCGAGCTGATACACACCGCAGCCATCACCTACGATCCCGGGTTCGATCTGCCCGAACGCCTTCGCGGCTATGGACGGAGCCGAGAGCTGCGTCTAGACGCCCGCCATCGAATGCTGAGGACGACAGCCGGTTTCACAGCTCTCCGTGGCCACTTCAAGCTCGGTGTCAATTTCATCGAATCACTAGTGAACCGTCACCGCATTGAGGCCTATGTCCTGGATGCTGAGGGTCGTGTTGCCTCATGCTTTGAACGCATTCACTGGGATGAGAGCCAGGTCGTGGACCGCGCAATCGAGGTAATGAACGAGCGAGATGATAAAACGAATTGTGACGGCCGCTCGAACGTGGCAGATTCCCGAGCACTCAACCTCAGCGCACCGCAGGTATTCGGTACGCTCGCGTCGGTCGGAGCGGCGTTGCTTCCAAAATGTTCTATTTGTTGGGCAGGGTATCTGAGTGTGTTCGGCATCGCGACTCTTAAGCAGATTTCATATTCCCCGTTACTGCGAGCACTACTTGTTGCGGTGATGCTGATTAACGTCGCCACTGTGTGGCTCCGCAGAGGTTCAACCAGAGGGATAACGGCGTTTTGCCTAGTCAGCGCCGGCACAGCCGCGGTTGTCATGTCTAGGCTCATGCTCGGTTGGGAAAGAGCCGCCGTCTGGGGCGTTGCATTGACATTCGCTGGTTCGCTACTGAATACAGTTACCACCCCAGCGACTCGGGGTCACGTTCGAGAATCAACCGAGTCATAGGCTGCGTGCCTTCGCTTTAGACCTGAGTGCCTCGCGTTAACGCCCTTGCGGCACATTCGGGAATTCTAGAAAGCACAGTCGCAGCGCTCGCGTTCAACCGCGTTGCCCAGGAAGACTTCGAGAAACACAACTGTCCACCCAGTCCCCGGACCGATGCCTACAGCGTGTTTCAAAAATAGATTCGGCCTCAAGTTAGCGACTTATGCGTGAGGCAGGTTGTGGGTTGAGCTTCTGCCATGAAGGCACGGCAGAGGCTGTTGACGGACGAGCAGT
>Ga0070697_100002428_pt1 | contig 14332 bp, 10 predicted proteins | sample KBSK1501metaG_FD_65475 | JGI IMG/M metagenome (GOLD analysis project Ga0070697, IMG submission 65475) | Corn, switchgrass and miscanthus rhizosphere microbial communities from Kellogg Biological Station, Michigan, USA - KBS K1-50-1 metaG | ecosystem: Host-associated > Plants > Roots >...
ATGCACTCGTCGCCTTGAAACAAGCTGGCGTGCGGGACCCCGTCATCGAAGCCATGATGACGGTGGGCACAAAGAAGTGAGTCGCAGCCACGAATGAAGCATAACCACCGCATGCAGGCGACGGCGGGCGGGGTGGGAGATGCTTGGCCGGCGCGTTGGGCGTTCGTCTACCGCGCCTGAACCGGGGCGACACGGTAACTTCTGGACCTGCAACGCAGGGGCTTGAGTCACGACCTGGGTTGGACCTAATAGAGCTGACGCTTACGCACAGCGGCCCGGCGAGATGAAGTCTCCGCCGAGACAAACGGGAGTTTGGAGAGATACCATGAACTCACGGAGACCGACAGCGCGGTCCATCGGAGTGCTGTATGTACTGACGATGTTACCGGCGCCCATCAACCTCATCTACCTCCCCCGCCACTTCATCGTTCCTGGAGATGCAGCGGCGACCGCCCGGAACATCACCGCCGCCGAGCTGACGTATCGGCTTTGCACGCTGAGCAGCTTTGTCAACAGCATCCTGTTCATCTTCCTGGTATTGAGCCTGTATCACGTCTTCAAGGACGTCGACCGGAAGCAGGCCAGGCTCATGGTGATGTTGGTCGTAGTCTCCGTCGCCATCAGCGTCGTCAACCTCATCAATGAGATCGCGCCGCTGATCCTGCTGAGTGGCGCCGACTTCCTCTCGGTGTTCAGCCAACCTCAGCTGGACGCTCTGGCGCTCGGCTTTCTCCGCTTGCGCGGCAGTGGGGTTGGGATTGCCACGGCGTTCTGGGGTCTTTGGCTCCTTCCCTTCGGCATCCTCGTCATCAAGTCCGGCTTCATCCCCAAGCTGATCGGCGCCCTGCTGATCGTTGGGTGCTTCGGTTATCTCGCGCAAAGCTTTACATCGATCGTCTTGCCGGCTCACGTACACTCTGTTGTCACGCTCACGCTGCCGCTTGTTGCACCCGGTGAATTGTTTGTGATGATCTGGCTTCTCGTCAAGGGAGGAAAGGTGCAGCTCTCGCCAAGCGGTATCCAACGTGACGCCTAACCACCCGCTCAAGCTGACGGCGCGCGGGAGGTCCGTGGGGGTTTGGAGGTTACGCGCGCGCGCCGCAGCTTAGCCGGGGCGTTAGCCTCTTATGTCCAATAAGAAATACGATCCGAGCTCTTGGGTCTCGAAATGGCCCAAACACATTCCTATTTGGGATGCGCATCGCGAAGTGCACTGCCGCTTCGGGGTCGCGGCGCAGAAGTGCAGCGAGATAGAGACCGGGTTGGCGATGCTCGTTGGGCAAATGCAACAAGCAGTGAAGCGCCAGCCTGAGTTTACAGCGTTGCTTTCAGAGCTGACGAAAGCTGCATTGCCCCTCGGGTCGCTTATCGATTTGTTCTGTAGGCTATACAGAGTGCAGGCAGACGATGATGTGGCGCAAGAGCTCGAGAATGCGAGGAAGGCGAGGAATTATCTGGTCCATCATTTCTATCGCGACAGGGCCGACCAATTCACAACTCCCGAAGGCTGCAAGAGACTAGAGGACCTACTGGTTTCGATTCACGATAAACTTGATACTGCCCTTCAATCCCTTGAAGATTGGCGCGTCAAGCATCTTGGGTATACGCCACCCGAGGACACATGGGATCGAATCAATGAGGATGTTGCTCGATGGGAGAGCGAGAATCAGCAGATGCTTGATGCGCTGCTCGGAAAGAGCCAACGTGAGCGGCCGGGGACATAGGTAACAGATCGGTCCGGGGACATGGTTGGCTGCGCAGGCGCGCCGCAGCTTTGCTGGGGCGTTATGCGGACAGGTGCAGGGGTTAGCAGATGAGACTTGCGGGGTCACAAGGGGACGAAGTAGTCCTCGACATCTTGGGCTATGAATGTTCCGGAAGCACAAGCTCGTTAGCTGACGACAACTGGTTGCTCGTGTCTGGCACCGTCCGGCATCCACGAGGAGATTGGCATTTCACTCAACCCTTGTCCCTACTGAAAAGTCCATCCGGGTCGAAAGTGATTTACAGATGAACGCGCTCCTGGCTGCAGCCCATGGTCGGCGAAGTTGAAACGAGCAGAATCGTCTCAGGAGTCGCGAGCCCGTGGATCGACCGAGTCGAAAGCAGACGCACCCTTCTCGCGCGAATCGAGACCATCCGTCATTGTGAAGAGCGGGATCACGCTGCCCGGGTGTATCGGTGATGCAAGCCGCCGACCTGGGGAACAGCCAGGACGGCACCAAGCGCCGGCGGCTCGATGGTACGCGGGACAGGGGCATTCCTCGCCAGCGAGAGATGGGGACGCGAGACGTTGTAGTAGTTGACGTAGTTTTTCAGGATGCTCCTCAGGTGCCTTTCGCCGAGGATGATCAAGTGGTCCAGGCATTCGCGTCGGATCGATCCGATGACTCTTTCGGCGTAGGGGTTTTGCCAGGGAGACTGTGGGGCGGTGAGGATCTCCCGGATACCGATCGCCCGGGCGACCCGCCGGAATGCGTCGCCGTAGGCACCATCCCGATCCCGCAACAGGTAGCGAGGCTCGGTGCCGTCTCCGGGAAAGGCCTCCCGGATCTGCTGGGCGGTCCACGCGGCGGTGGGATGGGCGGTGACGTTGAAGTGAACGATGCGCCTGCGGTCGTGGGAGAGAATCACGAAGCAGAAGAGCAGCCGGAAGGTGGCGGTGGGGACGACGAAGAAATCGCAGGCTGCCGTGGAGCGAAGGTGATTCCAAAGAAAGGTGCGCCAGGTCTGTGAGGGGGGCCTTCTGCCCCGTCGGGTCATGTACTTGGCCACCGTCGCTTCAGCGACGTCGAAGCCGAGGAGCAGGAGCTCCGAACAGATGCGCGGGGCGCCCCAGAGCGGATTCTCCAGGGACATGCGACGGATCAGCTGGATCACTTCCGAACTGACGCACGGCCGACCTCTCGACTTCCACCTCCAGAAGTACCTGAAGCCCTGCCGGTGCCACCGAAGTACCGTTCTGGTTTGACCAGGATGAGGGCCGAGCGCCACTTGTCCCAGACGCGCGCCAGGATCACCCAGAAAGCCCGCTCGGCATGACGCAGCCTGGGTCGTACAACCTTGCGACGGAGGATGGCGAGCTGCTGACGGAGGGCGAGATTTTCCAGAGACAGCTGCGAGCGGTCCCGGAAGAGGGCGCGGAAGAGCAGGAGGATGATTCGGAGGATGGACACCAGGGCCTCCCTGGACGTAGGCTTTCAACGGGCTGAGGTGAGGCAGGGAGTATCCCCGGGACAGACGCTAAAACCAAGCAAGGGAAAGGCGGTTGGAATTTTCAGCAGGGACAGTAGATCCTGAACCCGCAAGGACTCCTAGCGGAGGTCGGCATGAGGACGATGCTCCTGTCGGTGATTCTCGTTTCCGCGCTGCTCGGTTACGCGCAAGCTCAACACTCATCTGCAAAGGGCAGCCCCGACGCCGAAGCTGAAATCCGCACGATCATCGCAGAGGGCGAGGATGCGTGGAATCGCCACGATGCCGAAGCGATCGTTGCTCACATGTCCGAGGCCCACGATCACATCAATGTGGATGGCGCATGGCGCTCCGGTAAGGCCGAAACCGAGAAAGCCGTCCGTGCGTTCCTGGCCACCACACACGTGAACTCGAGCAGGATCATCGAGAGAATCCGATTTCTCACGACGGATGTTGCCATCGCGGTGGTCCGATATGAGTACTCCGATGGCCAGAAGCGCTGGCAATCGATTTCAACCTCTGTATTCCACAAAGCGAACGGACGATGGTGGAATGAGGCGTTTCAAAATACCCTGATCCAGCCGCCCCAATCGCCCGCCACGAAGTAGGCTTCGTTCGCGCGCAGGATGCCGAACCCCATGTTCCCGCAGTTGAGACTCTGGCCGAAGTGGCTGCTCGCCGCCTCGGCGCTCGTCATCCTCGTCGTCGCGGAGGATGGACACAGGTGCCTCCCCTTGGGTAAGCCGGCCGACAGGTCAGGATGAGGTGGGGAGTATGCCGCTAAGGGGACGTAAAGCCAAGATGGCAAAGGCCGGATGGAATTTTCAGTAGGGACAGTGCCCGCGTCTCCCCGCGACCTTCTGTTAGAATCCCGCCCAGGGATCGACATAGGACCAACTTCAGCCGACGGAATTCATGAGGTCCCGGCCGATGGAAGGCAGGACGATCTCCCACTATCGCATCATCGGGAAGATCGGCGCCGGTGCGATGGGGGTCGTGTACCGGGCACACGACGAGCGCCTCGATCGTGACGTCGCGCTGAAGGTCTTGCCCTCGGGCTTGCTTACAGACGAAGCGGCCCGAAGGCGTTTCCGCAAAGAGGCGCTCGCGCTCTCGAGGCTCAATCATCCCAACATCGAGACGGTGTACGACTTCGATACCCAGGAGGGGGTTGATTTCCTGGTGATGGAGTACATCCCGGGCGAGACGCTGGCTCAAGAACTGGCAGCCGGCCCGCTTCCCGAGAAAGAGGTGGCGGCGCTGGGGGCGCAGATCGCGTCGGCCCTGGAGGAAGCGCACGAGCGGGGCGTGGTGCACCGGGACCTGAAGCCCGGGAACATCCTTGTAACCGGCAGGGGGCAGGCGAAGGTGCTCGATTTCGGCTTGGCGATGCTGCTGCGGCCTGTCGGAGAGACATCGCAAACCGAGACGCTGAGCCAGGAGCACGCAGTCGTTGGGACTCTTCCTTACATGGCGCCCGAGCAACTGCGTGGCGAGAAGGTCGACGCCCGGAGCGACATCTATGCGGCGGGGGCGGTGTTGTTCGAGATGGCGACCCGCCGGCGGCCGTTTCCTCACGAGATAGCGGCGCGGCTCATCGACGCGATCCAGCGCGAGGCCCCGCCCGCGCCGAGCGCGATCAACAGGAGGATCTCACCCGCCCTGGACGGCATCGTCCTGAAGGCGCTGGACAAGGATCCGAGGCGGCGCTATCAGTCGGCGGCGGATCTACGTGTCGATCTGGAGCGGCTAGGGGCACCCCTGCCTCTGAGAGCCGCTCACCGCCCGCGGGCGCGTCGCCTGTGGTGGGCGTTGGGATCGGCGGGCGCGTTGCTGGGGCTGGTCGCAGTGATCCTAGGGCTGAACGTGGCCGGCATGCGGGACCGGCTGCTCGGCCGGGCCGTGTCCCGGCGGATCGAGTCCCTGGCGGTGCTGCCGCTGGCGAACCTGTCCCACGACCCCGAGCAGGAATACTTCGCGGACGGCATGACCGAGGAGCTGATCACCGACCTGGCGAAGATCGGCGCGCTACGGGTGATCTCCCACACTTCGGTGATCCATTTCAAAGGGACCGAAAAGTCGTTGCCGCAGATCGCGCGGGATCTGAACGTGGACGCCATCATCGAAGGCTCCGTTACGAAGTCGGGGGACCGAATCCGGATCACGGCGCAGCTGGTCGAGGGCGCGACCGACCGGCACCTCTGGGCCGAGAGCTACGAACGTGATCTCAAGGATGTCCTCGCCCTGCAGAGCGAGGTGGCTCGGGCGATCGCCCGGCAGATCGAGGTCAAGCTGACGCCCCGGGAACAGGCGCTCCTCGAGACTGCGCGCCCGGTCGATCCGGAGGCGTATGACGCCTATCTCAAGGGCCAGTACTACTTGATCCGGAGGACGAAGGAGGGGATCAGCAAGGGCCTCGAATACTTCCAACAGGCTGTCGCAAGGGACCCGGGCTACGCGCTGGCCCACGTTGGGGTGGCAGACGCCTACGGCCTGCTGGCCCGCTGGGGCTTCATGCCCGGGAACACGGCCTTCCCGCAGGCGAAGGCCGCCGCCTTGAGAGCCGTGCAGCTGGATGACGATCTCGCGGAGGCTCATACCGCCCTGGCGGTCATCAAGCATTACTACGACCTGGACTGGCCGGGCGCGGAGGAGGATTACAAACGTGCCATCGCTCTCAACCCGAATTACCCGCTGGCGCACGACTGGTATGCCATATTACTCACCCTTCGCGGGCGCTTCGAGGAGGCCATCGCGCAAGTCAGGTGGTCCGAGCGGCTCGATCCTCTCTCGCTTATTACCAGCAGCCAGGCGGGATGGGTCTTCTACTTTGCCCGAGAGTACGACCGTGGCATCGAGGCGGGCCGAAAGGGTCTGGAGCTCGATCCGAACCATGTCCCCTCCCATCTCTATCTTGGGTGGAGCTATGAGGCAAAGGGGATGTACCCGGAGGCGATCGGCCAGTATCAGAAATGTATGGCGCTCTCCCCCGGCGCCACGGCTTTCAAGTCATTCCTCGGGCATGCGTACGCTGTTTCGGGACGTCGAAAGGAAGCGGAGCAGGTGCTCGATGAGCTGAAGGCACGATCGGGCCGGGACTATTTCTTCCCCGCCAGGCTTGCCGCAATTGACGTGGCCCTCGGCAACAATGACGAAGCGTTCGCCTTGCTGGACAAAGCTCTCGAGGAACGCGACATCAGCGTGACCTTTATCAAGGTCGAGCCGCAGTTCGATCCCGTACGCTCGGACCCACGGTTCAAGGATCTGCTTCGCCGCGTGGGTTTGACGCCCGACTGATCGGCAAAAATAGGGCCAAGCCGAGTTCGAACGTTGATCTAGGCGTGTATGCACGTGAACCCCTGGTTCGAGTCACTCTTGAGTTCGAACGTTTCGATCACGTGGGGAGCCAGACTTCATCCTTCTCGAAAAGGGGGCCGCTGCTTATCAGCGGCTCTCCTCTCCGTTTTGGTATATCGCTAGATGTTGGACGTTTAAGAGCGACGATTCAATCGCAAGAGAACTCCGCGGAGTCCCTGAAAGTCAAGGAGGATCACATATGAAGAAGATGCTGGGGATGGCGCTCGTCGCGATCGGCCTCGCCGCGGCCTCCGGCGCGGGAATGAAGGAGCCAGGCGTGGGCGATTTTGCGCCGGCGTTCACCCTTCCCGGCTCGGACGGGAAGACCCACAGACTCGCCGACTTCAAAGGGAAGGAGGCGGTCGTCCTTGCCTGGTTCCCGAAGGCGTTCACTGGTGGCTGAACGGCCGAATGCGCGTCGCTCCGTGCGAGCGGCGAGAGGATCCAGGCGTTCGACGTCGCCTACTTCGCGGCGAGCATCGACGATGCCGAGACCAATCGTAAATTCGCCGAGTCGCTCCGCCTCGACTACCCGATCTTGAGCGACCCGGGCAAGGAGACCGCCCGCGCCTACGGCGTCCTGCAGGGCGGCTATGCGGCCCGTCGAACCTTCTATATCGGCGTGGACGGCCGCATCCTGCACATCGACCGCGACGTGAAACCCTCGACGGCGGGCGATGACGTGGCAAAGCGACTGGAGGGGCTCAAGATCGCCAAGCGGCAGCCCTGACCAGGCGACCGGTCCTGCCCGAGAAATCCATCCGGTAAGGTTCCTGCCGATGGGCGGGCAGGAAGCCCATGGGGAGACGTGTAGGGACAGGTTGCCGATTGCCCTGCTCTGCCGGAGCGTGTATATTCAAAACATGCGGAGAGCGGCGCGATCCCTCCTGATCCTGACGGTGCTAGCCGTGGTGTGCCCGCTCGTACCGGTCTTAGCCTGCGGTCAGGCGGGGGGCATGCCCTGCTGCAGGCCATCCGTGCCCTGTGACCTCGGGATCGGGACAGGCGAATGCTGTCGCACCATGTCAGCACCCGCCGGGTCCGTCCCACCCGGGGGTGCGACGCAGTCGGCCAACCCCGGCCCGCTCCTGCGGGTGCACGGACCGTCTCCAATTTCGGTGGACGCAACGCCTCATGCGGTCGCCGTGCTGGGTTTCAATCGGCTCTGGTTCCCGCCACATCACGACGACTCCACGCCGCTCTTCCTACGGAACGCCTCGATCCTCCGCTGAGTTTTTCCCCTCCAGACCTCCTTCCCTGATCACGACAGCAGATTTCTGATCCACTCGCGATCCGTCCCGGAATACGGGACGCGCGCGGGCTCGAGGTGAACCATGAAGCGTTTCTTGCCGACTCTCCTGGCGCTCCTGCCGGTGGTGTCCGCGGCCGCGGAGACTCCAGCACCCGCCGACCTTGGCGCTCTCCTGCGGGAGGCGGACGAGAAGAGTCCCGCTCTGCGTGCCGCGTCGGCCCGGCTCGAGGCGGCGCGGCGGGTGCCATCCCAGATGCGCGCCCTCCCCGATCCGGAGATCGCCATCTCATACACCAATGACGGACTCTCCGGCTTCACGCTCGGAGATAGCGAATTTTCGAATCTGGCGCTGACATGGAGACAGGAGGTTCCCTATCCAGGCAAGCGAGCGCGGGCGGGGGAGTTGGCCGAGGAGAACGCCCGAATCTCCGCGACGGACTTCGAAAGGGCCAGGCTGGAGGTGGCGTCGGTGGTCAAGAGCGCCTACGCCGATCTGTATCGCCTGGATCGGGCCGCTGCATTCCTCGACGAGACTCGACTAGCGCTGACCACCCTGGCGGAGTCGGCGCGGCGCCGCTACGAGGTGGGCGAAGGAAATCAGGAGAGTGTCCTGAAAGCGCAGACCGAGATCCTGACGCTCGAAGCGGAGATGGCCCGGGTGTCTGGAGACCGCAAGCGCGTCGAGGCGCGACTGAACGCGACGCTGGGCCGCGCGGAGGATGCGTCGATCGGCCCGGCGATGAGCCTCCCCGAGGTGAAGCTGCCGGAAGACTTGAAGGCCCTGGAGGAGGCGGCGGTCGCCACCTCCCCATCGGTCGTCGGCCTGCAGGCCGCCGCCCTTCGCGCAGAGGCCGGGGCCCGGCTGGCGCAATTGGACTTGAAGCCCGATTTCATCTGGTCGGGCTCCTATATGAACCGAGACGGGCTTGACCCGATGGTGACGGGGATGCTCGGTCTCAGGCTGCCGCTCTACAGAGGCAGGAAACAGGCGCAGGCCCTGCTCGCAGCCGAATCGGAAGCGACGGCGGCCCGACAGGACCTGGCCGATCTGCAGCTGCGGACGCGGGCCTCGGTCAGGGAGCTCACGGCGCGATTCGAGAAAGCGGATCGCCTGGTGACGCTCTACGGCCAGGGCGTCGTCCCTCAGGCGAGAAGTGCCCTGGAGTCGGCGCGCACCGCCTACGGCGTCGGGCGTCTCCCCTTCTTGGACCTCTTGAACGATCAGGTCGTCGTGCTCGAGGCCCGCATCCAGCTTGCGTTGGAGGAGTCGGAAAGACTGCAGGCGGTGGCGGCGTTGGAGCCGCTGCTGGCCCGGGAGTTGATCCGAATACCGGCCGCCTCCGGCGCAGCAGGAGGTTCCCATGACGCCGGCCGGTAACTCCCGAGTCGTGCGCGTCGCTCTCGTTGTCGTTCTCGGCGGCCTGGCGATGGTCGCGGCGCTGCGCTGCAAGGATGGCGATCGCCCCGGGCACCCCGGAGCGTCGGATTCAGTCTCGACCGCGACGCCGGGGCAGAAGACGCTTTACCACTGCCCAATGCACCCAACGATGGTCGCGCACAAGCCCGGGGACTGCCCGATCTGCAGCATGCGCATGATCGCCGCCGAAGACTCCGGTGCCGAGACCCGGACCTCGGAACCCACCCCGCTCCCAAAGGCCGCCCACAAGAAGGTCATCTACCGATCGACGATGAACCCTGGCGAAACGTCCGACAGGCCCGGCAAGGACTCGATGGGGATGGAAATGGTTCCCGTCGAGCTGGAGGCGGAATCTCCGGGAGCCCCCGCGGTCGCAGGGCTGGCGGGCGTCCGGATTCCATTCCAGAAGCAGCAACTCATCGGAGTGCGCACCATCGTTGCGAAACGCGCTCCTTTCGTCCGCACTCTGCAGGCGGTGGGCCGCGTGACTGCGGACGAGACGCGTTTGCATCACGTCCATACCAAGGTCGGGGGGTGGATCGAGACTCTCTACGCGGACGCCACGGGCGAGAAGGTCCGCAGGGGCCAGCCGCTCTTGAGTCTCTACAGCCCCGAGCTTCTCGCCACCCAGGAAGAGTATCTCGTGGCGCTCAGGTCGCGCAGAGCCATGCAGGAAGGCTCCCTGCAGGAGGTGATCCGAGGCGCCGACGATCTGGTGGCAAGCGCACGCCAGCGTCTCCTCCTCTACGATCTGACGCCTGCGCAGATCCAGCGTCTCGAGGAGAGCGGCGAAGCCTCGCGGACGGTCACGTTGTACGCGCCGATCACCGGCCACGTCATCGCCCGCAAGGTCAGTCACGGCGAGAGGATCGAGCCCGACACCTCGCTGCTCGACATCGCCGACCTGTCGCGGATCTGGGTGATCGCCTCCGTCTACGAGTACGAGCTGCCGTTCGTTCGAGTCGGGCAGCGCGCAACGATGACGCTGGCGTATGTTCCCGGGAAGATTTACCGCGGCCGCGTGGCGCTCGTCTATCCGGTCTTGGATGCAACTACGCGCACGGCGCAGGTTCGGCTCGAGTTCGACAATCCGGATCTCGCGCTCAAGCCGGAGATGTACGCCCACGTCGAGCTGGAGAGCGATCTCGGCGAGCGGTTGAGTGTTCCCGACAGCGCGGTGGTCTCGACCGGCACACGCGACATCGTCTTCGTGGCGCAGGGCGACGGGTATTTCGAGCCGCGCGAAGTTCAGGTCGGCCTGCGGCTCCCCGACGCGGTCGAGATCCTGGGCGGGCTCGCCGAGGGAGAGACGGTCGTCGCCTCGGGCAACTTCCTCATCGACTCCGAGTCGAAGCTGAAAGCGGCGTTGCAGGCGACCGCGGCGACGCCGAAGGTGCCCTGATGGTCGAGCGGATCATCGAGTTCTCGGCTCGCAACAAATTCATCGTCCTGGTCTTGACGGCGGTGCTCGTCGGCCTGGCGATCTACGCGATGCGCCACGTCCCACTGGACGCGATCCCCGATCTGTCCGACACGCAGGTGATCATCTTCTCTCGCTGGGACCGCTCGCCCGATATCCTCGAAGATCAGGTCACCTATCCGATCATCACGGCGCTCCTTGGAGCCCCGAGGGTGAAGGCGATCCGTGGTTTCTCCGATTTCGGCTTCTCCTACGTCTACGTCATCTTCCAGGATGGGACTGACATCTACTGGGCCCGCAGCCGGACGCTCGAGTACCTGAGCAAGATTCAGCCGCGCCTGCCGGAGGGCGTGCGTACCGAGCTGGGCCCCGATGCCACGGGCGTCGGCTGGGTCTACCAGTACGCCCTCGTCGATCGATCCGGCCGGCACGATCTCGCCGAACTGCGATCGTTCCAGGACTGGACCCTGCGGTACTGGCTCCAGGGCGTCCCGGGCGTCGCCGAGGTCGCCTCGATCGGGGGCTTTCAGAAGCAGTACCAAGTCAACGTCGATCCCGACGCCCTCCTGTCCTACAACATTCCGCTGCAGCGCGTCGTCGAGGCGATCCGCCAGGGGAACAGCGACGTCGGAGGCCGCCTGGTCGAGTTCTCGGGGGCGGAGTACATGGTCCGCGGCCGCGGCTACGCCCGATCGGTTTCCGACCTCGAGTCGATTGTCGTGAGCGACGACGGCCGGGGGACCCCCGTCCTGGTACGCGACGTGGCCCGGGTGGAGCTGGGCCCGGACATCCGGAGGGGTGTTGTCGATCTCGATGGGATCGGCGACACGGTCGGAGGGGTCGTCGTGATGCGCTATGGCGAAAACGCCCTGAATGTCATCCGCCGAGTCAAGGAGAAGATCGAAGGCATCCGGCCCTCTCTGCCGCCGGGCGTCGAGCTGGTAACGACCTACGACCGTTCCGTTCTAATCCAGAGGTCGATCGACAATCTCAAGATAGAGCTACTGCTCGAGATGATCATCGTCAGCTTGGTGATCCTCGTTTTTCTCTGGCACATCCCCTCGGCGATCGTGCCGATCGTCACGATCCCCGTCTCGGTGATCCTCGCCTTCATACCGATGTACTTCATGGGCATCACCTCCAACATCATGTCGCTGGCGGGAATCGCCATCTCGATCGGCATCCTGGTGGACGGCGCCATCGTCGAGGTCGAGAACGCCTACAAGAAGCTGCAGCTCTGGGAGGCAGGAGGGCGCGTGGGCGACTACCACAAGGTGCGCCTGGAGGCGTTGAAGCAGGTCGGTCCCTCGGTGTTCTTCTCGCTCATCGTCATCGCGGTGGCCTTCATGCCGATCTTCACCCTGGTTGACCAGGAAGGGCGCCTCTTCAGGCCGCTCGCCTACACCAAGAACCTCGCCATGGGGATCGCCGCCCTCCTCGCCATCACGCTCGATCCCGCCATGCGGATGCTGTTCACCCGGATGGACCGGATCGATTTCCGACCACGCATTCTCTCGTGGCTGACCCACCATGCGGTCGTGGGGACCTATTACCCCGAGGAGAAACATCCGATCAGCCGGATTCTCTTCCGGATCTACGAGCCGATCTGCAGGCTGGCGCTGGACTATCCGAAGACGGTGATCGCCCTGGCCCTGATCCTGGTCCTCACGACGATCCCGATCTATTTCCGTCTCGGATCCGAGTTCATGCCGCCCTTGGACGAGGGGACATTGCTGTACATGCCGACGACGCTTCCGGGGCTGTCGGTCACGGAGGCGGAGCGCCTGGTGCAGGTCTCCGACAAGATCATCGCCGAAATGCCCGAGGTCGTGCGGGTGTTCGGGAAGGCGGGGCGGGCCGATACCTCGACCGATCCAGCGCCCTTCTCGATGCTCGAAACGACTAGCCTCCTCAAGCCGCACGACCAGTGGCGGAAGGTCGGGCGCTTCTACTCCCGCTGGCCGGAGTTCCTGCAGGCGCCCCTGCGGCACATCTGGCGGGACCGGATCAGTCGGGAAGACCTGATCGGTGAGCTGGACCAGAAGCTTCGGTTCCCCGGCGTCACGAGCGCCTGGACGATGCCGATCAAGAACCGGACGGACATGCTGACGACGGGTATCAGGACCCCGATCGGGGTCAAGATCTTTGGCGCGGATCTGGCCGTCATCGAGACGATCGGCTCCAAGATGGAAAACGTGCTGCGCGACGTGCGCGGCACGCGCAGCGTCTACGCCGAGCGCACGGCGGGCGGGTACTTCCTGGACTTCGATTTGAGGCGCGAGGATCTCGCCCGCTACGGCCTCAGCATCCGGGACGCACAGATGGTCATCGAGGCGGCGATCGGAGGCGAGCCGATCACCACGGTCATCGAAGGGCGGGAGCGCTACACGGTCAACGTCCGCTACGCGCGCGAGATGCGGAACAGCCTGCAGAGCCTGCAACGGGTGCGGGTGCCCACCCTATCCGGGGCACAAATCCCCCTGGCCGAAATCGCCGACATCCGCATGACGACCGGGCCCGGCATGATCCGCGACGAGAACGGCATGCTCGCCGGCTACGTCTACGTCGATCTGGCGGGTCGAGACGTGGGGAGCTATGTGAAGGAGGCGAAGCGCCTCGTGGAGCAGCAGATCACCCTGCCGACCGGATACTCGATGGAGTGGAGCGGGCAGTACGAGAACATGATCCGCGTCAAGGAGCGCCTGAAGATCGTCGTTCCGATCACCGTCTTCCTGATCTTCATCCTTCTCTACATGAACACCGGGTCTGGCGTGAAGGCGATGATCGTCCTGCTGGCCGTGCCATTCTCCGTCGTCGGTGCCGTCTGGTTCCTCTATTTCCTGGGCTACAACGTCTCCATCGCCGTGTGGGTGGGAATGATCGCCTTGATGGGACTGGACGCCGAGACCGGCGTCTTCATGCTCCTGTTCCTCGACCTCGCGTACCACGACGCCGTGCGCGCCGGGACGATGCGCACGAGGGAGGACCTGCGGGAGGCGATCATCCACGGCGCCGTGAAGCGGATCCGCCCCAAGATGATGACGGTGACCGCCGCCTTCATGGGTCTCATGCCGATCATGTGGTCGCTTGGCACCGGCGCCGACATGATGAAACGCGTGGCGGCCCCGATGATCGGCGGCCTCTTCACCAGCTTCATTCTCGAGCTCTTGGTCTATCCCCCGATCTACGAACTCTGGAAATGGAGGTTCGAGCTGAAGCGCGGGACGGCGGAACCGACGGCTCTCTGACTGTCAACCCGCGGGTCCCGAGTCCGAACCGATCACCTGGGCCCTCACGCGCCTGAAGGTTCGAACCAAGCCGAGTTCGAACGCTTCGATTATGTGAGGAGCCAGGCATCATCAGCCCCGAGCCCTCGGGGCGGGCGCTCCGAGGAGCCCCGGTCGCGAGCGCGGTCGTGGCTCTCGCCCTTCTAGAACACCCCAGGACAAGGTCCACGGGTATTCCGCCCGGGTGGACCTCCATCTATTGGATCTTCCCCCACCGAAAGTAGAACGCGGGCAGCAGGACCAGAGTCAGCGTGGTCGAAGAGAGCAGCCCCCCGGCTATGACAATGGCCATCGGATTCTCGATCTCCTGTCCGGCACGGTTGCCGCCGACGATGAGTGGAACAAGAGCGAGCCCGGTGACGAGGGCCGTCATGAGGATCGGGACCAACCGATCGAGGGCGCCC
>Ga0070697_100002429_pt1 | contig 14331 bp, 12 predicted proteins | sample KBSK1501metaG_FD_65475 | JGI IMG/M metagenome (GOLD analysis project Ga0070697, IMG submission 65475) | Corn, switchgrass and miscanthus rhizosphere microbial communities from Kellogg Biological Station, Michigan, USA - KBS K1-50-1 metaG | ecosystem: Host-associated > Plants > Roots >...
CGGGCAAACGTCATAATGCCAAAATTCCGTGGCTCCATGGGGAATCCGCTTCTGCTTGAGGAACTCTTGGCGCGCCACCCGAAACTGCGTGTTCAAGTGATGCACGCCGGCTATCCCATGATCGACAATATGCTCACCCTGCTGCAGGCAAACTCCCACGTTTACGTCGACGTTGCGGGACTCATCTGGAGCTATCCGATCAAAGAAGTCAATCGTTATATCGAGCGACTCGTTGATGCCGGATTCGAGGACCGCGTGATGTTCGGAACCGACCAACTGCTCTGGCCCAAGCTGATGGCCTATTCGATCAGCATCATTCAGAACGCCGATTATCTGACGCCCCAACAGAAACGCGACATCCTATACAACAACGCCGCGCGATTTTTGAGAATGGATACTGCTCAGGGCAAGTAAGCGGATTCATCTGCTAAATGAACGGTGGTGGAATGAATCAGCAATGCGGTAGCACGCAGCTTCGAGTTGACAAAATGTCTATCGAGAATGCGCTGGTGAGCCTCATTGCGCAGTTGGAACAAGATCGTTCGCTGGACGAACCGCGGCATCTGCGTCAACGTATCGAGGCCCTCGACGACCTTGATGCTTACCTTTCCGATGGGCAAGTCATCGGACAATTCATCGGGCAACCCGTAGGAACAGCACTTCATCACCGCGCGAAGGCCATTTACGGTGAGTTGGAGTCTGTGAATTCCACACTCTACGAGGCCATCCGCCGAGATATTCAGCGGGGCGCAGGCGGGGCCAGCCTCCTTGACTGGATTCCCGATTGGCCCGATTGCAATGCCGCAGCTAATCTAAATTGCAGAGGCTACGACTATCTGGACGAATTGATCAGCGGAGTCCTGCAGTTTGAAGATCCCTCGACTGAGGTCGTCCAGTTACAGTCCGAAATGGTGTCTTATCAGCCGACGCCTGCGCGCCATATCTTTGATCTTATCGGCCGAGCAGCCTTCACTGAACGGGACTGCTTAATCGATCTCGGCTCCGGGCTTGGTCACGTTACGTTGACCGCTTCCATTTGCAGCAAAGCTAGCTGCTCTGGGATCGAACTTGAGCCGTCCTATGTCGCTTGTGCCCGGAAGAGCGCTCGGTCGCTGAACTTGAACAACGTGCGGTTTATTCAGGACGACGCTCGTGCGGCGGACCTATCCGACGGCACTGTATTCTATTTGTACACACCCTTCACCGGCACCATCCTACGAGATGTGCTAAAGTCGCTGCGACATGCAGCCGCCAGCCGAGAGCTTCGCATCTGCACGTTTGGCACGTGCACGCGGGTCGTCGCTGAAGAGCAATGGTTAAGCGCCATTGGCCCACTAGAAACAGACAGAGTCGCCATATTCCGCTCCCGCGACTAGACACCCGGACCCCAGGCCGGGTCACGCGAAAGCATGGCTACGTTTCTTTTGGAAGAAATGACGGGGACGACGAGACCCGGACTCGCGCCATGGTGTTGCAGCTCCGAGCTTCACTCCCACTGCCGGCGATCCCTTCGGAGCCAGAGAATTTCGATCGTGGTCGAGCCTCCGCGCTCTTTCGATTAACTACTTTTCATTTCTTTTTGCATCGCTTGGGGGTAGTCTCACCTATGCAAATTTCAGGTAGATTCAAAAGAGTGAGTGCCACGCCATGAACTCAAGCCTGCGGAACAATGGGCAGAACTCGAGAATTTCGACGCTTTTCCTAGTGCTGGCAGTGATCGGACCCGCAGCAGTCGCGCAGGAGATCAACTACAGCCAGGACCCGCATGCAGAGAAACGGATGACGCTGTTGCTGAAGGACTGGAATCCCAAGCCGATGGTGCATCTAGCGCAGCGCGAAGTTCCCCGTGCGAAATTCTATGTAATCGACGTACACAACCATGTGAATGATGCCGGCGGAATTCACGGAGATGACGTGCCGCCGGCCGACGTAGTCAAGGCTATGGATGCAGCAAATGTCCGAAGAATTGTGATCTTGACGGGGATGTGGGGAGAAGCATTACAAAGCGTGTTGGACAAGATGGTGAAGCCGTATCCCGATCGCTTCATGGTGTTCGCCCAAATGGACTGGAGCAAGATCGACGATCCGAATTTCAGCCAGGAAATGGTGGCGCAACTGGATGACGCCGTAAAGCGTGGAGCGCGTGGCTTGAAAGTGCTAAAGGACTGGGGACTGGGCGTCCGCGACAAGAGCGGAAAACTGGCGCCGATCGACGATCCACGGATGGATCCAGTATGGGAAGAATGCGGACGCCTTCAAATTCCCGTCGCGATTCATTCAACGGATCCGGAGGCGTTTTTCACGCCGACGGACGCACATAACGAACGCTATGAGGAACTGATGCGTAATCCGAGCTGGAGTTTTTATGGACCGCAGTTTCCGAGCAAACAGACTTTGCTGGAGCAGAGAAATCACGTCTTTGCAAAACATCCTAAAACGACATTCATCGCCCTGCACATCGCAAACTGGCCGGAAAACCTGGATGCAGTTTCCGATTGGCTGAAACAGTATCCGAATATGTATGTGGAGTTCGGAGCGAGAGAAGCGGAATTGGGACGACAACCGCGCCGCGCGTACAAATTCTTTACGGAATTCCAAGACCGAATCCTATTTGGAACTGACGCTGAACCAGTGCCGGAGATGTATAGCAACTATTTTCGATGGCTCGAGACGCAAGACGAGTATTTCCCATACTGGGGTTATCCGGAACAGGGACGGTGGGAAATCTATGGCCTAGGATTGCCGGACCAAGTGTTAGAGAAGGTGTATCACGAAAACGCGGAGAAGATTTTCGCGCAGTTCGGCGGAGGCCACTAGGAATGGGCGCAAGGAAATTTCGCTGGCTGCTGCCGGTCGGAGCTGTGTTGTCGGTGCTGGCAAGCTGCAAAAAGCCAGAAGCGAAGGAGTCATACACTCCGGCAGACTCCGCCATGCGCGTCCAGGAATCGGACGACGGAGTGCATTTGACGACGAAGACGGCAGAATTTGTTCTGTCCGCCACGGGCAATTTGCGAGCCAGCCTGATTAACGGAAACAGTAAAATTACGCTGGAAGAAGCAGGGCCGTCCGCACAGGTTACGGCCGGGAACAAGATGGTGACGGATTTTGTGAGAGACATTGCGCATCCGATGATTCGGAACACGGAAGGAAAACTCGGCAGCTCAGGCAGACGAGTGGAAATAAGGGGACGCAGCACGAGCACCGGACTCGAGGAAACGCTGGTCTTGGAAGCGTACGACAATTTCCCTTCGGTCGCTCTGCTTTCGGCGACCTACAAGAACAGCAGCGATCGCGACGTGCGCCTCGATAGCATTTCTCTTCAGAGCCACCGATTGAATGCGGCCCTGGCCGAGGCCGGAGTTAAGACGCACCAGATGTATGCGTTCTTTGGCGCAAGTTTGAAATGGGGCCAGGACGATGTGCTGCCGATTCCCGCGAAGTTTACACAAGAAAACCCATTCGGGACACCGGTGGAAACCCAAGATGACTCGGGAAGAGTAGGCGGCGGTATTCCCGTAGTAGCCTTCTGGACCCGAGCTGTGGGACTCGCGGTCGGGCACTTGGAGACTCTACCGCTGGCCATCTCGATTCCCGTGAATACGACAACCGACGGCCGAGTGGAGGTCGGCATAACCGTGCCGGCGGAGACCACTCTCAAGCCGGGAGATACGTTCTCCACTCCGCGACTATTTGCATCCGTGTACCGAGGCGATTATTACGAGCCACTGCATACCTGGTCAGAGATGGTCGAACGCGAAGGACTGTCGGCGCCAAGAAACAATGAGGAAAATTACGCGGTGAGCTGGTGCGGCTGGGGCTACGAATCGGACGTTACCCCGAAGCAGATGGTGCAGACGATTCCCAAATTGAAGCAGTTGGGAATTCATTGGGCCACGCTGGACGACCGCTGGTTCAACAATTACGGCGACTGGGCGCCACGCGCGGACACGTTTGGTGGCGCCGCCATTCAGAAGCTGGTGAAGGACTTCCATGAACAGGGGATTAAAGTGCAATTGTGGTGGCTCCCCTTAGCAGTCGAAGACGGAAAGTTCGGCTATGGCGGACACAGATTCGTGACGTCGGAGGTGGTGAAGCAACACCCGGACTGGCTGGTGTTGGACGAGCACGGGAAGCCGGCGCGGATGACGCGAAACCTGGCGACGCTGTGCCCTGCCGTTCCAGAGGTACGCGCCTATTACAAAGCGCTGACCGAAAAATTTATTCGCGAATGGGACTTTGACGGCCACAAGCTGGACAACGTCTATGCCACAGCAAAATGCTATAACCCAAAACACCATCACAAATCTCCGTATGATTCCGTGTATGCGATGGGTGATGTGTATAAGACGATTTTCGAAACTACGCGCGGGCTGAAACCGGACAGCGTTACGCAGAGCTGCCCGTGTGGAACGCCGCCAAGCCTGGCATGGTTTCGTTATATGGATCAGGCGGTCACAGCGGATCCAGTCGGTTCGGTTCAGGTGCGACGGCGGATAAAAATGTATAAAGCGCTGCTGGGGCCGAGCGCGGCGGTCTATGGTGATCATGTCGAGCTGACCGAGATTTCCAATCCCATCGGCGGAAGCGAGCAAGACACCGGCAGTGATTTCGCGTCAACGCTCGGGACCGGCGGCGTGCTCGGAACGAAGTTCACTTGGCCGGATTACGGAAAAAAGTTCGCGAACGTATACTTGAACTCAGAGAAGGAACCGGAATGGAAGAAGTGGATCGCGCTCTATAACCAGAAAATGCTCTCCAAGGGGCAGTTCCTGGATCTGTACGTGTATGGGTATGACTTGCCGGAAGCCTATGCGATCAAAAAAGATGGAAAGATGTATTACTCCTTTTACGCCCCGGAACCGCCGGGAAAAACAGGGGGAAAATCCGGAAAGTATCACGGGGAAGTAGAGCTACGGGGCCTGGAAGCAAAAACGTATCGCGTCGTCGATTACGTCAACAGCCGGGAATACGGAACGGTGGAAGGCCCGACAGCAAAACTGTCCGCAGATTTCCAAGGAAATTTGCTTCTGGAAGCTATCCCGACAGCACAGTAAGAGCAGCCCCCTTTGCGATCAACAGCCTAGAAACGAAGTGCGGTGGGCAGCGTCGCGGAAGGCTTCCGTGCCGCCCTGGCGCGTGGTGGACAGAGCTCCCGTGAGATTGCCGAAACGAAGGCAGTCTTCGAGGGCTGCACCACGGATAAATTGATGTATAAAGCCGGCGTCAAAGCTGTCGCCGGCGCCAATCGTATCTACGGGTTCGGTCTTTTCAGGCGCGTCCGTGAAGACTTGTCCTCCGCGACTTGCAACGGCACCTTTCTCTCCACGCTTCATCACGACTATAGGTACGCTTTCGCCAAGCACTGCCAGCGCCGTAAGAGGATCGTCGCGGCGTGCAAGGCGGCAGATTTCGCTTTCATTGGGCAAGAGCACATCCACCCACTTTAGGGCCTCGAGGACATCGCCATCCCACCGATTCTCAGGGTCGTCGTTGGTGTCAAACGAGGTGGAAAGGCCAGCTTGCTTGGCGAGCCGAAAAAGCTCCGCTACACGCGGTCGTAGCGCACGTTGCAAAAAGAAAGAGGAAAGATGCAAATGGCTGGCGCTGAGAACATGATCGAGATCAAGGTCTTCGAAGCGCATTTCCGCCATGACCCCGGGATACGTCAGAATGTAGCGCTTGTCCGAGCGCGGAAGAATGACCGTAAGTCCGGTCTGCTTGCCGGAAAATTCACGAACCGCAGAAACATCGGCACCACTCTCGGCGAGGCGAGAGAGGCAAAGGCCACCAAAGGCATCTGTGCCGATGGCGGAGTTGAAGCCCACGCGGTTGCCGAGCAAGGCGAAATTGTGAGCGAAGATAGCCGAGGAACTGCCGAGCGTGAGGCGAAGATCGGAAGCAAAATGTTCGTGGTCCAGCTCCAACTCAACAGGAAGACCGTAGAGGACGAGATCGAGATTCAGCTCGCCGACGACACTTAGATCAAACTTGTGCGACTCGGTCATTGGAGACTTGCCAGCTGGCGCTAGTCCAGGATGACAACCCGGCTAAGATTCTTGGGTTCGTCTGGATTGAAACCTCTCTTCACGCCAGAGTGAAATCCGAAAAGCTGTGCGGGAACAATGAACGGAACCAGAAGGCCTACCTCAGGAACGTCGACTTCAAGTTCGAAGAGAAGATCTGACGCACGACGCACTGATTCAGATGCGCGATTGCAGATGGTAACAATCGTGCCGCCGAGTTCTTTCATTTCGAAGAGAACTTCACTTTCGGCCTGCAGGCCGGATTCACTCAAGAAGAATGTAAGACAGGTTTGCGGGCTGACGATGGACCTTGGTCCGTGGCGGAATTCCAGCGTGTGATACGCCTGCGCGTAGGAACAAGACATCTCTGTAATTTTGAGGGCAGCCTCGTGTGCGATCGCCAAGAAAGGACCTTGCGCGAGATAGATGTAGTCCGCGAAGGAGTGATTCGCAACAAACGATTCGATGCTGGCGTTAGACGACTGCATGCGAGAGGAGACCGCGGATGCAACGGCTGCGATCGAAGAAGTAGCGGCGAGCGGCACACCGGTTTGTGAAGCGGCCAACTGAAGTACCACCAGAAGCATAGATGTGAACGAACGCGTCATAACCGTGCTCTTTTCGTCGGCGAACGGGAGCACAACAGCCAGCTGGCACACTTTGCCAAGATCAGAGTCGCTCGTGCAAGTAAGGCCGAGCGTGTGCAGATTGCGCTCGCGGGAAAGTTCGGCGGCGCGAACCGCTTCTGAAGTGCGGCCTGACCGCGAGATGATGACGACTTGCAGATCTGGCGCGTTGAGCTGTGCGAGGCGCGGAAACAGGAGCAATTCCGACGCCGGCAGAGCCCGGGCTCGCTGGCCGGTCAAAAGTGTCCAGGACGCGGCAGCGGCTTCCGCTAGATAGAAGCTGGTGCCACAGCCGACGAAAAGCCACTCCTTTCGCTGCGAAGTACTCTTAAGCGCGGCCTGAAAGAAATGGTTGTCCGCAAGCTCGCGCTGAGACGCCAGCCATACCTCGGGCTGAGAGAGAATTTCCAGAAGCGTGTGCAGGCTGCGGACCGGAGAAGCGGGAGCGGGCATTTGATGTCCTTGTCGCAATCAAGTTCGGCTAAGCCAAGCATTTTTCCCGAGTGTTACGATTGTTTACGAATTACTTCTTTTTATTTCGTCCGCAGTAGTGTGCCATAGCCTCGAAACCTCAGCAAGGCGCACCCTACAGCCCAGAGGCCAGCGTGTGCACGCGAACGTGGCTTTGATATTTTCGGATCGCCTCCCAACGGACGGCCCCGGGCGAGTCTGCGGAGCAGTTGGCGGCTGCGCAGGCAGCGGCGAGGCGAAGCGCGTCTTCATCAGAAGAATTGGATGCAATTGCATGTGCGAAGCCGGCAAGCGCAGCGTCACCACAGCCAACCGTGGACCGCGGCTGCAGAGAAAGTGCCGGAGCGAACAGGAGGGAAGCGTTCTTACCCGAGCTGAAAAGCAAACCGTCGGCGCCGAGACTGACCGCGGCGCTGCGGGCGCCAAGCGCCAGGAGTCTTTCAATAACGCGGACGGCAGAGTCTCGAGAATCAACGCGCGAACCTAGAAGGGCTTCTGCTTCGTCGCGATTGGGCTTGACGAAGTCAGGCTTAGCACATGTGGCAAGGCGCAGAGGTTCGCCGCTTGTATCCAGAAACGTGCGGCATCCCGAAGCGCGTGCGGATGCAATCAGGCGCGCAAAGAGATCAGGAGCCACGCCCTCGGGCAAGCTGCCGGAGAAAATCACCGAAGTCGATCCGCCGCTGTGAGCGAAGTGCTCCTGGCAAGCGCGTTCGAAAGCGCCGAGCTCGTCGGCAGAAGGAGCAGCACCGGGTTCACGAATCTCCGTAACGGCTCCCTGGTCGTCAATAATTTCAAGATTGGTCCGGGTTTCCGCAAGCGTAGCAAACGGATAAGGTTCGATTCCTAGCGTGCGCAGGCCGGAGACAAGTTCCGCGCCGGCGGCACCTCCGCAAAGGCCGATCCAATGCGTAACCTCGCCAAGCCCGCGAAGGACCATGGCGACGTGCGTTGCTTTTCCGCCGGGGTGACTCTGCACGGTGCGCGCGCGATGAATCTCTCCGCGGACAAGCGACGGCAGCGTGAGGCGCTTGTCTATCGCGGGATTGGGACTGACGCAGAGAAACATGAACGAGGCGAGCTAACCTTCCCTCATCGAGACCGCGGTAAGTCTTTCCTGCCAGGGGTGGGCGGCCGCTAAGTGCGCGTTGACGTTCTGAATATTTTTCACGCCTTGGTCATTGAGCCAGTCCTCCAGCGCGGCCCCGCCATTCCGTACGAAAACAGTGACACCGCCCTGCCAGATGGCGCGCCCGCACAGAACGCCAGAAAACGCCGAGCCGGATTCCACGGCGAGCGCGAGCGCATCAGCGAACATTTCGTTCGATATGCTTTCAGAAAGATAGATGAAGGGCAGGGAAGCTGCGTCGGATGCGCGGCGGAAGTGGGCGGCGGCTTCGACGCGTGTGTACAGAGCTTGTGAACGCGGTAGTGCAGACGACTCGACGAAATTCATGTTCACGGGAACGCCCACTTTGAGAACGTCCACGCCGTAACGCGGTTTGCAGAATTCCTCTACCGAGCGAATGACAATATCGGGCTTGATGCGCGCGAAGTCGGAGCCCTTTTCGTCCAGGTCGTCATGATAGCTGACGAGTTCGAGAAAGAACGGGATGTCCATGCCAAGACATTCTGCACCGACGCGCTCAACCCAAGCGCATTTTTGCATGTTAATTCCTGCTGCGCTGAACGGGGAGTAATAGAGCAGAACTTTTATTGCGTCAGCTCCGGTCTCGCGAAGGCGTGCGACCGAAAAACACTCGAGAAGTGACGGGAGTCGGCCGGGAATGGATTTATCGTAGCCGGTTCTTTCATAGGAAAAAAGAAGACCGGCATTTTGCTGTCGCAGCACTGCGGCGGGGAGCCCATATTCCGGATCGAGAAGAATTGCGCTAGCGTGGGCGGTCAGAATCCGGCTGACCTGCGACTTGAATTCGACCAGGAGATCGGTTGAGATATCATCTGCGGCGACGCCGGAGGCGTCTGCAAAAAGTTTGCGGAGTGCGCTACGCTGATCGATCGCCAGGGCGGCAATAATGCCGCGGTCGGTGGAGATCGCGTCGAGACCTCTTTGCTTGCCGGCCGAGAGCTTCACGCGGATCTCCGCGCTGCCAGACAACCCCAGGTCGTGAGAAGTGAGAGGATTCGCATGACTTACGCTTTCCTTCTTTTACTTACTTTTACTTACCATTTGTTTGCAAGTCAAGCGAAGAGATTTTCCCACACAGACGCGCATCAATGGAAGTCAGACCAGAGTGACTTCCACTTCGGCTTCGCGAATGGCTTTCAGCTCACGGCGGGAAATACCGCGGTCGGTTATGGTTTCGTGCACCGATGACACGGGCATGATCAGCGAAAGACTGCGGCGGCCGAACTTCGAGGAATCGCACACTACGATCGTTCGTCGCGCGGCTTCGGACATGGCGCGATTGACGCGCGCTTCGTGCTGGTTGGGAGTAGTGAGGCCGTAGCCGACGTCAAAACCATCCACGGCAAGGAAGAGCATGTCCGCGCTAAGCTTGCGAAGCGATTCTTCCGCGAGCGGTCCGACAAGAGAGAAGGAATTCTTGCGCAAGGTCCCGCCAGTAAGAATTACCTCAACGCTGCTGCCCGCAAGCTCTGCAGCGATGTTCGTGGCGTTGGTGATTATAGTGAGGCTCCGAAGATCGCGGCAGCCGCGCGCAATGGCTGTAGTGGTCGTTCCCGAATCGAGAATAATTACCTGTCCTGGGCGAATCATGCGGACGGCAGCGGCGGCAATGCGAAGCTTTTCCTGCTTATGAAGGCGTTCCTTTTCCTGCAGCGTTTGGTCTTGAAGTGCGCCGGTGCGAACGGGAAGTGCGCCGCCGTGCGTACGCTCAAGCAAACCTTGGTGGTGTAGAGACTCGAGATCCTTACGGACGGTGATCAGCGACGTGCGGAAGCGCTTGGAGAGATCGCGAACCAGGACGCGGCCATCCATGCGCAGCATTTCCAAAATTTCGCGACGGCGTTCCTCGCTGAGCATGCAAACTCTCCCGATTATCAAAGGTTTCGTTTTGTTTCCTTTGACTCTGGCAGACTTTCGAGGTTTTCACAAGCAAGGGGAAAGGACGTCCAACCGTGACGAGCGATAGGCGCAACGGGTCAAGAACGCGGAGGCCGAATATGACTGTCTGCCATTTCCCCCAAACCGCGGTTGGGATTCACCAGGAGCCACGCGGCGGCACCGAGTCCAGCCATCGCCGCCGCGACGTAAAATCCGGCCTTCCATCCAAATATTCCCGCAAGGAATGGCGTCAACGACACAGTGATCATGCCTCCGATCTGGTTGGCCATGTTCATAAGCCCAGAAAGCGAACCGGAAGACCTTCCTCCGAGATCGGCCGAGACGGCCCAAAATGCACTCTGCGAAAGATACAGCGAGCCTGCACCCCCGGCGAGAACGACACTGGCTAAACGCGTATTCTCGGTTCCCGACCCAAACACGATGAAAACGGCAGTGAGCACGAAGCCGAAGACGGCAATGCTGCAGCGGCCGATGCGCGAGCCGAAGCGTTTGGTCAACACGTCGCTGATAGCTCCGCCCAGCGGGCTGCAGATAGCCATCGCAAGGAAGGGTAGCGTCGCGTAGAAGGCGCTCGATTTGAGATCGAGGCCGCGGACCCTCGCGAGATAAAGAAAGAACCAACTGAAAAAGACCCAGGCAACGTAGCCGAAACAAAAATATGCAAAGGCAAGAATCCAGACGTTACGGCTTGACAGGATGGCAACCCAAGAAGGTCCAAGGTTATCGGTTTTCGTGCTGGCTGATTTTGGAATGCTCTGTTGAATCAGGGCGAGTTCGGCAGGCGACACGGACGGATGAGCTTCCGGGGAATCGCGTGCGGCGAGAAACCAAACGGCGCCGGCAGCGAGTCCGATCAGAGCGCTCAGCAGGAAAGAGAAGCGCCAGCCGTAGCGCAGCATGATGAAAGAGATTAATGGCGGAGTTACGCCTGCTCCCACGCCAACTCCAGCGAAAATAATTCCGTTAGCCATGCCGCGTTCGTAAGTAGGAACCCAGCGCGCGACAAACTGATTGGACGCCGGATACATGATGGCCTCGCCCGCCCCAAGCAAGAAGCGAAGGCAGATGAGCACCAGCACGGCGTTCGAGATGCGGTGGGAAATCGCTGCGGTCAAAGCGCTAAAAATACCCCACCACAGGACCCCAGCGGTGAGCACACGCCGAGGACCAAAGCGATCGGCGAGCCAGCCTGCGGGCGTCTGAAAGAGCGCATAACCGAGTAGAAAGGAGCTAAAAACAAACCCCAGGCGAACGTTGCTGATACCGAATTCGACGGTGAGCTTGGCGCTCGCGATGGACAGGTTTACACGATCGAGATAGGCGACCGCGCTCAGCACAAAAAGGCAGAGGATCAGGAGCCAGCGGATGTGCGTCGTTGGCGCGGCGGTCATCGGCGATTTCCGGGAAATCTTGTCTGCAATCTCGACCTTCTTCGTGCCACGAGAATTGGAATCATTGACGATTGTCAGGCTGTGGCGCAGCATGCTGCGCCACAGTCTATAGGGCTTTGACTCGCTTTCAGGCAGGGTGGGATTTGAAGAGCTGGAGAAGTTGTGTAGCGATGATTTTATCCTCGCCGGGCTTGAGCATGAACGAATTCATGCCGAGACCGTGTTCGGAGGAACCCAGTACGATCGAGGGTTTTCCGCTACGCAACGCTGCGGCAGCTTCGCGAGGCGCCAGTGAAATCTTCCGGGGATCCCAGAAGATGTCCATATGCGGAACATGGTTTGCGACATCTGGAACATTGAACGTTGTAGTGACGCCGGGGACGCGGGTGATTTCGGAGGAGACGGCGTCCAGGCGGCCCCACCATTCCTTATTCAGGCCTTCGTGGTCTTCGTTCAAAAAACACTCGACAGCCTTGACCATGCCGACGATTTCTTCTTTGCCGACTTTTTGGCTGCGGCCGAGAGTATCTTCGTGAGGGCTGTTATTGAGTAAGGCGTTGGCGATGTGCTCTTTCTTACCGATGAGCAAGCCGGCGCATTGCGGACCGCGGATGGCTTTGCCGCCGCTGAATGCGATGAGGTCATAGCCCATTTTGGCGTACGCCCATAGGTTGGAGACGGGCGGAGTGTCCGCAGCGGCGTCAATGAACGCGGGAATTTGGTTTTCGTGTGCCAGCTTGACCCATTCTTCTACTTTGATCTGTCCCGCTGCGTTCGCGAAATTGGAGAAGTGCATCATAGCGGTTTGCGGATTGATGGCCCGTTTGATGTCTTCGCGCGACTCGACGACAACCAATTTGGCGCCTGTTGATCGGAGTTGATGATCGAATGGGTTGCGGTGCGATTTCTGAATAATAACTTCCGACTTCATTCCGGTCAGATCAGGAAGCTGCTCGATGAATTTGGGATTGTTGCCAGTGAGGATTCCGGCAAGGCCGGACTGCATTCCGGCGGCGGCACCGCATGTGACGATTGCATCGTATTCCGGGGGAAGCTTTAGAAGCTGGCAGATGCGCTTGCCGGCGGCGACTTCCAGCTCGACGATCGGAACGAAATGCTGCGCAGCAAGAGCCATGACCGCTTCGACTTCGGGACGCGGCAGCGACCCGCCAAGATATGTCATCGTTCCTTGACCGTTGATCACCGAAGTCACGCCGAGTTCTTCATAAACGTTCCCTGTAGATCCGAAACCAGTAAGCTTATCTGGTGTTGCCTGTCCAGAGGCTTCGTCTGCGGAGAGGCCCAAGGCTCTGCGGGCATTGAGTAGCATCCCGGCAAGAAGGCCGGCGCTGCCGAGGAAGTTTCGCCGGTTCAAAAGACTCTTAATCCTCATGAGCGCTCCTCATCCTTTCTTCACAACTGCGGCGATGCAATTGATTTCGACCAGCGAATTCCCTGGAAGAGCAGCGACCGCGACTGTAGTACGCGCGGGACCGCCGTTCGGAAAGTAGGTCTTGAAGACTTTGTTCATGCCGTCGTAGTCGTCGATCTTGGTGAGGTAGACAGTGAGCTGCAGGATGCTGTCCATGGCGCCGCCGCCGGTCTCGACTAGGGTCTTGACGTTGTCCATGACTTTCTTGGTGTGAGTCTCGATGTCCATGGGGAATTCACCCTTCGGGTCGTGCGAATGAGCCCCCTGGCCCGCGATGTAGATGGTGTCGTTGTGAAGGATCAGCGGAGTAATAAATCCCGTTCCGGCTGGCTTGCCTTCGTAGTCGAGCTTTTTCACGCCAGACGTGCCTTGCGGAGCGGGCGCAGCATTTGGAGCAGCACCAGAAACGGCAAGCCCGGGAAGAATGGCCGCCAGCCGCGCAGCGAAACCGCGCCGTGAAGTGAAAGATGAAAACATGTTGTTCCTCCTATTCGAGTTGTTTGCGAACCTTAGAAAATCATGGCAAAGCAAAACTGAAAACGTCGCTGCCGGCGGCGATCGCCACGTACTGTTTCGAATTCACCGCGTAGGTCATGGGAGAAGCTGTGATGTTTTGACCCGTGTTGAAATGCCACAGCGGCTTGCCGGTCTGCGCGTCCACCGCTTCGAAGCCTTGCGTGTCATCGCCGAAAAAGACCAGACCGCCCGCGGTCGTCATGGTGCCCCCGGCGGAGCGGCCCTCGCCTGCCTGAGCGTAGTGCCACGCGGGTTTATCGTCGTCCAACGCGAAGGCCAGCAAGACTTTTTGGTTGTAGTCCCCTTTGCTGCGATGCGTGCCGGTCGAATAATACGTCTGGCCAGGCTTGAATTCCTGAGGCTTTAAAAAGAAAACGTTACAGGTGTTCAGGGCCATGAAATAGAACCGGGAATTCTGCGGATTGTAGGACGGCGAGTACCAGTTGGTAGCTCCTACAAAACCGGGGCACACGCGTGTACCTTCCGCGGTCGGCTGAAGTCCAGTGCGAATAGGGCGGCCTTTATCGTCAATTGCGCTGGCCCAATTGAGTTTTTCGACGAATGGTCTGGCCGAGAGAAACGTGCCATTGGTGCGATCGAGCACATACAGAAAACCGTTGCGGTTCGCTTGTACAATAAGCTTTCGCGGCTGACCACGGAAAGTGCTGTCCACAAGGACGGGAGTTTCGACGGCGTCATAGTCGAACAGGTCGTGCGGCGTGAACTGGAAATACCATTTGAGGTTGCCGGTGTCCGGATCGAGGGCAAGCAGGCAATCGGTGTAGAGGTCGTCGCCCGGCCGCGGACCTCCATCGAAGTCGGG
>Ga0070697_100002431_pt1 | contig 14328 bp, 8 predicted proteins | sample KBSK1501metaG_FD_65475 | JGI IMG/M metagenome (GOLD analysis project Ga0070697, IMG submission 65475) | Corn, switchgrass and miscanthus rhizosphere microbial communities from Kellogg Biological Station, Michigan, USA - KBS K1-50-1 metaG | ecosystem: Host-associated > Plants > Roots >...
GCGTGGATGCGCGGCCGCATCCGCTCCGAGGAGCAGAACCCGGCGGCAATGTTCTTCCGGCGCGCTTATTCGCCTGTCTTGAACTGGGCGCTTCATTGGCCGAAGACGACGCTCCTCATCAACTTCCTGTTGGTTCCCGCAGTCATCCCTCTCGCGCTTTCTCTCGGCTCAGAGTTCATGCCGCAGCTACGCGAGGGCTCGCTCATGTACATGCCGACGGGGCTGCCGATGATGTCCGTCGAGCAGGCGCGCGACGTCCTGGTCAAGACCGACGGGATCATCATGACTTTCCCGGAGGTTCAGTCAGTGCTCGGGAAATCCGGGAAAGTCGAAAGCTCGACCGACCCTGCTCCGATCGAGATGTTCGAGACCACGATTGTCTTGAAGCCGCGGCAGGACTGGCCGAAGGCACTCCACCGGCGCTGGTACTCGGGCTGGCCCGACTGGACGAAACCGATCTTCCGGTCGATCTGGCCCGAGATGCGGGTCGCGACGCAGGACGAGCTGATCACGTCGATGAACGAGAAGCTGCAGATCCCTGGCATGCCGGTGGCCTGGACGCAGCCGATCCGAAACAGGCTCGACATGCTCGCGACTGGGGTGCGAACACCTGTGGGCGTCAAGGTCTACGGCGCGGACTATCCGGAGATCGAGAAGGTCAGTCTGGAGATCGAGAATGCCTTGAAGGACCTCCCCGACGCTCGCAGCGTCTACGCCGAGCGCACGACCGGAGGCTCCTACCTCGATTTTGTCGTGGACCGCGACGCGGCGGCCCGCTACGGCCTCTCCGTGATGCAGGTTCAGAACACGCTCGAGGCGGCAACGGGCGGGAAGGTGGCCACGACCACGGTGGAGGGACGACGTCGGTTCACGGTCCTGGTCCGTTACCCGAGGGACTTCCGAAGCGACCCGGAAGCGCTGCGCCGGATCCTCGTCATGAGTCCTTCCGGAGTCCAGGTCCCCATCGGGCAGGTCGCCAAGATCCAGGTCGTCAGCGGGCCGCCCATGTACAAAGACGAGAACGGGCGGCTCTCCGGCGTCGTCTACGTGGACACGACGACTTCAGACCTCGTCGGCTTCGTGCATGCTGCGCAGAAGCGAGTCGCCGAGCGAGTAAGGCTTCCCGCAGGTGTCACGCTCGACTGGACCGGCCAGTTCGAGTTCCAGGTCCACGCGAAGAAGACTCTCCAGATCGTCCTGCCGATCGTCTTCGCGATGATCTTCGTTCTCCTGACGATGACTTTCCGGTCGGCGTCCGAGGCTTCGATCGTGATGCTCTCGGTCCTCTACGCCATGACGGGCGGCGTCATTCTCCAGTGGTTGCTCGGCTATAACTTTTCGGTCGCCGTGTGGATCGGCTACATCGCGCTCTACGGCGTCGCGGTCGAGACAGGCGTGATCATGGTGATCTACCTCCACGAAGCGCTGGACAAGAAGCTCGGGAAAGGGGAGTTGACCCGCGAGGACATCCTCGAGGCGACGCGGGAAGGTTCGGTCCTGCGCCTGCGGCCGAAGTTGATGACCGTCGCCGCGGCAACTCTCTCGCTCGTTCCCATCTTCTGGTCCACAGGCACGGGTTCGGAGGTCATGCGCCCGATCGCAACACCAATCGTCGGAGGAATGGTCACTTCGACCATCCACGTTCTACTCGTGACCCCGGTCATCTTCCTCCTGATGAAAGAGCGGGCCCGCCGTCGTGGAACGCTCCGAATCTCAGGGATGAAGACTCACCCCCGAGATCACTTTGCTGAAACGGCGCTCGTGACGCCGGCCCGGGGAAGATGACAGATCTCGGAGGTCAGCTCCTGCACGCGCTCGGGGTGGCGTTCGCCGTGCTCTGGGAGATCCTCTGGGCACCAATCCTGAGCTTCGGTTTGTCCGCTGCCGTGCAAGCGTGGTTTCCAAGAGAGAGATGCGCAAGCTTCTCCCCGACGATTCGCTGCGATCGCTCGATCCACCGCTCAGCGGCCGTCGCTCCCGCGCAAAGTTATAGGATTCCGATGGCCGTGCGGGGATAGAAATCTGACGTCTTGCGATGAGGCCCCCGAACTTCGTCTGCCTGAGTCTCGCCGCTCTGCTGGCGAGCTCATCCTCGATCGAGAGCGAGGTCGGCGCCCGACGGCCCGCCACGAGCACGCGGCTGCTCTGGACGTTCGACACCGGCGGCTGAGTCTTCGCAACCCCCACGGTCGCGGGGGAGTTGGTCTTCATAGGCTCCTGCAACGGGATCTTTCGAGCACTGGAGAAGAGGACCGGCAAGGTGCGCTGGAGCTACGACACCCAGCAGGATGGCGGCCCGGTCGAGCTTCATAGCGATCCGCTGGTGATCGAAGACCTGGTCATCGTCGGCAGCGACCGTCGGAAGCCAGGCGGAATCGGCCACCTTTACGCCTTTGAGCGGGAGACGGGAAAACCGCGCTGGAAATACCGGGTCGACCTGGGTGTGTCAGCGGACGTTTTGCGGATCGGGCCAAATATCCACGCGGTGACGCTACAAGATGAGGTGCTTTGCCTCGACTGGAAGACGGGTGAGCTGGTCTGGAAGTCCGAGACGGGCCAGGCAAACGAGAACCACCTCTTGAGCTCCTCTCCCGCGGCCTCGCGAGACCGGGTCTTCTTCGGCGGGCTCGACGGAACCGTGTGTGCGCTCGATGCCAACTCGGGCGCCGCCCTCTGGCGGCAGGATCTCGGCGGCCGCATTTCGACCTCTGTGCTGCTGGTCGACGGGAGTCTGTACGCGGGCAACTCGAACCGCCATATCTACCGGTTGGACTCCGGAACGGGAGCCGTCACGGCTGACTTTGCGGCGGAGGAGACACCGACCGAACGTCTGCTTTTCGCCGACGATTCGCTTTTCGTTTTCTTCTCCGACAAGAAACTCGTGTGCCTCGACTCCTCTCTCAAAACCGTCCGCTGGAGCAAGGCAGCGTCGGCCCCCTGGAGCTCCTCGAAGCCGTATGCGTGGAAGCACGCCGTGCTCGCCGGAAACGAGAGCGGAGAGCTCTTCGCCTACCGAATTTCCGACGGCTCTCTCCTGTGGTCGGAAAAATTCGAAGGTGTCATCCGCGGGATCGGGCAGTCCGAGGATGCGCTCTATGTCGGCACAATAAAGGGGCGAGTTTATGCGTACAAATTATCGCCGACGACCGCGGTCCTTCGATGACGCAGCAGCACGCCGATCACGACCGCGGAATCGAGCAAGACCCAACCGATGCACGCGAGGTAGATGGCCGCCCAGCAAGCGACAATGGCAATTCTCGCGGGAGACCTGACTGCCGGAAAGCGAGGAGGTTCCATCATCCTCGCCTTCAACACGGCCGCCGCCGCGATGCGCCAGATCTGCGAAGAACATGGCATCTGTGCCGTCAGACCGAAAGGTGAAGCTTCCCCGATCTGATCCGCGGTCGGGGCCGTGAGAGCGGCGACTGGAACTTATTTTCTGTTACGAGACGGCTTTCTTCTTCCAGGTGCCGTCCTCTTCGAACCAGGTGTAGCGCTCTTTCCCGTTGACCTTGTGGACGCTGACTTCGGCCTCCTTCAGGTCGTCCTTGTTCTTTCCCTGCATGAAGACATCGATGTCGTACTTCGTTCCGTTCTTCTCCAGGAAGTCCGCGCACGCGAAGTAGAGGTTGGGCCCGACCTGGGACAGCCGCTCGTCATGCACCTTCTCGAGCTTCAGGTCGAGCGTTTTGTGCTCGACGGGGTCCTCGACCTTGAGCCAGCCGCCGTTGGCCGCAGACTCTTTCTCCACCCACGTCCTAATGGCGGCGGCGAGGTCGGTCTTGGTCATGCCGGCCTGTTTCTTGTCGGTGGGGTGCTCCTTCTTCGGGTGCTCGGGATGTTTTTCCTGGGCAATCATCTGTCCAGATACGATCAAGGCCAGTGACGCGGCGGCGGCAACGAGGAACCCTTTGACTCTCATCGAACCTCCTCTTGTGAAACTCTACATGCCGGTTTTCGGAGAAGCTCCTCCCGCGTCGCGAGCGGCGGGAGGTTTGCGATCCTTGTACTCGAGGCGAACGGCGACCTGCGTAATCGCTCTCCCGTCCCCCTCGGCGTACGGGTAGATGAAGTAATTGAGTGTCTCGGCGCACGGAGGCGGATCGAGCCGGATCTCTCGCCCGGCCGTGAACTCGATGCGATCCGGATCGAGATTCCCGAAGAGATAATCTCGTCGCTTGGAATCCGACGCCTTGGAGGCGTCCGAGGCATCGACTGGAACCCAGCCGCGCTCGGGCAGATAGAACTCCGCCCAGCAGTGGTAGCCGGGGACGGTTCCCTCGGTGTCCGGCTTCAGCGGAAATCCGATGATGAACCGCGCCGGAATGCCTTCCGATCGCGCGAGCGACAGAAACAGCGAATGAAAGTCGGTGCAGTTTCCCTTGGCCACGTCGCAGGCCCGTTCGGAGTCGCCATTGCCCCAGCCCGGAACGGTCTTGTCGTAGGTCATCGTGTGGACGACATAGTCGTAGATGGCGCGCGCCTTTCCCTCTGCCGTCGTGATGCCGTACGTGATGCGGCGAGCCAGATCACGAATGCGCGGTGAAATCGTCACGAGCTTCTCCTCTCTCAGATACTTCGCTCTCTCCTCGGGGAGGAGGTCGCCGTAAGACGCTGGGACGAGGAGAGAATGGAGAACCTCTTGACGCCGCGCCGTGAAGCTCACGCGGATCTCGAGCTTGCCGGGTTTGGGACGGTCCGTCGAGAAATAGAAGTAGGAATTGCCAAATTCTTTTTCGCGTCGAATTTCACCCGGATACGAGCTGCGGATCTTGAGGTCACGGATGCTCTGCTCGGTCGTGTCGTGGGGCAAAGGCACCCAGACTTCCAGCCGGTTCAGGCCGGCAGGGATGTCCTCGACGATGGCGACGTAGGTCGCGTCAAAGCTTCGGGAAGCGGGCGTGGTCAGAGCGCCGAGGAGTAAGAAGAGATGGGCGAGGGTCATGGTCTCATCCTTTCGCGGGGCGGTTTCCTCCGACCGGGGAAGCTACCATCTCTCAAATGCTCGAGAAAGGCTTGCAAATTCCCAGACGCACGAGTCTCTCCTTAGGGCTGAAGAGTCGTCTGGGAGCCGTCGGAATGTTGGCGCAGGGAAGGACTGCCGTCGGGCCGCTTCCAGTCCTCGCCACGGCGCGTGAAGGGCATTGCCAGAATCTTTCCCAGAGTCACCCTTTCCGGCTGTTGATACGCGGGAACGCCGATTTGGATCGCCTCCTGAGGAATGTCTAAACGGATCGTGCCGTGAAGGTAGTCCCAGGCCGAGAGAAGGCTCGACCAGTTCGTGTCGGTCTCATTCTTGTAATCCGAATGATGGATGCCGTGCATCCGCGGGGTGACGATGAGACGCACGAGAATGCGCTCGAGAGCGATCGGAAGCCGCGTGTTGGAGTGGTGGAAAAGGATCGAAGCGAAGAGCAGGACCTGATAGACGGCGACCGAAGAGGGATCGGCGCCCAGAAGCACGATTTGAAGGGCCCGGAAACCCACCGACAGGCCCAGCTCCCCGAAATGGAAGCGCAGAGCGGTGGAAGCGTCCATGTCGCGGTCGACGTGGTGAACGGAGTGGAACCGCCAGAAGAAGAAGATCTGATGGTTGGCCCGGTGCCAGAACCAGAGCGTGTAATCGAGCAGGACGATGCCGGCGAGCGTGCGAGCCCATCCGGAGAGCCCCAGCCAGTGAAGCAGGCCGATTCGCTCCCGGATGACCCAGGCCGAGATCGGCAGAAGGATCGGGATCTGGAGGAGCTCGATCGTCGCGAAACCCAGGCCCGCCATCGTGAGATTACGTCCGATTCGGCGCAGCCTCGGTTCCCGTTGCCTCCGCAGCGGCCGCAGAGTCTCCGTGGCGAGAAAGACGAGAAAGACCGCCGCGACGACGGCCGGCGCGATCCAGCCCGGCAACCCGGAGTGCATTTCACCGATCTTACTTCTGCGGCTCGCGCGGAGCGGCGCGCGTTACCATGCGTCCGTGGCCTCACCGTTCTGGACGCGCGTGCGGCGCTACTACCTGGCGGGCGTCCTCGTCCTCGCGCCGACGGCGCTCACGCTCTGGGTCGTCTGGAACCTGTTCACCTTCTTCGACAACATTCTCGGGGCCGAGCTGCGGACGCGCGGAATCTCCGTCTTCGGTCTGGGCTTCGTGCTCTTGAATGTCCTTCTGCTGCTGCTGGGCTGGCTGACGGCCTCGATTCTCGGCAAACGCGCCTTCCAGCTCTGGGACCGGGTCATGCACCGCGTGCCTCTCATCAACAAGATCTACGCCACGCTTCGACAGATCGCGGAGCTCTTGATCGGGCCGGACCGCTCGGGCTCCTTCGGCCGCGTCGCCATCGTCGAGTTCCCCTCGCCCGGCTCCTGGGGCCTGGGGTTCGTCACCTCCGTCGCGACGGGAGAGGCCAACGGGCGAACGGGCCAGAAGCTCTGCAGCCTCTTCATCCCCTCCGCGGTCAACCCGACAACCGGATTTCTCCTGCTCATTCCCGAAGAACGCGTTCGCTATCTCGACATGACGCCCGAGCAGGCGATGAAGATGATCGTGTCGGCCGGTGCGCTGGTGCCGCCGCCGAGGTAGTCGTCAGTGTGAGTTCTCTGAACCGTTGCTGTCATTCCGAGGAACCAAGCGACGAGGAATCTTCCCCACGGACACAGAGAGATCCTTCGCTTCGCTCAGGATGACAACAATGAGACCAAACTGAAGACTGAAAGCGGAAAACTTCTCGGCTACCGCCGGATCCAGAGGTTCTCGTAGGCGACGACCGGGCTCGTCTGTCCGACGGAGGTGAATCCCTCGACCTCCGGCCGCGCGAAGCAGTAGACCTGGTCGTGGAAGAGCGGCAGCAGCAGAGCCTCGCCGGCGATCAGTTCCTCGATCTGGCGGTAGATGGAGTGACGGACGCGCGGATCGGTCTCGGCGCGCCCCCGCTCGATAAGCTGATCAAGCTCCGGCCCCCCCACGAAGCGACCGATCGAGCCAGCCTCGGAGTGAAGGGCGCCGTACATAAACGTGTCTGCGTCGGGATAGTCCGCGCCCCAGCGCCCCACGGCGAGGTCGCACTCGCCTTTCTTGTTGAGTTGGAGGTATTCGGCTATCGTCTTGCTCAAGGGGCGGATTAAGAAACCCATCTCACGAAAGGCATCGTTCAACTCCCGGGCGACGGCCGAGAATTCCCCGAAGAAGATGGGGTGGACCGCCGCCGAAAGCTCGATCGTCTCGCGCGAGACTGTCGCTCGGGCGGAGCTGGGGGAAGAGGCGGCTTCCGGAGTTTCGGCTTCTGATCTCGCGCCGGCCGGCGAATAGCCGAGAAGACCCGGCGGAATCAGGCCGTGCGCAGGGATTGCAAGGCGCCCGAGGGTCCGCCGAACGACTGCTGCGACATCGACCGCTTGAGCCAGATTCCGCCGAAGCTCGGCGTCCTTCAACGCCCCCCGGTGTCTGTTAAACGCCACGAAGTAGGTCTGAAGGTGAGGACTCTCTCTGTAACCGGAGGCGAAGCGGGGATCGTGTCGGAACGCCTCGGCGTCGGCGGGAAGAAGGTCGGAAGCGAGCGAGAATCTGCCGGCAAGAAACTCGTTGCGGATCTCTTCGGGTGAAACGCCGAACCGAAAGACGACTCCTTCGCTTCGGGGATAGCCTTCGCGCCAGTAGTATGGATTGCGCTCGAGCTCGAGCCGGCGCCCCGGCTCGAAGCTGATCACCCGGAAAGGGCCCGTGCCGACGGCGTTGTCGCGCCAGCTCGAGCCAATCGCGGCCGTACCCTCGGGGACGATGGCGGTCCCCGTGTAAGAGATCAGCGCCGGAAAGAAAGAGACGGGCTGCTCGAGGTCGACGAAGAACTCGACCGGCGAGACGATGTGGAAGCCCTCGAGATCCGTGGCCGTTCCATCGAGCAGGCGCTTGGCTCCCCGGATGGACGAGAGCTGCCAGCGGCAGTCGCTCTGCGGGTTGGCGAGGAGCCGCTCGAAGGAGTAGCGCACGTCCCGAGCGGTCAGCCGGCGCCCGTCGTGGAAGCGCACCCCTGGCCTGAGCTTGAACCGGAAGCGCTTGCCGTCGTTCTCGATGGAGAAGCTGGAAGCGAGCCACGGGACGATCCGCGTTCCCTCGAGCGCGAAGGTCAGCGTCTGGAAGATCTGGGGGAGAACCTCGGCCTGTTCCACCGTGGCGGCCAATGACGGATCGAGGCTGCGAACGACGCCCGCGATCGGAACTTGGAGGGTGCCGCCGCCGACTTGCTGGTCGGAGGCCGTCGGCGCCGCCGGCGCCTCGGTCTTTCCAACCTCGGCATAGTTCACGTAGGGAGCGGTGCTGTGGAGCTGCAGGCCCCGGACCGAGGGGCCGCCGATCCGGTAGTCCACGTCGTGGAAGAGTGGGACCAGGATCGCGGAATCGAGCAGCAGATGCTCGAACTTCCGATAGAGGCTCTCGCGCGCGGCCGGCCGGGCTTCGCCGCGCGCTTCTTCCAGGATCCGGTCGGCCTCGGGCGAGGAGTAGTAGCTGCGCAGGCGACCGTTTCCCGAATTGAAGAGCGTGAACGTAAAGTTGTCCGGATCGTCGTAGTCGGCGATCCAGCGGCCGAGCCAGAGATCCAGGTCGCCGCTTCCGTGCCAGGCGTCGAGGAACTCGGGCATGGTCTTCGTCGCCACGTCGACCTCGACTCCGAGATCCGCCCAGATCTGGACGAGGGCCTGAGTCAGGGCGGCATACTGGTTCTGCAGGATCGGATGCACCGCGGCTTTGAGCCTGATAGGCATCGGCAGTCCCGCGGACCGGATCATTTCGATCCCCTTTTCCCGAGGGAGGTGAGGCTGCCGCCTTCCCGGGTCGTGACCGAGGATCCCCGGCGGGAGCACGCCCGTGGCGGGCAGGGCGAAGCGTCCGAGAGCTCCCCAGACGAAATCCTGCGTGCGTGCGGCGCTCGCGAGCGCGCGCCGGAGGACAGCGTTCGAGCCGGCCTTGGTTTCCGAGTGGAAGAGCGCGAAATAGGTGTTCTTCTTGGGTGTTTCCACCAGACCCGCGCGGAATCGGGGCTCACGCAGGACGGCTTCGAGATCCTGCGGCTGAAGGTCCCGCGCCAGATCGAACTGTCCGGAGCGAAGACCCTCGGAGATCGCCGCGGCCGAGAGCGTCGCGCGAAACTCGATCCGGTCGAGCCGCGGCGGATCCTTCCAGGACCGGGGGTTGCGCTCGAGGACGGCGCGATCCGGCGTGTGGAGAACCGTCTGAAAGGGCCCGGTGCCGAGCAGCCTCGTCGGGTTGCCGTCCTCGCCTGGCACGGCCGCGGCGATGGACGTCCGCCCGTCGGTCAGAAGAGAGGGAAAGATCGGAAGCGGGTCCCGAAGCCGGATCTCGATCTCGAGGTCGGACAGGGCGGCGATCCCCTCGACACCGGGCGTGTTGCCGCCGAGATACTCCGCCACACCGCGGATTCCGGCGAACGCCGCCGGCATCGCATCCCGGGAGATTCGGATGGATCGCTCCAGCGACGTCTTGACGGCAGGCCCGGTTAAGAGAGTGCCGTCGGAAAACACGGTTCCGGGCTTTAAGTGAAGGCGCACCGTCCGGGCCTCGTCCGCGAGAGTCCATCGATCGCACAGGAGCGGCGCCAGGTTGCCCTGCGTGTCAGTCGTGACCAGGGTCTCGAACACGTTGGCCAGGACCTCGTGCTCCTCCGTCGTCGCGTAAGCGCCCGGTTCGGTCGCCGCGACGGGATTCGCCATGGCCACGACCAGCGTTCCGCCTCTCGGGATCTCTTCCTCCGCGCTCTTTTCTCGCGGTGCGAGCGTTTCCAGCTCCGCCTGATACGCAGCGGCCTTCGCGTACTCGCCGCGGAGGTTGGCGACCGTTGCGGCGAGCGCGAGCAGCTTTCCCATGCGCTCGGGCTCTCCTGCCGAGCGGACGACCTCGAGACCGCGCTCGACCCATCGGCGCGCGTCGTCGATCCGGCGAGCCTGCCAGGCGGTTTCGGCGGCAAAGAGAATCGCGCCGCCAGCCGGCCCGGGCTTCCTTTGTTCCTCGAACGCTTTCACGGCGGCTTCCGCCTCGCGCAGCGCGCCGTCAACGTTGCCTGCCATGCGCTGGCCCTGGGCCAGAATCAGCCGCGCGTCTGCTTCGAGCGACGGTTCGCCCGCCCACTCCTCGTCCTCGAGGTACTCGATCGCGATCTTCGCGACCCGGATTGCGTCTTCCGGGCTGAAGGTGTCGAGCGACTTCTGGGCAAGCCTCAGGCCGTACTCGACCGTCTTCTCGGGAACGTCGGCCTGCGAGAAGTGGTGGACGAGCTCCGGATAAATGCGCTCGAGCCGGCCCGCGTAGCGCTGCTCGATCAGCTCAGCGTATTTCCGGTGAAGGGAGCGGCGTTTGCGGCGCGAGAGAGCGCCGTACAGAACGTCTCGGACAATTCCACTCGCGAACGTGAGCCGGTCGCCGCGCGACTCCCGCTCCTCCTCCAGGATTCCTTCACGGAGCAGCCGGTCGATCTCGTCGTCGAGGTTTTTCGCTCCCTCGGCCAGCGTCGCAAGGTCCCGGGCGTCGAAGGTCTTGCCGAGCACGGAGGCGATCGAGAGAAGGTCGCGCAGCTCTTCCGGCAGCCGCTCGACCCGCTTCTCGACGGCCTGCTGGATCGTCGCGGGCAGGGCATCCGTCGAGATTTCCGCCTCCTTCGAAAAGCTCCAGGCCCCGGTGTCGTCCTTTGCGATGCCGCCGGACTCCACGAGCGACCGGATCAGCTCCTTGGTGAAGAACGGATTTCCCTCCGTCGCGTCGTGGAGCCTGCGGGCGAGCTCGTCGGCGACTTTGGGAGCGCCCACGAGCGAGGCGACGAGGGTCCGATGCTCCGAGGGGGAAAACGGCCCGAGCGTCACGGAGGCAAATCGCGGATCGTCGGCGAAGGAGTCGAGCATGCGCGTCAAGGGATGTCGCTTGTCCGTTTCGGTGTGACGGTAACTGCCGACGATCAGGGTCGGCGTCGGTCCGAGCCGCCGGACGACGTACTGCAACGCTTCGATCGAGATCTCGGCGCCATGGAGGTTCTCGAGGATCAGGACGAGCGGCTTGCCGCCCGCGATCCGCGTCAAGGTGCGCGCCAGAAGCTCGAAGATCTGAATACGGTCCTCGGGCTTCTTCTCCTCGCCGGCCCCGGCCGCGCGCGTTTCGCCGGAGACGGCCGAGCGCAGCTCGGAGATCTCCGACAGCTGCGGGAAGAGAGCGATCAGCTCCGGCGCGAGGTCGGAAAAATCCGATCGCTCCCCCGAGGAGGAGGCCGGGTCCCGGGACCGAAAGTAGTCCTGGATGAGCTCGCAGAAGCCCTGGTACGAGAAGGTGCCGGCCTGCTCGATGAAGCGGCCGTAGAGGACGCGGATCTTTCGCGCCAGGGCCAGGTTCTTCAACTCCTCGAGCAGCCGGGTCTTTCCGATGCCCGGCTCGCCCGCCACGACGACAAACTGGCAGTCGCCTGTCAAGGCCGCGTTCAGGCGGCGCTGGAGCTCGGCGAACTCTCTCTCGCGCCCGATAAACGCGGAGACCGCCGGCCGCGACAGGATCCGGCTCGGGCTCAGGACGACCGACATCCGGAACTCCTCCGAGCCCAGGCTCGTCCGGTGACGCCGCAGCCCATCGGCAACCTGGCCGGCCTTCTGGGGCCGCTTGGCGGGATCCTTCTCGAGGCAGCGCAGAATGATGTCCTGCAACTCCTCTCGAATCTCCACCCCGAGCGCACGCGGAGGCTGAGGAATCTCGTGCACGATACGGTAGAGGATCGACTGCAGTTCCCCGGTGAAGGGTGGATCCCCGACGAGGCACTCGTAGAGCACGGTTCCCAGCGAGTAAATGTCGGAGCGGGCGTCAAAGGTGCGGGAGTTGACCTGCTCCGGCGAGAGATAGGCCATCGTCCCGATCAGAGTTCCCGTCTTGGTCAGGCGCGACTCGGAGACCGCGTGGGCGAGGCCGAAATCCATAACGCGCACTCGGACCGCGGATCCCTCCTCCCGCGTGACCATGATGTTGGCCGGCTTGATGTCCCGGTGCACGACGCCGCGTGCATGGCTGTAGTCGAGCGCATCGGCGACCTGGATGCCGATGTCGATCACGTCGCCCAGTCGCAGCGCCTGATCCCGAATCAGGCGAAGCAGATTCGTTCCGCCGACGACCGGCATCACGAAGAAAAGCGAGCCCTCGTGGCGCCCGAGGTCGTAGATCGGAACGATGGCGGGGTGGTCCATCTGGGCGACGATCTGGGCTTCGCGCTGGAACCGCCCTTCGATCTCGGGGGCGAGGTCCGTCGACGAAATCACCTTGACGGCAACTTCGCGGCTCAAGAGCGGGTCGCGGGCCCGGTAGACAACACCCATCCCACCGCGGCCCAGCTCGCCGACGATCTCGTAGCGCTCGGATAGCCGTGTGCCGATCACTTTTTGCGACGACTATACGACAGAGGCAATTAGCCAAAATAGTTATCAGTTCTCAGTGATCAGTTCTCAGTTTGGATCTGAACTGAAAACTGAAAACTGAAAACTGTTAACTAACGAATCTCGTCCCCCCCGAAATAACTCATCAGCGCTTCGGGGACTTCAACGCTGCCATCTTTCCGCTGATAGTTCTCCAGGATCGCCACGAGGGTGCGGCCGATCGGGAGGGCCGAGCCGTTCAAGGTATGGACGAACTCGGGCTTCTCCCCTTCGGCACGCCGGAAACGAATCTGAGCGCGTCGGGCCTGGAAGGCCTCGAAGTTCGAGCAGGAGGAGATTTCCTTGAAGACGTTCTGCCCCGGCAGCCAGACTTCCAGGTCATACGTCTTGGCCGCGCCGAAACCCAGATCGCCCGTTGAGAGGGTCACGGCGCGGTAGGGGAGCCCGAGCCGCCGCAGGGCGGTCTCCGCGTGGCCGGTCAAGCGCTCGAGGGCGGCGTTGGAGTCCTCGGGTGTCGTGAGGGTCACAATTTCTACCTTGTCGAACTGGTGCTGCCGGATCATGCCCCGCGTGTCGCGGCCGGCGGCCCCCGCTTCCGACCGGAAGCACGGCGTGCAGGCGGTGTAGAGAAGAGGAAGCTGGTCCCCATGCAGCGTCTCGTCGCGATGAAGGTTCGTCAGTGGAATCTCACCGGTGGAGATCAGATAGAGGCCCTCGCGGGTCTTGAAAAGGTCCTCCTCGAACTTGGGAAGCTGGTTGGTGCCGAAGAGCGAGTCGGCATTGGCGAGCGCCGGCGGGAGAATCTCCGTATAGCCGTGCTCTCGCGTGTGGAGATCGAGAAAGAAGTTGCCGAGCGCCCGGGAGAGGCGCGCGCCGGCTCCCTTCAAGACCGTGAAGCGCGCGCCCGCGATTTTCGCCCCGCGCTCGAAATCGAGGATGCCCAGGGCCGGCCCGAGGTCCCAATGGGCAACCGCCTCGAAATCGAACCGCCGAGGCTCTCCCCAGGTTCGCTCGACGCGGTTCGACGTCTCGTCCCGACCCTTCGGCACGTCCGGCTGAGGAACGTTTGGAATCCGCTGCTCGACGTCGGCCAGCTCCGCCTCGCTCTGCTCGAGCTGTGCCTCGAGGAGCCGGATCTCTTCCTTCAAGGCCTTCGTCTCATCGATGGTCTCCGGAGACGGTTTGCCGCGGGCGGCGGAGAGCTCGTTGCGGCGGCGGCGCTTCTCCTCGATCCGCGTGACGGTCTCGCGGCGGCGCCGGTCCAGCTCAGCGAAGCGTTCGAGCCCCGAACCCGCGTACCGTTCGGGGTATTCGGACAGAAGCCGCTCGGCGTTCTCGCGCAGCAACTCGCGTGGTAGCATGAAAGGCGCGATTTGATCTCGCCCGGCAGGCCGAGTCAACTGCTCGGCGTTCCGTGCGCTTGCGCCGCTTGAGCCGTCAGTTCCACCTGCCCGACGTCGATTGTGTCGTGGTCAACCGCGACGGCGGCGAGTCGCTTTTCGCCGCTCTCCGCTCCCTGGAAAAACAAGTCGGGATCGATCTGTCGATCGTCATCGTCGACAACGGCTCGAGCTCACCCGAAAGGGAGCGTCTCGCGCGGGAGGCCCCAACGGTGCACGTCCTTCCCTTTCCCCGGAACCTCGGGTTCGCCGGCGCGGCCAACGAGGGGATCGCCCGGACTCGGGCTCCCTTCGTCCTGCTCGTCAACAACGACGCCGTTCTGGCTCCGGACTATGTCGCGCGGCTTGCCGCCCGTCTCGCGCTCGACCGGCGGCTCGCGGGCGCCCAGGGACTGATCTTGAACGCCGACGGCAGCCGCGTCGACAGCGCCGGACTCGAATGGAACCGGCGTGGGGAGGCCGTGCCGATCTTCGCGGGTGCCCCGCCCGAAGGTCCGCCGCGGATTCCCTTCGAGGTCTCGGGCGTATC
>Ga0070697_100002434_pt1 | contig 14318 bp, 14 predicted proteins | sample KBSK1501metaG_FD_65475 | JGI IMG/M metagenome (GOLD analysis project Ga0070697, IMG submission 65475) | Corn, switchgrass and miscanthus rhizosphere microbial communities from Kellogg Biological Station, Michigan, USA - KBS K1-50-1 metaG | ecosystem: Host-associated > Plants > Roots >...
ACGATGAAGATCGGCGCGATGAAGTTATGCAGGTTCTTGCCGAGCGCCGTGAGCCAGGCGAACAGCGTGTAGCCGATGACCGGCAGCAGCACGTACTTGCCGAACAGCATGATCAGGCCCGAGATACCCAGCACGCAGAAGCTGATCGCGGTCGCCCAGTGCACCACGACCTCGAGCGTGCTGAAGCGCTGGATCAGCCGTCCGGTGGGCTTGTCGTGCAGCTTGACCGGCCCCTTCCAGAAATAAAATGCCAGGATCGCGATCCCAACCGCCACCACCAGCCAGCCACCCCAGAACGTCACGGGGCCATTGCGGATCCTGCGCCAGGTGTCGCCCGCCGACTGGACCAGCACGCCGGTTTCGCGCCCTTTGACGGTGGTGGTGTTCTCCTCGCCCGAACGCACTTCGCGCCAGACCGGCGCGTTATTGCCGGGTTGCGTGACACTTCGTTCCTGCTGCTGCTTCACGCGGTCTTGCGGTACTTGAGCGCCGGCGGCTGCCGGCAGGAAAAACGCGAGCAACGCGACAGCCAGCCCGGCAAACCCGGATCGAATAGTCATGGTCGCTCTCCGTGCGCTACTGGCCGATGCGCTTGTACTCGTTCTGGCCGTCGTTGCGCGCCTTGATCTGCGCTTCCCAGCTGGCGCGGTCGCCCTGGGTCCACTTCGCATTGCCGTAGCCGAGCGGCGCGTTGTCCCAGGGCAGGCCATCGGGCTTGCCCTGGTATTTGCCCTGCTTGTAGACGACGACTTGCTCTCTTTCACCACAGCCGGCAACGCCGAGGGTGAGGCCAATGATCGTCGTTAAAACGAAGAACCGTTTCATGACCTGCCCCGCGCCGGTTGTTGCGCCGGCGGCTGCGCACCGGGCTTGCCTTGCCCGTAAGCCGTGCCCCAGCCCCATACCTCGGAGCCCTTTCCACGGCGCAGCACGCGGTCGCGATAGATATCGGCGATCACGTCGCCGTCGCCGCCGAGCAGCGCCTTGGTCGAGCACATCTCCGCGCACGCCGGCAGCTTGCCCTCGGACAGGCGGTTGCGGCCGTACTTCTTGAACTCCGCCTCGCTGCGGTCGGGTTCCGGGCCGCCGGCGCAGAAGGTGCACTTGTCCATCTTGCCGCGCAGGCCGAACGCACCGGCCTGCGGGAACTGCGGCGCACCGAACGGGCAGGCGTAGAAGCAGTAGCCGCAGCCGATGCACAGGTCCTTGTCGTGCAGCACGACGCCGTCGTCGGTGCGGTAGAAGCAGTCGACCGGGCACACCGCCATGCACGGCGCATCCGAGCAGTGCATGCAGGCCACCGAGATCGATTTCTCGGCGCCGACGATGCCGTCATTGATGGTCACCACGCGGCGGCGGTTGACGCCCCACGGCACTTCGTTCTCCTGCTTGCACGCGGTGACGCAGCCGTTGCACTCGATGCAGCGCTCGGCGTCGCACAGGAATTTCATTCTTGCCATGGCGGCCTCCTTATGCTCTCGCGACCTGACAAAGCGTCGTCTTGGTTTCCTGCATCAGCGTCACCCGGTCATAACCGTAGGTCGTAGCGGTGTTGACCGCCTCGCCGCGGACAATCGGCGCGGCACCCTCCGGGTAGTAGGGCAGCATGTCTTGTCCTTGCCACCAGCCGGCGAAGTGGAACGGGATGAACACCGTGTCCGGGCCGACGCGCTCGGTGACCTGCGCCTTGACCTTGATCCTGGCGCCCGAGGGCGTGCTGACCCAGACGTATTCATTGTTCCGGATGCCGCGGTCCGCGGCCGCCTTGGGGTTGATCTCGACGAAGTTGTCCTGCTGCAGCTCGGCGAGCCACGGGTTGGAGCGCGTCTCGTCGCCGCCGCCTTCGTACTCGACCAGCCGCCCGCTCGTCAGGATCAGCGGGAACTGCCTGCCGGCGTCCTTGTTCTTCTGCTGCACGCTCTTGAAGAGCGTCGGCAGGCGCCACAATACCTTGACGTCGTCGTGGGTCGGCCACTTGTCGATCAGCTCGGCCTTCGGCGCGAACAGCGGCTCGCGATGCAGCGGCACGCCGTCGGGGAAGTTCCACACCACGGCGCGCGCCTTCGCGTTGCCGAACGGATGGCAGCCGTGCTTCATGGCCACGCGCTGGATGCCGCCCGAGAGGTCGGTCTTCCAGTTCTTGCCTTCGGCCTCGGCTTTTTCCTCGGCGGTGAGGTCGTCCCACCAGCCGAGCTTCTTCAGCAGCACGTGATCGAACTCGGGGTAGCCGGTGGTGATCTCGGCCCCCTTGGAATACGAGCCGTCCTCGGCCAGCAGGTTGACGCCGTCCTTCTCGACGCCGAAATTCGCGCGGAAGTTGCCGCCGCCGTCCATGACGTGCTTCGAGGTGTCATAGAGGTTGGGCGAGCCCGGGTGCTTGATCGCCGCCGTGCCGTAGCACGGCCACGGCAGGCCGAAGTAATCGCCGGTCAGGTCGTAGCCGGTCTTGGCGTCCTTGCCGCCGCGCGCGCGCAGCGTCTTCACGTCGAAAACGTGCATGTTGCGCATGTGCGCCTGCAGCCGCTCGGGCGACTGGCCGGTGTAGCCGATGGTCCAGGCGCCGCGGTTGAGCTCGCGCAGCGTGTCTTCCATCGACGGCTCCTCCATGCCGCCCTTGCCCTTCACCAGCTTGATGTTCTGCTTGCCGTCCCTCTTGCCGAGGAGCTGGTCGGCGAAGCCCAGCTTCTGCGCGAGCTGGTACATGATCATCTGGTCGGTGCGCGACTCGAACAGCGGGTCGATCACCTTCTCGCGCCACTGCAGCGAGCGGTTCGACGCGGTCGCGCTGCCCTCGGTCTCCATCTGCGTCGCCGCCGGCAGCAGGTAGGCGCCGTCCTTCCTCGCCATCGCGAACATCGCCGCGGTCGCCGAGGGATACGGGTCGATCACCACCATCAGGTCGAGCTTCTTCATCGCCTCGAGCATGTCGAGGCCGCGGCTCTGCGAGTTGGGCGCGTGGCCCCAGTAGATCACCGCGCGCAGGTTCGAGTCCTGGTCGATGTTCTCGTTCTTCTCGGTCACCGCGTCGATCCAGCGCGACACCGTGATGCCCGGCTTGCCCATCATCGCTTCCGACGGGTATTGCTTCTTCAGCCAGTTGAGGTCGATGTTCCAGACCCGCGCCCAGTGGGCGAACGAGCCCGGCAGCAGGCCGTAGTAGCCGGGCAGCGAGTCCGGGTTCGGCCCGACGTCGGTCGCGCCCTGCACGTTGTCGTGGCCGCGGTAGATGTTCGTGCCGCCGCCGGAGCGCCCGACGTTGCCCAGCGCGAGCATCAGCACGGCGCTCGCGCGCACGACCGCGTTGCCGTTGGTGTGCTGCGTCTGGCCCATCGCCCAGATGATGAAGCCGGGACGGTTCTCGGCCAGGATCTTCGCCACCTCGTACATCTCGGCTTCGGGCACGCCGGTCACTTCCTCCACCGCCTGCGGCGTGTACTTGGCCATCACTTCTTCCCTGACCTTGTCCATGCCGTAGACGCGGTCGTGGATGTACTGCTTGTCCTCCCAGCCGTTCTTGAAAACGTGATAGAGCAGGCCGAAGAGGAACGCCACGTCGCTGCCCGAGCGCACGCGGACATACTTGTCGGCCTTCGCCGCGGTGCGGGTGAAGCGCGGGTCGGCCACAATCACCTTGCAGCCGTTCTCCTTGGCGTGCAGCGTGTGCAGCATCGACACCGGGTGCGCCTCGGCCGCGTTCGAGCCGAAGAACAGCAGGCACTTCGAGTTCTGCTCGTCGTTGTACGAGTTGGTCATCGCGCCGTAGCCCCAGGTATTGGCGATGCCGGCGACGGTGGTCGAATGGCAGATGCGCGCCTGGTGGTCGGTGTTGTTGGTGCCGAAGAGGCGCACCCACTTGCACAGCAGGTAAGCCTGCTCGTTGTTGTGCTTGGAGGAGCCGATCCAGAAGGTCGCGTCGGGCCCGCTCTCTTTTCTGATTTGAAGAAGTTTTTGTGAAACTTCCTCGTAGGCCTGATCCCATGAAATCTTCTTCCACTTGCCGCCCTCGAGCTTCATCGGGTACTTGAGGCGGTGCGAGTCGTGGGTCATGCCGTGCTCGCGGATCGAGGCGCCCTTGGCGCAGTGCGCGCCGAGGTTGATCGGCGAATCGAACACCGGCTCGTGCCGGGTCCAGACGCCGTTCTCGACCACCGCATCGATCGCGCAACCCACCGAGCAGTGCGTGCAGACCGTGCGCTTGATCTCGATGTTGCCCCCGGCCTCGTTCTTCGCCTCCGCGGTGCCGATCATGCTGTAGGGCAGCTGCGCGGCCACGGCCGCGGCGCCCGCGGTGACGCCCGAGCGCCTTAGGAACGTGCGCCGATCCATGGTTTTTGCAAACGCGGCCTGCAACCCCTTCGCGAGGCGCGGCTCGGCCGCTGCAGTCGCAGATTTTCTGGTCAGCAGCATGGCGGACTCCTAGACCTTCGTGGTGCGGTAGTAGTTGTTGACGTGCTCGCTGGCCAGGTAGCCGCGCGTCGCGCGCTTGTCTTTGCCGGCGGTCGGTGAAACGGGGGCGGGGTTTTTCACTACGATCGCCGCGGCGGCGGCGGCGCTTCCTGCGCCGACAGTCAGGAGGAAATTGCGGCGGGACAGGCGCTTGGTGCGGTCGCTCATGGCTGCCTCCTTATTTCTAGTTATATCTGCGCCGATTCTAGAGCATTTCAAATGCCGCCAGTTCAAGCTCGAAGAAGCTTTTCGCGAAGCGGGCGACCAACTCGTAGAAGCTGGTTATCTCCGAATCCACTATTGCATTGCACAATGGCCCCATGGCAGGCCGGATCCAGCGGCTGAAAAACCGCTGCTGGTCGGCAAGTTCCGTCCTTTCCTCTGCAATGAGGTGCCGCATCGTCTCGCACAGCGCGGCAATGTGGTCCTCGGGCTCGGCCGCGCCGCTCCGGCGCGCCAGCCCCAGCGCGGCGAGGTCGGCGCGCAGCTCGGCGAGCGGCGCCTCGTTCGTGTAACGGATGGAATAGGCGCAGGCATAAAGCGTGATCGGCGCCTTGCCGACGCCGACGAAGGCCGTCTCGTACTCTTCGCGCACCGCGTGCGGGTCGGCGCCGGCCGCCGCGCGGGCGAGATCGCGCCACGCCGGCGCGATGCCGCCCTCCTGCGCATCGATCTGCTCCGCCCGGGCGATCGCTTGCAGGAGCGCGGCGTCCGGGGGCGCATAGAACAGCCGCGCCAGCAGACTGTAGAAATTGGCCCGGGCCGCCTCCTCCGGGCTCATTTCTTGAAGTCGAAAATCGTCGCTTCGGCGCGATTTTCCATCATGTCGACGACGCGGCAGTCGCCGCACATCTGCAGGCGACGCAGGGCTCCCTCTCCGGCAAACATCGAATGGCCGCCGAGCTTGCCGAGCATGCTGTCGACCATCTGCCGCGTGCCGAACGGCTTGCCGCAGCGCACGCAATGGAACGGCTCGGCCTCGTTCAGGGTCACGGCCTCCTTCGCCTGGGGGCCGAAGAGGAGCCGCGGCGCGAGCTGGATCGCGTCCTCCGGGCAGGTCTCGGCGCACAGGCCGCACTGCACGCAGTTGCGCTCGATGAAGCGCAGCCGCGGCGCGTCGGCGGCGTCGAGCAGCGCGCTTTCAGGGCAGGCGCCGATGCAGGCCTTGCACAGCGTGCAGGTCTGCTTGTTGACCAGGAGCGCGCCGAACGGCGCCCCCGCCGGCAGCTTGATCTCCTCTACTTTTTGCGAGGCATTGCTGGCGAGGTGATCGAGCTCGAAATCGAGCGTGGTGCGCTTCTCGGGCGAGAGGTTGAAGGTGGCGGTTTTCGGCACCCCCGTCGCCGGTTTCAGCGCCCAAAGCTCCTTCTCAAGCGCCTCTCCCTCAAAAAGGAAGAAATGCGAACCGTCAAAACCCAGGGCATTGAGGATGACCTCGCCCAGCGCCATCTGCTCGCGCAGCGCCGCCACGTAGTGTGCTGATTCTTTCGTCGATACCACCACGACCTGGCTTGCGCCGTAGCAGATCGCGCCCAGGAGGGTATCCAGCCCGATCGAGGCGACGTGAAACACTTCGAACGGGATGGCGCGCGCCGGAAGGCCCTTGCCGCCGCGCACCGCCTTGCGGCCCACGGCCTGGACCGCCTCACGTCCGCTCTCGGTGTTGTGGAACACGAGGCAGGCGTCGGCGCCGCCCGCCTCGCGATAGGTCGAGAGCAACGCCTTCAACCTCATGCCGATGTCCGAAACTCGCGGATACGCATAGGTCATCGCACCGGATGGACAGACGGTCGCGCAGCCGCCGCAGCCGGCGCACAGGTGCGGCTCGACTCTTACGTGATCGCCGTCGGCGCGGATCGCGCCGGTCGAGCAGACCTCGAGGCAGCGGTTGCAGCCCTCGATGCCCGAGCGGGCATGGGCGCAGATCCTTTCGCGGTAGACGAAAAAGCGCGGCTTCTCGAACTCGCCCACCAGCTGCGTCAGCTTCGCCGCGGCGAGCGCCTGCTCGAGCGGATCGGTCCCGGGCGCGAGGTAGCCCTGCGGCAGGTCAGGCACGCGCAGCAGCGGCTCCACCGAGAGATCGAGCACCAGGTCGAAGCTCTCCTTGCGCGCGCGTTCCGCGCGCGAGAAATCGACGGCGCCGATCTCGCCGCAGGCCGCCACGCACTGGCGATGCGCCTTGCATTTCCCGAGGTCGATCTGGTAGCTGAAGTCGATCGCGTTCTCGGGGCAGACGTCGATGCACTTGTTGCAGCGCGTGCACACGTCGAGGTCGATCGGGTTTTCCTGCAGCCACTCGACTTCGAAGGCGCCGAGCCAGCCCTCAACGCGCAGCGGCTTTCCGGACCACACCGGGAAGCTGCGCTCGGCGGGAAGCTCGCCACCCTCCACCCGTGTAATAAGGACGCTGGGCTGAAGATGGGTTGAAAATCTTTTTGCCCATTCGAGGGCGACTGCGGAGGGGCCGATGACCAGGACCTGGCCGGCGGACTTGTACTCGACGTTGGGCACCGGCTCGGGCTCCGGCAGCGCCGCGGCGGCCAGCAGCGCGGCGATTTTCGGCGTCGCCTGCCTGCCTTCGGCCGACCAGCCCGCCATCTCCCGGATGTTGACGAAGCGCAGCTCGGCCTTGGACCCCGCCGCCTCGGCGAGCTCGCCGAACAGCGGCGCTTCCTGCGTGCAGCCCACCAGAAGCGACTCGTCGCCGAGCGCCGCCTGGAACTGTCCCGCCTCCTTGCGGCACAGCTCGGTGTGGATCGGGAGCGGGGTTCCCGTTTTCAATGCCGACGCCAGGGCCTGCGCATCGAGCGCGATCGTCTTGTTGCAGCTGCAGAGCTTAAGCGTCTTGTCTTTTATCGCCATCGTGTTCTTTAGCGGGTTCCGTGTCCGGCTTTTTTTCTTCTTCGGGTTGCGGGACAGTCAGCGCCTGCCGCGCATGGTCCAGCCGGGCCAGCAATTCTTCCGAAATGGGATCGGCCTTGGTGTAATCGTCGATGTAGGTGTCGAGGCCGTCCATGACGTTGAAGCGCGGATCGGAAAACAGCTTCTTCAGCGCCGCGCGCTTCACGCCTTCCTCGACCTTCGAGTGCATGAACGCCTTGAAGTCGGACTCGAACGTGAGGCTGTCGAGCGGCGGCAGCTCGGGCGGTTTTTCCTGGGCAACGGGCTTTTGCGCAGCCGACTCGAGCTTCAACCTGGACCAGCGCCGGAGAAAATCCCGCTTCTCGTCGCCCATCAGCCGCGCGCCCGGTCTTTGGGCGACAGGAACGATTGCGGCTTGATGCGCTTCTTCGGCTCGGGGCGGTAGTTCTTCTCGACGAAATCCCCCACCCACGCGAACACCGCGGCCGGCATCGCCACCGAATCCACCTGCTCGCCGCCATCCATCCAGCGGCTCGCCTCGTCGTAGCTCACGGTGACGAACTGCGGCACCGCGCGCTCCTGCTGCATGCGCCACATCACGAACACGCGCGGCTCCTGCGTCGACACGTTGTGGTAATAGCCCTCGGCTTCCGAGCGATGCAGGACCATCTCGAACCCCGGATAAAGCCACTGCGTGGCCCCGGCCTGCTCGACGATGACGCGCGCTTCGCCGGGGGCGTCGTAGTCGGCGAGCACGCCGAGCGCTTCCCAGACCTCGCTTTGCCAGCGGTTCTGCACGCCGCGGCGCTGCATGATCACCGCGACGCGCTTTCTCGGTAAATCCATGCCGCGAACTATACCCCGGTCTGCTATGATTTTTCAGGCGATGGCACCATGGCGATGAAGGTCATTCCAATCAGCTCCGGGCGTTCTCCGGCCCCTGCCTTCGAGGGCGGGACGCTGCGCGACAGCCTGGGCCGCTCGATGCACGACCTGCGCATCTCGGTCACCGATCGCTGCAACTTCCGCTGCGTGTACTGCATGCCGCGCGAGGTCTTCGACGCCCATTACAGCTTCCTGCCGCACAGCGCCATCCTCAGCTTCGAGGAAATCGCGCGGCTGGCGCGCATCTTCGTCGGCCTCGGCGTGGAGAAGATCCGCCTGACCGGGGGCGAGCCGCTGGTGCGCCGCGACCTCCATCGCCTGGTGGCGATGCTCAAGGAGCTCGATGTGGAGCTCACCTTGACGACCAACGGCTCGCTTCTCGCCAGAAACGCGCCAGCCCTGGCGCAGGCGGGCCTGGACCGCGTCACGGTCAGCCTGGACTCGCTCGACGAGGCCACCTTCCGCGCCATGAACGACGTCGATTTCCCGGTGGCGAAAGTGCTCGAAAGCATCGACGCCGCGGCGGCGGCCGGCCTTTCGCCGGTGAAGATCAACATGGTGGTGAAGCGCGGCGTCAACGACCGCGACATCCTGCCGATGGCCGAGCGCTGGCGCGGCAGCGGGCACATCGCGCGCTTCATCGAGTACATGGACGTCGGCAGCTCGAACGGCTGGCGCATGGACGACGTGGTGCCCTCGGCCGAGGTCGTACGGCGCATTTCCGAGCGCTGGCCGCTCGAGCCGGTCGGCGCCAACTACGCGGGCGAAGTCGCCGAGCGCTGGCGCTACGCCGACGGCGGCGGCGAGATCGGCGTCATCTCGTCGGTCACCCAGGCTTTCTGCAGCAGCTGCACGCGGATGAGGCTGTCGACCGAGGGCGCGCTCTTTACCTGCCTCTTCGCGCAGTCGGGCCACGACCTGAAGTCGCTGGTGCGCGGCGGCGCCTCGGACGGGGAAATTCGCGACCAGATCGCCGCGGTCTGGCAGCGGCGGGCCGACCGGTATTCCGAAATCAGAACTGCTGAAACCGCAAAGCTGCAAAAAGTAGAGATGTCCTACATCGGTGGCTAAGCACCGACCGCAGCTCACCGACGCGGCGCGCCCCGCCACCTTCGAGGTCGAGGCCTACAACGAGCGCGGCGAGATGGTGCCGACCGCGATTGCCGGCGAGCATCCGCTCACGCTGTACATCGACAAGCGCGAGATCGTCACGCTGATGACGCTCGGGCACGCTCCCGAAGCGCTCGCCATCGGCTATTTGCGCAACCAACGGCTGGTTTCTTCAATCGAGGAAATCACCGCCGTGCAAGTCGACTGGGAGACGAATTCGGTGGCAGTCACGACCCACAAGAAGAGAAATCTCGAAAAGAAGATGGAAAAGCGCACCGTCACCACCGGCTGCGGGCAGGGCACGGTGTTCGGCGACCTGATGGAGGAAATAGAGAGCGTCAAGCTGAGAAATGACGTAACCCTCACCGACACGAGCCTTTTCGCGCTGCTCGAGAAGGTGCGCAAGCACGAGACCATCTACAAGCAGGCCGGCGCGGTGCACGGCTGCGCGCTAGCCACCACCGGGGGCGAGATCCTGATGTTCGTCGAGGACGTCGGCCGGCACAACGCCGTCGACGCCATCGCCGGGTTCATGTGGCTCGATGGCATCGACGGCTCGGACAAGCTGTTCTACACCACCGGGCGGCTCACCTCGGAGATGGTGATCAAGTGCGCGCAGATGCGCATCCCGTTCCTGGTGTCGCGCTCCGGGCTGACGCAGATGGGCCACGAAATCGCCGGGAAGGTCGGCATCACCATGCTCGGCCGCGCGAGCGGCAAGCACTACCTCGCGTTTACCGGCAAAGAGCGCCTCGTCAAGACCGCCTCCCAGCCCACCGAAATCGCGTAAACGTGGTCTGTCCCTGATTTAAGCAGGAGCTGGAGCGGTAATCGTTCCGCGGGAGGGGAAGAAGAACGAGGCGACCAGCATGCCGGCGGCCAGTGCCGCCAGCACGAGGAACACGTTCCTGAAGCCGCCCGCGGTGCGGTGAAGCAGCGCGATCATCGGCACTGCGACCGCGGCGACGCTCAGCGTCACGACATAGCGCACGGCGAAGACGCGCCCGCGGTACTCGTCGGCGCAATACCTGCCGACGATCGCATCGTTGAGCGGAATCTGCCCGAACACCGCCAGCATCATGAGCAGCGCCCCGGCGAGCATCGCCCAGCCCTGCAGGTTGGCGGCCAGCGCGAGCAGCGGGATCTGGATCAGCGCGATGCCGATCATCAGGCGCCGCAGCTCGAAGCGGTCGATGAGCGAGCCCATCGCCAGCTGCGCGAACGCCGCCACGGTGTAGACGAACGCCACCAGCGCGCCGATGCCGAGGTTGGTCTGGGTAAGCGCCTGCAGGCGCTCCTCGAATACCTTGGGCATCGCGATGGTGGTGGAATTGAAGATCACGCCGCCGCAGCTGGTCGCGACGAGAAGAATGACGAAGATGCGCGCCATCGTGGGCCGGTCGATGTGCAGGCCGATCGAGCTCGATTTCTTCTGCACCGGTCCCGGGTCGGGCACCAGCGCGAGATAGGCGGCCCCCGCGGCGATCGACAGGATGCCCGGCACGAAGAACGCGGCGCGCCAGCCCCACAGGTCCATCAGCGCGCCCGAGACGATCGCCGCCGCGGCGAGGCCGAGATTGCCCCACAGGCCGTTCCAGCCGAGCGCGCTCCCCAGCTTCGCCGGCGCCGCGACCAGCATGGCGATCCCCACCGGGTGGTAGATCGCGGCGAACATCCCGGTGAGCGCGAGGCCGAGGCCGATCTGCCAGGACGACCTGGCGAATCCGGTGAGGAACAGCGCGCCGCCGATGCCGAAGAAGAACAGCGCCATCATCCGGTAGCGGCTCCAGTGATCGGCGAGCCAGCCCGCCGGCAGCGCAAAGGCGCCGAAGGCGATGAAGCCGCCAAGCGCCAGCGGCAGCAGCTCGGCGTAGGGACGGCCCCAGTCGCGCGCCAGCGCGATCACCACGGTCGGAAACACCAGCATCACCAGGTGATCGAGGAAGTGGCCGAGGTTGAGGAACGGGACCAGAAAGCGGTTCTTGTTCATGGCGCAAAGCTTACTCGTAAAATCCGTTTTCATGAGCCAGGTGAGCGGCATCGTTCTCGCCGGCGGCCAGGGCCGCCGCATGGGCAGCGTCGACAAGGGCCTGCAACTGCTGCACGGCAGGCCGATGGTGCAGTGGGTGATCGAGCGCTTCGCTCCCCAGGTGGACGAGGTGCTGATCAATGCGAATCAAAACGTGGAGAAATACCGGGTATTCGGCCATCGAGTCGTCACCGATGAAATCGGCGGTTTTGCCGGGCCGCTGGCCGGCCTGCACGCCGGGTTGAAGGCGACGATGCATCCGCTGGTGGCGACCGTGCCGTGCGACTCCCCGTTCCTGCCGGGCGATCTCGTGAAGCGGCTCAAGGCCGCCCTGGGCGAGCAGGACCTTGCGGTGGCGAAAACCGGCGACCAGCCGCATCCTGTTTTTGCGCTGGTCAGGACAAACGTGCTGGCGAACCTGGCGGCGTTCCTGGCCGGTGGAGGCAGAAAGATCGATGCGTGGTATGCCGCGCTGCGGGTGGTCGAGGTCAGCTTCGACGACGAGGCCGACGCCTTCCGCAACATCAACACCGTCGAGGAGCTGAACAAAGCATGAGCGGCCTTGCCGAGACGCTCAGCTGCCTCGACGGTTACGACCCCAACGCCCTGCACGTCGACAAGGCGCGCGAGGCGATCCGCAGCTGCCTCGTCCCCATCGCCGGGACCGAGACCGTCAAGATCCGCGAAGCGCTCGGCCGGGTGCTGGCCGAAGACATCGTGCCTGGGATCAACGTGCCGGCGCACGACAACTCGGCCATGGATGGCTATGCGGTCTGCTTTTCCGACCTGAAGGGCGAAGAGAGGGTCTTGTCCGAAGTCGGGACTGCGCTCGCCGGCCGGCCGTTCGGCGGCAAGGTCGGCGCGGGGGAATGCGTGCGCGTGATGACCGGCGCAGTGATGCCGGCGGGCACCGACACGGTAGTCATCCAGGAAGTGGTGCGCGCGGAAGACGGCAAGATCCTCGTCCCGAAAGGGCAGAAAGCCGGGCAGAACGTGCGGCTGGCCGGGGAGGACCTCAAGCTCGGCGTCCCGGTGCTGGCGCCGGGAAAACTGCTGCGGCCGGCGGAGCTCGGGCTCATCGCTTCGCTCGGCCTGGGCGAAGTGCGCGTCAAGCGCAGGCTGCGCGTCGCGTTCTTCTCGACCGGCGACGAGCTCGCCTCCGTCGGCGCCGCGCTGAAGGAGGGCGAGGTCTACGACTCCAACCGCTACACCCTCCATGGCATGCTCGCGCGCCTCAGCGTGGAAGTTACTGACTTTGGCGTAGTGCGCGACGACCCGGGAAAGCTCGAGGTCGCGTTTGCCCGGTCCGCCGCCGCCGCCGACGCCGTCGTCACGACCGGCGGCGTGTCGGTCGGCGAAGCCGACTTCACCCGGGAGCTGATGGCGAAGGTCGGCGAGGTGCTGTTCTGGAAGATCGCGATGCGCCCGGGCCGGCCGATGGCGTTCGGAAAAATAGGCGATTCGTTTCTGTTCGGGTTGCCGGGCAACCCGGTGGCGGTGATGGTGACGTTCTACGCGTTCGTGCGCGACGCGCTCTTGTACTTGTCGGGCAGAACCGATGACTACGCCATACCCCTGTTAACGGCAGTTTCTTCAGTTCCCATTAGAAAAGTACCTGGACGCACGGAGTACCAGAGAGGCGTCCTGTTCCGCGAAGGCGGCGAGTGGAAGGTGCGCACCACCGGCCAGCAGGGCTCCGGCGTGCTGCGCTCGATGTCGGAGGCGAACTGCTTCATCGTGCTCGAGCACAGCCGCGGCAAGGTCGAGGCCGGCGAGCCGGTGCAGGTGCAGCTGTTCGAGGGGCTGGCCTAGATCGCCATCACGCGCGCGAGCTCGAGCAGCGCGGCGTCGGCCGGCCGCGTGCGCCCGGCGATCTCGGCAAGCGGCGTGGTGACGATCTCGTTGCGCGCCGCGCCGACCAGTACGCCGTGGCGTCCCTGCGCAAGCGTCTCTACCGCAGCTGACCCAAGCCGAGTCGCCAGGATGCGGTCGGCGGCGGTAGGAGAGCCTCCGCGCACGACATGGCCAAGGCGCGTGACGCGCAGCTCGAAGCCGATCGAATCGCGGCTCTCGGCGTAATGCTGCATCAGCTCCTTCACGCCGCAGCGCGCGCCCTCGGCGATGACGACGAGGGCGTGCGTCTTGCCGCGCTGGTAGGCGGCGCGCAGCCGCTTCGCCACCTCCGCGGGCGCGATCTCGCTCTCGGGCAGCGCGATCACCTCGGCGCCGCCGGCGATGCCCGCCATCAGCGCGATGTAGCCGCAGTCGCGCCCCATGGTTTCCACGGCGAAGGCGCGCGAGTGCGACGAGGCGGTGGTGCGCAGCCGGTCGATCGCCTCGAGCGTGATGTTGACCGCGGTGTCGGCGCCGATGCTGGAATCGGCGCCGTAAACGTCGTTGTCGATGGTGGAGGGCACGCCGACGACGGCAAGGCCTTCGCGGGCCAGCATGGCCGAGCCGGTCTGCGAGCCGTTGCCGCCGATCACCACCAAGCTGTCGATGCCGCGCTGGGCGAGGTTGCGCAGCGCCGCGCTGCGCCCGGAGGGCTCGGCGAACTCGGGGCAGCGCGCGCTGCCGAGCACGGTGCCGCCGTGCTGCACGATGCCGCCGACGTCGCGCGCCTGCAGCGGCTTCATGGTGTCGGCGAGGAGCCCGGCGTAGCCGTTGCGCACGCCGAACACCTGCGCGCCTCGGGCGAGCGCCGCGCGCGTCACGGCGCGCACCGCGGCGTTCATGCCGGGCGCGTCGCCGCCGCTGGTCAGCACTGCGATTCTTCTCAAGAATCCTATTCCTGCGGCAGACGCACTACGTTCGGGGCGGGCTGCTGCTCCTCTGGCTCCGGCAGCGCCTCGACGTCCCTCAGCTTGCGCTCGATCTGCCGGGTGCGCGTCTCGGCCTGATCGATCGAGTTTGCCACCGCTTGCAGCTGGCGCTTGGTGCCGGCTAGTACTTCGGCGAACTTGCCGAACTCGCTCTTCACCGCGGC
>Ga0070697_100002435_pt1 | contig 14318 bp, 11 predicted proteins | sample KBSK1501metaG_FD_65475 | JGI IMG/M metagenome (GOLD analysis project Ga0070697, IMG submission 65475) | Corn, switchgrass and miscanthus rhizosphere microbial communities from Kellogg Biological Station, Michigan, USA - KBS K1-50-1 metaG | ecosystem: Host-associated > Plants > Roots >...
GTGGACACCGCCACGCGCATCTGAAACTGCCACGATCTTGCCCCCCAGCGCGGCAATAAACTGCGCAGCACTGGAGCCCAGCTTTCCGAAGCCCTGTAACGCAACTCGCAAGCTTTCTAGGTCGAGTCCCATGGTTCGTGCGGCTTCACGGACCATGAGAGCCACTCCCTGTCCGGTGGCTTGCGCATGACTGGTTGAGCCGCCTGATTCCAGCGGTTTCCCGGTTACGCCAGCAGGAGCCTGCTGCGACTTCGAATATTCATCCGAGATCCAGCTCATTACTTGGGCATCCGTATTCACGTCAACCGCCACTACGTCGCGATATGGCCCCAGCATGACGTCGATGCGCGAAATAAAACGCCGCGTGAGCCGTTCCAATTCAGCCCGCGACATTTCCGCCGGATCACACGCCACGCCACCATCGGCGCCGCCAAAAGGAATGTTTACGACTGCAGCCTTCCAGGTCATGGCCGCAGCCCGTGCGCGCACATCGTCAATCGCAACCAGCGGATGATAGCGAATGCCGCCTATTGCGGGACCGCGCGCGCTGTTGTGCTGCACCCGGTAGCCGCTGAACACTTTGAGAGAGCGGTCATCCATGCGCACCGGCACCTCAATCCGCATTTCCCGAAAGGCTGTGGAAAGCAGGGTCTGCATGTCGGCAGCCAGACCAAGGACGCGCGCCGCTTTCGCGAAGTTATCGCGTGCGACTTGAAGCGCAGTCTCCTTGGCCACCGCAGGTTTAGCTGTAGGCATTCACTGTCTCCATTGTCCTGATCGGGTTCCGTTACTTTCTGGTGAGTGGGGTTTCGCCGCAGCACCGCACAGCTATTTTTTGGCTCCTGGGGCTGCGTTCACGTTTGCCAGCAGCTCGCGGGAGGCTTGCTGGAACGGCCCTTGCACGTTTATCGCTTCTCGCAACACCTCGCGTGCTTCCGTCCGCCGGTTGAGCTTGGCATAGGCATAGCCCAGCCGATAAAGCACCGTAGAGTACGAGCCGGGATCCTGCTTCAGTAATTCCGCGCCACGCTTCAATTCCGGGATGGCGGCCGCGACTTTCTCCTGGCGAATCAGAGCGAACCCCATCGCGGAATACGCGACTCCGGCGGAGAGCTTGCGAGTGGTATCCGCATCGGCAGCATCGGCATTGGCAAGATCGATGGCCTTCTTGGCATATGCCAAAGCTTTCACCGGATTGCCAGCTTTCTGTTCCTCGGCATACAGTCCCGCCATCAAGACCAGGGTTGCAAGGCTCTCGGGATTTTTGGCCAGCAGCTTTTCGCCATACGTAATCGCCCGTGCCGGCTCGCGCATCTCCTGCAAGCTGAACATGCCGTACTGCCCAATTTGCTCTTCAAAGCGCGACTTCGGGAACGCCTGCTCGAACCTCTCCACGTAGCCAAAGCGTGCCTTGGGGTCGTCAATCGAGGCGAAGGCGTTTAACGCTGCCGTCTCCAGGAATTCGTAGGAAGGCTGAGCAGCTCGCTTCGCGCTTTCGACCTCGGAAGCAAGCTTTTCGTCGGTCATACCTTCGGGCTTGTTTTTTCCAATACCGTTGAAGGCCTCCCCACCTTTGATGGCGTAGTCGATCACCTTCGCGTACAACTTGAGCTGTTGCGCGGTTTGCGCCTGCGATGCCAGGATTTCGATGTTATTGGGAGCAGCCGCCAAGGCTTTGTTTCCCGCTGCCAGCGCCTGCTGCAAGTCTCCCTCGGTTTGGTAGAGCTGCCCCAGTTGCCAGTTACCGTAAGCGACTGCCGCTGGATTGGCAGCAAACTTCTCGACGAAGGCCTTGTACATCTCAATCCGCTTGGCGTCATCTGTCTCGGCCGTGATGAGCTGCAGTTCCTGATCCTCAGGTGTGCCGGCGGGAATAATGATTGTGGAAACCTGTGCGGACAAAGGTGCGGTCAAAACGACAGCAATCAGAAGCAGTGGCAGCACTCTGGCTGGCATGGACAAGACACACCTCCATCCGGGGAGCGCGGGTTACTGGGGGGAGACTCAGGAGGTTATTCCCCGCGGCTACTCTGAACGCGCGCATCGTATATCCGAATGTAGTCTTGCGCAATAGGGAGTAAACGAGCGCGTTCGTGTAGAGCCTGTGGGCACGACCACAAAAGGTCTACTGGTTAATCATCTCTGTACCGTTTCAAGCCAAGGGTTTGGAAGGAAGACTCACCTACTACAAACTTCTTCGGCAACATTAAAGGCCAGGCAAGGTGCACGACCGTTAACGCGGCTATTCCCAAGTAGATTAGAAAATGGACTACGAAAGCGATGGCTTCCAATCCTTGGAGAAATGCAATCGCGAAAGCCAGTACAGCAGCACCGATTACGTACGCCCAATGCCCCTTGAGCACGATCCGTAGGTGCACACCACAGGTTCGGCAATAAAATCCCCGCATCTCCTGAAAGTCGTCGACTGTAATCTCCGCCTCACAAGCCGGACATTTCCAAGATGTCGTCTCCTAGGGAAACATAATGCAGAGGGTCTCTCCAATTGGAGTTGATGAGCGCTCTTGAAGGTGAGTTGCTGGAGGCTATTTTCTTCCTTGTCTTTTTTGTGCCAGCACCAATCCGCGCGGCGTCGGCAGAAGAACGACCGAAATCAGGCCTTCGGCTTCCAGCTTGAGCGCGGCCTCGCGGACGGTTTTCAGATGGGAACTGGCGTCGTGCATGACAATGGCGCCGTACGGATTCAATTGCGGAAGGAAATGACGTACTTCCTGTTCACGGACTTCAAAGGCGCTGTCGCTAAACAAGAGATCAATTGTCCCCTTGATCGTGGTTTCGAGGCTTGACTCGTTTCGGCAGTCAATCCACTGCGCCAACCCGGAGGCGGCAAAGCGCTCTTTGGCCTTCCGATAAATCTCAGGATCATTTTCGCAGGTAATCACCTTTCCGAAGCCGTTCTGCTTGAGTCCCTCAGCGATCCAGAGTGTGCTCACTCCCAGAAAGGTTCCGGTTTCAACCACGAGCTGCGGCTTGATGGTGGTCACCAGGCATTTAAGAAACTCCAGCACCTCCACTTCCGCACTCATGGAGTCAAACATGTGCCAGCGCTCAGGATTCGGGCATTCGGGCGTGGGCCGGTGATATTCAGGCTGCACTCCCGGATTTCCCTGCGACTCCAGGTGCCGCATGACTTTGTGCTCCTGCTTCATGCCCTTAAAGCGACTTTTGATGAAGATCAACAGCGCACCCCCAGCCAGCATGGAGGCCAGGCTCGCCGCTTGGGCGTTGCTGAGCACGCCAAAAAACGAACGCGGGTTGATGCGGATGAATTCCACGAGAAACCGCGCTACTCCCGTCCACAGCAAGTACTCGCCGAGGACTTCGCCGGCAGGACGCGGGACGCGCAACTGTCGCTTGCCCAACCACCACAGGTAATAAAAAATCCCCAGGCCAACCAGGAATTCGTATATCGGAGTGGGGTGAACGCCGCAGTTCCCCGGAAAGCCATATTGGGGACACACTTCCGTGGTCGGGACGAGCCCGTGGGGAAAGCTCATCCCCCACGACAGCAGAGTAGGAATGCCGTAGTCGCCATCGCCGGAGATCAGGCAGCCGATTCTGCCTACCGCGTAGCCGACAGCGGCCGCGGGCGCAACCGCGTCAAAAAAGGTGAGCCACGGAATCTTGTAATGCCGGGCAAGCAGGAACAGCGTGACGATGCCCGCGATCAATCCTCCAAACCAGGCAAACCCATAGGTGCTGAAGATTTCGCCCAGCGGATTGGCGAGAAGATCGCGCGGCCTTTCCAGCACGTGATAGAGCTTGGCGCCAGCGATGCCGGCAAAAGCCGTGAACAGCACCACGTTATCGGCAGGGACGTTCAGGCGGCGCCGGCGAAAATCGGCGCGCAGCACAAAGTAGGCCACCACGAACGCGACCCACATCAACAGGCCAAAGGTGCCGATGGTCAGCGGCCCAATTTTGATGAATGGAAGCAAACACCAAAGTATATCCAACCGCTCTGCTTACGCTGGTCTAGCGCGAGGCCGCAAGTTGCTCTAGAGTGAAAGAATCCCATGCGAAGCATCCTTCAGCAGCGACCACTGCGTTTTGTTTTCGTAGCAAATGTAATTTCCATGTTCGGCAGCGGCATGAACTCCGCCGCCGTCTACTGGTACCTGCTGCAAGTGACGCATTCGGAAGTTGCGCTGGGCAAGCTATTGGTGGTGCAGACTATCCCGGGAATCCTGTTGTTGCCGTTTTCCGGCGTGGTGATTGACCGCGAAGATCGGCGCTACCTCGTCATCCTGCTTGATCTCTGCCGGGGCCTGGTCATCGCGGCGGTAGCCATTTTGGCGCTCCTGGGGAAAGTTCAGACCTGGCATCTCTACGCCATGATGACGGCGGTGGCGGCCGGTTTCTGGCTGTTCTGGCCAACCATCAACGCTCTGATTCAGGAGCTGACCCCGGGCGCCGAGTACCTGCAGTCCAACACGCTGCTGCTGGCCAGCGTGCAGGGCGGATGGTTGATCGCTGGCGCTGCCGTTGGCTTTCTTTACAACCACCTCGGGCTGGGATGGATTTTGGTTATCGACGCTGCCACCTATGCGGTTTCGATTCTGTGCTATTTCCTGGTGCGGCGCGGAAAGCATCTGGTGACGCCGCAGGTTTCAGCGGAAACGGCTGCACGTGTGGCTACGGAAAGCAGTTTCCGGCGCTTCTTTCTCGAGTTGCGTGAAGGCGTGGCCTACATTCGCTCGCATCCGTACCTGATGCTGGTGGGAACGGCGATGGCGCTGTTTGTCTCCGCCATGCTGACGCAGAGCGTGATCTCGCCGCCGCTGAGTGATCGCATATTGAAAGCCGGTGCTGTGGGATACGGCTGGCTGAACGGCGGCTGGGGTGTCGGCGCATTCTTTAGCGTGCTCTACTCGCCGCAGGTCATCCGTCGGATTGGTCATCATCGTGCCAGCGGCTTGTCACTCGCGGTGCTGGCAGCATGTTTGTTCACGCTGCCATTCACATACGCACTGGCAATCGCAGTCGGTGTATACGTAGTCATGGGCTCGGCCCGCGGCGTGGGTGGCACCGCCTTAGCGAGTGACATGATGGAGCTTGTCCCCAGGCACTTCATGGGACGAGTGCAGAACACCTTCTATTTCGCGGGAAACATCGCCCAACTCGGCCTTGGCATGGGCGTGGCGCTGGTAGCGCATCGCGTAAGCCTGACTCTAGCGATCATCATGGTGGGCATGATCTATCTGGTTGCCTGCATAACCGCCATGTGGCCGGTTGATACCAGAAGAGTTCTAGCAACCGGTGCGGCCGAAGCCGATTAAGTAAGCATCGGCTCAACGGGCGAATGAGCAGATAACCCGATTTTGTTATTCTCATCAGCCATGTCAAATAGCATGCAAGACCGGGTGGCGGTTGTATTCGGCGTAGCCAACAAGCGCAGTATCGCCTGGGCCATCGCGCAGAAACTGCAGGCGGCCGGGGCCAAGCTGGCTGTCACCTATCAAAATGAGCGTTTGGAAGCCGAAGCCAAAGACCTGATCTCGGCCCTTCCGGGAGCGCAGGCCTTCATGTGCGACGTCTCCGACGATCGCCAGATCGAGGGTCTCTTCGCCAAGCTAAAGTCCGCTTACGGCACCCTGCACGCGCTGGTGCACAGTGTTGCCTTTGCGCCCGCCGACGAGCTCAAGAATGATTTTGTCTACACCACCCGCGAAGGCTTTCGCATTGCGCATGACGTGAGCGTCTATTCGCTGATCGCTCTCGCGCGCGGCGCGGCACCGCTGATGAGCAATGGCGGCAGCATCATCACCATGAGCTACTTTGGGGCAGAGAAAGTCGTACCGCACTACAACGTCATGGGTGTGGCCAAGGCGGCGCTCGAGGCGAGCGTGCGCTACCTGGCGCACGATCTAGGCAAACAAAATATTCGCGTGAATGCGATCTCTGCCGGCCCTATCAAGACGCTGGCGGCTCGTGGAATTTCGGGCCTGGGAGACATGTTGAAAGCTCACGCCGAGCGGGCACCGCTCAAGCGCAACGTGGATGTGAACGAAGTCGGTGAAACCGCGGTTTTTCTCGCCTCAGACGCTGCAGCCGGCATCACCGGAGAGGTCATCCACGTGGATTGCGGCTACAACATTATGGGATTCTGAAGGCGCTAGAGCTTTTCGAAGAATTCGCAGCCCGAGCAGGAAATGAAGATTCCGCCTGGCACATTGCGCTCACGATCTTTTAAGCGCTTCACGATGCGGGTGGGTTTGCCGCACTTGGGACAATCCGTGCTCTTGGATGTGTCCATTACCTTTTTGCGATCTGCTGTTTTGGCAATCTTTGCCATTGATACTCCTCAATCTTGATGTGTGAGAGTTATGAGTGCTGTTTCGATTTTACCGGAGCAGGATTATTTCTGTCTTGCTTGGGTCTGGCACTTAGGTTTCTGACGTTGGCTCAGTGTACCGGTTCGTCTCGATTAGATTGTAACCACCAAGGCCTCTCCGTACTCTGTTCCTGTACAATCTGCTGCTTTCAAATCTGAAACTGGAGAGAACGGATGAAATCATTAATAGGCAATTTAGGTATCGCGGTGCTGATGGCGAGCAGCGTTTTTGCGGCCAGTCCTCAGAAAATCGAAGGCCATTTAGTTGATGTTGCTTGCGCCAATCACAATGCCAAGAAACCCAAACCGGGCTTTACCGCCAGCCACAGCAAGGACTGCCTGGAGATGCCGGAATGCGCCGAGAGCGGCTACGCCATCGTGACCGCCGACAATAAGGTCATCAAGTTCGACAGCAAAGGCAACGAGACCGCGAAGAAGTTGATTGCCGACAGCAACAAAAGCAGCGACTTCAAGGCCAGCGCCACCGGTACGCTCGATGGGGACACGCTAAAGTTGGAGGCCCTTACGCTGGAGTAGTGGCTGGGCGGCTGCGACGCTCTCAAAGTCTACGCAAACGTCATCCTGAGCGCAGCGAGGGAGCTCGGTCCCGTAGGGACGGCACTGGTTTGTTTGTCGTCCCTAGGGGACTCATTTCTTTCTTTCATCCGTACCCAGCACTCACGTGCTGGGCTAAGAAGGCTTCGTTCCTGCGGGACTCCTGGTAGGGCCAAAACACTGTTTGAGCCTATAGGGATCCTTCGCTACGCTCAGGATGACATCGTCGCCCGCGCGCGTTGACGCTCCTTCCCTGCTCTGCTAAGTTTTAGAGTTTCTCTGCTGCCGGCCGATTTCACAGTTCTGCGCCCGGCATTTTCATCAGGATACCCATGGCCATGAAATTCAAGGGAGTGGACTTCATCGAGTTCGACTCCCTACTGAGTGACGATGAGCGGCTGGTGCGCGACAACACGCGCAAGTTCATCGAAGAAAACCTCATTCCCATCATCGAGCAGTGCAACCGCGAGGGCCGCTTTCCTAAAGAACTGGTTAAACCTTTCGCCGAACTGGGCTTTTTCGGCGCCAGCCTGAAGGGTTACGGGTGCGCGGGCATGTCGAACGTGGAATACGGGCTGGTGATGCAGGAACTGGAGCGTGGCGATAGCGGCGTGCGCTCCTTCGTGAGCGTGCAATCCGCGCTGGTGATGTACCCCATCCACGCGTTTGGCAGCGAGGAGCAAAAGCAGCAGTGGCTTCCCGCTCTGCAAAAAGGAGAAAAGATCGGCTGTTTCGGCCTGACCGAGCCCGGGTTCGGCTCGAATCCCGGCGGCATGCGGACGCGCGCTAAGAAGCGAGGCAACGAGTACGTGCTGAACGGCGAAAAGATGTGGATCACCTCGGGCACCATCGCGGACGTGGCCGTCATTTGGGCCAAGGTGGAAGACGAAGACGACAAAGTCCGCGGCTTCATCGTGGAAACCAACCGGCCCGGATTCAGCGCGCAAGACGTCCACGGCAAGTGGTCGTTGCGCGCTTCCGTCACCTCCGGACTGGCGCTACAGGATGTTCGCGTACCCGCCGCAAATTTGCTGCCCAAGAGCGATGGCTTGAAGTCGCCGCTGATGTGCCTGAACCAGGCGCGTTATGGAATTGCCTGGGGCGCCACCGGCGCGGCCATGGCCTGCTACGACGCGGCGCTGCAGTATTCGCAGATCCGGAAGCAGTTCCGCGACCAGCCCATCGCATCTCACCAGTTGGTTCAAGAAAAGCTGGTGTGGATGATCAGCGAGATCACCAAAGCGCAGCTACTGGCACTGCAAGTGGGCCGCTTAAAAGATGAGGGTCGGGTCGGGCACCAGCACATCTCTATGGCCAAGCGCAACAACGTATGGATGGCGCTGGAGTGTGCCCGCATGGCGCGCGACATCCTGGGCGCCAACGGCATCAGCGACGATTATCCGGTCATGCGCCACATGATGAACCTGGAGTCGGTGAAAACCTACGAAGGCACTCACGACATTCACGCGCTCATCATCGGTTCGCATATCACCGGGAGCGACGCTTTTTAGGCCCAGCTTTTTCATAAACGTCGTATGATTCCTGTCCGCGTTCGCGGACCCGCACTAAGAGTCCCACTGGGAGGAGCATTCATGCCAATACAAGCCTCGCCCAAAGGCAGCCACAAAGCCAACGGACAGTTCACCAAGCATTTGGAATTCGAGCTGGCGCTGGAGTTTGTGCGGGTGGTGGAAGAGGCTGCCATCGCTTCCGCCAAGCTGATGGGCCGCGGCGATCGCCACGCCGCCGACAACGTCGCGGTTGAAGCTATGCGGCGAGTGATGGATACCGTACCAATGCGCGGCACCATCGTGATTGGCGAGGGCGAGCGCGACGAAGCTCCCATGCTTTACATCGGCGAAAAAGTAGGCGCCGAGGAAGTAGACGGAATTGATTTCCCGGAAGTCGATATTGCTGTAGATCCGTTGGAAGGCACCAATCTATGCGCGACGGGTTCACCCAACGCCATCACCGTGCTGGCGGCTTCAGAGCGCGGCGGCCTGCTGCATGCGCCTGACTGCTACATGCAGAAGTTGGTGGTGGGCCCATCATGCAAAGGCGCGGTGGACCTCGACGCGCCAGTAAAGGACAACCTGCGGGCCATCGCCGGCAGGCTGGACCGCGACGTGGAGGACCTGGTGGTGATGATCCTCGACCGTCCACGTCATGAAAAGCTGATTAACGACGTGCGCGCTACCGGCGCCCGCATCAAGCTGATCACCGATGGCGATCTCTCCGCCGGCATCGCCGCGGCAGTCATCGGCGCCGGTGTGCACGCTGTGATGGGTACGGGCGGCGCGCCTGAGGGCGTGCTGACTGCGGCTGCCATGCGCTGCCTGAACGGCGAGATCCAGGCGCGGCTGGTAATAGACAGGCCAGAACTCGAAGAGCGGATCGCGAAAATGGGAATCAAGGACAAGAAAAAGATTTACCAGGCCGAGGATTTGGCCCCTGGAAAACAGATTATCTTCGCCGCCACCGGGGTTACCGATGGCACCCTGATGAAGGGCGTCCGCTTCTTCGGCGAAGGCACCCGCACCTCGTCGCTGATCATGACGCTGGAAACCGGCAAAGTGCGCTTCGTAGAGAGCATCCACCTGGAGAAGAAGCCGGACGTGAAGGTCAGGTTCCTCTGATGCTTCAAAGAATGTCATCCTGAGCGAGGCGCTTGCGCCGAGTCGAAGGATCCCGATGTTGCCCAAATAGGCGAGGCCGCAGTAAGCCATTCTCTGTCAGCAGTTCGGGCCAAAATACCCTGCAACTTGTTCAAAACTCACCATAACTTTTGGGTTCCGTCTGATGACCTTAGTAATGTTTGGGGCCTGCTTCTTTCGCCATAAAATCCGCTGAAAGCGCGGAGGTGACGGCGATGGGGCTACCACTAGCAGAAATGGCATCGGCCAGCGGCCTGGATTTCTACAACGATCCCGGACCGGTGAACAGCAAGCAAGGCGTGCTCATTGGAGTTCGCAACGGCTTTTTCATCTGCATCGGCGCGGTGGGGACCAGCAGCCGCGTCGCTGTAATTGCGCGCTTCAAAGGTTGCGCGGACGGAGCAGCGTTGCTGAAAGCCCTTAAGCAAAATCCGGTCATGAAGAAGATGTACACCGTTTGGAACGGCCAGGTCATGGGGCCTCAGATGGTGCAATGGACTTTTGGTAAACCCATGCGGTTCAAGAAAGAAGATTTCGCCGCCGCCATCGACGCGTTTGCCCAGACGGTGGCTCAGTTCGCCACTCCCTTCGACGTAACCAAATGCGAAGACTGTAACGCCGGCGTTCAGCAGTTGGTGCTGGCCAATGGGAATCCCACTTCAATGTGTACAGCGTGCCAAGGCAAGGCTGAGCAGCAGACCCTGGCGCAACGCCAACAGTATGAGGCGACTGACAGCAACCTGGTGAAAGCCATGATCTACGGATTGGCCGCTGCCGTTGTGGCGGGCGGCGTCTGGGCTGTGCTCGCCTACTGGGACTATGACAAAGGCACCTACCATCCCAAACTGCACATTGCTATGACGTTTGTGATCGGATTGGCGGTGGCCTACGGAGTAAAGATGGGCGTGGGCCGGATCAATGTTGCTGCCTGCGTTTTGACTTCGGTGCTCACCGCGGTCGGCAAGATCGGCGGCGACGCACTCTTCTACAGCCTGCTGATTGCGCACGATCAGAACGTGCCGCTGAGCGGCGATCTGCTGCGTTGGGCAACGCTCCACTTATGGGAACTCAAGTGGGGCTTCAGCGCGTTCGTGGCCGTGATTGACGTATTTGCTGTCGCACTCGCCGGCGCAATGTGCTGGGGCATGCGTCCGAAGTTCGCGCTGACCTTCAAGACCTACCCCATGCCGCGCTCGGCTCCACGGACTGCCGCTGCAGCCGGCGCTAAAGCCTAAGGCTACTTAGCGGTGGCTGCCAGTTCCGGAACGGGCGGCCATTCCGTGGGCCGGCCCTGTAGAAGTGGAACGCAGTTCTCCACGCGCTTCTGGCCGTCGTGAATGGCGAAGCGATGCACGGCGCCACCTGATCCGTGGCTCCAGAGCGAAACTCCGGCGTACGCGCCATCCTTCCGCAAGATGTAATACACCATGTCGAGGAAGCGGAGCTTGTCATTGTTGTTGTTATGGTTGCGAGTAATGCGGCGCAGCGCGTCGAGCCCGGCTTCTTGCGGAGACATTCCTTTGCGCATGTTTTCCACGATAGTGTGCGCGCCTGCAACCTTGATGTTCTCTTCCCCGCTCCCGGTGGCGCCCGCTGAACCTACGTCCTGATCGCACCAGCAGCCTGCACCCAAGATGGGTGAATCTCCGATGCGCCCGGGAATTTTCCATGCCAGACCGCTGGTGGTAGTTGCGCCCGACATCTCGCCTTTGTCGTTCACAACCGAAACATGGATGGTCCCAGTGGGCGGATTCAGCACACGACGTATTGCCTCCGCTCGGAATTCCCGTTCGATGCCGAGCTGAGCCGCGACCTCGTACAGTCGCTCCAGCCGTTGCTGCCATGGTTCGGAAGAGGCTGTGGGCGGTACCGGTGGTTTCCAGGCGGGATCGGCGAGTCCGGGTCCCCACCAATCCTGGTTCGACATGGTTTCTTTCCACAGCAACCAGATCTTGCGCGAGCGCTCGGTGAGCAGGTTCTCCTTAGGGAACCCCTGCGCGACAGCAAAGCGCTGAGCACCTTCGGCCGCCAGCATCACGTGCCCAGTGCGCTCCATGACGGCTTTGGCGAGCAGCGACACGTTCTTGATATTCTTCACTCCGGCAACCGAACCGGCGCGACGAGTTGGCCCGTGCATGCAGCAGGCATCCAGCTCCACTTCACCTTCTTCGTTGGGGAGTCCGCCGAAACCGACGCTGTCGTCGTTGGGATCGTCTTCCTGGACCTTGCAAACATGCAAGGCGGCGTCGAGTGTGTCTCCGCCGCGGCGCAGAATGTCGTATCCGCCGTCGATCCCCTGCGTGCCGGTAACTTTGCAGATGATGGCGGGGCGCTTCCCGGTGGCCATCTCTTCAGTTTTCGCGCGCTTGTGATTGGTAGCCTTGGTTTGCGTTTCCTGCGCTTCGCCATTCAGGCCGGCAGCCAGTGAGGCCGAGGTTGCGGCGACGGTGCTCAAGAAATCACGACGGGAAAATTTCATGCGGATGCTCCGATGACGTAAAAACGCAGAATTGTAGCAGCTTGAGCACTGGGAAACGTATCAGGGCACGAGTTCACTCGTGCCGCTTACGCATTGCGGCGAGCGGGCTTCAGCCCCAGGGGCTCGGGATACATTTCAAGTAGGGTCTATTTACTACGCGCAGGGGCTAAAGCCCGAACCAAGCAGCATCTATCGGCACGACCGTGCCCTGATACACGTGTGTATCCGTTGCGCAATGAAATGGGGCTTCGTCCTGCTCGTTCCCGAGAACCCTCAACTGGCCAGCTTCTGGGCCGTATTCTGGTCGGCGCGGAAGCGGAGAAGTGCAGCAATATTTCCCGAGCGTTCGAATTCGCCATTGCTGGAAATGTGAGCGATCTCGACGCCGCCGTTGCGAATGGCCCGCGAGACCAGCGCATCCAGCAGGTTTTCAATTTCGGTCGTCTCGCGCCCGCAAATGTCACACTGCCGGCTGTCGCGGCTGTCGAGGTGGCCGCAATTGCGGCATTCCACCCCGGGCGCGGCAAAGCCGTTTCCAATGAGCAGGGTTTGTATCTCTCCTCTTTCCAGCGAAAACAGCACGTTGCGAAGCCCGGTAACGCCGCGGCCATCACGATGAGCTTCACCCACAACTTCGCGCACCAGAGCTTCACGTTCTGAGGCGCGCTGCTGCAGAATGATGCGCTCGACCTGCTCGCGCACCTCGGGAACGGAGCTCGAAGCCGGGTCTGCGGAAAAGCGGCCCGCCAAACGCTGGCGGACGTAAGTGTGCAGGTGGGGCTCAATCTCTGACCAGGTCTCGTCGCGGCACCCGATTACCACCTGCTCCAGGCCGCGAGTCTCCACAATGTCTTTGAGCCGCTCGGCGGTGTGTTTGAAGTGCCGCATGGCTTCGTTGTCAATGTGGCGCTCCACATGTCCCGCCTGGTACCCGCCAAAGCCGTCGCTCCTTACGCGGCGGGGTGTGTCAGACACAATCTGCTCGAGCGTGGTGACTTCCTCGGAGCCTTTGCTGTTGTTGACCGCGAAAATGTGGGCCTTCTCGCGGTCTACCAGGGCCACCGCGGCCCGCAGCGCATGCTCAAGCGCCCTGACCAGCGGAGAAAGATGGAAGCGCGAATTCAACACCACGGCCGAAGCCTCGAGCTTCGGGGGCAGGTTGAATTCACGCCACACCCCCTTTGCTGAACAGGCAAAGATCGCATGGGCCTGCGCGTGATTGGCATGCAACTGCTCGGCATTTTCTAAAATGCGTTGCAGATCAGAGCGTGCCGCTCCGTGGGCCTGCTTCATCGCCCCACGTACCAGGTCCTTTAGAAGAATGATCTCCTCTTTATGCGACCGGTTGTGGGGGCGCGTCGGCTGAAAATAGAAGGATACTGCAGCGCCCTCGGGCGATTCGACTTCTGCAAGTTCGCGAATCTGTTCGCGCGTGATCATGGATTCTCCCTGGTTGGAATTAAGCAATCTTGGAGTGTTGCAGAATCCGGGTCTTGAAAGGGTCGGGGACGCGCAACGTTTTCTTCAGGTGCTCGCGCGCGCCATGGATCGACTGCCGCACCTCTTCCTCGCCGCGATCGGTAGTAGCGGCAATCTCGTGCAGGGTGAAACCCTCGACCGCATACAAGATGAAGGCCTCACGATCTTGCGGCCTCGCGCCCAGCAGCGCGCTCTCCACCAACGTGATCATCTCGTCGGAGTAGGTGATTTCCTCGGGTGTAGCTGCTCGGCGGTCGGCAATGACCTCCTCGCGCAGCAGCAGCTCATCGGGCTGGTGGTATTGCAGTATGGGCTCATCGCTGCCGCGCACATTTTGCTGCCGGGCAGACTGCTCGAGGGGTAGGGCACTGACCGGCTCGTGGCTACCCCGCGCCAGTTGCGGAATCACACGCAGAGCCAGACGGTACAGCCAGCGCTCCAGTGACAGCAGCTCAGGCTTCTCCTCGCTGTCGCCGAGCGCCGTGACCACAACTTCATCGAGCACTTCAGCAGTGCTCACGGCGTTGGCGTCAAGCCGGGCCGAATTCGCGCGATAACGAAGCTCGCGCTCGATAAACGCAGTCAGACGTTCGAGATTGGCGTTAAGGTATGAATTGATGTCGGTGTCGGTAACCATTGGCGGATGGACCGCGGCTAGGGTCTCCTCGAACGGGACCTCGGACCTCCCGTTTGCCTTTCCTTTTCGAGCGCGCCGGTGTCCACGCAGCAGTTCTTTGTGCTTAGTGAGCTGTTTCGTGAGTTCGCTGAATACTCCTTTGAGAGCGGTGGAGGGCGAGGC
>Ga0070697_100002436_pt1 | contig 14317 bp, 14 predicted proteins | sample KBSK1501metaG_FD_65475 | JGI IMG/M metagenome (GOLD analysis project Ga0070697, IMG submission 65475) | Corn, switchgrass and miscanthus rhizosphere microbial communities from Kellogg Biological Station, Michigan, USA - KBS K1-50-1 metaG | ecosystem: Host-associated > Plants > Roots >...
ATAAAAGAAGAGCAGGTCTCCCGGCTGGGCATAGTGCCGATCGCGGCTCACAAATTTGGCGTTGAAGCTCTTTAGTGTGCGGGCGTCGGCAAACTCCGAAAAGGTCACCGAAGATAAGTCACCTTCTTTGTAAGACCCGAAATTGGTCCGGAAAAGCTTTTCGCCGAGCGGACCTTGCTCGAGGTTGTACCGGGAAACGTCGGGTGCAATCGCCTTGTATCCGGGACCCATCTTCTGAAACCAGGCGCGGTCGTGGCGCCGCAGGGCTTCGCGCCAGGCAAAGCGCACCAGGCCGGCACAGTCTCTTTGCTCCGCGTTCCATTCCTTGCTTAGACGGTAAAACTGAACCTCGGCGATCAGGGTGAACCAGCGGCGAAAGTTTTCGCGGTCCATGAAGCTTTGGAGTTCGGCACTGTCAGGAATGCCATCGTTGTCGGAGTCCAACGAAACGGAATAGGACGGATTGGGTCTGGTGACGCTATCAACGGCCGCAGGGTCCTTGCTCGCGACATTAATTGGTGGCGCGAAGTTGATCTTCCGATTTCGTCCCAGGGTGAAGTAAGTAGCCGGAAGAACAAGGGCAAGCCCAAGTATTAACGCAAAGCCGGATCGCCTTTTTAGGAACGCGAACATGGGGGAATTATCGGGCCCAACTAACAAGTATACGAGGCGGCGCTAAACAGTCGGCGGCCATGTTAACACGTCCTCATCCGCGGTTGGGTACGGATTGAGTTGCTGTGGAGATCCACAGTGAAGTTTGCCTGCAAAGACCCAAGAAAAAGAGTATTGCAAAAACCAACGGGCGCGGGTAGATTGTCGCTAGCCAATCATAAGCTTAGGCGGGTTCACCGGGTAGTCGTGGTGTAGCGCTGCCTCGAATTTTTGCGGGAGGTAAAGAAGTGCCGACTGGAACATGTCCCGAGTGTGATGCCGATGTCCACGTGGATACAGACACCGACAAAGGTGAAACCGTTTCGTGTGAGGAGTGCGGTACAGATCTTGAAGTGGTCGGACTCGATCCGGTAGAGCTGGACATCGTGGAGGAAGAAGACTTAGACGACGACGAGGACGAAGACGAATTCTGAAAGAACAGAAGGCAGTAGGCAGTAGGCAGTAGGCAGTAGGCAGTAGGCAGAACCAAGCTTCTCAATGAGGATTAGCTCTCTGCCTACTGCCTTCTGCTTAGTGCCTACTGCTTTTTGCCTACTGCTTTTTACCGTCCGCCTGAAAGCCTGGACGACTTTGCCTCAGGGTCAACCCACTCGGACCCTCAATTCTAATATTGTGAAACTGACCATCGCGGCGCTTCGGCTCCGGAGGATAGAAGGCGAGCACATATGCCGAAATAACCTCCTCAGCCAGAGCGCGAAACAGCTGGTCGTAGTTCGTCTCCTCTGCGTAGACACTTCTACCACCAGTCAGTTCGGCCAGTCCGCTCACATCCAGCGGCGTTGGCAGCGGGGTTTGCGTCGAAACAGTCGTCATTCTTGAATAGGAAGGAAGGGTGACCACGTAAATACTCGCATCCGCGGCATTCGCTCGTTCGATAACTGTGCGAGACGAAACCGTGTCTCCAACTGGAAAGCCATCAGTCACGACCACTACAGCTCGTTTCATCAAACGTCGTTCACGCGTCCGCGGCGCCTGCCGGACAAGCAGGCGAATGGCATCATCCACAGCATCGTAGGTGTGCGTGGATAGCCCATTAGGTTCGCGCGCTATTCGTTCGAAGACACGGTCCAGCTTGTTGGGTTCGGAAGTAAACTTCTGCAGCACTTTCACGTTCATGCCGAAAGCCATGACCGCGTAAAGCGCCTGATGACCTGCCAGCTTTGCGGAGAATGCATTCAGAGCGCTCCTCAAGCGCTCCATCTCCTCCGGCGTCATGCTGCCGGAAATATCAATCGCAAATACGACGGCCAGCGGACGAGGCTGCCCGCTGCGGCGCTCCATTTGAAAGAATGAGAGCGGCTGCTCAACATTATCAAGGTATAGTTTGAAATCTTCCTGCCGAAGATTTCGAATGGGTCGGCCTTCATTGTCGGTTGCCACGACGTCGAGAGAGACGAGGTCGGTGTCGATCTTCAAGACGTCATCCGGCTCTTCGTTTCTCGGAAACACTTCACGGGGGCGTTGAGCCCGGCGGTCCGTTTCCTGGGCCAGACACGGTGAAAACATTGCCGTGCCGGGCACAATGACACTGGACAACACAAGAATGAAATTAATTAGCCGGCGAGACTTACGCATTAGCGATTACTGTTTGGCAGGGTATCGGTTTCCGATGTCTTGGACCTGATAGAGTTTACAGTTCTTCGTTGGTTTCCGCATCATGACCTTTTACGAGTGATGACAAACTAAAGTTCGCGGGCAATATGAGATCGGAAGGTTGAATTATGCTTAGCCGTTCCGTCACCCGGGGTTGGCGTGGCAATCATGGGGCAACAGGACGAGAGGTTCTGCGCATCAACCCATTGTTGTTGGTACTGTCAAGTTTTGATGAAGATCGGTGTTATCATCCAAACTCTCCCGCTGTCAGTATAGAGAAGGACAAGAAAACCAATGAAACTCAATAGATCACTACTCCTCATGGGTCTAATCCTGCTGGCGGGTGGAAACCTGTTTGCACAGGATCGGTCCACTGGCGCCGTGAAAGGCAAGGTAAAGGTAGAAACAGGTACTCCCGCCGGCGTCGCAGTAGTGGTCAGACAGGGCGAGCGCGAGGTTGCGCGCGGCCTCACCGATAAGAAAGGCGAATTCCTCGTCTCGCGGCTCTCGCCCGGGAGGTATGGAGTAACGCTACGAAAATCCGGACTCAGCGTAGGCACAATTGAGAATATTGAAGTCAAGGCAGGGAAGACGCGCTCGCTGGGAGACAATCTGGTCCTGGCAATCGACGAGGGTTCCATAGCTTTCATTCGCGGTAGCATCTTTAATGAGAGTGGCCACAGTGTGCCCAACGTCCGCGTGGAGCTCGGAAAAATTCAGGATGACGGAACTGTAAAGAAGATAGACGGCCGCGTCTCGAACGAGATAGGCGCCTTCGTGTTTCGCCTCACGCCCGACCCAGGCAAGTTTCGCGTCACCGCGAAGCCCAGCGGTGGGGAGCAAGTTAGTAAGGATGTCGAAATTGATGGTCCCGCTGTTTACCGCGTAGCCCTCTCAATCAAGACTCCCGCAAAATAGCCGTTTGGACTCAAGTCTTCCACGCCTGCCTTCGAGCAGTCTTTTAGAATTGGGCAATGCCGGCCTAAATCCTTGAAATGGCCTGGCAACGAGTCACCTCTTTTTAATTCTGTTTTATGTTTGGATGAAGGTTTGTATTTGCTATAGGATTAATGAATCCTGAGCCATGGAAGAGCGTGAAGAATTTCTGACTGCTCGCCAACTTGCCAAAGTGTTGCAAGTTAGCGAATCAACTGTGAGACGGCTTGCACGCAAGCGCCGTATCCCCTCTGTTCGGGTCACACCGCATATTATTCGGTTTCATCTAGACGCCGTACGTGAAGCGCTTGACGTTCCTCGTTCGAGGATCCGCCATGGCGAATTCAACGAACGAGTTGACGATGCGCAGTTGTCGTTTGAGGATCTGTTGCTGAGCTAACCGACGGGTGAATGGTAAATAGTAAATGGTAAATGGTCACTCTGAGACCTTGCTTGAGCCGTCGCTCCTAAAGATGAATGCGGTCGCTCGTACGTCCATTTACCATTTACCATTCACTATTTACCTGGCGAGGTGAACTCAATCCAGTTGTTACCCTGTTTCACGTAAACCCGCGGTTGTCGAATAGGAAACTTACGCGCAAAGGCAGGGTTCGTTTTCAGGAATTTTCGAATCGTTCCCGTATCTCCGGTCGCAACCCGCCATCTGCCAGCCTCGCGCACCAGGTATTGCTGCACGACTATCTTGCCTTCGGCTGGAAACGGATTATTAACTCGCCCGTACAGTTCCGTATCCGCGACGGCGATATTACCGGATACACGTACTGCTCCGATGTTTATACGATCGAGAACATACCGATCCTGTGCTCGCTTTAAGGCGCTGATAAAACGGTCCCGAGACATGCGGGTTCGCGAAGAGGAGGGCAGGGAATCGTACACAGCGCCGTAGTCTCGCGACTGTAGCTGCTGAAAGACCTGTTGCACCATCGCTCTTACATCTGACTCTTCGGAAGCTCCGGCCGCGGCCGGCATAAGCCAGATGAGTGCGACGGCCAGCAATATTATTGCCGCGTGCTTAAGTTTTGTAGTCTTGGTCATCATCCGAGTCTTCCCCATAGTTCTCTTCCTCCTGGTTATTCTGCTCTCGATCTTCTGCAGTAATAATTGCCTTCATTTGAAGCCGGTAGTTAAGGAACCAGGCCACAAGACCCAACGCCGCTATTACAAAAGCAGCGTCGAGGTTTCCTCGGAGTAGAAAAAACGCGGCGGCCGCTATGCAAAGGCCGGACACGATCATCCAAAACAGTTTCACGGCACACCCGGGCCTTCATTTAATGCTCACGGGAATTACGAGATCAAGCGTTCCCGGTGGGTAGCATACTTGTTCATCGCAGGCTTGGATGCGCAGTTTGGCCGCCAGGGAGTGTTGGCCGGGCTTCGCTGATTTGTCAGCTTTGAGCGTAGTCTTAACCTTCGTCTCCCCTTCATAGACGGCCAGCGGCTTTTCAGCGAAGACAAATTTTTTATTGAGCGCTTTGGGATAAGTGACAGAACCGGCCGAGACCCCATCGGCCGGCAGAATTGTCAGCTCTGTTGCGATCAAATAAGAATAAGCAGGCGGGTTTGCATTGATGTGATAGCCCTTTTCAATCGTCAACCCAACTGTAGCCTCGCCTGAGCCGCCGGCGGTAATTTCCACTGGTTGAGTTGTCACTTTTACCACACCGACAGATGTGACCCGTTTGTCCTCCACCAGGGCGGGTGTTCCGGCTGGAGTCTGGGGCCCGCTCCCGGAATTCCCGGCAGGTTTGGAACAGGCGGAAGCGCTTAACAAGAGGAGCAAGCAGAGGTTGGTAATACGAATGGATCGAGTCATCTTTTCCTTTTTGGCCTTATATAGTTCGGCTTTCGATTAGACTGGTGGCGAGTCGCTAGACGAATCTGAAGGCGAATCGGTTTTTGGTGCACGACGGATTAATTGCATTCTCCGGGATCGGCGTAACGCGAACCGCGTCAGAAACCAGCCAGGAAGAATAACTAAAACCAGAATTGGAATCATCACGATTACGAAACGGATCAGAAACAACACTATCGCGATGGCCACGTCCACTCCATCAGCGAAAGCCTCTCTGATGTTTCTGCCGAAGCCCGATGTATTGACGGCAATCGCAGTGGGAGACTGTAGATTAACAGTGATAGTTGATAGGCTGGCGCGGTTCTCCAGAAACCTCTTCCGCCCTTCAAGCTTCTCGATCTCCGTCCTGACTTCAGCAATCTGTCGCTGCACCTCAAGGGCGTCCGGTACTTTATTGGCTTGTTTCATGATCTCAAGGAACTGGGACTCAAGAGCTTTTTGCGTTTTCAGTCGCGCCTCCAGATCGATAAACTCTTCGGTGACGTCCTGACCGGTTATCTTCTCCTGAATTACCCGACTACCGGTGTTGCGAATCTGATCCAGGGCGGTCCCGAATTGAGTGGCCGGCACACGGATAATCAGATTTACTTCGAGTTCCTGCTTAGCGTCCCCAGTCTGCCTCTGCTTTGACTCAGAAGTAACCACGAACCCACCCAGCGACTCCGCGATCGATGTGATCTTGCGTTGGACTTCCGCGGGAGCGCCGACTTCCAGCGTCAGATCGGCGTTGCGAAGGATCTTACGGTTCATCGCTTCAGCCATCGACTGAGATTGGTCAGCCTGATTCAGCGATACTTGTGACGTGGCTCCTTTCTGTTCCTCAAGACTCGACCTTTGGATGGGTGTGTCCGCCACGAAACCGGACGCAGGTGCCTTGGCCGACCCTGCATCGTTCGATTGTAATTGGGAGCGCCTTGCGAAGTTGCATCCGGCTAATAAGAAGATTGGAAGGACCAAAAAGAGGAACTTTGTAGATTTCATAAGCCTCCATCGCCAAAATGGATTTGGCGATAGAACGTCAACAAAGGCCCGTCCTTGCGGGATGAGGTTAATTGTGAGCCGCCGGGAATCAGTCAAGTCTTATCAGCCTCTTCTTCAGTTGCTCCCGGTTTCTTGATGCCAAACTTTTCCAGCCGATACTGCAGTGTGCGAAAAGTCAGACCGAGAAGCTTGGCGGATTTCGTGATGTTGTAGTCAGTTTGCTCCATCGCCTGCATGATTAGGTCGCGTTCGACATCTTCAAAACTGATGCCTTCGGCCGGCAACTTAAACGCGCCTTCTGAAACAGGACGAGATTCCTGCCGCACTTCGAGTGGGAGATCCTCAATCGTTATCTCATCGCCTTCACAAAGAAGTATGGCGCGTTCTATCGCCGACTCGAGCTGGCGCACATTTCCGGGCCAACTGTAATCAATCATCAGTTTCCGCGTTTCCGAAGTGAGCCCGCGCACCAGGCGTGAAGTGTTACGGGTGTGCTTCTTCAGGAAGTAATCAATAAGGACCGGAATATCTTCGCGCCGCTCCCGCAAAGGAGGGACATCAACCGAGAGAACGTTGATCCGATAGTAGAGGTCGTCGCGAAACCTGCCGTCGGACACCATCGCCCGGAGGTCGCGGTTTGTCGCCGCAATTACGCGGACGTCAACACTGATCTCGTGGGTACCGCCGACGCGTCTGATCTTTCGTTCCTGCAAGGCACGCAGGAGCTTTGCCTGCATGGCCACGTCAAGCTCGGCAATTTCGTCGAGAAACAGAGTGCCCCGGTCCGCGATCTCAAAAAGACCTTTCTTCTCGGCATGAGCGCCGGTGAACGAACCTTTCTCGTGACCGAAGAGTTCCGACTCGAGCAGGTTTTCATTTATGGCGGCGCAGTTTACCGCCTGAAACATCTCTTGTGCCCGGGGCGACTGATTGTGAGTAGCGCGGGCTATCAGTTCCTTGCCTGTTCCTGATTCACCACGAATCAACACCGTCGAATTAGAACGCGCAACCTTGAGTATCATCCGCTTGACCGACTCCATCTTGGGTGAGGCGGAAACAATCTCAGTATCGAGAGCGTCGAGCTTGGCGAGAGCCCGATTTATCGTTGCCAGCAATGCCGTCTTGTCATAAGGCTTCTCCAGATAGTCAAAGGCGCCGCGGCGCAGCGCTTCTTTGGCTGACTCAATCGACCCGTGAGCTGTTAGGAGAATTACTATTATCGAAGAATCCAAACCGAGAAGATGTTGTAGCAACTCGATGCCATCCATACCGGTCATCTTCAGATCGGTCAGCGCCAGATCGAATCGTCGATCTTTGGCAAATTTTATTGCTGCCTCGCCCGAAGAGGCGGTGGTTACGTCATAACCCTCCCCCGAGAGAATCATTTCCAGAATCTCCCGCTGAGATTTCTCGTCATCTACTACAAGTATGCTTTTGCGCGCCATAGTAATTAATTAAGGTGTCAGAACCACCTGCGTTAGCGGGTGGCTGTGCTGCTCGCCATCCGCTACTCAGCAGTTCTTACTTACGCTTCCGCCTTTCCTCCTTCAGGTTGGGTGAGCAAGATTATTGTAAAGGTTGTGCCGCCGTCTTGTTTTGAACTGACACTGATTGAGCCGCCATGATCATCAATGGCTTTTTTGACAATGGCAAGTCCGAGGCCGGTACCTGTCTCCTTCGTCGAATAATAAGGCTCGAATATCTTGGCGATGTCTTCCGGGGCGATGCCCCTCCCGGTATCGGTGATTTCAACTCTAACCCGATCAGGCGCTTCAGCCGACAGCGTTATCCCGATGCTTCCGCCCTCGCCGTCCATTGCTTCGAGGCTGTTGATAAGGAGATTCGTGAAAACAGAACGCAGCGACTCTTTATCCGCCACCACCAAAGGAACTTTATTTTCCTCTTGCAGGTTGGTTTCAATTCCACTTTCCGCAGCCTGTCCCGCAATGACTCGCATCGCATCTTCAGCCTGGGCGTGAAGGTCAAGTGGCTCAAGTTCCAGCGCTGTGGGCCGCGAATACTTTAGAAAGTCTGTGATGTGCCGGTTGATTCGCGCAACTTCCGACTTGAGTTGATTGGCCAGCCGCTCGAAAGTTTCTCGCTTGGAAGGGTCCTCCGGCGCAAAGGAGGATCGAAGATGGTCCAGGGTAAGATTGATGTAGTTCAGAGGATTGCGAATCTCGTGAGCAATGGCCGCGGCCAGCCGGCCCACGACCGCTGCTTTTTCCACCTGATGAAGCTGTGACTCCAGTTCGCGCGTGCGTCCAAGTCTCGCGATCATCTCGTTGAATGCGGCTGCCAGAGTTCCCATCTCATCGCTACGGTCAGTTGGAACGCGAACATCGAAGTCGCCGTTGGCCACACGTCTTGCCGCCACCGACAAATCCTTGATTGGCCGGGTAAAGCGCCAAACAAACAAGCCTGTCACCAGCGTCGTTCCCAGCAACAACAGAAGCGTATAGAGAGCCGAACGCGAAGCCTGTCTTTCGAGAAGATTGGTTAGGGTGTTGGCGGAATCAAGCACCACGATGATGTACCACTTGCCCTTGTTAGTCTCTACGGGAACATAAAAAGCACCTGGTTCACCGGGCTTGGTAGGAGCCGATCCTGTGAGCCAGGTAGGAAGGTTCTCATTGAAATCGGGAAGGTCTACGGCCGGGCTCAGCGGTGGAATGGGAACATCCTTTAGGTGAACCAAAGTCTCTGTCTTGTCATCGTTATAACGAGGAGAATAAGCTGCTACAAGACTGTCCTGAACAAAGCCATCATTATCTACCACCAGTACGTTCTTGACCCGTCCAGTGTTTTCGTCGAACACGGGCTCACGTAAATCAGTGCGCATCTGGAAGAGATACTTTTTGCTGTTTATACTGCTGACCCCGAGAGCTACGCCCGCCATAATCGCCTGTTCCTGCTCAACTATCATATGGGCATTACGTCGAACTGACCGCAGATTCACGTAATATTGCACCCCCAGGGTCAGGCCCAGCAGCACGACCAGGAGGAGCACCAGCCGCGCCCGAAAACTATTCAAGAGCTTCGGCATTTTCATAGAGATTTGACGACCCAATTGGTGAAATTGTTGTTCCTATTAGTCGTTTCCATCTTATATCGAGTCAAGTTGAGCTTTCTTTGTCACGAGTTGTGTACAAAACATTACTTTTGTGTTGCCGACCCTGACGCCTGATGTTATAGTTGCGACGGTCTCGAATCAATTTCCCCAGGGGCCGCCAGTTTGGGAATTCTCCCGCCTCAACTAGAACGGACCGAAGGTCCAAAACACAACCAGGAGTTTTACGAGAGCACCTTTTAGACTCTCAAGTTAGTTAAGCCAGGTTTTTGCACGCGAAAAGGGGCATATTTGAATTCATCGGTGCAAATCTCTTAAGCGGCGTAGATTTCGGCGAGAGACTCACGGAAAGTGAGCAGATTAATCCCAGGAAAGGTAATATCCCCTGATGACTCTGACGAATCAACATCCCAGAACTCTCCAGTTTGCACTAATACTACTTATTCTTCTCGTTCTTCCTTTTCAAACTACTGCTCTCGGTAAAAAACGGCAATCCAACAAGACCCGGCGTCCGGCAGCCCGCGCCGAAAAGGGAAAGAAACTTTCAGCTAGAGAACGTCGAGCAGGACGACGAAACAATGACCGGCTGTCTGCTAGACAGTCTCGTCGTGGTGGAAAGTCCCGGCTGTCGCGCAGGGACCTTCGACGCGAACGGCAAATGTCTGCCCGGGAACAGGCTGCGGCGCTGAAAGCGCTTGAGCGCAGGTTAGGAAGACCACTGACCAAACGCGAACGCGCGGCTGAGTCGCGACGCAATTCTTCCAGACGCCGTCGCGAACTCCTGGAAGCCCGCCGCCGTGCCGAAGCTGCCCGCCGGGCCGCGATTGCCCGACAGCGTGCAATTGAAAAAGCCATGCGAGATGAAGCGCAGACTTTCATTAGCAGAGATGATGTGACGGGCGAAGATCGGGAAGTGCGGCGCGTGGCGGTAAACGCGCTTGGCTATCACGCCGGAACGGTGGTTGTGATGGATCCAATCTCCGGCAGGATTTACTCAGTAGTGAATCAGGAGTGGGCTTTGCGGAGAGGTTTCAAGCCTTGCTCCACGATCAAGTTGGTAACTGGAGTTGCCGGCCTTGAAGAGAAAATGATCAGCCCTCTCGAGACTACTACCATCTCTGATAAGTACCGACTGGATCTCACTGACGCCCTGGCCTATTCGAACAATACCTACTTCCAGCACATCGGCGGTCAGGTTGGCTTTGACAAAATGATGAATTATGCGAAAGAGCTTGGCCTGGGCGAGAAAACCGGCGTCAATGCCCCAAGCGAATACTCCGGCCGACTGCCTGCCGAGAAGACCGGCTTTGCCCTTAATCGCATGTCTTCTCATGGCGACGATTTTGAGGTCACCGCTTTGCAGCTGGGTACACTGGTTTCAGCCCTGGCAAATGGTGGAAAGCTCCTGGTCCCCTACGTGCCCCGATCCAGCGAAGAGGCGATGCCCAAAACAAAAGTTCGAAGGCAGTTAGATGTGAGCCAGGAGAATCTGCGCCGCATGGTTCCAGGGATGGTGGGAGCGGTAAATTATGGCTCCGGCAAGAAAGCGTACGACCCCCAGCAGACGGTGGCAGGCAAGACCGGAACTTGTATTGGGCAAGGTGCGTGGCTGGGATTGTTCACTTCCTACGCGCCGCTGGCAAATCCTCGGCTGGCAGTAGTGGTAATCACGCGCGGGTCTGACGCTCGCAATCACTTCCCGGCGGCAGTCGCCGGACGGATTTATCGTGACCTGGGAGCGCGTTTTGGTGCTCCAATAAATCTGCAATTGGCCACGGGCAAGCCGGCTAACGATTCCAAAGCTGCCGAGTTGAATGAGGAAGACAAAGACGCTGCGGAAGCTGAGGCAGCTGAGACCGAGGCTAGTGTGGAGGAGGCTGAAAAGGAGACAACAGCTTCGACCCCAACTGAGGCTCCCCGGCCGATGGTTAACCAGACATCCGCGCCCCGTGACACCGTCAAGCGAGTGCTAATGCCGATTGAGTCTCGAGGCAGTCAGGTTCAGAAACCCGAGACTAAATCAACGCCTCCGAAGACTTCGGCAACGCCCGATAACCGACCTCGCAGGGTACAACCTTAAATACAAGGGAGTTGCAATCCCTGGGAAACCAATCTGCGCCGGCGACTCGTAAAATGAGACGAGCCCGGCGCAATTGCTTTTAGTGCCCCTTTTTTGTTTTACTGGCGGGATTCTCGCCTTGACAGGTCTGTTAAGTTGCAGGAATATTGCGGGCGTTCCTTTTTGCGCGTCATTTTTCGATCCGAAAATACTGCGGTTCTCTCCCGCATAATTACCGCAGATCGGCAACTGGTTTTTGTAAGTCCGCATCTTAGTGTCGCTCTCTCGCGACGTTGAAAGCCACACGTTGGCCCCCGCAAGAATAGTGGAAAGGAACTGGGAGGTTCAGACAGTAATGAAAAAAATTATCGGCATGTTAACCATTTGTGCGAGCCTGGTCTTGCTGGCGTTGCCAGTGTTTGCCCAAACGGCGGACTGCACTGAAGAGGGCAAAGCTGCTTTATATACCGAGTTCACTACGTTTCGCACCAGCGATTCGACCAAGGCATACGAAGCAGCGAAGAAATATCTAGGGTGCTCTCAGCAAGAGGACCAGTACACCGCTTATCTCAAGAAGTGGGTTGGGCTTTACGAGAAAGAAGCGCGGAAATCAAAGATGGTAAACATGCTCTATGTCGACAAGAAATACCCGGAAGCCCTCGGGCTCGGCAGGGAGATTCTGGTCGACGAGCCTGAAAACCTTCGGGTGATAGTCGACCTCGGCTACGGAGGTTACCTTGCCGCCGTGAGTCTGAAGAACGAGACCTATAATAACGACGCTTTAACCTATGCCCGTAAGGCGATTCAGATGATCGAATCAGGGAAAGCGCCGGCGAGTTGGCTACCGTTCAAAGGAAAAGAAGACACGCTCGCTTACCTTTATGACGTTGTTGGCCGGCTGAGCATTAAGGACAATCCCGGTGCGGCGCTGAGTGCCTTTATTAAGAAAGCTCAATTTGAGACTGACTTAAAGAAAGATCCCTGGACTTACTACTTCATAGCTGCCGCCTACGAAAGCGGGCCGTACACCAAGTTGTCGGCTGATTACAAAGCATGCTGCGAGGGGAAAGATGAGACGCCCCAGAGCAAGCTCCTGCTCGAGAATATCAATCAAGTCATCGACCGAATGATCGATGCATACGCCCGGGCAGTGGCACTCGCAGGAAACGATGCGAAATATGCTAACCCAAAGAAGGATTGGATGGAGGGTTTGAGCACCTGGTACAAATACCGGCACAATCAGTCGGATGCCGGCCTGAATGAACTGATTGCCAGCGTGTTGTCTAAGCCGTTGCCGCCGGAGCCCACTCCGCTTACAACCTTGCCGGCTTCGGCCTCAACATCGACTGCGCCAACCTCGGGAAGCATGACTCCGGCAGGGACCGGAACGACCACTACCACGGCTCCGGCAATTACCACGACGAGCGGCGCAGCTTCAACTTCAAAGCCGGCCGCCTCGACAACCAGCGCAACGACTCCAGCTAAGCCGAAGCCGCGAAATAATCACGTAATAACCCGAAGCAACAGTCGGCCTCGCTGAGCTAGCTCTTTAACGTTCTTCATTAATAGCCGGAAGCTTTGTCGCTAACTTCGACGACGCTTCCGGCTTTTTTACAAATGCCTACCTTGAAGAAACAAGCAATTCAGCTTCCGGACCTGGACCTGCTCGAAGAAACTCTGTCGTACAGTTTCCGTGACCGCTCGCTGTTGGAGCGTGCTATTACGCATCGCTCCTGGGCACATGAACAGGTGGCGCCGGGTGCTGAAGACCAGGCGCGCCGCCTTCACAACGAAGCCCTCGAGTTTCTCGGTGATTCAGTGTTGGGATTAGTCGTGGCTGACTATCTCTGCAAAGCTTACGCGGCCGGTACTGAAGGTGAACTTTCCCGCATGAAACATCGGTTGGTGAGCGCACCAACGTTGGCGGCGGCATCTATCAGACTGCACCTGGGCGATTTTCTGCGTTTCGGACGTGGAGAAGAGAAGAGCGGCGGACGCCGTAAGGATGCGTTGCTGGCCGACGTGTTGGAGGCGTTGGCGGGGGCGATCTTTATTGACGGAGGTTTGGCCGCGGCAACTGATTTTGTTCAGCGTGCCCTCGGTGAAGAATTGCAGAAGGTTACCCCCATCGCTGCGGCGGAGGCCGACTATAAAACGATGCTGCAGGAAAGACTTCAGGCAGAGCGCCGTCCCGCACCAAAGTACTCGGTGGTGGAGTCGGTTGGACCACCTCACCGGCGCACTTTCCACGTAGAAGTCAGCTGGGATCATGGGAGCGTGCGTGCACAAGGACGTTCAATTAAGACCGCGGAAGCAGCGGCCGCGAAAGAGGCATTAGCATTCATGAGGGCGGCAGAGAAAGAAGCCTGATACTCGCAACCAGGGGCTCAGGGAGGCTGCCGACAGTGGGGCCAGGCTCAATTCTCTCAACCTCGGGCTCGACGCCTGTCTTACAGTTTACTTTGCGTACTTGACCGCGGCAGTTAAGGTATCTAGGATAATTTTAGAGATGACGAATAATCCTTCAAGCGGCTCAGCTTCGGTTAACACTTCCGAGACGAAGACGGAATCGAAGTCCTTTTCTCTTTCACGGCTTTTCAACCGGAACGGTCACGCTCCTACCCCGCAAACAGAAACAAAGCCAAAGGGACCGCCTAAGTCCGTCTGGCGGGAATATTTTGAGTCGGCCGTGGTGACCGTGATCATGGCGCTGTTTGGCATGACTTTCATAGTCCAGGCTGTGAAAGTGCCAACCGGATCCATGCAGAACACTATCACGATCGGTGACCACCTTTTGGTAAACAAGTTTATCTTCGCTCCCGGAGCAACTTTGCCGTTCCTCCCCCAGCGTGAGATTAGGCGCGGCGACATAATCGTCTTCAAGTATCCGGGAAATCATTACGATCCCAAGCGCGATGACAGACCAGATAACAAACCAATCGTAACTAATTATGTAAAACGGGTAATTGGTCTGCCCGGGGATCGCATCAGACTTGAGGGTCGACATGTGATAGTTAACGGGCAGGTGCTTCCCGAACATGTGATTGAAGCGGTAGATAGGAACGACAACAAGTCTCCGCTCGAGATCGTGAAGAATTCGCCCCGCAAACCTGGCGAGACTTACGACGTCTAT